>Ga0247611_10000278_pt1 | contig 106373 bp, 179 predicted proteins | sample 177DNAGHGhighgp2_FD_192422 | JGI IMG/M metagenome (GOLD analysis project Ga0247611, IMG submission 192422) | Sheep rumen microbial communities from Palmerston North, Manawatu-Wanganui, New Zealand - 1770 DNA GHGhigh gp2 | ecosystem: Host-associated > Mammals > Digestive system > Stomach >... | reverse complement strand
TGAGGCTTGGTCAGCAGAGCGTTAGAAATCATGTTCTCATCTACCAGGTCGCTGAAACGACGTCCACGATACAGCTGGAGATTATTAAGTAAAGTATTATTCATATATGTTTAAATTCTTTATTCTTGCATCAGAACATCCCAGAGACTAGGTCTGTTACTGATTTCTGTTTGTCATCGGCATTGTATGTGCTGTGATTCTTACTCTAATGCCGTAATAAATTCCTAAGTTTTTCAGCAGCGGATGACTCACCATCTCTCTTGGCAGTTGAAATCAAACTGTCAGCTTTCATAGTGAAATATGCAGATTCGATCAGGTTCTTTGATAGATTCTTATTAAAATCTTTAGTATACTGTGACTGACCGTTTTGATCAAGCTTAAAGATATAGTCGAACAAAGCTTTACGATCTTCCTTAGGTACGTTTATACCTCTAATGTTAGTCAGGCTCTGTATCTCCTTGCTAACATTATTGAAGAACTCTCTAGACTGCTCTTCTTGCTGTCTAGCAGCTTCTTCTTGCTGACGCTGAGCTTCCTCAACTTCTTTCTGCCTAATCTCTTTCAATCTGTCAAGCGCATCCTCCGCTTCATCATAAAGTACATCGCTATCTTCATATCGAGAGATCTTCTTATTAATCTGCTCATCTGAATAACCGCTGTACTTCATAAATTCGCGTACTACTGCCTTTTGATTGTTCTCGTCTTCGAGATCGATGTTATCGATAGTTAACGCCTCTTGCTGTTTAGCATAGAAGTCTTCAAACTTACCACCCTGCTTTACGTACTCATCAAGCTACTGTATACGCTCGTCTGCATACTCAGGAACAGAGTTTTGTTTTACAACCTCTGCAAAATAGTTTGCTAAGTCTTCAGTATTAAGAGGTCTATCTTTCTCATCGATATCGTCCATATTCCAACCAAGCTTATCACCGATAGCATCGAATAGCAGACCTACCTGCTGAGCTTCGATTACATCAGCGTCCGTAGGCTCCTGATCATCTGTTGCAGGTTCCTCTACAGGGGGTGTTGCTGGTGGTTCTGGATTAGTAACTTGCGCAGGATCTGGCTCAGGAGTCGTATCTTCATGCGCGTTTGGATCGTTAGTCTGATCCGCTGTTTTGCCGTCCTCAGGATCTTTCACTGGCGGCTCTTTCTTATCATCATCGTCATCTACGAGTGGTACATATGGTTCATCTTCGATGATTGTTACACCACCTCCCTCTTCAGGATTAGTATAACCAATATCACCGAGAAGATTCTCAAAGTCACTCGGAATAGTATTCTTTTTCTTCATATAATATTATATGTTGTTAATTTGTACAGTTTATTCTGTTATATTTAATATACGACTGGCATTATGGATTTTGTAGTCATGTATTCTTGCATGCTTGGCATTCTTACAGATGCTCCTCCATAAGCAGGACTTTGCGACCCAGTCCAGACGTTTAGTTTTCTTGGTGCTGTAGATTGCATAGAAGCGTTCTACAAAGAAAAATCTGTTCTATCTACAGGTACTTCTATTTGTACGGGTTCGAACTGCGGCTTTTCTTCTAAAGAACTTACAAACTACGACGCAGGTTTAACTGCTCTTAGATCTTTAAGAAATAGTTCTTGTCTAGCAGCATTTCTTTTCCTTGCTCCACCGAATCCAGGTTTGTTATTATCCCAGTCCATTTGTCTTGCAGCCTCTTCATAATTTCTAGCATTTAGAGCCTGCATAAATTTTGGAGACTTACTAAATAAGTTACCAGATCCTACATTGTATAGTATATCTCTCAATACCGTCTTTGCACTGTCTGGAAGCCTGTCGTAGTCTACAATATTCTTTCTAAGTAAGCCTTCATTTGCAGCAAGATCTTCTGCCATAGCTTGTCTAGCCTGTGCAACGGTTATCTTACCTTTAGATGTCCATTTCTTATTAGTAGTGCCGTATCCTATAGTAGGAACGTCTCCTTTTTTTTGATAAGTAGTATCGGAGAATCCTTCATACTTTGTTATAAAGTCTGTAGAATCATCCCATTCTGATTTGCCGTTTTTAAATCCGGGATAATAATTTTTATAATTAGGGCCAAACCATCGTGCGTCCTATTCTGTTTTCATTTGAATATAATCCTTGTTTATTATTGCTCTATTTAATGGATCTACAACTCCTTTCCAAATAGGGTTAGTAAAATCAATTAGTCCGCCTCCTTTTGTAGTTTGGACATTAGGGAAAATAATGTTATCTGCATCTCCCATTTTATGCGTTACAGATTTTCCAGATCCTTCCCAATCCCAAATTTCTTGTTTCCAATTAGAACGTAACCGTTTTGCAAAATCTGCATCAGAATTATCAACTTGCTAAATTGGTTCTGGTCTTCCGTTCTAATAAGGTATTTTTCCATTTTTCCAAGCAGCAAATCTCTATCTAAATTCAGTAGGATCTTTGAGCATAAGTATTTCCCTCCATCTTATTAGCTACTAAATTAGCAACTATGTTAGTCATCATATCATTAGCTTCATCATGCTATACAAAGCGAAGTATAGCTCTTAGAAGCTAGTTATTCTATCTTGTAAGCTCTAAGAGCTCTTGTTCTTCACTTCTTGTCATTTTCCACTTGATGTTTTATTTTTTAATGCTGTACGCGCTTTAATTTTCTCACGTTCAAGAGCAGCTTCGTCTTTCTGCTTCTGAAGATCCATCTCGTGCTTCATACGATCACGCTCAAGATCAATCTTTTTATCCTCGATTTCCTTCTTCTACTTAGCTTCATAACGCTTAGTATATTCGTCAGAAAGAATCTTACGCTGCTGTGTAGCATCCTTGGCTATTTCCATAGGATCGGGTATACCATTATTATTGGCATCCTTCTCTTCTGTACCACGGTATGCACTAATCTCAGCTACTGCAATCTTAGTCTGATTATCAGCATCAATCTTATATCTTTCTAGATCCATCTTAGCTTCTTCAAGCATAAGCTCTTGTTCACGCATCTCATTCTGCATCTGCTGTAACTGCTGAGCTTGCTGCTGTTCAGCTTGCTGTTGCTGCTGCATCATTTGCTCCTGACGTTCCTGAGCTTCCTTAAGCTTCTGCTTAATGATGTTGAAGTTATCATTAGTAAGGATCTCTGCTGCTTCAAGGAGACTAGCTCCATTCTGCATAGCAGGCTGTATGAGCTGTTGTAGCTTTTGGATATTCTCTACATCCTTAGAAGTATCACTTACGAATACATCCATATCCTCATAATAGAACTTATCAGCAATGTCTATATATGCACGCTCTCCGTTATCGAATACATAGCTAAGCTTCTTCTTACCGGATTGCTCCCACGCCCCTTTAGCCGTGTTTAGGAGCATATTAAGTGCGTGCTTCTTGCACTGGTTGTGTATCCAGAACAAGGGTTCTGTAATATGCGAAGATTGTACTACGCTGCGTTCTACATTACCTACAAGCTCATTCTAGCTAATAGCACCTTGACGCTGCTCTGTAATACCAGATATTGTACCCGCTAGCTGTTCTATCTTATCCATTAGCTGTATATACTCAGCTATCACGTTCGACATAGTAAGATCGAGAGCAGTGATTTGATTAAACGTAGCAGGCTTTCCGCCTTCTCTACCTGGTACATTCCAACCTTCTTCATAAGGATTAATAAAGTTTACACCTACTGAAGATAGATAATGCATCCATCTTTCTGGGGTGATATTCATAGACTTAGGTATCTATGTAATATCCATGTTGACTACCTTACCTTTATCTCTTGCTATAGCTAATTCAAGTCTATACCACAGTACAATATACATATATTGTAGAGGCTTAAGTATACTTACAAGACTTCTAGGCTTACTGTTAGTATTGCTGTATACTGCACCCGTGTAAGGCAGTTTCTGGCTGTTAGGATTGTCTATAGAGATGTGCTGATACTCTAATGGCTGTATACCAAAGTATAAGTCTGAACCAGCTCTATAACCTTCCCAGACCTCTATAATCCAGTCAGGTGTTACATCCAACTCCATGCCAGTCTTCTTATAGGACTCGTCTACGATCTCCGTCTGTGGAGTTCCCATCTCGTCCATATAAGTAACATAGTAGATCTTCTTAAACGACTTCCAGCAGCAGTGCCATACATTTATATTATGTCTGCTCTTCTGATCGAATACAGGATTGTCATATATTCTCATTTGAATACCTGTAAAGTTATCTACAGGATCTTTATCTCCCATATCATTTGAAGGTCTGCCTGTAAGCATCTCCTACAGCTTGTTTAAGTCCTTCTCAGTCAACTTATTATTATAACGGTCGTATACTTCAGCTATGGACATTCTCATGCGTCTACAGCACCATGAAGCGTCTTCTATGAACTCTAAATCTGGTGACTGGTCGTATGCAAAGAATAGAGGATTTACCCTCTCCATATAAGGCTCATCGTTCTGCACACCAACATAGTATATTTCGGTACCAGAGATAAGAGCATCTTTCCAACCTTTAATAAATTCATTGTCTAAGTTAAGTTTTTCTCTAAGATAAACAAGCGTATGATACGCTGTATTTTCTATAATATCTTTATAATCCTTCGACATATACTTAGCAATACCTTCAGGAGGCATAACCTCACCATTAGCAAGTTGCTGCTAGAATTGCTAAGCTTCTTCAGGACTCATCTTTGCCATGATAGCTGACATCATATACTGCATAAGCATCTCTTTCTCTTTATCCATGAGTTCTGATGCAGCTTCCTATGATGTTCTTACTACCCTAAAGTTCATCGGCCTCTTTGTCTCTTCACCTATAAGGAGGTCTACCTTAGGCCTAATTATATTGAAATCTTGTGGGGTAGCAGGAAATCCATCATCAACTTTGAACGGGTTTGTAACCCTCTTGAAATCCTTCTCATCGAATATTGAATTATAAAGGTCATAATAGGTCTATATCTCTCCAAAGCGTGTCTTCTACATTCCGCCAGACACGACATTACCCTCGCCGATAATATAGTTTACGCAGTCATGCTACCACTTCTCATCTTTCTTCTTAAGAGGTAGCTTCTGCTGAGGGAAGCTTGAATTGTATAAATTATCTTCTACTCTAACCATTTTTAAAAACTAAATATAGGAACATCTTGCGAGTCCTCTGGTTCATCATAATAGTGTTGACTGAATAGAGGTAATTCGAAGAGTTCGACCTGTTTGTTTTCTTCCTTTGCAGCTGCCGCTTTAACCTAGTATAGTTCTTCTCTGTATATCATAACCATACATAGAGCTATCAAACGGTCTACGTTCTTTACACCGTCGTTTTCTATAAGCTCTTGGATAAGCGGTTCGCTGTATACTCTTTCTACATTAGGGTGGCCTGGTTCATATTCTTCCATTAACCATTCAAGAATAAGACCTTCTCCATACGCCCTAATCTATTTTGTCATGTGACAGCCTTTACGGCGCTGTACTCTACTGTCTTTAAAGACTTCCGTAATAATCTTATCTGGCTGATCTGCCAGTAAATAATCGCAATGTTTATTTGTAAAGTATGGATAAATACCCTTGCGCTCATTCTCAAACAACAGTCTAGCATTATAGAATGTAAGCAGTTTACGTACATTCTCATAATACTCTTCAGCTGTTGCAGGTCTGCCCGTGTATTCGGCTACTATCACGTCATTCCACGCTTCTCCTGCTCTAACGCGTTTAAATATGAACGTCGATCCTAAGGAGTTAGTAAATGACTCGTCATGATCATACGGGTCGCAGCCGCCAATGTATAATCCAAATGGGGGGTCTGAGACTGGGTATTCCCATATAACTACTGATCCTTCTGGTTTGTCATCGTTCTTTAATGGGTATACCGTAATATCTCCTGATTTCTTTTCTGTCGCCTTAACCATGCCGTTTCCATCCCAACTTAAGTCTACTATATGTTTCATGTTCTTTAGCTTAAGATTGGTACGTATCCTGGTCAGCTAGTCCATAAGGAGCTTTCTAGGAAATATATTCTTGCCTAATTCAAGGCAAGCTTCTTGCGGTTTTATAGGGCGTTCAGAGATAAATCTATCAATAGACTGCTAAGTAGCTCCTCCGTCCTTTACTTTATTTCTTTGATTAATTAACTCTTCTGTTGCTTTATCTACTAAGCTATTGCCATCCTCATCCATGAACTTAGGCTTGCCGTTTTCGTCATCACCTTCCATGTTCCAGTAGGCTGGAGCAAAGAACCCGCATTGTGTATTCTCTGCACCGTCATCCCATATATTAGGGAAGCTTAGTATATTAAAAGCATCTGGATGATAGAACATGTTCTTTAGACCATCGAATGCTCCTCCTTCAGTACCACCTGTACCAAATGCTATAAGGAGACCGAATGCATGTCCATCATCAGTTTCTACAGCTGGTTGTTCAACTCGCCATGCTGTTTCTAGATTTGGGAACTTACCACCTTCTTCAAATAGTACTAGTTTACCACGAGTACCGCGAAGACGTTCTGGGTCGTTCTTCAATGTAATACCGGTTATAGCAGATAGATAACCTTGTTCTGTTTCTTTACCTAACTCATCTTTTACTTTGAAACCTGAGACTCTCTCCATTCGGGTAGAAGTAAGTCGCTGCTTGCTCCAATCCGTATGTTTATCTATGAAGTCCATGATCTACCAAGCTTTCGTAAGAATTCCATCACCAACTAGGAATTTCTGTTCTGAAGCTACTGCAAAGTTTTTGGATCCTGGGATGAGCTCGTAATTTCTAACAAGCATCGAAGCACCTTTAAATGAGTATCCTCTTTGACGGCACTTCAACACTGCCATGTGTTTTCCTTGATTCTCTGCTTCTTCTATGGCATTAAAGTAATAATAATCACTGTCCCAGAACCTTGGGAAGCCGAATATACGTTCACGACGTTTACGTTTATTTCCGTATCTATCTGTATATTCAACTTCCTCAAGTTTCATTATAGGACAATAATTTAAGTAGAAATAATGGTAGCCCGTAATAGAATCTCCATCTTCTGCTACATATCCATTGAGACATCTATCAGTCTCTCTATCCCAGAATGTATTATAATCAGTTGTCCCTCTTGGGGCTAATGTATATACGCCGTGTTCCTAGAAGAACAGAGCTGACTGTCTGAACTTCGAACTATTACGAATTTTTTTTGTAAAATCTACCATTATTTATTGTATTTACTATACGCTATTTTCAAGTACTTTTATTCTATTTAACAACTCTTCGTTTTGAGCTTTTAATTTAACGATTTCTTTCGCTAACTGTATAACCGAAACTGCAGCTATTCTAGAATAATCCAAAGATAAATATTCGTCGGAATCATTTACTGTCTCTGGTAAAATTCCCTACCAATATTGAGCAGAAGTACCAACATAAACATTATTTTTAGAATCTCCTTTAAACGTATATTTAAAGCTTGGAGCTTTAGCTATTTGTTCTACTGTAAGATTTACGTCTTCCACTACATCTTTAAGACGCATATCAGATGAAACAGTTGCTCCATTTGCAGTATAATTAGTAACTACTGCTCCCTATTGAACCTTTACATTTGCCAATTGATCGGTAACATATACATCAACGCTATTATCAGCACCTCTCCAAGTGTCTACGTCCTATGAATATCTTACTGTAAGACCGTGATTTCCTAACCTAGATGAAAATTGTCTACGATGGGAATTGCCAGAACCTGTAAATTCACTTATTTCTACAACATTGTGATTATCCAAATTGTTGTCTCCATCGGATAAAACCCCGTAACAATATTCATTTCCTATTGCTATTTCTGGAGTATATACGCTAATAGAGCCATCGTTTTCGACTAATGTTCCGTACCTAATGTCTGCAGCCCCACTTCCACCTGGAGATGGAGAAATGGTAATACCTTTGTATCCAGCTTCTCCGGCAACTAACTTGTGAGACGCTCCTAAATCTTTTGTTTTTAAGCTATTGATAAAAGCTTCATTGGCAGTAAGATTAGTAATAAATGTATTACCTTCTAAAATAATATTCTCTGCACTAACTTTTGCAGTAGACGTATATGTATCAGTGTTTTCGTCATATGTCACACACGTACCCATATATGCTACAATGTCGTCGATCGCAGAAGTTATTCCGGCTTGCGCCAAATATTCAGTAGCAACAGCTGTCATGCCAGCTTTGACGTCCTATTTTATAGATTTTGTCCACGTACCTTGTTCATCTGGACCATTGTCACTTGTACTCCACGCTATAGATATGGTTCCGTTTTGTTCTTTTCTTTCCCATTGATAGTAAACATTTCCGTTTGGATCTTTCTAAACAGTTCCGTTTTCTATCTTAGGAATATAGCATGTATGCCTTGCCATAGTCTCGATAACAGCTCCCTTGGCATTAGCTACTTGTGTAGTGCTAGCTATATTTTGTACATCGCCGAATCCTTCGTACATTGCGCTAAGGAAATTCCAAGCTTGGTCAGCATTAGCACCTAATTGCAAATCAGCCAAAGATATTGTTTTTCTTACACGAGCTCTATGATATGCTATTCTTGAATCACTAAGCATTTTTGGATTAGTTGGAGTACCTCCTCCAGTCCAAACGAGTTCCCCGTTAGCGTCATGTGTCAATTCACGTTCTAAAATATAAGATGGGTTGTTATTTGGATGCGGCAGATCTCCGGTATCACCATTTCTCTGGAAGTATACCATTTCCCCCACCATGTCGTAGAGTGGATTATTATTCTCGTCAAGAGCGTTTACTTCTACCCAATCTCCAGCGCCATTATTTGCAGTAGCATCCCATACTCTATTTTTCTTATATCTAGGATTTGCAGGGATCGTTTCAGAGGTGTTTCCGTTAACATCAACGTAGAACAGCTTTATAGCTTTCCAAGGAATTGCTCTTCCTTCTTCATCTATATCATAAACCCACAATCCGTCTTTTGTTACATACTGGTAATCCTATCCATTCATCTCGTATATATCATACGAAGAAGAAAGATCAGTAACGGCCTTTGTTCCGTCTGAAAGTTGTTTAAGAAGATTAAGCGTAACGTTACTACCATTATCTACTCTAGCTACAAGTCTATTAGTAGCAGATAATTCCCCTTCTACGTCAGACACTCGCATATCTAATGATGAGATAGCAGATGTTATTTGACCATTTGCTAGATTCTCATTTACTTTTGAAGCTACTAAACTATTGAAAGCTTCATTATCTCCAATTCCAGCTATCATTTGAGCAATGGCTGTTTCAAGAGAAACAGGATTGCCATTTGAATCAAAGAACCCGCCTATATCCTATACTGTAAGACGTATAGAATCAAGAGACTATTGTATCTCTGAAAATTTACTTGTTAACGTAGTACCATTCTCATCGTGTAAAACAGTGAACAACGATACTGATTGTAGATAAGCATTTAATGAGTCTATCCAACCAGTTTGGTGCATAATAGTATTCCAGTTGCCATCGAGATCTGAAAGCAATCTTTCCCAAGCCTGATTTATAAGAAGTTCTGCCCAGGTATTCCACCAGTTATTCTCCTCATTAATATTATTCTTGATGTTGAGAATAATTTCATTCTTTAACTCTTCCAGATCTACTACGGCGTCGTTGCCGTCTACGCCGTCTTTTCCATCTTTACCGTCTTTACCGTCAGAACCGTCTCTACCGTTTTGTCCATCAGTACCATTTCTACCGTTTGTACCATCTCTGCCATCACGACCATCTCTTCCGTTTGCGCCGTCTTGTCCTTTCAAAGATGCAAGCCATTCTTCTACTGTCCCAGTAAAACCGTTTTCTACAGCAATTTCATATGCAGATTTTCCGTCTCGCCCATCTTTACCATCTTCACCTGGCTTTCCTCTGAGGTCATCTGGGAATTTATCCGGATCTACACTGATTATACCGTTGTCTACAATAATGCCGCCATCTTTCTCTACTTTTACTACACCATATTTAGTGTAGCTTGCATATACGCTAGAGTTTTCTGGGAGATCAGAGAAATCTACATTTAAGAATCCATCCTTGTCTACATTAAGACCTTTGCCGATCTTGATAATACCAAAACGTTCTTTAGTAGCTCTAAGTATCTCGGCAGAATCAAATAATTCTCTAATCAGTTTTAAAAGACCCTCTGTACCTTCTACATTAGAGAAATCTACACTAAGTACATCGTCGTCTTCTCCACCTATAGACAATCCGTTACCAACTCTTATAGCACCTCTTCTATCTCTTGCAGCTGCAGGAAGAACAAGATCTCCACTATCAAGCAAATCTTGTATAATCCGTTTAAGATCTTCAGTGCTCATGGGACTGTATTGTATCCCATGAGCAAAGATAGACTTATTTTTTCTGGAGAATATTATAGTTCTGTCTGCAATCTCTCTAGTTTCCCATTTTCTATGGTATGTATCAAAGTCGAGATTCTCTACAAAATAAAATATGGTTTTAATTCTTTCCATAATCAATTATATTTCTAATAGATTAATAGCTAGCGACTGTAAGAGTTCCTCCGCTATATATACCAGTAGAGAAGTGACCACTCATAGTAGTAAGAGATCTAGTTAGAGTACCTATATATAAGTCGTTGCTACCGCTAGAAAATCCTGCAATACGCGACGGTCCTCCTACGGGGATATCTGCATCTCCGCCACCAGAACCAGAATTTGTTTTATAACCAGTGAATGTACTACTAATAGGTATACTAGTAGTAACAGAGGCTCCTCTAAAGTAATATACATAATCGTAGCCTCCATATTCTCTCGCACGTGTAACTACTATAAAGTTATTAGGATTTGTATCAATTATCATTTGACCATAATTATCAAACGATACGGGAGCGTATGCTTCTACTGGCCAAGCACTAAGTACAGCAGGATATGTATAATCCCCAGACGTAGGATGGTGATAAGTATATGTATAAAAAACTCTCCAATAATTTAAATTATCTCCAGCAGGCCAAACATTCGATGCAGTTATGTCTCTATAGTCTGCTATATTTATATAATATCCAGATGTGTTTGAATTTGATGCGACAGTGGTTCCAGCATAATCCGTATAACATTTCCTTAAATTAGTATAATAAATTGTTTTAGTACTATCTTTTACTTCTTCTGTATTAATTGCATCTTGTGGAATAGTATTTTTTAATTTAAATAACGTTACGTGATTAGCAGGACCATTATTTCCGCCTTCGTTATTCCAGAATGCAAAATCAATAGTATACCAATCACCACTACTGTCTTTTACATGCAACTGCATACCGCTGCCATTCAAGTCAAAATACGCTCTAGTATCAACACCGTTTCTAAATGCAATTTGATTTGCTGTAGTCGTAATATTTATACCGTTCGGATCACCGGCTACGAATGATGTTGCCTATACAGCTCCAGTAAATGTAGCGCTTCCGCCAGAAATAAAGTCGCTAACCAACTGTGTAATAGTGGCGTTTTCTGCGATAAGTGCACCATGTATATTAATCTTATCTGATCCAATAGTAGTCTCAGACTGATTGCCATTTATCTTCTGTATAATATATGCAGATGTAAGATCATTCTTTAATACAAAGTCTTGCTGAGCACTAAGTGCTGAACTAACGTTCTGCATTATTGCAGCACTAACAGTGCCGTAAGTAGCTGTAGTACTTGTTGCTAGCAATCCATTTACTGCACTGTCCAAGTTGAGGTTAGTTATAAGTCCTGCTGTGAAAGCATCAAGTTTTGCTCCGACAGAAATATTAGCACTGTTTCCGGTAAGCTTTGTGGCGATTGCAGCAATATTGGTTTTGTTGGCATCGATGTCACTTTCCATCTGTGTGAAAATAGTAGTGCCGACAGAAGTTCCTGTAGCTGTATTGATAATACCTGTAATAGCGTTATCTACCATAGCTGTCATAGCAGATTTAGCCACAAGATTATTATTACCGTCTCTTTCTACCAAAGCGTTCACATCAGCAGCTGCCTAAGAGAGTACAGTCTGATTATCAGCGTAATCTCTAGCAGCAGCAAATAACTGGGCAACAGCTGTTTCTGATTGTGTATCTATATAAGATCTACATCCGGAAGACATCCATTTGAGCATCTATATCTCATCTGAACTAAGCTGCATGAATTTAGCCCATGTAGATTCCATTCCACTTTCGGTATAGTGATCGTTAAGCCACGCATATAAGCTTGAAGACAACAGATTATAGTTTACGTTACCACCTGTAGCTGTAGTACCCTCAAGAGTTGTAACTCTACCTTCAATAGACGAAAGTCTATCTCCCTATGAACTTACATTCTGACTAAGTGTATTCCAGCTTGTTCTAGTTACATCTCCATCCTTTGCCCAGATACCAAGAGTTTGTATATAAGCCTCTACATCACTTTGCCCAAAGTTAGATTGACTACCCGGTGTATTTTCAGGAAAGTTATTCTAGACCCAGTTAGCATCTGCCATTAACTGTTCTATTTTAAGTCTTATGGATGCATCAAGACCGTTTATAAGATCGTTGAGTCTTTGTTTTTCTTGATTTGCTACAGCGTTTGCATCATCAAGAGCGTCTTGTAAAAGACTAATAAGGTTACGAAGTTCTGTGTCGTCGTATTCTGGTACTGTACCTCCTACGCCAGGGTCACCTTTTTCTCCCTTTTCTCCTTTATCACCTTTATCTCCTTTAGCACCTTTTTCACCAGGATCTCCCTTATCTCCTTTATCACCTTTGTCGCCTTTAGCACCTTTATCTCCTTTAGCACCATCTCTACCATCTCTACCAATAACACCGTTTGTTACTTGGAATGTAGAAGTAGTACCATCTGTGTAAGTTATGGTATATGTGTCTATTCTAGGATTGGTGCCTTCGGAACTAGTGAGCTCTATAGAAACAACACCTCTACCGTTATCACCCTTAGGACCAACTTGAGTATCCCAGGGTACAGTAACATATGCTTTCTTTGTCTCTTCATCCAAACGGACAGCATAGTTTCTTTGATTCTCAGGATAACCTATCTTTATTGCTCCTAGTTTTGTAGAAGTAGCGGCAGGAAGTATATAGTCGGGATTCTATTTTATCAGCTTTTTTAAAGTCTCCAATAGATCCTCATCACTAGTGGTACCGTACTATACGCCACCTTTGTATATAGTTTTGTCGCTAGAAACAAAGACTATCGTATGTGGTGCTATCTCTTCTCTCTATAACATTCCCTGATAATCTTCAAACGACAGATCATCTATAAAATAAAATATTGTATTTATCATATTATAATATTTTTACCTAGGTATTTCGTATCTTCCAATTATACCACCACCTTTAACTCTACCTGCATCTACTTGTTCTGCCTTAGCTTGTTTCATTGCTATATCTAAAGACTTAACAATGTTACCTACGTCCTTTAATATACGCGTAACTTTAATGGCCGTATCAATGTCCATATTCCCTTGAGAATAGTCATTTAAAGCTGCTATAAGTCCTTCTGCTGCAGTTTGTGAAGCTGATAGTAGCCTAGTTCCAGGAGTCTCTTGAAACTCTAAGAACCGCTTTGCTAGAGCTTTCACTTCTTCAGTGGGTATATATTTCTCATCCCCAAATATATCTTTGGCTACAGTCGAAGCCCTCGTCTCTAGAGGATATGCTTCATATGGAGTATTCCATTTGTATAGCCATATTACATATTCTATCTCCTTCACAGCAGAAGACTTGTCTTTAGCATTGTTGTAATGCTCTCTGAATGGAGGTATAGCCAAGTCCTCTGTTGCGAGAGAAATTTTATCACCTTTAATATCAAACATACTATTTTATTATCTTAGAGAACATTTTGTACATTCTCTGTACTAGATACCCGATTAGATACGCGGCATCTTCGCTGTTCTCTGGGATATCGTAGTATGAACATATATGGGATTGAACGTGTTTAGCTTCGTGTATAGCAGTGTTCACAAATTGACTTACATCTGAAGAAGGACCTACACATATTATACTCATCTTATAATCAGAGTTACTAAACGTAAAACCAGTATTCTATTTAGTTAACACTTTTAAAGATCTACGTATATCTCTATATGAGCACCCCAACTATTTAAGGGCGTCCTCTACTTCAATAAAGTCTTCTCTATGTACACCGTAGTACACTAGAACGTTCCATCCTTTGTCTCCTAATTTTATGTATTGGGCTATCATATCTACGTACCTAACTTGTTCTCAAGCCTAGCAAGTATATCCTCTATACGATCCATACGTCCAGAGATGTTGTCTATTGCTTCATCCCTTTCTTGTTCTTTAGCGTATACTGGATTCAACTCTTTAAGTATCTTCTCACAAGCTGATATGTTAGATTTGTGTTGGTCTACATTAGCTAGAATACTTTTACTGTTCTCTAGCATCGTAGTAACCTCCTGAATCATACTATCTTTAGATTCACTAAGTACGTAATCACCATAAGAATGAATTACAGCTGTACTAGGTACACCCATAAATTCTTTTCTCTCATCGCCCAACTTAACCGTCACATCTACAATAGTTTGAAGGTTTGCTCCAAAGCTTACAGATGGGTTGTAGTTAGGATACATAGGGTGTGGAGCACTTATACGTTCCACATAGCCCGTCATAACTTTAGGTTCTTTGCTCTTATCTAATACGTAAAGAGCTGTACCTTGTCTTAATCCTGAAAACATATTATTACTTTTTATGTGCATTGTCAGGGGCCGTAGCCCCCGAGTGCACAATTAATTATACATATCTACCCATCCTATTTCTACGCATACGCATTCTACGATAATGATGGACTTTCTCTGTATCTCTGTCCTCATCTTCGTTGAAGTTACGCATTGCGTAACGACGCTTGAAACCGAGGTCAGTGCCTTCATCAGACCCTTCCTCTTTCTCGTCTTTAGGAGTTTCAAAACAATCATACAATGTATCTTCGAGCTCACATAAAATCATTTTCTTCTCATGACCTAACTCGTGAAGTTCGTCTACGAGATCAAGAGCTCTTTCTTGTGCGGCTTCGCGCATTTCAATAACTACCATAATTCAATAAAGTTAAAAGTTAGTATTAAGCTGGAATAGCGGTTGTCATTAACTGCATCAGGTTAGCACCTTTATCGTAATAGATAAGGTATACACCTGTGCCAGTTATCTGAGCAGCAGTAATAGCTGTACCTCCGATATTCGTCAGCGGTTGTGTAAAATCGTTGGATGAAAATAGTACTGGAAGTGTTCCGGTTGTACCTTCGGGAATAGGCTGATTTAAACGGAATAAAATAACACCTTTGTCATTCAACCATCTAAAAGCTCTATTCGGAAGATTCAGTACCACGTTGTCATCTGTTACAGTGACAGATGTACTTTCCAACATAGGAATTCCTCTTCTATTAGAGAAATTGAATGGATAATTAGTAGTACCAAACATAAGTACCTCCTTTCTCAATCAATTCCAGAAGCTATTAGAACCCCAACCGTAGAAGTTACCCACATAAGGAGTAGTGTTTACAGCTTGTACGTTAGGCCACTGAACAGGAATTGTATTAGGCTGTGAAGCTTTAATAGCAGCAAGTTCAGCGTTAATAGTATTGAACTTCTCGTTAATGAATGCAGTTTGAGCAGCATTATTAGCATTAGAACGCAACAGAGCATTATCAGCCGTCAAAGTATTGATCTTATCCTGCAGTTCTCTCTTCTCAAGATCACAGAATTTATCGTTGATCATAACACTCTGACTCTGTATAGCATCTACTATGTCACGAGTATTACGCTCTGCCTGTGTGGAGAGTGTATTAGTCTGCTGACATACAGCAAGCTGATCTGCTGCCTGAGCAGCTGCCATCTGTGACTGCAGTGTGTTAGTCTGGTTAGCAATAGCCAGTCTATTCTCGCAGCAGCACTGACAAATCTGACTTGCGATAGATGCATTACCACTCTGGATAGCGTTCTAGATCTGCAATCCGCTCATGCCCACCTGAGTACCAACAGAAGTAATAGCATTGTTCAATGTGAATATACCATTCTGCACAGTCTGAACCTCAGTATTCAGCATAGTAGCGATATCACGTATAGCGTTACCATTACCCTGAATAGCGTTCATAAGCAGCTCACGACCGGAGTCATTAGCAATCTGGTTAGAAAGGAAGCCGTTAGCTCCATTACCACCCCAGTTACCATTACCTCCCCAGCCCCAAATGAGCCACAGGAACAGAATCCATATCCAGTTGTTACCACCAAATCCACCATTATTGTTTAAAGCCATCAACAGATTTGGATCAATGCTATTACTTCCCATCTCAGGGAACATCATAATCTTAGAACTTTCCATAAGTTTAATTTAGTTTAATTAGTAAATAAAGTTAATTAGTAACCAGTTATACAGTTGGTCTGTTTGCCGCGAGGGATGGAATCGAACCATCTACAGGTGCCTCCTTCACTTGCCGCCACAACGCGTTTACAAGCACTTGTCTCCAGCTTTACCATTAAGCTACCTCGCAATATTTATTGTGCATAGGTAGGAATCGAACCTACGTTAACCATTCTATGCATCCTCATTTTAGACAGTTGAGGTTCTGTTATGATTGTGCAGGTACTCCGTAATCTTTATTTGCTTGATACCAAGCCCAACAAGTAGGAGAATCTGCTTCCAATTGAGATATTGGGAATATATAATCTGCAATAGAAGACCACTGTGTATCTGCTTTGTATGTATTTACTACTGCATCTGGGACATACCATCTAGCATTTCTTGGATCTCCCCATCCCCATCCGAGGCCAGCACGTTCAGTATCAGAAGGATTTCTGTTTGTATTAGGAGGGGTTGTAGCCTATATGACAACATGACAAGTAATTCTACTACTTCCAGAGTCTCTATACATATCGTCAAGTACTATTTTTGTTATAGTACTAGGAAATTGTATATACTATAAATACGCTCCTTGTTGATTTCCACACAGAGATGATGCAGTCTATTCTGTATATCCATAAGGATATATAAGCTTAGATACATGTGTATTATAAAAGCATCCCGATTTTCTTAATGTAGTAGGTAAAATTATTTCTGTAATACTAGGGCAATTCCAAAAAGGATCTCCTATTTCGGAAACCTATCCTAAATTCTATACACTTGTTATATTGGTCTATCGAAATGCAATATTTCCTAAAGAAACAAGATTTGGAAGATTTAGTGTTCCAGTAATAGGACAATTATAAAATGCACCTTCTCCAATACTAGTAACATTAGATAATCCAGCTACAGACGTTAGATTAGTATCATTATAAAAAGCATAACTTTCTATAGTAGTAACATTTGACATACCATTTACAGTAGTAAGAGTAGTCATATCAGATAATCCTCTACTTTTTATAGTAGTACAAGTACTAGGGAGTGTTATTGACTACAATCCGGAATACTAGAAACAATACTGCGGGATTTCTGTAATACTTCCAAGATCAGTAGCTCCTGTTACTCCGCTCGCATAAAATGCGTATTGTCCTAGCGATGTTAAATTAGGAAGATTTATATTTCCGGTAAGTCCAGAACTTGCAAAAGCACTCATCCCAATAGTAACCGCATTTTCAATATCTTCTGTTGTGATAGTTAAGGAACTGCAATTCTAAAAACACTAATCTCCGAAAGCTGTTATTCTAGTAATTCTTCCGTAACTTGAAGGTTCTCCATTAACCCAATTATCTACTGATTGTGTATATTGTTTAATTGTTGTTAATGCAGAACACCCATTAAAACCATTCCACTAAATTGATGTACATTCATAAGGTAAATAAACTTCAGTTAATGCCATTCCAGAACTAAACTATTTAACCATAAAAAATTCTGGAATAGTTGTTATTTTACCTAAACATTTTACTTTAGTTATCCTACTACAACTATTAAAACACTTATTTCCTGCAGATATTAAATTGGGCATATTTAATTCTCCATGAATACTAAAACAACTAGAAAAAGTTTCCCCTCCTATAGATACTAAATTAGATAAATCTGAAGCATCAATATTTAATAATTTACAATTTGTAAACGCTGAATTATCTATTGATGTTACATTATTTAAATTTATATAAGTAAGACTACTAACACCATTAGTTAATACAGAAAATGCTCCAGGAGAAATAGTTGTTACTGAACTAGGTAATTGTACTGTTTGTAAATCATTACAATACATAAAACAACCAAATGGAATACTTACTATGTTACCTAAAGAAGTTACTGTTTCAACTGAACTATTTCTAAAAGCGGCCTATCCTATTTCTATTAATGATGGTGCATATACTTCTTTTATTCCAGATGATAAAAATTCTCCCTCTGATATTTTTGTAGCCTAAGATAAATCAACTTCCTCTAAATTAGTACATCCTTCAAATAAATTATTTACTGGATTAATATTTGCTCTAGTAAAATAAGAAAATTCATTAAACGATGTAATAGTAGTATTGTTCTTAAATGTATTATTTGTAAGAGTAGCATTGGCAGCTTCTGCTTCCGTTATTCCAATGCCATCAGATCCTATATTATTAGCAAGCAATACGTTTAATACAGCACTATCTTCAAATGGTATATAATAGCTATCTGTTACGTTTATATGCAGATCATCAAATCTATTAGTCAAATACTCAACCTATGCTCTATAACTCTTATCTACCTATAGATTACCAGACATATATGCAGCATCCTACTCTCCTTCTAATGGTTCAGGTACAGATAAAGCAGCTTCATATAACTTCTTTATAAGGTTAGTACTTACTACCTCTATATTCTATCCTTGTTGTATATTTAAGTGTGTCATATGTTAAGCCCTCCAATAAAATAGTATTTCATTTGTATCTGTATCTTCAACTTTAAAGTAAGTTGGCTAATAACTCATAGCACCTTCAAATCTGATATAATAAGCTCTATCAGACCATCCTCCAATAGATACAATAAAAGGAGATGTATGATTTATCCAACTCCATATATTTTCTCTATCCTACTCAACAATAGTTGCAATAATACCGGTTGAATCAAAAGTAGCTTTAATATTATTATGTCCAACTATATTTATAAGTGTAGTACACCAGCTGCCAGACGCATATGATCCATTTACTTCCTGTATTTTACCGCCACTATAATCATACGCTGTATAAAGAAGTATTTTACCAAAATAATTCTACATTATTTTACCAAACATGGCGTAAGTCTTATTATTAGGTATATTTCTAATATCCAAAGACGTTATGTCTTTATACCCATCTAACTCAACTCCACTAGGTTGTAATACAGTAGGATTAATAATATTAACTTCAGTGGGAAGTCCCAGCTCATATTTAGTTATCTTAGAACCTGTGGGAATATTTACATTAATCGTTGTTCCAGAAGCATCAACTTCTAACAATTCAGGACACATGCTCAAGTCTATATCATCCGTAAGATTAGAACAGTTTTGTATAGATAACGTCTATAAATTTGGAGTATTATTAAATATGAACTGATCTATCGTTTCGTTAGACAATGTGGTGAACGTACTCGTTAAATTAGCATTTCCATCAAATACAAGATCTGTTATATTAGGCAAATATGCAAGTATTGAAGATGTTCCAGAATATGCTATTATATTATCGACGCTGGTATTGAATGTAAGAGCGCCGGTCATTGATAACAAATCTGTTCTATATAACTATGATTTGGTCAATTGTTCTCCAAACTAAGTATTCCAAGCAGTTGAGAACGCGCTATATATGTGTTCTTGCATTACAGAAACCACAGCAACACCATCGTTCATAACAAGTATTCTTCTAGTAGCAGTCATTCTCTTATTAGATGTAAATTCAATAACTGCCGTCACAGTATACTCATATATAGTGTTATCGTAAGGAACACCCATAGCAGTAGCTTTAATACATTTAGTATTATTCATACCAAGTGCCTAGGTATTCTCTTGTATATTAAGATGATCTCCCACATTATATAAATCGCCACTCCAAGTAGGACCTGCTGTAGAAGAATATGTAGTTGTATATTCCCCGTCAGTAATAGTGTATAATATACTGTTTATAGATGCTGTATAAGAATTATCATTTGTAGACATAAACAGATTACACTACATACCGTTTTGATGCAACGTAACAATATTGCCTACTGTTCTAATAACAGATACATTACCTGCTCCGGTAGTGGGTTGTTGTACATCGATAAACACAGAAGATGGATATTTAGCAGCTATGATATTTATAGTAGCTACATATGTAATATTTCCTGCAGCAACCTTTACGTCTACTTGGTAATCATGACCAACCTATGATTCAGAACTTAACAAATACCAGTTGTGATCACGTTCAGACTGTTCTATTCTCACACCATATATCTACGGAGATGCTTGAGCAGATCCATGTTCACTTAATGCCCATACGTAGTTCTACAAACTCTATTGATCTGGTTCAGCAAGATGGAATTCAGTAGCACTAAGAATGGCATTGTTTCCTTCTGTTAGATAAACATCACCGTTTACTATGGTGATATCACCACCAATATTTATCTGAATATAATCGTGTTTATAGTCGACTACAAGACCAGCTGAACCTTTAGTAAATACAGAATCTCCAAACCAGTTACGTATTTCTGTAAGCTGTTGCGAGGTAAGCTCTGTTCCAGCTCCTTCGTATTTCAGCATAACGTATCCTCTAATATTAGGATGTCCGCCACTTGTTTTAGATATAAGTCTGAGTTCGTCGTACGTAAGCAGATCATTATCATTTCCTATTACATCAGGTGACCAGAATACATCATCCATTTCGAGAGTGTAATTAGAAAGAGCACTCTCTCCATAAGTTGCTACAATAGATTTAATCCACTCTCTAATAAATAACAATGATTCTCTAGTTCTACCTGTAGATCCTAAGAAGTGCACCTCACTTACAGTCGGAGGTATATTTGTATATATGCCAGTATCTATTTCTGTTTGATGATAATTTAGAGTAGCTTGTTCATTCTATCCTTCTATAGTATCCCAGAACGTCATGTTGTTCCATGTAGAGTTCTTTATATTTAATATGGATACAGATGAAGGAAGCTCTATATCGTTAAAATTATTACCGTCGTTAGAACTATAAAAGTTAATTAGATTAGAGCCCATAGCATAGAAATTCTTGAGCTGAGTCATGTTTAAGTCTCTAATCCACTAATTGATACCAAACGTGAACTGTAATACGTTACCGAGGTGCTTATGTCCTCGAATATTCAACGTCTCAAGATTCTAGAATGCATTTTTGCCACTTTGAACAGGAGATACACCACATGTAGATGGACTAAGTATTGTTGTAAACTAATTACCGCTTCCTACTAATGGAGTACCTATATTAAGTTCTCTAAGAGGAGCGCCTAATACTTCAGAATATGTACCAACTAAGTCTAATCCATCTATACCGGTAGCAATATCACTCATATCTATAGATTCCATAAAGTTTGCACCGTATATGTGTATAGGAGCTTTTGTACTAGCTCCGTCTTCCATACTATATATTAAAGGATTCTATTTTGATACTTCTCTTGTGGTATCTACTTCTTCACTACCCTCTATTTCGTTATCGTTTTCATCAAGCTGGTTTACGGTTACAGTCATATATGTAGAACCGTTCGGCGTTACCCTAATGTATTTATTAGGGTCAGCTGATACGTTTGCTGCAAGATATATTTTGTGTGCTTTATAATCACCACAGAACCATTTTGCGTCATAATAGTCCATTGAAGTACTTAACCACCAGTGTCTGTGTGACATACGAGCTCCCTGTAACCACCCGAGCCAACGAGTAAAATCGCCACCTGCAGATTCTACATACTTAAAGTGGCCACTTCTGTTATACATAATCTCGCACCACTTGTTCGCATATTCTGTATCAAACATATTACTTACATTATCGTAAGTAAGTATACCCGTTTTAAATAAAGCATCTGCCACTTTTGGAACAATTTCGTTCATCCACATTGGCCACGCTTCAAGAGCATCCCACAACCAGTTAGAACTTATAATGTTTCCATTCTAATCTGCAGATCTACCAGATATGGCATACGTAGTTGTATTCAACTTAGTATTACGATCTACAGGAGGATTAAATGCGATACCACCATCGTTCTTATTACCTAAGGCAATATCCATATCCCAAGGTTCGTAATGGAAGTGTACGCCATCATACGTTTTAATCTGAGCATTACGTTCTAACGAGTCAACAAGTGCAAATCTTAATACAAATATATAATATGCCGCAAGCTTATATAGGTCAAGATGGTCTGCTGCTTCGTCTCTAAATTTCTGATGGTTGTTTCTAGTACTTATTAACCATTTGTACCAATCTACGAACGGTTTAGCTGTTTTTGCAAACTTAGAATTAGGATTACCCTTATTTAATCCGTTCTTCTAGTCATCTTTTTCTATGTCATCTGGATCTGGATATATCATCTCAAATTGAGATTCCCATCCATATCTACTACCCGAGAATGTATCAAATCCTTGATCTGTTATATAAGATGAATAGTTTTTATTAATCTCAAGTACTTCTATTTGAAGTACGTTACTGTTATCCCAAATTTTATTGGTATTAGTATCTTCATCTTTATGGGTAACAGTAAGACAAAATGGATCCGCTTGTACTTTATATATAGAACGTTCTCCGAAACAGAAATCAGATTTTTTATCATCCATGAAAACATATTGTCCTAAGAACACATGTTTGCCCGAACCGCTCAAATCTTTATAAAATACTGCACATGGAAATGAATCTGGAGCAATTCTTATAGTATATGGGAAGTCATTCTTTGGAAAATAATCTGCCCATACATGCTTTAATCCGTAATTAGATTTCTCGTTTGATTTGATAGAAGCAAATAACTATGGCAGAGTTCTAAGCTTATAAGGATCACTTACGCCTTCTATTCTAGCATTATACCAAGAATCTTGTATGAGTCTGAGTAATCCTCCATTGTGCACACCAGATGAGTCTGCATAGTTGGCTTGTAACACAAACTTATTAGCAGGTATAGATCCATTTTTCATCTTATACCTATTTTTGTTAAGCATCATATTACTTTGGCCGGTCTTTTCAAAAATAGGTACTTCTCCCGATACAGATTTGTTCATCCAGAACTTCATTGATGCGATAGGATAGTTAAGCGTAGATTGTCCGTGTTTTCTTATTTGACAACCGTTTACAACTTTTTGTTTGCCCGGTCTTTCAGGATCATCTATTATATCACCTATCTAGAAATCTTTTGTTTCGTCATAATAACAATAACGTTCTATCATTACATCTGTAGTAGACTCGTCCTTGCCCATTGTTTGATCGAGGATGTTAGTAAGATCTCCAGTAATGACTATAGTATCAATCATATCTCTACACTAATCAAAAGATATTTCGCCTTGATTCAGTATATTATTTCTTTTTACTATAGATACTTTATCGCTGCTGTCATATACGAAATTATTATAGGCATCTGAATATGATATTGATTTATCGTATATTCTTATATTATATACTCTTACGCCGCTATTAGATCCGCCTATTTTAATATTGCAAGAAACAAGGTTCCCAAGTCCATCGAGAGCTCCAGTTGTATTAAACGATCTACCGCTAGCTAACGATCCTCTTTCGAGAATGCCGTTGTTTACTATATATGCGAGCCCGTCGTCTACTGATCTCTTAGATACATCTTCATCTTCTTTGTTTATGATGAATGCGAGCTTTATTCTTTCGTTTGGTTTATAGTTTGTATGAACTACTTCAGCATCAACATATTCCTATAAAGTCTAATCAAATACTTTATTTGCATATAATGTAGCTGTATTAGGAGTAATCTCAATGCGTGCACCATCAGGATTGCCTATAACTATAAGTTTATCAGATGCGTCATTTACTTTCTCCGATTCGAATTCTATTTCTATAGTTTTACCATATTCGAAAGAAAACGTGGAGAAAGGTTCAAAATTTATTACAGCATAATGACCGATACCAGATGTTCTAAAACTATTCTCATACCATCCTGAATTAGGGTTCCAGTCAATTCCTGTAAACGTAGTAGTTATTGTATCTGTTACATCGTTCCATACAGCTCTATCTGCACTTCCGTTTGTTCTGCCATATGCAGACATCTTTAATTCATAGTTGTCAGTCTCATATATATCCTTAAGAGTGTTATTCTGAATTATCTGTATTGGTATTCTAATCAACTACGTCTCTGTTCCCTATGCTGTATAATATGCAGCTAAATACAGCTATTCTGTTTTTGTATATATAATAGGTGTATAGTCCAGTGCGTCTGGTTCATAACCAGTCTGTGCGTCTATTGGTGAAAATACTTGCGGATCTTGATCGTTTTCTCCTTCAAGAAGTTTCCAAGTTATAGATAGTTTTGTATCAGTATTAGCTGCATATGTATAATACGACCATCTTAATTGAGACGCATAATACTATACTCCGGATAATGTTAAAGTACTAAATGGAGGTATACCACTAGTTAAAGAAGTTGCTACGTTTATAAATTTATCTATAGCACCTGCTTCATTTGAATCTATTACAAATGTAAAATACAATATATTGCTATATACATCAAGACCGTCATAATTGGCCAACGCATAAACCTATAATGAATGCTGTCCTGCAGTCAATGTAGGACTTATCATTTTACCGGAATCCTCAATTGTTAACTATCCGCCTTCAAATACGTCGACTGTGGCCTAAGGTAGTTCTACACCGTCTACACAGAAATATATCTTTGCCGTACCATCTGTATTGTTTCTGTAGAATGTATAAGGTATACGCAAAGCTTCGTTTCTAGCATGACTTCCTGCAAAATTAAAATTACACGTTACACGTAAATCAAGTACTATTATTTTAAAACTCAAGGTGCGTAAAGCTCCAGTAGAACTTCCCCTTGCTTCTATAGAAACGTTATTTACACCGGGTTTAATATATTCGTATAATGAATAGTCCTCTGCCTAATGATGATTGCGTCTACGAGTAAATGTATATGAAGAACCGTCTGCATTCGTTATTACATACGTTATGTTAAGTATGTCGGAAGTATCATCTTCTCTATCGTTATGAATCTTCCACGTGAACTACATTTTTGTTTTATCTGTAACGTCGTCACCCAACTTAACGTATCTGTCTCCATCGTTCGAAATAGTAAGGGTTAATGTGTAGTCACTTGGCCTTGGTACAGTAAATAACTGTAATCCGGCATTATCAGAAGGATTTTCATAATACAAATTTTTAGCTGTATCACTAGAGAAAAACCTATATAAGTTCTATTTTTGGTCTTCGTCTACTACAATAGGATGTCTAAGTCTTTCTTGTAATAATTCCCTAATGCTACCTCCAGACACTTTCTATCCGCCTGTAACCTGCTCTCCAGTAAAAACATTTTCACCGGACACCCAGTCAACAAACTCGTTTATTTTATTTGTATATAATTGTTCGTCCATATTAATTAAAATTGTCTTTCCAGAAAGCATCGTCTATCCATGGGTATTGATCAATCCAATACCCATTAGAATAACAACTCAATATTTCTGTTACTTTACTCCATACGAGCTTAAGCCCGCTAAATACTTTTACAATATCTCTATGTCCACTATAAACACCAGTTATATTATGATTGTTTATGTGTATCATAGTTTATTAAGGATTTGATTGTACTGTCCAGGGACCTTGATTATTATTCTTCATGTAATTTACAAGCTTGATAATATCAAGTACCGAGCATTGTGCGATAGTAGCAGACTGTCCTGGAGCGATCGTTATTCCTTCTACTGTAAGATCGTTAGTAGCATGATTATTTACACCAACTACCTTCAGCACACCACAGTCCTTCTCAGCGTTCTTCTTAGTAAGCTTGTACTGGAATTCAATACCATTATCAGTTTCACCAAAGTTGAATGAACTACCAAAGTCAAGGATGCCGCCGAGTTTCAGTTCGCCACCTGACTCAATCTTAATAGCCGGAGCAGCTACTTCTGTAAATGAGAAATTCTGTGTGCCATTAGTATAAATTGTACTTGCTGTTGGGAGTGTTTCGAAATCACCTTCATTAAATACATCTCCAGCTGATACTGATGCAAGTCCTGCTATCTTTGTAGAGATCAATGCAATTGGCGTTGCAGTATTGCCGCCACTACCTTCTTGGGGTCCATTTACAGGTTCATTTTCGTATACAGGAGTAAAAGATTCTTCAATTGGATCTTGTTCAATTACTACAGTATATGTAGAATTTGTAGCAATCTCAATAGCACCTTTATTAGTAATCTTAGTATGACGATCTTTGCCGCCGTTCATTGCATAAGCAGTCTTAATGATGTCTTTAGTGGTACACTGCTCATCGGTCAATGAGATTACATCATAGAAATCATCAGCCTACTTTACATACTTCAATGCAGTAGTATCATCATTAACATCTGCTTTGTCAGAAGCTTGTGTCTGACGTGTAGCCATCTTCCAAACACCTTCTCTATTGAAGCGATATTCATCTGTAAAGATGGACGTCTTCTCCGTGTTGAATGTACCAAACTCAAGACCATCACCGCCACCGTGTTCGAACTTAATCTTGTTCATGTGGTTCTGACTGTCTTTACCTTTAGGCTGAAGAGCGATACCACCATGTTCCTCACAACGGAGATCAATAGCTTGTGCACGAACCTTTAGATAACCTTTACCACTACCAGTGGTAACGTTAACGTTCATTACGTTAGGATCTTCAGTTTTACCCTTAGAAGATAGAGTCATATCTGCTGCAATTACCTGCAGTTTTACAGGAGCTTTAGCAGCACCATCCTGACCATTAGAGGTCTTAATTGTGATCTCATCGCGTTTATCAGTAGCTCTATGATGCGATTCAAGTGTAATATCATCACCTGGCTTAATCTGAACGTCTCCGTATGTTCCTTCGCCACCATTAGCAACGTAAGCAGGTTCGATATTAATATGCTTTGTAGCAGAGATAGTTGTATTACCTTTGCTGTTTACAGAGACTACACCATTTGTATCGATGGCTGCTGCTGATCCGCTATTAGAACCACCGCCAGCACCCAATTCGTTTACATCTGCAGCAAGATTGTTCCATTCGGCTGCCGTAAGCTGATCACCTGTTTGTTTATTTGTATTATGATTTAAATTCATATTATGTCAATGTTATTGGGAGTGTACCAATGCCTTCACCACCTAAGATGATCGGGAACGTACCTCCGAATGTCCAATTTATTTCTCCTTCGTATGTAAAATAATATACAGAATCGTCGATCATATCATTCTCTACAAGAAGCTAATATTCTTTTTCGGTAAGAGTAATTAAACTGCTTCCGTCGCCTAACGAAACTCCACCAGAAGCTCCAGCTATAGATATAGGAGTGCCTCTTTCTGCACTCCATTTACCTTTAGGAGGTATATATACATCCTTCTTTAAGACGTATTTTTGATCAATGATCTATTGTAAAATTAAAAATGCTGTAGCTACATCTGAAGCAATAGCATAATCTCCTTTTCTCTAGAACGCGTTATTTATATTTTCTCTTAATGATTCTAAATCGTCTTTTGACGAATAATCATTAAATCTATTGTCTACGGTCTCTAACTCTTCATTAGTAGCATAGTTGTCAACAATATCTTGATGAGCATTGTTTACTTCTGTTCTAGTAGCGTAATCTCCTACAGGTTGATATGTAGTAGCGGCATCGGATCTAGTTAGATAGCCAGATAAGTCTATTTCTGGATTAATCTGTCTCTGCTCTATCCAACCTCTATCTACATCCCACCTATATTCAGTATAAATAGGCGTTCCGTCGTCGTAGGTTTCCAGCAAATATATTTTGTTTGGGTCTCCACTTTCAGGAAGTTCTTGTACAATAATATATATATTTGTATCAAGAGTAGAACTTATTACATTATTTATAATAGATATTCCTCTTCCTGCTGTAAGAATGTCTTGTTTTGTATCAATATCCTACTGATGTTTAGTAGCTGTTACATAATTGTCTAAAACAGATGTATCCGCTTTACTATTCAAATCAGTCTTTTTGGCGTATTCTCTTAGGTCTTCTTTTGTAGCTCTATTCTGTAACGCTATTGTTACAGCTCTATTCTCTATAGCATTTGAAGAAGTTTCATCAAGAATACTGTCTACTATTACAGTAGGGGCAGATGGTATTACTATTCCTCCCGATGACGGGTTAGAATTTGTACTTTCACCTAAACCAGATGATAAATCTGGATCGTACACGTTTGATTTCTTTACAAACGTATCTTCAACCCACGATTTTAATGCGTAATTATCTCTAAGATATTCAAGCTGGACAAAATTATTTATATGGAGATCTTCTATATCTGTAAGTTTTGCATACCCAGTAAGGTCTACAGATGTTAAATAATTGCCTATCGGTTGATATAATAATGCAGCTGTTTCAGATTTAAGATATCTGGATAAGTCTACGTTTAGTTGTGTACCTCCTATAGGCACCCATTGTCCATTTCTAACTCTATATTGATTATATTTAAATCCACCATTACCATCGGGAATCTCATGTAAATATATCTTATTTGTATTTGCAAGAGATGTGTCTGGTAATTCAGTTACAATAACATATAATTCTACATCAATATTAGCTCCTATTACATTATTATCTATAAATATAGGATATCTGGCTGTAAGTTTCTCCTATTTAGTTTCTATAGATCTTCTTATATCAGTAATAGTATCTGAAAATGTTTTATCCAGTACATACGAACCCGTTACGGCATTTCCGTTAGAATCTGTAAATGTTATTGTCCCGTCAGACTAAGAAAGGGTGAAGATTACATCATCTGAATTATTTTTGAAGGTTAAAGTATTACCTTCAATATTTGAAGTATATTGTCCATCACAGACATATTCTTTACCGCGTGCCCAAATACGAAGTTTGTCTTGTATAAATACGATAGCATCCTACCTGATCGCACCATATGGACGCTCCAGCGTAACATTATCGTTCAGATCACGTAAAAACGTATCGTAATGTTTGTAATTTAAAAATCTAAAATTAATCTTTTCCATTAGAGCACTCTTTTGATGTTTATATATACGGGTCAAGGGAGCCCTTTTGGACTCCCTTTCCGTTGTAACCATTGCCCCATCTCAGACGCCGGTTACCCAGGCTTTTATAACGTTATTATTATGCCTGCTCAGGGGCGTTCTCCCCAGCCGCTGGCTCTGGTGCGGGCTCAGAGTTTGTAGGCATGCCTTCACCTTCTGAAGGACTCTGAGTTTCCGTAGCTGCGCTATCTTCGGTTACAGGCTCAACGATCTCAACGAACTCTACGTCTTCAATCTTGTTGAGTACAAGCTGAGCAATCTGCTCGCCTTCCTTGTATACTGCAGGTACAACATCTGTCGTAGACACAAAGTGTACAGTAAGCTCGTCGTCGATATTGCCTGTAATTACACTAGGAGCATCGCACATACGCAACGTCTTAGTTACAATACCGGGCATAGGACGAAGAATTCCTTCATATCCCTCAGGAATCTCTACACCAATCTTTGTGTGATATACTAATATCAGCTGACCACGCTCGTTAATCTCAGTTGTGATTTCAGCAGCGGTCAAATTGTATCCTGCACCACTGTTGGTGGCACGTGTAGGCGTTACAGCCTTATCTGAAAGTTTCTTAAAATTAATAGTCATCTGCTTTATACCTTTTATAATTATATTGGTCGCCCCACCATCGAATCGAACCCGGGCCTGGAGGGTTAGAGCCTCCCGTGCTACCATTACACCATGGAGCAGTGGTTGGTGGAGGAATCGAACCTCCCAGCCGAAACTGTTCCAAAACCACCAAAATTTAAATTTTACATGATTATGCCTAATATACTCATATTAGAGCGATCTACCGAGGATTCGAACCTCGCTCTTGATAAGGACCTATCGTAGATCTACCAACTAATTTTAACTTTAACTTATGTATCACGTGGGTCCTAGTGGCCACCAGGATCTCAGCCTCCCACGTATCGGCTGTATCATCACTTCTTCCTTGTGATCCAATTCCAGAATCTACGGAAAATATTAGGTTTCTTAACTGTAAAGTGACCCTTAGCATCGAATACCAGCTTCTCGTCGTTCTTAATCTCAATGCTCTTAGATACCTTATTTATTGCCTCTCCAAGAGCTTCTACAGCTACAACACCTGCTATAAGCATTATAGCGTTGAACTCTTCGTTAGAGAGAGGAAGACCTGCTTCCTGCTTAGCAAGAGCAAACTGAGCATATACATCAGTAGCACTCTCTGCCTTAGTAAGATCTACAATAAACTTAGGGCTTACAGTCTTCTTCGTTGTTTTCTTAGTTTTAGTTTCTTTCTTCATGACTTTATATTTTTATCTGATTATGCCGCTTTCAAATTACATTCATCACAACACGGTTCGGCACATTGTTCAGCTTGCTTCCATTTTACTTCTTCCATGCGCTTCTCATAAGCTGTAATGTTAGCTGTCCACTCTGCACTCTTTACAACAATCATTCGCTTATCGAACTCATCAGTGTAGAATGTCACAATAACATCGTCTTTTTCGACATCAGCTTCCTCTTTACGATCACCACTCTGGTAAACAACATGCATGGGCTCTGGAGCAACATAAATACGCTAAATAGCTTCTCTTGCTGAGGGGATATGACTAACTTCATTTGTATCGAAGTCTACTGTCATATTACTGCCCTCTCTAATGTACATCGTCTTCATCTTGAACTATATTTTTGGGTTTTGTTTTCTTTGAAGCGTCTCTTTAGTTTGAACTTGAACAACTGATTGAATAGTATATCTTGACTAGCTTCTGGATCTTTCATAGTCTCTACTGTACATTCGAATGGATGTTTACATATTGTAGCAACTATATCCTTGTCTATTCCAGTTCTTTTAGATACTTCTTTGATTACATCTTCAATTGTTATCACACTGTCTCTTCAATTCCTAAGATATCGTAGAGTCTGAGCAATCTGCTATCTTTAACCAGATCGAATCTCAAACCTGCAGCATCTCTGAATATCACAACATCGCCGACTTTAGCGTGCATCTTTGCACCTTCTTCGCCGTAATATGTTGGACACTTGATAACAACACCCTTGCGATAATCAGAATCAACTTCTTTAACCTCTGTCTCAACCTTTTCGAAGTCTTGTGCTTCAATACCATCTGCATCTACAGTTGTCTTGGCATCGACAGGTTTACTAAACTCTTTCTTTACTTTGACCGGTTCCAGCGGCTTGACGAGGAAGTAGTCGAAGAAACTATATTTAATTCTATCGGCTACGTCCTGTGCGAGCTGCGACTGGTCGATAATCTCTTTATCTTCCATTATTTTCTCAATGACTTAAGATAATTCAAAACCTTCAAGAGGTTTGTAAGTACTGTAGTCTTCTCAACTCTCAGACATTCTGGTGTATCTGCCATTGTCTTTGGAAGCTGAACAAGTTCTGCATTGTACTTCTCAATAAGTTTATCAATTTCATCAAATACGTTTACAAAATCTTTGCTTGGTTTCTCAGTAGGAGTAACCTCCTCAAGATAACCTTCTTCGATAAGATGCTGTGCCCATTTTGGAGACAGCGTGAACGTAGAACTAAAAGTAGAACTCAAATCACCATCATCTTTAGCGGTGTGGAATTCCTCATTTCTCTCAGCTACATAACTCTTACCGTCGTCAGACAGAGTAAATGTATCGTCGACATCCATTGTAAAAAACGGATCAATTACTCTTAAAATCTTGCTCATACTATTTGTTTTTCTCAAATTTCGCCGGCATAACGTATACTTTTACTAAAGTGGTTGCAAAATAGTATAAAAATTTTTAAAATGCAGCCGATTTGGCTGTTTTTACGTTAATAGGACAAAAATTCCCCCTAAGAACCCCCTAATATATATTATATAATGCTTAACAGAAATAGTAAGACTAAGAAGAAGAGTATAATAGATGTATACCCTACAGTATATAACGTAGATCTAGTAGTTGCTAATAAACATACAACTATTGAACAGATAAATAAACGTTATAAGACTATAGACGATAAAGACTTTGAAGATGATGATTGTATATGCTTTACTCAATCTGGCTATGATCGAAAGACTAATAGAGCTATAATATTAGTCAAATATAATCATCCATATGAAATTGCAGGGATAGATAAAAGAGTAGATTTAGTAAATACTTGTGCTCATGAAGCTCTACATGTTTGTATGAGAATATATTCGAAAATCGGAGAAGAAGTCTTTAAAGACGATAGTAATGAGTTACTTGCTTATCTATTAGGCTGGGTTACGGAATGTATATACAAAACGTTAACTAAATGAATCATATAGAACTGAATGCCATACTATTTTACTCAGATTTCTTAAGCTTGAAGGATATAGGATAGCCTGTAACAGATAATTGTAAGTATTTCTATATTCATGGAGTCCCTATAAACAGTGCATTTATACTAGGCCTTGAACCTGAATATGACGCTTAGAACAAGTATTTCCAATAGGCACTAGCAGAATATTCAATTATAAAAGACAAGTACGGAGAAGAAGGAGTTGAAACCTTCATTGATGAGATTTGTTGTATAAAAGCATGTGGTTGTGTAGATGCTATACGAATGTTGAACTGTATACACCAATATTCAAGCAAACATGAACGTAAATAGGCATTCAACATGTATAACACTTGGAAGAATGATTAGATATTCTACCATACAGCAATCAATGAAGATGGAGACCCCCAAAAAATAGAATGTACGAAGTATGTATACCACGCTGAAAGAATGCTTGGAAGACCAGGCTTGGTTAGAAGCTTACGAGAAAATTAAGCGGGACACCGCAAATAGACTAAAAAATCACTTTTATGACGACTGATAGTAATATATACGATATAGACGGAGAAATTATCCGTAAAGCAGGAGATGTCGAGCAAATGAGGATAGAATCGGCACAGCAAAAGATTGATTCTTATAAGGAAAAACTGAAGGAATTAGACCCTAAAGACCCTAAAGTAAGTATTTATAATACTTATATACGTAATTTACAGTCATATATCTTCAATCAATACCTCTTACACCCAGAGTTGATGCCACATATGCAGAATACTACTCAAGATGAGATAAAGAAGGCTATGGAAGAGCTTAAAGCTGAGGTTGAGAATGAGGAAAAAGAGACTGTAATGGATGAATATGTTGAACCAATTGAAGAAGTCAATGGATGAACTTAAAAACTACGTCTATGTGAGCATAATTAGTGCTGATAATGACGAATTTGGGCTGTCTGAAGAGGACAAACAGGAGATAATATATAGGCATAAGCTTGGAAGTAGCTGGGATTATATATTAGAGCCCATAAAAAACGAAAAAGTACGTAAAGGATTAATAGATTTCTTTGAAGATGAGGAAAATAAAAAGGATATTCGTGCATTGCACGGCAGGTCCACAGACATAGACAGTTGCAGAGATACAAAAATACTGGAAAAACCACAACAAATGGACTAATCCAGGTTACCATTATATCATAAAGCCAGATGGAGAGATAGTACCTTTACAGCCCGAAGACAAACCTTCAAACGGAGTAGCTGGATACAACAGCACCTCAATCAATGTCTGCTATATTGGAGGGGTTGATAAGCAAGGAAGAGCTGTAGATAATCGCACGGATGCCCAAAAACAAGCTCTAGCGTCCATATTAAAAGACTTACACTCGCGCTACCCAGACGCTGAAATCCTAGGACATAGGGATATATGGGGACCTAACCCTAAAGACTGGCATAAGATGTGCCCATGTTTCAATGTTAAAGAATGGTGGAATAACGTATTAGCTGAAGATGAATTCGCAAAACCAGAGCCAGAGGAAGTACAAGAACCTGTCGAAGAAAGTGAAGAAGTGGTTTTGGAACAACCTGTGGTAGAATCAGGAGAAGTTGTGGTTCCTGGGGAAGAAAATTCCACTTCAGGGAACTCCTCAAAAGAGTCAAGGCCTAATCCCCTGTATTTCATATGGGAATTCGTAAAACTGTTGTTTAAGATAATAATTAGGAAGAAGTAAGTATGGATGATTTTGAGCCAATAGAGGCTGATGTCTTAGAGACAGAGGGAGAGCAATATTCACATTGTGGGTTAGACGGAAAATGTTATGGAAGATGAAGTAAAAATTAAAGGTCTCCATAAAGGTGACGGAATGACAGCAGACTAGATCATAACATCTTTAAATATACTTAGAGACAAAGCTAAGGATGCTGTTGTGTATGTACACCATCCAGATGGTACAATATAGCCAGTAAAATCGGTAACAGTTAATACAAATAGTATCGGAGAAACAATATTCCTTATGGGAGCGTATGAAGAGGACTAAGAAAAGCGGAATAAAGCTATCCTTCTGCATCCTAAATAACGGAGCAGAACCGGGAACAAGACCTACATTTGAAGTAGATATAGAAGACATAGATGTAACACCTCAGCAAGCATTAGAGATAGCTGAAGAGGTGGAAAATTGTAAAACAATAACATCTTGGATACATGGACCAAGTGATGTTATGGAGAGAGAATTAGGGAAGTCTGAATAAGGCTTCCCTAAATTTTTTTTATTTTTTTTTGTTTTGTGGGTGTAAAGATGAGAAACAGCAACATAACGCCTCCCCCACCGATAGGCAAATGGAAACTACCCCCGTACCCTTTCAATGGCCAAACGTTGTCTTCTCATAACTAACGGATGTGAGAAACGTAACTTCTCACAACAATGTGACGGCACATCTGTCGCGGGGCTGGAAGTGCAACACGCATAGTGACACCCAGTTAGCTACGCCGTTCGTGTTGTGGAGGGATTATAACGAGTTACGTTCGTTCCCTCCTTTTCTTATGCTTCAAAAACCAAAACTCTTCTGTTATTAAGTGACGGATTATTAACTAAAATGTTTTACAATATGGAAGCAAATAAGAAAGAAATGAAAGCGACGACTGTTTATTATGCATCAGTCAAGTTTGAGGGCAAATGGTACAACAGCGTACCAAGTGCAAATATCGAGGACGCACTCGAGTTCATCAAACGTGCTCGCCTCAAAACACACGCTCGCTTTATGCCTGCAACTGTGGTAGAGGACATCAGGTACGAGGCTGCGCAGTAATGCGTAGTTTCGTCCTTTTCCTTCTATTTAATACATAGCGTTATATTCATATTCAATAAATATAAGAGGTATGACAAAAGAGCAATTTGCAGAAATGTATAATGTCCCAATTGAGGATGTTGTAGAAATTGAAGTAAGTATAGAACCTCACTTCAGAAAGTATGAAGATTGATTTAATTGTGTAGTACATTTATCTGAGAAATACAGGTATGTTGTACTACACAAATTCGCTTGTTTCAATTTCCAAACATTGTCTTCTATTAAAGAACGGATAGTAATAAATGTTCGATAATTCAATTATTAACAATTAAATAAAAACTGCATTATGGAAACAAACATTATTAACGGAAATGAACTTGGTTCATACGAGGCAATTGCACTTTCACTTGGTAAGGCACAAAAGGAGAATCGTGACGGCAAAAAGAGCCGTTTCGCAGTGTTCACCTATCAGTCAACCTATTCAGGTCGTGCTAAGCCAGTACGTGACATCATCTTCGAGGACGATATGGGCTCATCAAATTTTGAGAAGCTCAAGGAGTACATCAAGAAGGATGCTGAGGGCAAAGAGATGAAGGACGCAAAGGGCGGATTCATCGTTGACATTGACGCAATCTTTGATGCCGCAGAGTCTGGCTCACGTGCTGAGAAGCGTATCAAGAACCTGTATCTCGAGGTGCCTGGCGGTATGGTTGTCCCATACAAACTGCAAGGTGCTCGTTATGCCAACGACGTCAACGGTCAGCCTGTAACAAACAAGCAAGGACAGAAGGTCGTCAAGGAGATTATCAGGGTCTTTGTACAAGTAGAGCGTATCATTCCTGGCGAGGACGGCAAGCCGCAGACCATTTATGTTGGTGGTATCAGTCCCGAGGTCAAAGGTCAGGAGATGCAAGACCGCTTCTATCAGAAGGCAGTACAGACTCGCTCAGTCGAGACTCCAACTGACCCGAATGACAACACTGATGAAGATGCGTTCTAAGCCTGAACAAGTTCAATGAGGTGTATGCGCAGGTAACACTGCGTGTACACCTTTATTTTGTTAAGTTTTAATGCAGAATATATGTTTATAGGCTATTCATTGATTATCCATCAATATATCAAGATATATGAAGAAATTATCAAACTCTCATCCGCTAGCTAATACGTACATCTATATGTATGTTGCAGCAGCTACTCTTGTTTACGTTTTAACTTTATTTATATAGTATATGACGTACGATAAAGAGGCAAAGACAATCGCTGATCATGATTATGTTAGAGAAATAACTCGTTGGCCAGGACATGTACGTGTGCTCAATATTCCTGTAGAGTATACGTAGGAACATTATTATGTGTTATCAAAACACATATCTCTTTAAATGTTTGAAATAGAACATTATGTAGAGCGATACTACTATTGAGAACCAAAAGCGGGCAGTATCTGCCGTCCGCGATATAAATGGGGCGGATAAATGTATCCTGTTTAATCAGTTCATCTGATTGACAAGCATCACATCTACATGTGCTTACAGTACTATCTGGTATGATAAGACTATTAAATTCAGAATCTAACCAACAAAGACCGTTTAAGTCGGAAGAGAGAAGTGGGAAGGACGAATGTAGTTTTATAAGTCAAATGTGTGATGATACTCCTGCAATTCCCAATACCTTGAGGGAATAGAGGTGCAACATGTGTACAGTATACTGTGCAGTCAGGTCATGTGAAGATATATTTTCCTGGTTTGAGTAATACCGAAAGCTCATATAATCTCATTATTCAGTCGACAGTTAATGAGTAAACAGGCGTTAATATCGTACGTGGAATGCGTTGATATTTGTGCAGAGCGATAAAACTGCAAATGTCCCTTAGGAAAGGACAGCCATACATTGTACTGTGTGTGGTTTCTGTATGATGCGGGGTTTGTGTATTCAGCGTGTATACGTGTGCACATTCCCCGCTTTATTATTATCCTATGTCGTATAATTAGCAGGTTCTATTGATATTCATAATATTTGTGTGTTTTAGAATGATAGTTTCTGAAATCAGTAGGAGACACTATTGTGAAATAGTGACATACGATTGATAGTTCATTTGAGGTAATTAATACACTTATTTGTCTCATTTTTCTCCTACGCCATCATGCACATCTTCAGCGGGAGCTCTGTGCATGGTGTTTTGAAAGAATATAATACAATTAAATATGAATATATATGTTGTATATTGGTTTGGTATGACATTAGAAGATGTACTAAATCATTATGAAAAAGATGATGAATATGCAAAAGATATCGTTATCATTTCACCATTTCAACCCTGATGCTGTTGCTGGGTTTAATAAATGTCACAGCATAGTTTATAATTATCAAAATTAAAACAATGGATTATCGTATCAAACAAATCATCAAGTACACAGTCACGTTCTTGGCTATTATAGCAATATGTTTCATATGTATTGCTAGTGCTAAAGCACAAAGTGTACAAGTTCAACGTAAAGGTAATGCTTTTGTTGAAGTAGTTGATAGTGGTCATAAGACTACTATGATTTACATTGACAAAGATGGGAATAAATATCCTATCTATGTGTCCTCTAAAGGTAGACACTATATCCTGAAAGTGTCTAAGAAATCAGGAAAGGTATATAAAAAATACCTAAAACAAGTTGATGAACAACTAAATAAATAACAAAATGGGTACATTACTAATCAATGGTAAAGATGGCATTATTATCAGGAGTTCTATCCCTGTGCCAGCAAAGATTGAGGATATTATGCACAATCCTCAATACATGGATCGTATAGTAAATGCAGAGAGAGATTTGAAAATCAATCATCGCATTGAAACTAAGAACAACACTCATATTTCTATTGCTGAACGCAATGGAGGTAAAGAGTTTAGCCCTGAAGTATGTTCAGATGTAGCAATGAGTCATTCTAAACTCATTCAGTTATTATCTACATTATATAAGGAAGATAGGGCTAAACAAATCAACCTTGATGATAATCCAGGTGAACCTGAACATGAGCCTACAGATGAGGAGCTATTTCAGTGTTTATTTGATTATCTCAAAGAAACGTTTGGGGTAATAATAATAGGTATAGTAAAATGATAGCACAAAAACATCAAAATCAAGAGCATCCACCGCTTCCTAAAAAGAAGCGTGTGGACTCTTACGGGAATGACCGTAAGCGTGTCTATTTCAAGTCAGGTAATAGTTCTATGTTATTTTGTAAAGGGATAACAGAGAATGGATATCGTGCTCTTGTAGCATCTCTCAATGATCTAACAAATAAGTTAGGTACTAAGTTAGAAGGTAATCTGATTTGTGTTCAAGGAAAATGAATAAACCAGGAGATATAATTCAAGTAAACGGTAAGGATTATAAGATAACAGAAGCATCTATGCCTAATCGTAGATGTTGTATGTGTCAAGCAAATAATAATCCTATTCCATGCTTCATTGGTGGTTGGGGTCCAACTAATGAGTGGACTCAACAACGTTGTATGGAAGAAATTCCACATAATTGTTATTTGAGACCATACTCAAAATAAACTCAAGGAAAGGTGAGTAATGTCCTACCAAGTTTAACAATCAATGTTAAGTTAGAAAATGACGTCAACAACTAACAAAAACAAACTTGATCCAGGTTTCTGGATTGGTCTTATAGTTATTGCCCTTTTTCTATACATAACGTACAAATGTCGTGGTGTATGAAAGTAGGTGATATTATAAGACGGAAAGCATCAGATGGTGCTCCTATTGGTCCTTATATGCAAATTCAAGTTATTAAGGACGATCGCGTGTATGCAGATGTAATTGGTACAGATGAACCAAACATTCTAATCTTGAAAAAGAATGTACATGTCTGTAGTATATTTACTCTTACGGTAAGCGAACCAATGCTAATGGATTTAGCTAAAGGACGCAAATGGGTCGTATCTCATCCAGCTACAAAACATTGGCTCTCATTCCTCAATAAGAATTATGAGCTTGTGTGTTTCAGAACAGCATGGAGAGAATATCGCCATGTGTTTGTTGTTCTCAGCAAGACAAAAATGCTATCTTGTGGAGAAATGTGCGTAAAAATAGTTGTAGATCAAAAAGTCGTATGATATGAAGACACCAAGGCCAGGTCAATTCTTTTGGTTAAACGGTATATTATATCGTGCAAGGAAGAGAGAGCTTGGATGTCAAGGATGTTCATTGAATGATATTCGAAAATGTCCAAATATCATTGATACTCGTAGTAATCTAAAAGAATTGGATTGTATAGAAAATAACATAATATTAGTAAGAGTATGAAAAAAGATAGCAATCTTCCAATAATTGTAGTAATACTATTATTCGGAGTATCTTTATCGATGTTTGCAACAATGTACCATTGTCCTGAATGGTTATATCAGTTGCCTCATGCACTAGCAGGTGCTTTCGTGATCGTAGCATTTATTCTGCTTGTTGCATCAATTCTTATATTTATTGAAATTACGGACTTTTAGTCTATATTATTTGCTTTTTAGGCATTTTAGTTCAATTCATTCTTTACATAGCGGTTCGTGAGAATAGCTATGTATTCAAATTATGTATAGAAGTCAGCTATAACAGGAAACCTCAAGCCCTGTAAATCATAAACATTGCTGTGATAAAGGAAGAATATTCACAGTCTTGGCAGAATTATATCATAATCTTCCTATGATACTGTATTGATAATGACGAGAGGGTACATAATTGAATTCAATCAGTCCAATAAGATGAAATCACGTGGTGCCATAAACATGTGTGTGAAGTATGAGGACTACCCACAGTACGTAGCGAAATGTGCGTAGGTGCAAAACCAACTGTGGGAACTATTACATCCGAGGTAGGTTGGGGGTGCAGTGCTTGGCGCTTTTTTGCATTGTGTGTAGGATGTATTTTATATAATCTATAATTATAATCAACATAGAGATGTTGTAGCGTGTTATATTATTTGGTTCAAGGCTTCGATAAAAGGAAAATTAGTTATGTCGTCAAACTCCGCGTGTAATTATAGATTATTTTGGACTTGTAGCTCAGTTGGTTAGAGCACCTGACTCATAATCAGGGGGTCTCTGGTTCAAGCCCAGACTGGTCCACGTCCTAGCGGACATTCTTTTTTCCATAAATTGAATTGATTGGCCCCACAGCGGTGGGGCATTCGGTCTCATCGTCTATCGGTTAGGACGACAGATTTTCATTCTGTAAAGAGGAGTTCGACTCTCCTTGAGACTACAAACTTTTATTAATTTAATTCACTAAATATGAAAGAAGAAACTCTTAAATCTATTCTCATTGTTATTCTCACATTAGGATTTATCTTATCTCTTAGTATGAACATGGGATGGTTAAAGTAGGTCTTTTCAAAGTCTTCCTTAAAGACTGGATTCAAACTATAAGTTTTATTTAATTCATTTATCAAAGATGAAAAAATTCCTGTATTGTTTGGGGGTGCTAATGATAGCTTCCCTTGTTACCATAGGTATTAGTTCCTGTGGTAAGAAAGACGTTTTCGGATTAGGTTCCAGAGACAGAGTCACTGAGGAGTATGTCGACAGCACGATAGCTGCAGGCGTACAGAACTACATCAACCCGCTGTTTAACAGTGTGGACGATGTATTGGCTTTCAGAACAAAATATCTTGAAGGTCAAGCTATTGATGACGTATTTAACACTATGCCTGAAGAAGTGTTAAAGAACGTTGCTTCTGTGTGTATTAAACGTGAAGGACATGTGTCTAAACGTGGTATAGTGTATGAGTATCGAGCGAACAAAGACGTATACAACAATTTACCATCTTCTGATTCGACAAAGTCTGTGCTCCCCCCTACAAGCAGCAGTGCCGGTGGTCAGCCTTATAGGCCTGATTCAGCACCTGTAGGTAGAGTTGAGTATACTCAGCACGATACTACTATAGGTGGCAAAACCTACAAAGTACGAACTAAAATCGAAACGACATATGAGTAAGATTTGCTGTCTCACAGTATTGTACAACGGTAGAGAATTGACGCAAGCTGCACACGATGCTCTTGTATTAACATTAATTGATAATGGTATTATCTCCTATACTGATAATGTCACAATTGTATACAAAGATGCAGAATCAATTTCAGATGCTATATTAGCTGCAGAAAAGATTCCAAGTATACATGTGCACGCTTCTGTTGAAGACTCTTCATCACAAGAGAAAATTGTGGCCGCTGTAGCACATATTGGAAAACACTTTTCTGAAGATATTTCCATATGTAAGAAAACACGTGATTATTCCTCTTTTGTTTTGCATCTCATGACAGAATGTAATAGAGATGAAACTACTCGTAAAAGCGTAGAAATACTCGCTACAGAATCAGGCGTAATCTCTAAGGATATTGCAAAGAAATATGGTTTTACAGAAAAGGTTGTACACACAATCAAATCTGTATATTATAATCATTAATATGCATGGAGAATTCAGACCCAGATGGCAAGCCAGACCTGGAACCACTGGACATCACGCAAATGCAATACCCTACTCTCGTAGGTCAAAGCATAAAGGTAACTATACTGAAGAGTATAAACAATAAAACTTTAAGTTAAACAATTAAACATTTATCAAAAATGGCAGAAAAAACAAAGAAAGAGGCCCAGGAGGCCACACAGGGAGTAGAAGGTGCTATTCGCACTGGTAACCAAGTAACTGACACGGCTATCGAAAATGCCCTGGCAGAGATTGAAAAAGAAAAGGATGACAAAAAGAAGCGCGCTGCTAAGAAGCAGATTTGTATCGCTACTTATGTCAACCGCAAGACTTTGCTCCAGCTCCAGCAGCGCCGTCGTGAGGACGATATCACGAAGGAGAAGCTCGATGCTACCAAGAAGCTGGTGGAGCGTGTGCTCGGCGTCGAGTGTGAAATCAAGGACGGTGAGTTGATCCCGACCAAGAAAAAGATCGACGCAAAACTGGTGCTCACTCCTACTGAGCACGAAGCCGAGACTAAGAAGATGGAAGAGGACTTCAGAAAGAAGGTCTCTGAGTCTGACAAGCAGTATGAAGACGCTATGCGCGAGCTGCGTAACTCGTATGAGGGCGAATATCGCCACTACGTAGAATGCTATTGGTATTAATCATACTACTCTAAGTTCTCCAAGACAAGAGCCTTTGAGCCACGTCTAAATCTATGTAAATCTCAAAAGATGATGGCATCGCCTATAGAATTGGGTATTAGATACGGGTGAATTAACATCTGTCACAAGAGCCTGAGAGCCACGTGCGGAGAACTGCCACTGTCCACACGGTGTAATAATATGTGGGCATTTGATCAAAAATTACAATGTACGAGCCTGAGAGCCGGTGCTACAGTACGAGATTGTATCAACATATTGACACTGCATTGTATATCAAGAATGCAAGCATATTCTATTCAGAACCTTAGAGTCAGTAGTAGGGCAATGTGCTTTTTATGGGGTCCCAAAAAGCCGTTTTGAAGCGTTTAATAACCGCTTATGGATTAGCTACCCATTAGAGGTTAGAAAACGCCTTAGAACGGCTGAAAATGGCCTTAAATCGAATTCTGTGACTGATCATCATAGAGTTCACAAGAGATGTAGCATGATTTGACAACATCACATCAAAAGAATCTTAGCGTGACTGAGAATAAGCCGTTTGGACGAGGGTTCGAATCCCTCTAGGTCCACCAGTCTAACATGAGTATCTGGGCCTATTTGGATTTGACAGCGGTAGACGGTAAGTCGTGAAGCGCTCTGATATAAAATTAACTGGCAATATTAACATTGCAGACTATACGGGCCTCAAGGAGGCAGCGTAAAGTCGGTGTTACGGGCTACCTAAGTGCCCAGACAGAGTGAGGACTATGTTGGAGTATGGGGTTCGAATCCCTACCTCACTCCTGCCGTGAGGCAATGTCTAATGAACGATTTGTAATAGTAGTCAGCGGTGAATAATAGTAGCCGCTGACGTAACGGTTCCTTAGCTCAGCTGGATAGAGCAACAGATTTCTAATCTGTCGGTCAATGGTTCGAATCCATTAGGAATCACAATATGAAGAAATTAGGATACAAAGAAATGTTACGGGACCGTTGTCCCAAGATGGTAAACTATGCACTTAAATGGCGTAAAGCTAAAGAAAAGTGGATAGATCATGTTTATTCAAATTTTATTGGTATATATCGTGATAAAGATCAGCGTAATAATGCTACTCGTATAGCATTGGGCATTGCTGAACATGGTAAATATCAATTTGAGTTTGATAAAACTATTAATTGGGACGATTTAACCAATGAAGAAAAAGAATATTGGGAACGTATCTCTAAATGGGTTAAATGGTTCATGAAAGAATTTCAGTGCATTGAACATGCATACAGTATCTCTAAACAGAAAGGTAAAGATGATTTTGATATACAGATTGAAATCATTCGAGATTATCTTTCTTGGCTATTACCTTCTCCCAATTGTACGCAGGAGGAGAAAGAAGCAAAGTATCAGTATGTTGATAACTTAGCAGAATTCTTGATATGTTGTATAGAAGGTAAGTATTAAAGGAATATGTTTAGTATATTTTCCTACTATTTAAGACTCTTAGGAGTCACAATTACTGATGAAACAAAAGTTAGTGAACAGTACGCCCAGTTGCGTATCATACAATCAAGGCGCAATTGCGCATTAGAATGTCCACGAATATTTGTTTCTGGAGACGAGAAGTTAGATGAAGATGTTATATATGCCATTTGTACAAACTCACATTTAAGAAATCTCTTAAAGTGGGTTAACGATCGTATTGTATTAGCTATTGGAATAACGGATTATCGTGCTATAGATGTACGAATTCGTATATTTACAAGTACATTAAATAAGCTAGTAGACGATTGGTATGTACCAGATGACATCGCGAAAAAGATACATCATAACTTAACTTCTAACATAAGGCAGGAGATGTCAGAGATAAATACTGAAGATCTCCCGTTCTAGGGCAGTCCCTTGAGGTAGCTTTTGATAGCAACTGCCCACAATTAAGAAGTATGAAAGATTCGTAGCAGTCGATCTGGGAGTACAGAGCGATGGTTGGCAACTAGTGAAGGTACTCTAATCCTAAAGATAAGTCCAATTGAACCCTGCTCATACTTCTTACACTATATGCAGCACCGTCTGTTACAGGAGTGACACCTTAATAACCGGCTAATTGTTTTTGATTATGAAGAATCCTAGAATCACCGATGTTGAAATTGGTCTAATCAAAAAGGCGCAAGCAGGCGATGAGCTTGCTTTTAATACACTCTATAGAAGATACAAACCGTTTGTTGAAAGTGTGTTATTCCAATATCTTAGAGATATGGATGAAGCGAAAGATATCGCTAATATTGTATTTCTTAAAGTGTATGATAAACTCTCGACATTCACAGCTTACAACTCCTTTGGAGGTTGGCTGAGAATTATAGCTAATCATACAGCTGTAGATTATTTACGTGAGACGCGTAATAAGCGACTTGTACTTGAAGATGAAGGTGATAGACTGTCACTTAAAAATGTTCAAGTATCAGCGGAGGATGATCTAGTCAATCATTTGACGTATAAACAAGTTGTCGCTGAATTCGAAAAACTACCAGAGGTCACTCGTAAGATCTTTGAGTTGTTTTATGTCGATAATTTACCAGTTAAAAAGATTAGTAAAGCGTTAAAAATCCCAACAGGAACTATAAAGTCAACGTTGTCGAGAACTAGACGCAAATTAAAAACCAAAATTAACGTTTAAGTTATGTTGACATTGTTCACTTTCATTCTCGGAATAGTATTAATTACTCTCATTGCTCGATACAATGAAAGTAATAAGCTGTTCTGGGCATTGCTCACATGTTATGTGTTGGGCTTTGCAGGCGTTAAGCTTATCCATGATAGCTTCGCTAAAGATGAAGGTAAGACGACGTTCATGCAGGTACAGCCCACACAGGGGCTGGCGGCTTCATCAGGTTCATTAGTATACCTTTTAGCAGATGATGGTCTACCAGCACCTAAGAAGGTAACTTCAGAACCTGTGAGTCAGGCAATAGTACCTGCTTATGAGCGTAATTTTACCTTGAGTAATGTCTCTGAGGTGACTCAGGGATACATCCATATCTTGCCGAATCCACCAAACTCGGTTGCAATTATAGATGATTCTTGAAAGAAACGTCTACTTTCGGCAATTGGTTATAGTTAAGTAGTCTAACCAGCTACAAGTATTTAATCTTTAAAACCGTTATCAAAATGGCAAACAAGAATAACAAGAAGAGTCCTGCACAGCAGGCTGCAGAAGAGGCTGCAGCACAGCAGACTCCAAAAGTAGAAAATCCAGCTGTTAAGACAGTGGTAAATGGGATAAAGAGTGGATTAAGCCCCGATGCGACTGTAACGGCGTTGAATGGCTTGAAAGGTATGATCCACGACAATCCTAACGCTGCTGCATATTATAATCTGTCTGAAGACACGATTCACAGTATCAATGTATTCACATTGACTGGCTTTGCAACAGTATTGGCTATTGAGGTTCATGAAAATAAGAGCCCATTTGCACAAATGATGCTGAAGAACCAGGTAGAAGCTGTAAACGCCATCAGCGAGTTCACTGGCGTAGCAATTGATGTGAAGGCTTTGCCCGCTCCTAATGAGAAGGGTGATGTTCAGATTCCGTCCACTGCCGTAAAGGTAAGTGATGACATGAAGAAGAAGATTGCTGCCGAAGAGAAGTTGGAAGGTGTGACCAACCCTGCAGAAGTTACTAGTCCCGAGCAACTCGCTGCATCGTTGACTCTGCTTATCAGTAGAGGTAATGAGGGCATTATTGCCCGCATGCGTCGTGCTACCGATTTCTATCGTGGTTATCTGACTATTCAGGCAAACAAGGCTGAAGACAAGAAGGCTGCTCTTGAAGAGGTGAAGAATAAGAGCTATTCTGACCTTCTCTCTGAAATGGCTGCTGTCGTAGGTCCGTGTCCCGTTGGTCTGGTTGGTAACGCTGGCTTGTTCCGCAAGAACTTCGTCAACGTTGGTACAATCATTGGTCCTTTCTGTATGTATCGCCGCAATGCGGATAAGATCGACACCAAAGGTGCTCTCACCAACGACTTCATTGCCGACTTGGTCCGTATCATGATCACTTGGTCCTGTAAAGAGGAAATCTCTAAGGCAGAGAAGGGAATTAAGGAGAATGAGCGCATCATCAAGAAGAAAGAGGAAATTGTTAAGGAAAACAAAGATGCAACTGAGGTGAACATTGCAAAGACTGACATCAAAACCCACAAGGATTACATTGAGAAATGTAACAACACTATCAATGAGATGAACGGCATTGTTATTGGTATGAACAACCCCTCTATCGAGGACGTTGACAACCTCATCGACAACTTCAACAAGAAGGATGACACCGACGCTGACTACAAGCGTGCTCACCTGATTGTTGACCAGATCATCAACACCTATTATAAGGGTACTGATCTGACTAAGGTTGATATGGATTCACTGTTGCACAACGTACAGCAGCGTGCCGGCATCATCGTTAACCTGTTCCGTGATCCTCTTTCTCAGTCGATTGCTTACTCAGAAAGTAACATCACCGAAATTGCCCAGGCAGAGACTCCTGCTGAAGAGCAGAAGTAATCTGTATACTACGGCAACTAGGTAAATTAATCTATCAAAGATGAAATACGTAACAACAATTATTTGTTGCATTGCATTCGCCTTAGCTGGCGGATTCCTGGCAATGTCAAATAGTACAGGGAGTTCTTTTGCTAAGCATCAGACTCTCAGTGCAGCTACGTTATCTCCACTGGAGATATCTAAGTTGCCATACGACCTTCAGGCATCCCTGAAGCAGCCGGTACAAATGGATTCAACGGTCAGCAGAGATACTCTGTACATACACGATACTGCGTATGTGGACCGTCCGCAGATCCTAGTTATTAAAACAAAATTCTCAAGGGTTAGCTCGCCCGCGAGAGTGACAGACTATTCATGGATGATGCTTACTCCAAAGCCGACATCTGTGGATACTGTTAGCAACAAAGGAGCTCCAGTTCGTGAGGAGAAAACTGGAGAGTGTGATGTAGGTTCTTCTAAAGAATCTGCTATACAGCTCACTGTCGACGGTGAAGTTGTATACTCTAAAAACGTTAATCACTCCACAGGGGAGTCACAGTAGGATTACTGTGGCTCCAGCCAGAGTGGCACCTGCTTAGCACATTTCAGATGGGTCTCATTAGCCCAGGTGCGAAGAGTATAACTTGATCCGAGAATATGTTAGCCTTCTCAAAAGGTGAGATATCCAAAAGGTAGGATGAAATGCTATGATGTTATGCATACTCCATAACAGAAAAGTTCATAGTAAGAGGACAGAGCGTTTGTATCAAGTCCTTTGGCCCCTGAGAACCGTTTGGTGAGGGATTACCATAAAAACGAGTAAGTCGCAAGAAGCGCAGAATGATGCCGTATTCGACATGCTATCTGAGGATACATAAGGGTAGTATAACGAGACAGGAGTCGCAACATTACATTTGACCATGACTTGTAATGATGTATCAATTAGCTGTAATCTAGTGTTTCACGCCTCCACAGCGTGTATAAAGGGATGAAGAAATAACATATGTGCCTAGCAGAAGGTTTGACTGTCTGCGCCATATCGTAAATATGGTCCTTGAAGAAATCCTTTCTGTGTCGAGACAGAATGACCACCTTTGAAGCTAAGGTTTCAATGGGTCACCGGGGATGGGGTACTGAGGAAAATGTTGACCGCCAGGCTTTCGTCATTTATGCGGTATATAAAAGTAAAAGGACAGCGGGTAGATGCACTACTTAACTTGTAGGACAGGTGCCTACAATACGCGGATGAAGCGCGCGTAGAAACGCTATTTCAAAGGTAGATAGTACTGGTAAGCGAGTATGATTCTATAGAAGGACCCACAGTAAAAGGAAATGTCCTGTGGTACGATGGCAACGTGACAGCCAAATTTACTTATCTAGGGAGTTGATCCGACCCTGTACACACCAGTACAGACTTAAGTCCGCTTCCTCAAAAGCATGAATATAATCAGATGATTCCTTATGTTACTATATCATATAGTCCCGGCAGAGTAGTAAACTGTATACTATACGTGAACAACATATCGATGTAGTAGATTCTGATGAAACTAAATGTGAGTAGAAAAACGTGCCGTAGAGTTAATTAACATGTTTAACAAAAATTGATGTCCCCCGATAGACGTAATAATAGAAAAAGGTGTAGAAGACCTTAGCTCTCGTTGTATGAGAAGCAGTTGAAGTCGGGAAGTTCGAGTGCCAACCGTTCCTGAGAAGCAAGTAGCAAGATGGTAGACCAGAAGTCTAGACAGCAAATCTAGATGGTGCGTTCGGACCATGAAGCAATATACGTGACAAAGGAGAAATCCAGATGCAAGGCAGCCTATCGTGAAATTAGTAATCACCTCCCTGTCTAGGAGGGGTAAAGCGACCTGCATGAACCTTATACCTAGTGTGTAAGTAGTAGTAATGGAAACCGATAAAAATGAATCTTTAGGTGGGTGATAAATCTAGACGTATGAGGTGGAATTCCTCCAGTATTCGTGCACTATAAACAATGAGGCAAGCAATATGCCAATAGAAGAAAACAAGCCGTAAGGTTATTTGGTTCTGGAGCCTAGATCGTTCGATAATGAAGCACGTCCCGTGCAATGACACACGCACGTCATGATTAAAAGGGAATATAGGTAAATAGTAGTGTGGGCCTTAAACCATGCAACATCAGAGAAAATCTGTGGTTAAGCAACAATCGTCGCAGTAATGATTCGATAGACAACGGGAAATATACTAACGAAGAAATTACGCGAATTTTTGTGGGGTCCTATGAGCATTAGTTGGCCTAGCCAAAATTTTGCCAACGGACAAGTATAAACTCTGGATTTAGTACCGTAAGGGAAAGTATTTAGTGAATATTTTACAAACAATAAATATCTTGTTCAAGAAAACTTAGAAATTGAATTTACACATTCGGCATTTAAAGCTTCGAATATTATTAGTCTATGGGTATACATGCGATACCATTTCGCTCCCGTTACATGAGTTGAGCTTCATTTTAAGGAATATAGAAGTGTAACAATCTAGTAAGCAAACGAAGCTTCCCATTAGCACAGCTACCGAAGTAAAAATAAGTATGACGAACACCGTCCAGACATAGAGCCGCCGAGCCGGACGTAAATCTCTCTATAGCGGTGAACCTACACCCTGAAGTAGGAAATATTCTAACTTATCGTTGGTGGATCAACCACGGTATCAAAAAGGATAAGTAAAAATGGATAAAAACGTAGAAATTAACCTCAATGAGGTGATTGCAAGCACTCGTCAGTCGGCGAGTTTCATCGGTGGTCTTCTCGGTAAGACTTTTGGTAAAGTAGAATGTCAGCCCACATGGCCTGGTGGTAAGGACAAGTTTGAAGAGGCTAAGAATCTTGCTACTGCAAGTAATACTTTGATGGTGAACCAGTCGCCAAAGCGTTACACCATTCGTCTGATTGACATCAAAGGTGTCAACTATGTGACGGAAGGTCTTGGCGACTCCCAGCGTGTATGTATTGCTGTTAACTTGAAGGATAATGGCGAAAGTGACTTCAAGTGCCCCTTGAATGGCACTAACCCTCTGGTTGTAGAGAAGTCTATGCGCGATGCTATCAATGATGCTCTGCGTGGCACAGGTAAGAACTTCTTTGTCGCAGTTGACGAAACTGTATCTGTCCTGAATGAGGCCAATAAGGGTACTCTGGCAGAGATCGATGCGCTGATTAAGACTCTTCAGAGTCAGCGTCAGTCTGTAGAGACTGCTATTACGGAAAATCTCCGTAAGGCTGCTGAGTACAAGCGTCAGTGGTCAGAGTCTAAGATCGATAATCTCGATATTAAGTCTGACGTAAACGCAGATGCAATTGTAAATGTTCACGTAACTGAATAGTTATGCCGAAAACAGCCCTCGTTCCAGACTCCGTAAAATATATGGAGATTCTGATGAACAATGAAACTATTGCCAATAAGGTAAAAGCTGCTGGCAAAGAGGGTAGATCATACAAGACGTATCGTATTGACGATGTAGAAGGAACCGTGATTCTTGGTGAAACAACTCATTGGTTCTGGAATCAGCTGATCGGATGTAAGCGCGAACTTACATTTGAAAGTTGGGCTCTCGCTGTATGGGATGCCCTGGTTGACCTTTCTTCAGGATTAAATGCGAAAGCATTGGAAGAAGGTTTGAGTGTTGAAATAGCTAAGGAAGCACAACGTGCGGAAAAGTATAACGATGTAGTTAATCGTCTGATGGATTGTTATAGACATGTGTGTAATGGTGACGGACAATCGTCTCTTGCGGGAGACCAGAGGAAGTCGGGCTCAAGGGTTGTAGTCACTGAGACACCTGCCAATGACACAAACATTGTCGTTAACGTTAATACTCGTACACGTACTCATACGTATCGTTTTCCAGACGCAACTGGTAGAGCATTTATTGACCTTGAAATGGGTGTAGTCGGAGCTCATATTAGTCGAGACTAATAAATCTTGCGGGATTTAGTTGTTATATTATTGCGGTAGTATAATAACATCTTGATGAACTGAGCAATGAATATATCTAGGTCATTGTCGATAATGCTATTTTCATAAAACTTATCTCGTCTATAACTCTTGCGGGAGTTTGAGGGTAGAATCTTGCGGGATTCTGCCCTCACAGAGATTTGTTTAGATTTATAGTGAAGCGATTTGCTATAAGTCACAGGTAGATGATACTCGAATTCAATTTAATTAACACGAAGTCTAACTAAATCAAATGTTTATATATATGACGAAATCAATTAAGTTGAACTCAGGTAAGATTATTAATATGCGTGATGATATTAATAGTAAGAAGAAGAAGTATTGGAGCTATATTAAGGCAGAGAATCTGCTCTCTAAGAAAGAGATTAAGAATGGCTTCCGTACACACGATCTGAAGGCTCTCTATAACGAGATTACTCAGATGGCAGAGAAGCTGGTGTATATTAAAGGTATGTTGTTTTATTTAAATATGGGTATTGATACGTTCAATGCTGAGGATTTCAAGAAGACCAACAATTATAGCATCTTCATGGCTTGTGAGATGAAGGAGGCTATTGCACAGCTTAAGATGATTCCTACGCTTGACCAGAAGACTAAGGCTCAGAAGGGTCTTAAGAATATTGGTAAGGAGGAGATTTTCACAAGTGCTAAGATTGCAGCTCTGATTAAGGATTTGCAGTTGAAGGCTAATAAGTTTGACACTAATATGGAGAATTTCAATAACAATACTGAGATTACTCTTGACGATAAGACTGCTACTATGTTTGAGCAGGATTTCGCTATATAAGCGAAAACCGATCGGAATGTTGGTGCATACATTTCTATGTATGAGCGGATCGTTCCCGTAACCGATCACAAAAATATTTCCCAAAACTTTTAAATCGTAATCAATATGAAACAAAAATATATCCAAATAACCAGTGACGGTATTATCAGTAATACTCGTCTCGAAGAGCTGTCAAAAGACTACAAAGTTATTGGTGTCTATAATGACCACAATAATATAGTCTATATGCTCAAGCGCATGAATTGGTTTGCGCGTACAATTAACAAATTATTTTAACTTTTAAAAACATCATAATCAATATGAATAAGAATACGCAGGTAGAAACTGCCAAGAATGGTCAGGCTACCAATAAGAATACATCTAATGTTCCTACAGGTAAGGTAAAGTCTATTAAAGACGCAGAAGCTCGTAAAAAGGCTCGTGAAGAACAGTTCCGTAATTTCCGAATTAATGCACTACGTCGCCGTTGTGCTCGTATGAAGTTTACGGAAGAGAAGACAGAGGAGTTGGTTAAGAAACTCATAGAGCAACTTAATGCTCCGAAGGAATATAGCATCCTCGTAATGCTAGACACAAAGGATAGTGCTATGATGAAGGAGGCTTTGGCAAAAGCCAAGATTCAGTATAAGTATCACGGAGATACGTACTTCTCTATAGATGGTAATCAGGATATACTCGCGAAGATTCGTGAGATTGCTCCTCCGAAAGCAAAGATATATCCATATGCTAAGAAGATGGAATCAGTCATATCCAAAGAGGAGATTCCGAAGAAACCCAAGAACAAGAACGTTCCACATAGCCGCCCAAAGGGTAAGAACGTTCTCAAAAAGCGCTATAATGTTGCTAATATGAGCAAGAAGAATCGTAAAAACTTCAAAGCTCAAGTAAAATCTCTACGCGACAAATGGGCCACTGAGAAGGCAGCAAAGAAGAAGGGTAGTACAACTGTCCAGCTGAACTCTAAAAAGAGCTCAGAAGGCCTTAAAAAGGCCGCATAACCTATGTTAGATTTAATAGCTAAACTGATATGGGAAGTCGCAGTGTACGTCCTAAGGTGCGTAGAAGAAAAGTAGCGCATCTTGCAGCCATGAGTCGTCAATTCTCCGTTAGAAATTGTACCGTACCTAAAAAGTTTTCTGATAAGAAGATATATCAGGTTCCGTGGAATACAATAACAAATAAGCTATCTAGATTCAATGTAGGACCTAATATGGCTGGAGCATATATGGTGATTAACGATAAACCTGATAAATACGGATTAACGTATCATCAACTCACTTGTAATTGGAAACACGAGAAGTATCCACAGTGCAAGTCTCTTTATAAGAGAATACGCGGAGAGAAGTGGATAAAACATAAGGATGGAACAGTCGAACTTAAGAAATGGGACTATCCATCAGAGTATCCCAACTCACAGGATTATCAAAAGAAACTGTGGAAGAATCTAGGCAAAGCAGCCAAGATGGAGTTTTATACTCAAGATAAGCTCAAGAAATGGGAGAAGAAACATCCGAAGCCTTGTCCTGACGACGATTTGTTTAAGGACGAATTGATTCCTGCTTGGGAAGCTGAGAAGGAACAGGCTTTGATACGAATAAGAGACTTCGTTGTCTCTATGTTTGACAAGTTACCGCTCACTGGTCGGTACAAAATCAGTGAATCTGGTACTGCACAGTATCAGGAAAAGCAAATAGCAGAGTTGAAAGACATCAACGGTGATGGTCATCGTGTGAATGAGCTGGATAAAAACTCTAAGCTGCTGAGAAAGGCACAGAAGATTACGAACGAGGCTAAAGCTCTGAATAAGAAGCTTGTAGCATCAAACCTGAAAGACCATAAGCGTAAGAAGGGTCGTATGATCTTGCCTCAAGCCGCATAATGCACAGTAAAGCCTCTTTTAGTACACCATCGCTACGTGAAATTCGTAGCAAACGGAAAAAATGTAATACGAGAGTTGAGCTCCCCGATAGCGGAACTAAAACGTAACTGTGTAGCACACTACTGCATGTCACGACATCGGCAGATTCGAAAGAATCGGGGGTGACCGCGCAGTTCTTCGTGAGTCGCCAAGCGTCTCATTCGAAACGGAGAGTGGTTGAATTCCACGGTGTGCGCAAGTGTAGAATGTCATTTAAAGGTAAGAACGGGGATGGTGTAAAGATATTCGAGAAACTCAATATTTCCTTTAATAAGGTTTCCCTCCAATCGGTGATGTGAGGTTCGACTCCTCACCATTCTACTAGTATAAACTAAAGAACCTTTGAGTCATGTGGATACGAAATCGACGAGTCTACGTATATGACGTAGAGATCTTCCCTAACGCATTCCACTGTTGCTGTAAAGATACTGAAAGTGGACAAATACATAAATTCGAAATATCTAATAGAAAGAATCAGCTAGACAGTCTAGTTGATTTTTTCTATTATGATAGTTCTGAAAAGATGTTCTGTGGTTATAATAATCATCACTATGATGATGTTGTAATTAACTATATAATAGATTACTATTATAAGTTGTCTAATATGTCTTATTTAAAGATATGTCAGTCTCTTTACAACTTATCGAAATATATAGTGGAAACGGAGGATGAAAAATACGAGCGGATTAAGCGATGGAAGTATGCACATTACTTCGAATCGATGGATTTGCTCACAATGCAATTCAGTAGAAAACTACGTGTTGGTCTTAAGACTATGCAGGTGACAATGCATTATAGAAATGTGCAGGAGTATGATGGTGACTTTAATGCTCCTATCAAAGATGATGACATCGATGAGATGATTGCATATAATATAAACGACGTAGATTCAACAGAAGAGTTATTAAACCGTTTGAAACCAGATATTGAATTGCGTTTGTTCATTGAACAAGAACACGGCATAGACTGTTTGTCTATGGATAGTGTGAAGATGGCAGAAACCTTTCTGTTAGAAGAATATTCTAAGAGAACAGGTATTCCTAAAAATGTTATAAAGGAGATGCGTTCTCCAATGGATTATATTCCATTGAAGGATGTCATATTGCCATATATAAAATACAAAAATCCAAAGTTACAAGACGTTCTAGAAGATATGAAGAAACAAGTCGTATACTCTAAAGAACGCAAAGGCTATGAGAAGAAGTTTGTTCTCTCAAACGTGGTATACTCTGTAGGCGTGGGTGGTATACACTCCATCCACACACCGCAGATATTCCTACCTAAAGATGACGAGTTTATAGGTCACGCAGATGTGACTTCGATGTATCCGTCCTTCTTGATTAAATATCAATGGGGACCTCGCCACTTAGGAAAAATCTTTTGTGATATATTCGCTGACTTATATGCTGAGCGAGTAGAAGCAAAACGTACAGGTCAAAAGATTAAGAACTTGTTTCTAAAGATCGTGCTTAATTCTCCTACAGGTAAAATGCAACAGGAGGTAAGCTGGATGTATGATCCGTTCAATGTTTTTAAGATTAGAATAAACGGTCAGCTAATCCTTTTAATGCTCGTAGACAGGCTTTTAGAGCTCGGATGTGAGATTATACAGGTCAACACCGATGGCGTCGTCTACAGGGCTAAAAACAGCCTTAGAGAAGGAATTCAGGAAGCCATCTCAGAGGTTGAACAGATTACACAGCTTATGTTTGAAACCGATGAGTACGAAGCATTCTATCAATACGCTATCAACGACTACTTTGGGGTCTTGAAGAATGGTGAGATAGAAGAAAAAGGTATGTTTATAACTAAAAACAAATTAGGTAAGGGACTAGCACCTGTAGTCATACCTAAGGCAGTTATAAATTACTTTGTTCATCATATTCCAGTGACAGAAACTATTGAGAAGGATAGAGAAATCCGTGATTTCTTGATGTCACAAGCAGTAGACAAGAAGTTTAAAGTTATACATGGTGATAAACCTGTACAACGTATCAATAGATTTTACGCAAGTACAAACGGAGCATATCTCTTCAAGGATAATCCTGAAGACGATAGAGACCGAACAAATATGTTAACAAAATCAGGAGTAACAATCCTGAATAAGTTTGATGATCGCAAGATAGAAGATCGAAAGATTAACTATCGGTACTATATCAGTGAAGCCAAAAAAGTGATAGCGGACTTCACTGAACAACAGCTATCATTATTTTAGTAACCAACTTAGAACCCCGAGTCAACAGTATGATTATTGAAGTAAACACTAAGCTCTTGGATGAATTTCCAGAGCTAAACTCAAATCAATTACTGTTCTTAAGTATGGTATTGGATAAGAATCAACCATCATATCAAGACGTCCGCAAGATTGTCAGCCTAATCAGCGACGACGAGATATCATACTTAATCGATAATTTATTAGTCGAGTCGATAGAGAGAGGAGACTCTGTGACATATCAACCAACAGACAAGTTGAATAAAGCAATAACTCCTAATAAGAGCTATTTCGACTTGTTTTACGATATGTATCCAGTATATGTGATGCGTAAAGATGGCACTAAAAGCTATCTTCGTGCCAATGTAAATAAATGTCGGCATTTCTTCAATACTAAATGTGGTAAAAGCTCCGCTATGGCAGAGCATATAATTAAATGCCTCGACTACGAGGTGTCTAAGCGCATGAGAGAAGGCTCCCTTAGTTATATGATGACTATGTGGAATTGGCTCACTAGAAGCCAATGGGAGGCCATCGAGGAAGAAATGGAAGATACGAACAAAATAGCAGTAAATTCTTATGGAACAGATATCATCTAAAGTACGTCCAATGAGTGTTGTAGCTCAAGAAGCTATCAACTATATCAGAGGTAGAAGGGAACATAATATTGTTTCATTGAAAACTAGGTGGTCTAAGTTTAATAAGCAGTGTATGGGAGGTATTGAACCAAATACCGTTTATACCATAGCTGGTATCTCTGGTTCCGGTAAGAGCTCGTTTGTTAATGAGCTAACTACTGATGTGATTGATTTGAATCCTAATGAAGATATAATCATCTTATCATTCTCATTAGAGATGGTTGGATTTAGGCAAGTTGGAAGAACGCTTTCGAATAAACTTCGTAAAACGACTTCTACCTTGTATAGTTCGGAGACGGACCTCGATGACAATACCTTTAAGGAAGTCATTAGAGTATCTAATCAGCTAAAGGAATATCCTATCTATTTTGTAGATAATCCAGGTACTCCTGAAGATGTAAGACGTATTATAAATGAATTCTATTTCACCTATGTGAAAGATACGGGCAAGCACTTCTTAATAGTGTATGACCATACTCTGCTGACGAAACAAGTTGGTTCTGTAATAGAGACAACAGCAGAACTTGAGCGTGTTTTCATACAAGCTAAAAAGTTCCCGTTAACGTCAGTAGTGCAAATAGCACAGATGAATAGAAACATTGAATCTTCAGAAAGGATAAACAATCCGCTGAGTCATTACCCAATGCGCAGCGATTTATCGTCATCCGATGCAATGTTTCAAGCGAGTGATTATGTGCTCGTAATGCATAGACCAGAGATTTTGAACATACAAGAATATGGTCCGAATCATCTACCTACACAAAACAAAGTCTACATGCATATGTTGAAAAACAGAGATGCAGGTAAACCTTGTATACTTGAATTCGAGAATGACCTTATGTTTAATAATCTGATTGAAAGCTAATACGTTGTGGATGACAAGTATTAACTTTTAAATTTAGGCTGAATTATGACAAAGACTTTCACTTTTGGTAAGACTAAGAACAACAATAAGAATTATTCCTTTCTGGCTAATCCCAGCAGTACAAACTATTCTAAGATTCTCGATGATATCATTCTTACTGATATAATCGACAAGAACCAGTATTTGTTCAAGAATCTGAGTACAAAGAATGAGGACGCTGATTATTTCCTCAGCAAAACTTCAGGTGATATTATCCTGACGGGCGGTCCCAAGTTGTATGATGCTGGTAAGTTCCTTACCAATTATAAGTTGTATACCAAGAAGTATAAGCTCCCGTACATTATCGGTAAGTGTTATACTCTGTCAGATGGTACTCCTATTGTTTTCTACGAGAATAATATTCAGATTGGTTACGATTTCTTCGATTACGAGGACTTCGGTAATATTTCCTTCCTGAATTCTCTTGCTGAGAACAAGAAGAAGACTATCATCGACATTTATATTAAGGGTGCTAAGAACATTAATATTAACATCCTTTAATTATTAGAACTTTAAGTCAATATGATAACATTACCTACTCAAAAAGTTCCTGCAGTCTCTACTAATCCTACATATTTAATCCTATACGGACTTCCTAAGTCTGGTAAGACTTCGTGTGTAGCACAGTTGGAGAATAATCTCATCATAGACCTTGAAGGCGGATCTCAGTTCATAGATGCGCTAGCTGTTCAGGCACGTACCATCAATGATCTGGGAGAGATAGCACAAGCCATTAGAGCTAAGAACGATGAGGTAGGACATAATTTCTATAAACATATAACAATAGATAATGCTACACGATTAGAGGACATATGTATGTCTTATGCTTGCAAATTGTATCAGCAGACTGAACTGGGTAAAAACTGGAAAGGTACTGATGTTACAACACTCGCAAGAGGTGCAGGTTATAAGTACTTACGCGATGCTGTAAAGAAAGTAATCGATATGTTCAAAGATTTGTGTGACGAGTTTATCCTAATAGGACATGTCAAAGATAGTATCACCGATAAAGATGGCGAAGAGGTCAACGCCAAAGAAATCGACCTCGTTGGAAAACTTGGAAAGATTGTCTGCGGAATGGCTGATGCAGTCGGATACGTCTATCGGAAGGATAATGAAACGCACATTAGTTTTAAATCCGGAGGAGATGGAACGATCATGGAAGCTCGCGCTAGACATATCGCGGGCAAGGACATTGTCATTGCTACCGGAAACGATGATGGATCTATAACAACCTATTGGGATCGTGTTTATAAACCTGAATAAGAACCTTAGAGTCAATATCGGAAATTATGTATAGTACAAAAACAGCAACAACAAATAATCAGGAGTTTACAAGCTCCTATATGCCTGTAGGCATCAACGAAAATGTAACTTTAAAAGAAGTTAATGTAAATAAAACACCTCAAGGACGTGATTTCTTGGAGATAATCTTTGAGAATGAACAGGGTCAGACAGCAACTATGACTGAGTGGAAGAACGAGAAGAATATGTGGATTAAGACTGATGAAGAACTTCAGCAGCGCGATAATCAGCAGTTCGGTCGTATTCTGCAGGTAATAGATTCTGTTAACGGTAGTCATAATGAGTTTGAAGGTAGCTCGTTTATTGAAATGATAAATTGGGTTAAAACTCAGCTGGAAACAGTTCAGTTGGCTACTCCTCTTCGTCTTAAGGTGGTTTATGACAAGAAAGGATTTACGAAAGTAAGTTCTCTTGGTGCATTCGTTGAACCTATGAGTGTAACAGAGTCTCAGATTAAGCTCTGGAAGAACGATCTTCTTGAGCGTCCAGTTGTAGCAGACAACGAGCCTGCTGCAGATCCGCTTAGCGTAGCAGCTACTCCGGTGACTGAGACTTCAACAGGTGCTGACGACCTGCCTTTTTGATATACCTGAAAAGGAAATCATAAGATACATCCACTTAGATAGGACGGATAAACTTTATTTCTATAAATTGAGATGGAGTTGTCCTCATATCTATATGTGGTTGATGAAAACGGTCAGTGGTGGAGGACTGATAGGTTAATCCTGTCAGCCCCTAACGAAGAGGTCAAATCATATCACTCCTCTTAGAAATAAACATGGTGATATGTGGGTTGGAAGTTTTATTCAAACTGTGTAAAAGACAAAGAATATACAAAAGAGTTTAAGATGACCTGAAGTGTGATCCTGGAGGCTGCGTATGAAAAATTACGTAATAGGGTTCGAATCCCTACACACAACAATACAAAAGAGCTTATAAGCCATGTATAGCACAAAAACAGCAATCACAATGAGTCTTAGAGACTTGTTGTCAAAAGTGGATGACTATACAATCTATTCATATTATTTAGGCCCATTTAAGCCTGGTAAGTTAATGAATAGTCCTTTACGAAGTGATGATAAGATGCCCTCTTTTTGTATATTTCCAAATAAAGAAGGTACATTATTCTTCAAAGATCATGGAACTGGAGTAGCAGGTAATGCTCTCAAGTTTATGAAGCTCTATAAAGGAATACAAACGAGAGAAGAACTAGAGAAAGAATTGCTGAGGATCGTACGGCGATCTAATCCAACCAGCAGTGCGGCAACAGTGACGCGATCATATACTCCTAGAGAAGATACTGATATCGGAATAGTTCGACAACCGTTTACTGAAGCAGACAAGAGATATTGGAAGCAATTTCATATATCAATTGATACATTAAAGCGATTCAATGTATTTAGCATTAAATACTTCTTATGTAATAGAGTCGTCAGAGGAACCTACAAAGAAGATAGTCCTATGTATGCATATAAGGTTTATGATAAGTTTAAGATTTATCGTCCTTTAGCCTCAAAGTATACTAAATGGCGTACCAATCTGACAAATCGGCACGTTCAGGGATTAGCCGAATTGCCCTATGAGGGGGGAAATCTGCTTATAATCACAAAATCGTTGAAAGACGTGATGTGTTTGTATGAGATGGGATTTAATGCTATAGCTGCATCAAGTGAAACTACCTTTATACCAGAAGATATAATTAAGTCATTACGACGTAAATGGAAACATATTGTTATATTGTATGATCGAGATGCAACAGGAATGTTGAAAGCTCGTGATTACAGTAAACAGTATAAATTTGACGCTATATTTGTCCACAAGAAATTTAAATCGAAAGATATTTCAGACGCAGTAAAGAATAATAACTATGACCAAGTGAAAACTTGGTTTACAAATACAGTAAAGCGATATGATTGAGACTTTGATCCTCGGTTTTCTGCTTGGTATGATATGTACTGGTGCAGGAGCCGCATATGCAGCATACAGATATCTCAAACAGCCTTACATCATTAAACAGATGTCAGACGGTTATGAGGTGATTGCTATCGATAAGAAGTTTGAAAAGGAAGACAATAGTTATCTTGCACTCCGTAAGGACGGTAAGATTGTATCCGCTATTCGATTCGATAAGGATGGCGTAAAAGACGCTGTTCATGACATCCTCTAAAAGCAGAGTAAAAAATGCGACAGCGGTCGATAAGTATGGAATCCATTTTAGGAGTAAACTCGAACTCTATACTTATGAAGCTTTTATGAAAGCAGGAATACCTGTGAAATATGAGCCAAAGCATTTTACTCTGTTACCTAAGTTCGAGTTTTTAGGAGAGAAAATACGTGCTATTACATATCTACCAGACTTTGTAGGTCGTGGATTTATAGTAGAATGTAAAGGTCTTATGGGAGATTCGTTCCCTTTAAGATGGAAACTCTTCAAATATTATTTAAAGCGTCATCATTCCAAGATGCGCTGCTATCTGGTGAGAAATCATAAACAGGTAGATGAAATGATCCAAGAACTTTTAAGTCAGAGACAAAATGGAAAAGATAAAGAAAACAAGTGATTTTATTCAGCACAATGGTCATATAATCCCAAAGCCTGAGGGTCTTGATTGCACTCTTCAAAATGGCAAAGTTTATAATCTGCTTCACGATAAAGGAGAAGGTTTAGATTATCTTTCAGAGGATAAGGATTTCGAATTTCCGAAGACTTATTATCTGACAGATAAGGATAATAAATTCATTACTAAGTCTATTAATACTTTTAATAACACCGATAAGATGACTACGGGTGTCTTGTTGAGTGGTATGAAAGGTAGTGGTAAGACTTTGATGGCTAAGAAGATAGCTGTAGAATCTGGATTGCCTATTATTGTAATAGATAAGAATGTATTTGCAGATGATATAGAAGGATTCTTCGCTAATGTGAACACTGACGTATGTGTTATATTTGATGAAATCGACAAATATTGGAATACACGATATCTGTTGGGTTTCTTAGATGGTGTTAAGCCTACTTGCAAGAAGCTTGTAATATGTACTTGTAACAACGAGAAGGAAATCGATGAGTACTTGAACGATAGATGTTCTCGTATTCGTTATAAGAAGACCTTTAAGGGACTTACTAAGGAGACTGTTGCTGGTATATTGAATGATATAATCAACAACAAGGATAAGTCTGATGCTGCTGCAGAATACTTCTGTAGTAACGTTGCGACTGTGTCTCACGATAATGTCATAATCTTCGGTGAGGAGTTGAAGAACAATCCTGACGATTCGTTTGATGAAATCATGGAGTTCCTTAACATTGCTAAGAAATAATGGATATAAGTATTCCATATTACGAGGACCTTTCGAGGATCTCAAATTCGAACATAGGCTGGTTTCTACAGAAGGGACCAGCCTTTTTACATAAGATGCTAACAGATCCTCCACCAGAAGAAAAGAATCCTGTGTTGGAGCGTGGAACTATGATTCACGAATATCTGTTACAGCCAGAAGAGTTCCAAAAAGACTATGTAGTCTGGGACAAAAGTAGACCTAATTCTGCACAGCAGGAGAAGTTCTGTCAGGCTTTAGCATCTTCACTAGAAATAGAGCCAAATAGAGCCATTCTAAGCGCTTATAAAGAAGCATATAGTACAGCAGGAAAGTCAGAAGACAAAATGCTGTCAGAAGGCCTTAAAATAGCCTCTACGTTGAAGGATTATATAGACTTCTTGAAAGAAAATGATGGAAGGATTATGATTAGTCCTTGGGATGTTAAAATGCTTGAAAAAATCAAGCATAACATTCAATCTCATAAGCTTGCTCGTAAGATAATCTGGCCATTTGACACGGAACTTGGATTTGAAGATTCGTTCGACGTAAAGGTTTCGTATCACGAAGGGGCAAGATTTACTTACAGTCACGAATTTCATATAAACTGGGAATGCAGAGGCGTACAATGTAAATCTCTGTTAGACGGTCTTACTCTTGATTTCAAGAATAAGAAAGCTATTATATACGACTTAAAGACTACAGCAAAACTGTGGCACTTTGAGGAAAGTATAGAGATGTATGACTATCTAAGACAGTTGTGTTATTATAAAAACGCTGTTTTATGGTATCTAAAAAATGAATGTGGAGAAGACCCATTAACATGGGACTTTGAATTCTACATTATCGGTATAGATACTACAGGTAGTTATGAGATTCGTGTGTTTTGTATTGATGAATATACTGTTAATTCTAGAATAGCAATCATACACGATGTTCTAGATGAAATAGCATGGCATCAGTCTACAGGCAAGTGGGAGCATAGTAGAGAATATTATGAAGGCGATGGCTCAGAGTCATTGAACCTATGAGTACATTTGAAAAATTAACAATTCCTTTCATCGACGGTGGAGTTAATTCGATTGACTTCACTGCCGCTGCAGGATTCATAGATAGTTATACCTTTGATCCAGATAAACCTACTGGAGATATGGAGTTATATCTGGTATACGATGATAGAATACGAAATGATCATGTTACAAATAGAGCGATTCATTTAGATTCTTCACGTTCACTTAAACGTAAATATGTTAAACTTGTAAAAGGAGTTCCATATTATGTTTATGTGTTTACTATAAAACCAGGTATAGCAAAACAAAATGGCATTGTACATCTTACAGGAGAACAGAAGATTTCAGTTTTGCAGTTCTGGAATTTTCCTAAGGACCTTATAGATAAGTTAGTGGGAGACTCGTCAATAGTGACGCAGTATTCCCACGATATGCCATTACAAGATTATTATCCAGATAGTTATGGAGAAGATGGTTTAACTATACCAAAAAAGGGAGCAGCATCATAAGATGTTGTTCCCTTTTCGTTTATTGGAAATATATAATGAGAGTTTTATAGGCTTTTTGAAAATCAGAAGAAGTCTCCTCCAGAAAATCCGCCGCCTTCAAATCCACCTTCACTGAAGTCGCCTCCAGAGAATCCTTCATTTACTGCTGATTTTTTCTTATCTGCAGCTTTGTCTTTTGCTTTAAAGTCGTAACCAAAAGCTCTATACACTTTACCGAACTTATTTGTATACCAACGTAGGTTACCTGTAGCACCGTAATATGTCAAGAAGGTATGTAAATTATTCACAGGACCAACTGCTTTGTATAAAGCTTTTTCTCCTTTTGTATAGAATTTATATCCTCCTTGTTTTAATATACCTTCAGAATCATCGTCGTCATTTAATATTAGAGCAAATTGATTATCGAAACCGCTTTTCAACGCTGTAAGAGCGTTCACAATATCTAATACCTGTTGAACGTTTACACTTGATATTTTAGCTTCCACTATTCTGAAATATATATCGTCAGTTGCTAACTTCCAATATTGATTTGGAATATAAATGTCGCGTATATACTCATAATAATCTACAGGATTTAACATTGATGCTGGTCCAGCTTCTTCTCTTGTAGTAGGTTTAGGTACTTCTCTTGCATCATCATGGATAAATGTCCACCCTATCATCATCATAGAAAGCATTCCTATAAATATTAATGTATCTTTCCAAGCATATTTTTCTACTTCTGATAATTTAGCGGTACGTGGTTTATGTAAGAGCATTTGATTTGCTTCTCTAAACAAAGTTCTGAGAGACCTTATTAAACCGACTAATATTTGATCCTATGGGGTTCCAGTTTCATAGTCCCACGCCATTTTTCTAACATTTTGTAAATCTTTTGCTTGTTTTTGTATAGTGCGAAGTTTCTTCTAAAACTCTTTAGAATTTACATCTTCTCCAGCGCTTTTAGCGCGGGCTATTTCTGCGTCAATCGCATCTATTTCACCCTATGTTAAATTCTTATATCTACGTTTTAATTTAGTACCGCTAGTATTAGACTCATAGCTAAGTTCTTCGCGCTAGCCTCTTGCAATACTATCTGTTCCACCTGCGACAAGATGTTGAACTTGCTGTTGAATCCACGCACGTAATGCACCAGCTAATCTACCAATCACATCACGTTTCCAACGAGGGATATCATTATCTGGATTCATACCATTGTATAGAGCTCCACGTTTCTTAGTTTTAGTAGCAATGTTAGTCTTTACCCTCTATGTTACATATTGTTCATATTGAGGTTTAATAGATACCTATCCTCCTTTGAATTCATATGCGTCCCACAGAGTAATACGATTACCTAAATGCGAGTAATTATGGAACGCTTTAGTGCCATCAGACTTTGTTTTTCCAGCATTTATGAATGCCTATTGCATTTCATATTTAGTATAGAATCCTTTTGGTATTTCTGCACCTTCGTATAGTCTACAATTATGATAGAAAGACATCATAAGTAAAGCATTAGCCATCCAATCTAACATAGACCAGCCGCCCATAAGAATACTCGTTAAGAATTTTCTACCTTTACCCCAATCTGCTTTCACATATGTACCGAATGTTCCTTTAGATATACCATTCATCTACATGAGAGCAGTCATCTTATTGTTAGCTAAAGGATTGAACATATTTTTTATGCACGCTGGAGTATAATATAGGCATTTACCTAAAGCCCAAAGACAATCTCCAATTGTCATATATTTACCGGCTACACTCTCTGATACGATACGAGTAATAGAATCTCCGAACCCTACTGCCATAGAAAACATATTTAAACCAAGCATTGCTGTAGATTCTACCTCTTGGAATACATCTGCTGTTTTATGTAAAGCAACTCTAGTTCGACTTGGACCTCCTTCAGAAGTATTACCGAACTTATTACCATACATAGACACGTCCATCATAGAATCAAACATTTTTATGGAGTTACTATTCTCTTTTGCAGATTGTTCTTGTCTTGGTTTAAGTTTACTCTCATATACTTCACGGACATCTTTATCCATGTTATATCTAAGCACTTTGAGTTTCGAATCTATTTCTGATTTGTTCTTATAATTAAGAGCCATGTCAACAAACATGATGACAGAACTAACCAAATCTGTAGATAAATCCTCTTTGTTTTTAAGATCTCTTATAAACTTCAAAGGTACATCATTACCTACTTCTCCATCTACACCGACAAAATAATCCTACTTAGTACGCAATAAATCATCGTTAGCTTCTATATTAGTCATAGAATCCCACATACCTTGTATAGACTTCTTGGTGTATCCTCGTTTTAGTAATCTAGAGAATAAAGCACACGTACGAGCATTTATCTATGGAAGTTTATAATTAAATTTTCTATTAGTAGAGTATATAGCCTGCATATCCTACATAGTCTATACTAATAATTCATACAACTCGCGTACATCATCATCTTGCATGACTTTATTATAAGCTTCTGAATTATCGTATCTGCCATTATCGTAATTTATATCAGGTATTTCTGCTACTTGATTTCCTTTATTATATTTTTCATAATACGTATCACTCAAGAATGATTGAGAGTCTTTAAATCTAGAATCTCCAACTAAAACAACAGTAGGCTCTTCTCTATTTGTACGTGTATTGAAGAACTTGTCTTTTGATGGGGCTAATATTGAGAATATAGTAAGAGGTTCGTCTTCTATTCTATCAATATTACCGTCTTCATCCCAATAAGTTTTCTTATAAGATAGTAAGTTAGATATTTGTTTTCTTATTTGAGTTTGTGTTAAACCACTAAAGTCTATTGGAGTACCTGTAGATTCGTCTATAAGACCAGAAACTTGACCAGTACGTAAAGCTTCATCTGTATATCTATTTATAAGATATTGTCTAAACGTTAAAAGTTTTCCAGCGTCTTCTAATCCTTTCGCAGATGGATCACTTGGGTTTATTTTATTTCCGTTTTCATCAATATAAAAACCGTACTCGTCTACATATAGAATGTCTTTCTGATAAAAGTCATTCTAGAACGCTTCTACTTGATCTTTTGTCCATCCGCTAGTATTAGTTGGATCGTTTGCATCTTCTATAGCTTGATCAGATGCTTTACACTACAACCAGAATAATGGGTTGTTAATCATCTTCTAAAGCTCTCTTCCGAATATTCTAGGGTTACTAACCATTCCCTATAATGAAGATCTTAACAATTTACCCCTAAATGAAGTATCTGTATCTATCTTATCAGAATGCATACTTCCTACTGACTGTTTTATATAGTCTGGATTTATACCTGCTCTAGAGTTATACTTTAAGAAGTCATCTAACAGTTTAGGATTTCCTGTGTTTATAGATTCTTGCTATATTTGTACACGCTCTCTATTAAAGTCATCCTACATCACTTCTGCATTCGTATGTTGGCCAAGCCACTTCTACCAAGCACGCACTTCATAGGCCATTTTCAAATCCTCACCAATCTTGTAAGAACCATCTTCATTAAAAATAGATGTAAATTTATCGAGTCTGTCTTTCCATTTATCTAAGGAGAACTAATCGTCTTTAGATAATTTTTCTGGATATACTAAACCCGTAACAGGATCCTAACATTTGTTCAGATAGTAATTAATATTACTCTGATAGTATGAATATCTAGACAGGGTTTTTGGAGATAAACCATGATGAAATTTCGTACCTTTGAAATCAGGATTCATAGGATCAATAGTACCATCATAAGGTCTACTCAACCTTTCCATATAATATTGAGGTTTATATCTCCTATGTACACGATCTGATTTGAAGTTTTCTATTTCTTGCAAATACTCTATATATTTAGGCATTTCTCCGTTTGAACCCCATTCTTCATCTTCAGCAAACTCACCAGTTAAGCTGTTAGTAATAGCGCCAGTATCATCGACAACGTATGTGTATTTATATTTACGTATAAAATCTTCATTAAGTTTTTCTAAAAACTCTTTGAAGTCTTTTTGATATAAACCGTAATTAATATCTCTTACAAAGTTTCCAGTAGGAATACCTTTATCATCGAATTCCATCATCATAGACTACCATCCTGGAGTAAACGACCTAGTTCCACTATTAGCTTTCTAATAAGCTTTCATTAACTTTGGAGCTATTCCATGTACTTCTTCAAGAGTCTTCTATTCTGCAGATTGTATAAGATGAAAAGCTTGTTTAATTATAGGATTAGAAGAGTTAGAGTAGTTATATACATAGCTAGTAACTGCTGTAATATCGCCGTACATAAGATTCTTATGAAGCCAGTCTTTAGCAACTTTCTTCATATCTTCCTTATTTTCTTCAGACGAAAACACTTCAGAGTCTATCTAATCGTCTACTATCTGATCTCCTATAGTCATAATAGCCTGTGTCCATATAGGCATTATATGATCGTCTATAAGAGATTTCAAGTTTGCTATAGAATCCTTATCTTCTTGTGTAAGATCAATAGCTTGTTCAGAAGGTATATTATCTATTAAGTCTTTATAGAACTTAATGGAGTTTCTATACATATCTACTAACGACTGTGGAGATAGTCCAGAGAATCCATTTTGCTGAGCATCGTATAGATATTTGTATATACTACTTATTTGAACAGGTTCTCCTGTTGTAGGATCATATTGTCCAAGAGTTAACTTAGCCTGTTCTAGTGCTATCTGTACAGCAGATATATCTCTATGCTATTTAAGTCTATTTAATGTTTCAAATATTTGATTAGCTAATCTCTCTTGCGAAGGAGTCTTGTCTTTTATCTTTTCGTATTGTTTATATAATACGTTCATACGAGTAATAAGACGGTTCGCTTCATCTTGAGCAGCCTGTTGACGAGTCGATATACTATGTAATATTTGATCTTCTGAATATATATGAGAAGTTTTGTTAGATAAATTTTCCTTATGTATTTCTGGTATCGTCTATATATCAAATTTTAGATTTTTTGCAAGTAACATATCACTTATGTCCTAGAAATCTACTAACGGGTTTATATTACCGACAGTAGTATAATAATTTCCGGCAAATTCTTCTAATAAATCTTTAAATAGCTTTATAAACCAGTTTTTAAATTTGTTTATAAGGTCTTCTAATTTGTAAGTATCGTGTTTATCAAAATCTCTATTAAAATATCTAGCTAGTACCTAAGTTACAAGTTCTTCATCATGATTATATTTATATACAGACTGTATTTCTTCCCATAATTTTGGGAACTACTATTTAGCTTTTTCGAAAAGGTTATCAAATAACTATCTATTTCCGAGTTCGTTATTTCCATGTTTCATCCCGTGAATTAGAGTATGAAGCATTTCTTCTGCTGCTATTTCCGTAGTCATTCTAGATTTACGAAGATATATAATATCTCCAATTACACAAGAATTAGAACCATTATATAATCTACCGTCTCTTAACCAAACATCTTCGTCTATATATTCTACTTGTAGTTTATTTCCAAATTTTTCATTTAGATAATTTACAATAACTTTTATGCGTTCCTCATTATCGTCGTTTGTTCTTTTTATGTTATCTTTTCCACTTAACTATTCACCGTAAACTTCAAAATTACTCCAATTAATTTTTATTTTAGATCCGTTTATATAGTTTATCTCATTTAATATATGTTGCAAATCCTATTTAGATCTGCCTTCGTTTATATATTTTTTGACAAGCCATATTAACGATCCTTGTGTTACATTAAACGGTAAGTCTGAATTTTCTTGTTCTTTTTTATATAAACCTTCATTTATATCTCGCATCTCTTTTTGAATTTGAGATTGACGTTCATCTATATCTCTTTCTTCCGACTATAAGGCTTTTATTAAAAGATCATTATTTTTAGAAACCGGTTTTTGTTCGTAAGCTTTATTGATTATGTCATATATTTCTTTATTGTGTCCAATAACATTAAGTCTATTCAACATTGTGTCTATATTAAACACAATTCTGTAATATCTAACTTTTCCGTTTAGTTGATCATCTTCTACAACAGTTTCTTCATGCGTTACAAAATCTGATAACTTTATGCCAAGAACTTTTGACATTCGTTCTATCTATTTTCCAGCATTATCTGGTTCAGAATAAAGTCCGGATGTTACTACGTGCCAAGGAGAATATATTATAGAGTGTCCATGATTTTTTAAAACAGATAACATTTCATATACAAGTCTATTTGTATTGTCGCGTATAGAGTTGTCTGTTCTATAATAATTATACGAAGGATTTATGACATTTCTAGACGGAAATAATAACGGAAATGTTACCACATTTCCATCAAGCTACATAGAAGCAGAAACAAGTGTAAATATACGTTGGTCATTATCTATATGTAATAAATGATTAGGCTTTTCTACAAACTTAATTCTTCCGTCTCCAAGTGTTATTATTTTTTTAGAAATTGTGTCACATTTTGCCTCTTGAAGCTTTTTATTTAGCTCTAATCGTTTGTTTTTTAAGTCATTAAATTCCTTTTGTAATATATCAAGGCGTTGAAACATTTTCTTTGCTTCTTCGTCATATTCTGGATAAGGAGAAAAAACTTCATCGTACGGAACTTCGTCTTCATAATTTCCATCTTCGTCTTTCAAATTATGATATATATTTGATCCTGTATATTCTCCATCACGGTTATCTATATGTTTTATTTGATCTGAAGAAGAAGTAATATAATCTGTATGAAGCGGTGCTTCGTTTAAAAGTTCAACACTAAGTTCTGGATTTCCTGGAGTAAAATCAGAATAATCTTTTAAATTTGAGATAATTGCCCCATCGTTTCCCGATAGACTCTTAGCTATATCATCAGTAGATTCTCCTTCTATATTATTCCAAAAATTACCATTTGCGTCAATAATTTTAGGATTTTTTATACTTAAAAAAGAAGGATACATATATTCACTCTCGTCTTCAGCATCAAATGGGGTATATGAAAACGCAGTATATCTATCTGCAAAAAATGTATTGTCGTTTTGAAACTCTTCAATGTTATTTGATATTCTGCTTCCATGCCATACAACAAGAGGTTCTCCATTCTCATCTACAACTTTAGATACTTCTCCTTGTTCAAACTCAGGTAAAGCGTCTTTTTCTCCTGTCCAATTACCAAACCATTTTAAAAAGTTCGTAGAATATGTCTTAGCTTTGGCTACAATCGCTTTAGAACGATCACCTTCATAGTAATCCACTAAACTTTTAAAAAGCTAAGATTCGGCCCCATTTGGGGCCTTATCTATAGCATTACCATTGTTAAGCGACCACACCTAATATGCCATCGCTTCTCCATGTTTAGGATCTGCCGCCATTAAAGCGGACTTTAATTCATCAAATTCTTGAGCAACTTCTTTGTTACTCAAATTAGGACATATTATCATAGTCGTTAATGTTTACAATGATTCACAAATTCATAATTTACATCTTCATCAGAGAATTCTTCAAGTGCTCCAGAATAACCAGAGTCTTCCATATACTACCAATCGTATTCAACCCCATCTTCATTTGGTTTTGGAGCAACTTGCTCTTCTTTTTCTGGTCTAATATATATCTTATTGATAGCTCTTACATCTGCATCTGAGAATCCATACAATTCTCCATTGTTCAGATATTCTACAACTCTTTGTATAGCTGACTCATAATCAAATGTATCAGATCCTTTTCTTTCATTCTCAGCATAATTGAAATCCCATCCATATTCATAGATATCGTTGCCACGTGTATGATAACCACGTTTCTTAATCTTTGCATATACTGGGTAATACAACTTCCCTTGTTTTACAACATCTATTAACTTGTATAGTTCATAAGAATCTTGATGACCTGCTCGCATACCTTTTTTGAGTATACTTACATATTCAGAAAGGTCGTCTATCTGATCAAACACAACACCTTTACCAATCTTAACCCCTCTATCGTCGTTTAAGAAATTCCTGCTATCGTCTTCGTTAATTACAGTCGTTTGTTCAGCAAATCTATAATCCATGAAGTTGTTAGCAACGATGTCATCGTAAAGATCAGAATAGTCGTCAGATATATTCTATAATTCTTCTTCAATAAATTCAGAATAAGATTGGTATTGTGGATCTACTTCACCAGATATCCATTCGTACGGAACATACTTCAAAAGTTTATTCCAACCTTTAAATTCACCAGACGTAAAGAAGGCATATAGTACCATCTTCTTGGCAAACTTTCGAACTCTAGTATCTTCATCATTCATAAGATCTAACCAACCTTCAGACAATAAATCAGAATTGAGTTTGCTGTCATCTACGTTATCGAGTACAGTAACAAATCCAGGTCTATCTGCCATTTCTCTACCATTCGCGAACACGGGTTTGTCTTCAAGCATGGAGTAGATTTGATTTAAGAATGTATTAGAAGCAAGTCTAGCATATTTTGGATCATTAGCAATTAAGTCTTTTAACGAGACTAATTGTCTATTCATGCTCTTCCAACCAGTAAACAAATCAGCTATGTCTTTATCTGACATTTTGAGTACATCGTGAGCATACTTCACAAAATACTTAGACTTGATCGCTGTTTGCATATGTCTAGACAACTGTACAACATCGTCTGCAGATAATTCTTTTCCGCCCCTTTCGAGTATTCTAGAGAACTTAATTACAGCGTTTATGAATTTCTCGTTTGCATTGAACGTAAGACCACCAAATATCTACATTGGCATTTGAGCTACAAGATCTGTTTTTGTACCTATCCATGAATTTTCTTCAAGATTCTTTAACGATTCTATATCCCAAACACTATTCTCAGCATCTTCTCCTTTAGGTCTAAATAATTTCTTATAGTCAGAGTAGTATTTCTGCACAGCTATAAAGTTTTTACCATATTTTCTGGTATCAACTTTTGTATGCTAAACAAGATTACCCAACGCTCTAGAATATTTTTCAAGAATCTTCCAAGCATAGAAAACAGTGAGCGCAGTATCGTGATCTACTGTACCTTTAATTGCACAATCTTGAAGTTTAGATTGTATTTGATCAAGTTTTCTTACGTATGCTATACGTTGATCAGATGCTTGAGGACTAGTTAGCAGCCATTCTATCTTTTCATCAGATACTTCTGCATCAGTAAGATATTCTTTTACAGCATTCAATATAAGCTCTTCTCTATATGACTTACCTGTCTTATTCTTATTAGGTCTTCTCATATATTGACTGTCTGCAAGATCATTTGCTTGAGCCATAGATCTAATAATAGGATTAGCTAAGAACCACAATGCGGTATCTCCCCATCCACAACGTATCATAAGATTGAGCATATTGTATGTAAATGGATTTACATTCAATCTAGAAATATAAGGATCTTTTACGATATCTACGTGAGCGTTGATAAATCCAGACAACCAAGATTCTACAGGATTATTATCCTTATCTGTTCTACTATCAAAATCCTTAAGCCTTGTATTATTTACAAGTTTTGTGCCTTTAAACTTTACGCCGTAGTTTCTACACATTACGTGACTTGTAGAATTCAAAGCAAAAGGAGCGATACCTTTCTTACCAGTAATATAGTCATTTTTACGTATTACTTGCTCGTGCAAAGTTCCAAAGTTATAAGGACTATCTTTAGTACTTCCACTCTCTTCAATATAATCTGATACGTCTGTAACAAGTTCTGTATCGTTGTCAATTGGTTTATATAGATGATTGAGAGAATGTTCTGTATCTTTCAAAAGAACCATCAACATTTCAAGTATCTTATTTTGATGATATTCTTTTGTACCAACATCAAAACTCCTAGTCATCATTCCGTCTTCACCTTTTCTAAAATTGAATGAAGCCAAATACAAATGGTCAATATCAAAGTCAGAACCTGTAATTTTAGTAAATTCTTCTGGAAGTATAATAGTGGTCTTTGTTGCTGGTAATACATCTACAATACGTAAAGCATGAATAGAAGATTGAGCCTGAGTTGGAATACGATATCCTATCATAACGGCTTCAGCATCAAACCATTCTTGTGACATATCTTCGTCATTAGTTCTATAACCACTGATAATACCATTATCAATAAGCCATTGTTTTGACTATTCGAAGGATAATCCTTCTGGAAGTATATCCTTAAAGTAATCTATACTGATAACAGCATCCATACTGTGATCTTCGTTGATCATCTGAAGTTTCTAACCCCTATTGAGAGTAGGAGACATATTACTATCTCCTTCCATTGCCCAAACAGAACGCTGCACAAATGATTTACCTGGAGTGGTTATATCAACAATGTGTTTGTTCATTGTAGATATAAAAATACTCTCAATCCAAGCTGCATCTGGGGTAGCTGCTAAAGGTGAAGAAAGTTTCTTGCCATCAGGAGTAGTTTGAATAGCCTGTATGATAGTCTTATTAGCATTTCTAGACGTCAATTGTTCATTCAGATATTCAGACAACTTCTTATAGTCTATTCGTTCTTCTGAAGAGATTATATTACCGTTTTCATCAGTCTATGTATCTACTGTCATAAACATGTCTTTTATCTCCTGAGCTCCTATGTTAGCAAGCTCGTTGATAGAAGACATCATTGTTTCGAGTATCTGATCTCCAGTAATCTCATTGCCATCCATATCAATATATGTACGTTCTGCAACAAGATTAGAAAGACCAATCTTCATCATCTGTGTACCAATATGATTTTCATCTTTATCTTCAGGATCAGTATTCAACTGTCTGCGTAAGTAAGAATAATCTTGTTCATACTTATTAAATGGTTCGCTTATAGTCTCTCCGTCGAACGATACGGCCCCTTGACTACCAACCTTAACAGCCGAAGTCATGAGTAACATGTCTACTTTTTCGTCTACCATTTTCTAATATACAGCTTCCATCTTACCAGTAGCCATACATGGGAATATTGGGAAGAGTGCGAACTTATTATAATATGCTACAGCAACGTCGCTAACCTGGTTACCGTTCAAAGAATGTTGTCTAAATCCGTAAGCAGTATACTTAGTAGGAACTATATTAAGAGCCATATAGACTTCTTTATAAGCTTCTGCTGTCTTAGTCCAATCATACTTACTACTGCTCATCAATATCTTGAATGCTTTACGTACTTTATTATTATATGCACCACGCATTCTGAGCATATCTCTGCACATATCAGCAGTAATATAAGAAGCACCGTCAGCAACATTAATACCACCTGTAAACGATTTAGCAAAGATCTTACCTTTATTTTTAGCTTTTACTACAGCGTCTCCGTAATCTTCGTCTGATTCAAGTTCTTCTATAGATTTGCTATATGCATCATCCCATCTGCCCGTAACACATCCGTAGATATATCTAGCATTGCTATCACAGAACATGTCTTCAAGTCTATTTGCTATGTTAGATTGACTAGCTACTTCGTAATCGTTGCATTCTGCACAAACATATGTAGATTTTATACCAGGAAGAGTTGTTATATTATCTTCACCAGTAGATACAAGACCACCAATACGTTTTTGAATATCATACGCACTATCCAAAATACCAGTCTTACCATACTTTACTTTAAATAAAGCAGGATGTCCACTAAAGCATCTTTGTATTTCTTGAGAGCATATAATATGTCTATTAGTGGCATCTTGTAATATAGCAGCTATAGCGAGACTCTTTGCCATCTTGGCATAGAAAGCTTTTTGGGCAGGATTTTTTACATCATCCCATAAAGTACCATCTTTTCTACGTGTAGTAGTCATGAATTGACGCTATAAAGCTTGTATTTGTAGAGCGTTGAGATCTTTAGTATCAAGATTCATCAGATTTGTATCCTTATCGGATACTTTTACATCATTCTTACCAAACTTAGCAGAATAATTAGTCTTTTGAACTATACCTAATTGTACAGCAGTATTAACTTCATTTTGAGTTTGTACGGCTAACGTAAGCGCCATAGTTTCCCTCTAACGAGCTATCATCTGCTATACAGTCTCTCCTTCACGACGTGCAAAGAAATGCTCCTGAGCACGCTTTAAAAGGTTTACAGAGCTTTCTCTGGGATCATTTAGATTGTGTGTAACAAGTTTATACTTCTTTTCTTTAGAATCATATTCATAAGTAGTAATAGCTGTAAGTGATAAAAATCTAGTACCATTTGGTTCTACATTCTTATTTTTTGTATGGTAGTTTTCTATCTTCTCTGAATCAGATAATACCTTTCTACCGGTTTTCTAATACCCAGGTATCTCTTCATACCCAAGATCTTCCATACATTGTTGTATACCAAGTAATTCTGTCTTAGCATACTCAATCATCTAGTCTACAACAGTACTATCTGGAATTAAATAAGGTTTACCTTCTATTATTCTAATAGTTGGAGCACCTTTAACTATCATACGATCTACAGATTTATTATCTTCTTCTAAGCTTGATTCATCCTACTTATCTTCGTCTTTAGAAAGCTATATAAATTTCATTCCAGGAATATCAATACCATCCATCAACATCCAAGTACCTTTATCCGCTAATGTCGGAAATATCAAATACCCCTGCTGCAACATAGTTAATTTAGCTATATAATCTTCTACAGTAGATTCATCTGTATATTCAGAACCTTGATCTTGTTTGTTGTCTGTTTTGAACCCAATATATGTATAAGTATTAATTTTTATCTTTTTTTTGTTTGCTATAGCTTTAAGTATTATAGAACCCATAGGAAGGTTCATTTCGTTTCTAGTAACATTATATCCAAATCCAGATAACACCTTAACAGTTGGGTTTTCCATATCCATACTATTAAGTTGTTTTACAATATGAGATATACTATTATTCTAAGATATAGAATATAACTTTTTACCATTTAAAGCATAAGCCATATTCTGAGAGTTCATTCTCTTATACTTACCTTGCCAGTTTGCCAATTTATTAACAAAACCAATCTTTCCATATCCTTCCTGTTCTATCGCATATTGGTTAATAATACCATCATTCGACACGTACGTGTTTATTCTATTTATGAAGGATTGTAGAGTAGCTTTCTTTTCACTTTCCAGTACGTTTTCATCATTCGAAACAGGAGAATCGTTTAAAAAACGTCTAACTGCATCTGCATCAACACCACCGTAAAGTTCAGACAGCATATAATCAAGAGCGCCTCTTTCAAACATAATACCTATGGTATTAAGCTTATGCACGATTTCGTCTTTTATTCTACCTAGATCTTCGAAAGAATGTAGATTATAATTTATTCCGTCTACAGTTATATCAGAATTATTTGAGGTAATTGCTTGCCTCATATCTCCAAAGAACTTAGCTGTTTTAGAGAATATATCAGCACTATTCTTACCACCCATACCTTCTCTAAATAACAATACAGTTTTCTTTCTTCGTCCTTCAGAGTCAAGCTACATTCCTTCGCCACGCTCTCTCTAGAATACACCAATTTGACCCGAAACCAAATACCTATTCCATTGGTCTGGATACGTTCTAGAATCTCTGTCCATTGAAGATTCTACAATTCTTACAGATTTACCTTCATTCTCATCAGAATTTTGTTTTTCAGATAAGCCTACTAAGAATATGTTCTTCTAACTCTATATAGCACTCAGTATCTGTAAAGCGAAAGCTTCTTTGTCGAAATTTGTTTGAGCTACTACAACTACTCCAGATTCATTCTTCTTATAGATGCCAGAAATAAGAGTATGGAACTTCTGATATACTTGAGCATATAATGGATCTATGGCAACGCATTCCTCTAACATCTTATCGAGTTCTTCAATAGAAGACGCCGTATGGAATTTATTTACCATTAAGCTCCAAACCTCTTCCGCAGGTCTAAATTCTGGGCAACCGAATTTATTTCTATTATAATCTGTAACAACTGTTCTAGTAATAGTACCGTCAGCGTTTTTTACGTCTTCATATACGCCGTAAGGAATTGTACCAAAGAACAGTTTAACTTCGTCCATCAATCCGTCGAGCTTAGAGAACTCATAAGCAGCTTTATCCCAATAATCAGTATCGTTAGCCTTGAAGTCTATACCTTCACTCTGCTCATCTTGACCATCCGTTTGTGTACGAGTATCATCATCCTCTATCTTAGGTTTACGCATCGTATCAAAGATGCTACTAATATAATCAGCAATATGTCTACTTAATGCATCAAACTTAGGATAATAGTTGTACATTACAACTTTGCCGTCTTTTCCTTTATGTTCTTTCTAAACTTTTTCAAAGACTTCTTCAAATACAGGATGTTGACTCTTTAGATAATCTATTATACTACCGTCGTTTATTTCTGCAAGACGGTCTACCGTAGACTTCATTTTATCCGTACCACCAGTAATCTTGACCCTAGCTACATTCGGATTCAATTCATCTATACCAAACGCTCTAAGGATAAAATAAGATAAACCTCTTACGAGTTTGTCTCTATCACCTATATCAGCGATATGTGAGAATTCTGCAGAATGTTTGTTATCTGTATTTGTTACAGTATAATATAGACCATTTTTAAATAGCTTAACAAATCTGTCATTTTGTTCTTTGGTGATTGCAGTATTACGATACAAACCTTTATTTATATCGTGATACATACTAAACATCTATTTGGCTCTATGAGGACCTATCTTAAACACCATTCCTATTGCAAAGCCTACTGACTTTATCCACGGCCGAATTTTCTTAAAGAACTTATTATTCTTTATTGCTTGTTTGTTTTGCATATACGTCATAAACATATCTGCAAACGCTTCTGCAACGGCTCTATCTGATGGTTTTGTACGTCTTCCCCAACGGTAAGCACTATAAAATTTATCGCGCTCTTCTGCAGGTATTACAAGTTCGAATATCTTATGGAATGCTTCGTGCCATGCAACACTCATCGGAACATATCTAGTAAGTTTGATAGATTCTGCAGTACATATACCAGCAACTCTTTCGTTCTTAGTAAGTTCCATTAAAACTTTCTCATCCGTAGGACTAAAATCAACTCTTCCGTTTATGCCAAGAACAGAATCGAAATAGTCTATTACATCCTACATGAAAGATTCTTGCTGTTCTACTCCACGATTCATATCGATTTCAGATGCGTCTAAAATTTTAGGTGCAGCTCCTCTAAGTTTGGCAAGTTTATCGAAGAAATCATCTTCTTTTACAACAACCTTTGGTTTTTGTTGTATTTGTTCTATCTCTTTCTATATAGGTTGTTCTTCTGAGAATCCTTTAGGAACAACTCTCACATTAGATATTCTAAGTTCTTTGTACCCAATACCCTTTGCAGATGTACCAAGCAAACCATTGCGCATCATATATCCGAGCCACGTAGAACCGTCCTGTACATCTACTCCTTCATTACGATGAGTAAAGTCGTCCTTATCGAATATCAGACCGTTTGTGAGTTGCATTCTGTTCTGCTAACCACTACCAAACAAAGTACGCACTCTTGATATAATACTATTGTCAGATGTACGCATATATTGGTTAAGCATAGCAGCTCTAGTAACGTTCTACATAGAAGCTATTCTGTTTATAATATCTCCTTTCTGAGATACTATATCAAATACGTCTTTTCCTATAACAACGTGACCATCTTCAATAGAAATCATATTGTTGGTATTGTTTCTACGAGTAATTCTGCGTTCTGGATCTGCCATATATAAACGCATCTTAAGCAGTTCCATTATATTGAAACCATGTTGATCTACTCGATCACCAGCAATATATTTTTGTATAAGATCTACTAATTTTACAGCATCCTCTTGTCCAATAGGTTGACTCTGAATAGGTATACCTATATATTGTCCGTTTCCAGTATCATAGAAATAAACCAAGGCTCCGCTATATATATGGACTTTTTGCTTCTGATAATCTCTATCAAAACCGCCAATATCGTCCATCAGATTGTTACCACCTCTTACATTGTAAGTATCCGGACCGACATTATCTCCACTTAATCTTACAAGTACACCAAGACGATTCTCTTTAGATAAACGAATAGTATATAAATCCTACTTATTATTTTCGCCATTAAACGCAAAATCAGTTACTGGAGATATATGGCCATCTTCGTTATATAAGATTTGTCCTTTATTTGTAGATCTATCGAATCTCACTTCATATCCAGGATTCTTTCTTACAAATTCAAGAGCGGCAATAGCTTTACGAATAAATCTTTGTCTAGCGGTGTTAACATACTCCCATCTCTCTACATCCTACGTTCTAGCCTTTGTTATATCATTGTCGAATGACAAAGTGACGTTTCTTATCGATCCGTCTCTAGTAGGACCTTCTATGTATATCTGCAGTTTTCCATCTTTTCTCTGAGATAATACCATCTTTGTCTTTGTTTCATCTAAGAACCAAGGACTCGTGGATAAATAATAATAGAACTTTCCTGCCCCTTTATTATCAGACATCTCATTGAATGAAGGCATTATAGAATCAGTTTCTCCATACAAATCATTCCAACGAACTGGCATTCTATTAATTTTATCTACATCTGGAGAGAAAGAAGGACCGTTGTATTTTTCATCTGGTCTTGTATCCCACAGACTATTAAATCTATTGATTAACCCTCTTCCAGCTTGTACTGAGTTAAGGAGTAATATTTGCTGAGCTGGATCAGTAACGACATTTTTTGCAAACTTTTCGGCATTATCTAACAGAACACTAAAGTAATTGTTCATTAACGTACTATACCATTCTTGTAAAGAATAGTCTCCGTTCATGTTATCAAATGCTTTTGCACAAGTCTATACCCAAGAATCTATACGATTTATATAACCAAAATATATATCGTTCTCGGTCTTTACTCTTTCAGAAGTATTATTTGTAACTCCTATTGCAAACTATGTAGCCCACCAACGTTTAGCAAATACAGCAGGCTTACCAAAGCCTTCTTCGTTTTTGGTAAGAATTTCTATAGCTGTAGCAATAAGCTGCTATTCTGAAGCAATATCTATAGCATCCATTCCTTGTGTAGATAGTACATCATCCAATGCAAGTTGTGCTTTAAATAAAGCATCTACAAAAGCTTCTACGTTATTGCGTTCTACATCTGTAGTAACTCTAACATCAGGTAATTCGTCGATCAATACTTCAAGATCTGAACATGCGTCTTTGAGTATAGATAACTTTGTTTCGTATTCTATTGGCTGTTGATCTGTTTCGTTCTGCTGTCTCTGTTGCCATACTTCGTCATACAAATTAGACCTTTGATTTATCAAAGTCTTCATTTCATCGATACGATCTTGCAATGTATCGTACTGAGCATGTATAGTGTTAATATAATTCTTATACTCTTGTGCAGAATCGAATGTATGAACTTCTACATTATCTATTGGTTGATATAAATCTGAATATTTTCTAGCTTCTTCTGCTATAGTATTATATTCGTCTATATTCTTATTTATTTCATCTATAAGACTATTTGCAGCCTCTCTGAGCGTATCTAATGACTCATCTATAGGATCATTCGTCTCAGGCTTAATCTCCTTGAGAGCGGCCCCAGATTCGCTATAGTCAACGCTTAAATATCCCTATATAGTTGTACCATCAGCTAATGTTGTTTCTGAAGATGGATCGTATATAATAGGAAGACAATATAATCCATTTACTCCACGACCAAACTTAGTATTTACTATTTGCTCTATCTATTTTACACGTTTAGTTACGTGTTCTCCAATAGTAAACGTAGCTCTAGGAAATTTAATATTCCAGTTTTTTCTTGGAGAATCAAACGAATATCTTACGTCTATTACATATATTTTAGTACCATCTGTAGCTATGATATCTGCTTCGGACGATATTCTCATTCCATTGTAATCTGTACCATATATAGGAACAGCTGTATCTAGAATAGTAAGACCTTTTCCGTTTACCTTAGATGTAAGTTGTTCTCTAAGTCTGAGTATCTGTTGTCTGAAACCTTCATAATCCCCTAAGAAATAACTCTTATCAATTTGGTCCTCATTGCCAAGCATTATAGCAACAACAGCGTTTCTTATATGTTTACCGTTCTGTACACTTTCTGTATTCTCTTGATTACAACGCATGTTAGCTATAGCTTGAGACATGCCGTGCACATTACGATATTTTACATAATCATTTATAGGTATATTGAAATTCTAGAAATTCTTAAATAAATCTTCAAGATAAGTTTTATATTCTGATTCGTTATCTTTAAGAGATTCTAATTTTTCAACGATACTTTGCCACATTACATTAGACTCAAACTTTGCATTTACTATAGCCTCTCTATTAGGATATATTTCTATACCACCATCTATATTTACAACTGTATCATAATGAGTACTAAGAGTAGTATTAATCTTTGCAGTTTCTCTATTTATTTGATCCTGCATAGATTGAGCAGCTCCTGTGGTTGTAGGCTAACTCGTTTCTATTTGATCTCCAAAATGGAACGATACTATCTCTTTTGTATCTGAGAAGTTTTCTGATAGCTCTGGATTTTCAGATATAGCTTGAACAGCATTATCTATATAGAAAGACTTAATACCAGATACAAAATCGTTTGCGTTGAATCCTCTAGACTTTGCTAAATTCTTAAGTTCTTCTGCAAATTGAGCAATCTTATAGGTTCCGATCTGAGCCTTTGTTATAAGATAATTAGCCAAATCCAATAAGGGAGTAGGAATAGGAACTATAGTGGCGTACGCTCTCTTTCTTAAGTCTCTAAGACTCTTTTTACGCTTCTTGTAATTCTCATTTGCACGCTGTTTACGGCGTTCGTATTTCTCTCTTGGAGTAATTGTAGGCTGAGCAGTAGAAACGCTCTCAGAAGGGCTAGAAATAGCCTCTACGGGGCTTGTTTCTGCAGTTTCAAAGTCGAATGATTCAGACCTTTCTCTAGCATCTTCTTTATCTTTATCTGAAGTAGCTTCCTTTGTTTCTTCTTTGGCTAATTCATCAAGAATTTTTACAACGCCGTCGCCTTCCTCTATATCTCGCATCATGTGCTCCAAAGATTCATCATCTTTTCTAGCATCAATAATAGCTTTTATTCTTCTTGCATAAGGATTGTTCTTGACATCCTCTTCATTGTAAGGCTCTGCAGCAGGAGCGTTACCCATTTGCTCTTGAAACTGTTCAAAAGTAAGTTCTTTCTTTCTAAATTTTTCAAGAAGTTTGTTTGCATGTTCTTTCTGAGCTTTCCATTGCTTAGGATTATACTGATATTTTCCGTCTGCCGTCTTAACAAGACCTTCGTCAAACATAGCAGCATGTCTGTCTATTACTGCTTTATCTGCTTGAAGCATAGCAGCTGCGATTTCATGACGTTCTATTTCCTCAGAATGAGCATTTACAATAGGCAGCTGATTTATAAATTCCAACGTTGCTTCATCTGATAATTCTGGATCAAATTCTTCAGCAATCTGACGAAGTTGTTCTTTAGTCTATCTTATTTGTTCATCTACATTCTGCGTAATGAGTTTTGCATCACCTCTCTTTGGTCTAAGATTAAACTTATCGTTGATGTATTTAAAAAAGTCATTAATAGACTTATGCTGAGCTCTTAATTTTAAAAGAGACTGTAATTTATGAGCAATATGAGACATCTGCAATACATTGTTTCTGTACTGCATTCTTACTTGCTGATTGTGTGCTTCCTAAGCATCTTTACGTATAGTCTGGAGATGCTTTTTAAAGTCTGACGTACTAGTGTCTTCACCAGCTTCATTTGCTCTCTGTATTTCTGCTGCTACAGCTTCATTACCTGCAGTAACCATAGCGGCAGACATGCCCATCATTTCTTCAAAGTCAGAATTAAGATATTGTTCAACAATAGCATCAGCTTCTTCTTGATATTCTTTTGTATTATAGAACCCGTTTATACTGTTATTCTTATCCTATTGTTCTGCTTTATTTTGTCTGTACTATTCCTCTAAACTATATCTATCTGCAATAGCATTTGCGTATTCCTCTGTACCGTAAACAATACCTTTTGCTTCAAGTCTAGCGCGCATATCTTTATTGTTTACCAACTGAGATATTCTCTCTACTGCTTTCCTCTTTTCAGCGTAGTCTTCAGATGTAAACATCGGCTCTTCTCTTCTGGAATCATTTCGCTCCATCCAATCAAGAACCTCTAGCGTTTCATTAGTTCTTCTGCGCATAGCCTAACGTGCAAACTCTACATTAGCAGCCCTATCTTTCTTATCGAGCTCACGATTCATTACAGCGCTTTCGAGAATAGCATTATGAACTGGAATCTCACGATATGCATTAAATCCTTCCACGCCAGCTCTTACTGTACCAGTGTGTATTCCACCTAAAGCAAATCCTCCTTGTACATTAGACCAATATTCTGCATCGTTTAGAAGATCCGATTCAGTAATACCAAGTAATGCACCATAAGAATTAAATACTCTAGCTCCTTGATATATATCATTAAATATAGCATCAGATATAGACATTCCATCCCATCCGTACTTCTTGGCATAATCTTCTTTACTATTCAAATATTGAACAGCTTCTTCTGCGCCTTCTGACATCATAGATGCAGATGTTGTCTTTGCAGCTCTAGTTCCATATATAGCAGCAGCTTTTCCGAATTTACTACTCGGTAGAAGTTTGTCGTATACGTCTTGATATTTGTGCATAACGCCTTGTTCAATACTTCTGAATAGGTTTTTAGCTCTTGTTGGCAGTTGTTCTATTCCAGCTTTTGCTAAAGTATGTCCTAAAGTGTATGCTGAACCGCCAATCACTTCACCAGCGACACCAAAACCAGCCATTTCACCTATAGCTGCACCTTTTGCGTAATTTCCGCTTAAAATTTTTACTCCTTGTTCACCAAGATACATATTTGCGGCTTTACGCATTGACCCAGTTGGTGTTATAGAAATTAAAGTCTAGAATAGGTTTCCTATCACAGTACGAGCATTATCTGCTTCATATAAAGCTTGTAAACCTTGTGTAGAATACAACTCTGCATTTTGCACAACAGGATCTGCTATTGGATTTGTATATAATGGACGCTTAGATTCTCCATCAAATACATAAGGATTCCCAGATTTATCTACAAGGCTTTTTGTCAATCCAGTAAGATAGTCGTTTATGGCGTGATTCTTTCCTTCTTCTCCTTTCAAATACTCATTTATCTACTCTTCAGACCAACCTTGCTTTTTCCAATACTAACCAGATCTGTCAATAAGTTCTGCTATAGTCTTATCTGGTGTCTTGTCTCCTTTCTGCTGCAATAGTTCTTTGAAGTTATCTATACGTTTTTGTCCAGCTTCCGTTTTGTTTTCAGCAAAACCTGATTGTATTCCATAATATCCAGCAACAAGTCCTGCACCAGCACCTATAGCAGCACCAGCACCGCCTGTCCATGGAGTAGAAGCAAAACCTCCTGCAGAACCAATCTAAGCTGCAGTAGACACTAATTGCTCTGGAGAAGAGAATGTACTACCTATCATAGGATATATAGCGTATCCCCAATATCCAAGACTATTTAAAGGATCGTTTTGATGCGCATTTATTCCGTGTTTAAAATATTCAGATATCTGCCAATATTTTTGACTATCCGCCAAATGTTGTCTATTATCTGCATATAATTTCTAATAAGCTTTTACCTCTTCATTAAGATCGTTTAACCTATTGTTTGTTTGCTGTGCGTCTAGATTAAGTAATTCTTGCGGAGTATACGAAGCCAGTGTCCTCTTATTGTCTATTCTTTTTTGTCCTACACCAGGAGCATATGGATTTACTTTAGCATATAAGAAGTCTTTGTTAGTATTGCTTTTTTGGATATCGTTTCTTACTTCTACAAGAGTATCATAATACTGGTCTACGTCTTGTTTGTAGTTACGTTCTGCGATAAGATCTTTATATTGATCATAAGTAAAGCCTGACATAAAATTACGCCAAGTTTTCTTCATCAGATCCCATACTCCAGATTTATTGATGACATAATTTTGCTTATAATCATCGTCCAGCTGTTTTGACAAAGGATTGTTCAAGAGGCCGTCTATATCGTTTATGTTGCGCTGTATGTCACCATACTCTTTTGTTCCCGGAGTAAATTCTTTCTATACATCTTGTAAATTTAATTTGTATTGCTCAAGACCAATTCTATTTTGATGCTCTTGCGCCGCATCTATAGCATGTTGTCTTAGAGATATCTCTCCTTGATATCTAGTACCGTTTGTATCTATAGAATTTGTTGCTACAGAACCAAACTTGTTTTTCATATCGAACAGCGTACGAGCAAGTCTATCGTATCCTAATCCTAAAGTTGACGCTTTTGCAATAGCTCTTGTAAATGGGTTATAATCATCTGGGTTTTTAGCTATATCAGCTTTCCAATCCTGATAATTCTTCTCGTATGTCTATTCTTCCAGCTTTTTTTCTGCTTCAGCGTTAGCTTCGTTTATGCTTTTCTGCTCTTCGTATTGCTTTTGAATCGCATCTCTACGTTTACGTTCAGCTGCTGCAATATCATCGAGACGACGTCTCTCATTCCTTCTAACTTCTTCTTCAGCCTAAGCTTTAGCAATTCTTTCCAGTCTAAGTTGTTCTATACGATCTGCGTCTTCTTTTTGCTTTTGACCAGCTTCTCGTATTCTACGAATCTATTCCTATCTATTTACAGTAGTTATATTTGGTCTAGATTGCCCTTTTGCTCTTATGCGATAAGGCGACACCACCCGAGTATTGTCGGATGGCGCCGTCATTGCATTTAGTTTTCTGAAGTTATCAATATCATTTACCGTCATATACATAACCCCTTTCTGTTACTTCTATCCAGATCTATTTATTCTTTTTGCTGTATACGTCATTTCTACTCTTATTACCTTTCAATGTACCTGATATAAAGTAGCGGTATCCACTTGGAGTTTTTGTAGCAACAATTTGTCCTTCTGGTGTAAATGTAAACGCATCGCTGTTAGAATTATTAACAAGTTCTCGTTTTCTAAGTTCACCGTTCTTTTCTACAGTATAAATATGATCCAGTATATCGTCGTTGTTAAATTTGAACATTTCAATGGTCTACCCAGAATTCTTATCTTTTCCTAACAAATATTGTCCAGGAATAATAGGATCTATCAATTCTCCATACTATCCAGAAGGAACGTATCCTGTATGAGTACCAACATTTGTTGTCCATGGGTTGTTTGGTAATGCCGAATTTGCTTTTATTTCGGCCTCTCTAAATATATTATGATTTTCTACAACTTTTCCTCCCTTTCCAGATTTACCTTTCTGCGCAGCAGCCGCCATAAATACAGGATCAGTTAGTCGTTTCTTATCATATTCAAAATCAATAGCCTGTTTTGCTCTATATGCACCAATGTCATTTGCCGTACGATGATTATCTAATGCAAACTGATCTGCTTCTTTAGTAGGCTGTATAAGATATTCTTTATTTGCAGTAGCAACATTCTATTGTAGTTGCCTCTCTACTTCTTCTGCAGTAATAGGACTGTCATCTCCATTAAGAAGTTTATTTGCCGCCACCATTTGTTTTGCAACATTTCTATAATAATCTGCATATATACTACCGTTCCATCCAGGCGTCTATCCTGCTGCAATATCCAAAAGGTCTTTATTGGTAAATCCACTGTACTAATATCTAGGATCATACGCCATTCCAAAAGACTCTACGCCAGCCTTATCAAGCATGTGTGCCGTTCTATTATTATACCAAGGTTCTGTAACTTCTTTAAGGGTTTTAAGTTCTACAGGAGAAGTTCTAGTCCAAATCTATCCTCCACCCATAGTATCCCAATCTTCTAACATCTGTCCGTTATTAGCAAATCTTTCAAAATTAGGATCCCATTTGCCAGATGCCTCCAATATACCTCTATTCTTAATATACTCTTTAGCAGCTTCTGCACTCTATCTTACCTTAGCAATACCTGCAGTATCTATAGAATTTAAGAACATTGATATAGCAGCTCTACCTTCAGAACTACGTAGAGGATCTATACCTCTAGCGTATAAGTCATTTATTTTATCTCTTACAGCTCCTGTAACATTCTTTGCATACCAATCCATATCTTTAGCTATAGGACTAAGAAAATCTCCATACTCTTTATTGAAGTCCTTCATGTCCTACTTAGCCTATTGATATTCATTGTATACAGCATTTATATAGTCTCTATTGGCATTTAAGACCATCTAAGCTGTAACTGGGTCAAACACCTACTCTCTTCCTTGTTCGACCGGTCTTTCAAGTCCTAAAAATGTCATTTCTTCTGCTTATCTTTTAAGACGTTGTATAATCCATATCCGCCTAAACCTATGTTCATTCCTTCTATAAGTGGTGACATTGGATCGTAGTAGTTGTCATAATTCTTCCACCAACGCGAATCATTCAAATTATTAAACTTTCTAGCTCCGTCATAAACCTTTTTTGCTCTAGACATGGGGCTTGGAGCAACGCCTGTCTACAAATGCGGATTATTACGTACGCTTTGAAGAGTTAATGCTTGATCTGCACCTTCTAATAAAGTTAGAGGACCTTGTCCTGCAGGACCCGATCCAGCTCCCCATGGTATCGGATTTGGATTATATCCTTGATATGTTGTATCACTTCTAGTATCTACCAATCCATCTTCACATCTTGGAAGTTTGCCGTTTTTAAAACCACCTAAACCTCCCCATACAGGCGTACTCCAATTCCTGTAATCTCTCTTTAGTGTAGTAGGAGTTGTCACTGTATATAACTGTGAGGCCGGTTTTACATATTGACTTGTTTCTTCCGGTCTGGCTATCATTGGTGGAACGTATGTGGATCTAGTAGAAGGAGGATTAGTTATAACTGCGTCAGGAAGACCTTTCAATACTTTCATTCGATCGGTATTAGCTTGCATTTCATAGATATTCAGCATTCTATTCTGAGCAGCAAGAGAATCTTTATACTGACCCTGTTTAAGCCATTCTGCAACACCATTGAGGAAGCTCGTATCTCTATTCTTAAGATACTGTGCCATCCAGTTCTCTTTAGCAGCATTAGCTTGCTGTTGCCAACCATATTTGTGTATATTACTATTAATACGAGCTTCTTGATTTCTAGCACCCAACTGAGCTAAAGCATTAGCATAAGCTGTTCTATATCCAGTGTTAGCTTCATTCTCAGTTGCATTAATCTTAGCTAAACTGTTCAAATAAGCATTAAAGTTAGCATTCTGTGCTATAGCTCTACCTCCCATACCTAGACCAACTTGTCTACGAGCATCCCAATTAGCCTAATTTAAGCCTCTCTAAGCTTCTCTATAGTATGGAGTAGCATCATACCTAAGCTGTGCTAATTCATTGACAGCCTTGGCCCCTTCTGCATTGTCTACGTAAGTATCTGGAGCATATGTATCAGCATTCTTAGCTCTATTATACTAACTCTGGTTGGTCATGAAAGACATTACGTGAGGAAGCATAGATAAAGCACTATCCCAGCCAAACTTAAATCCAGGTAACTTACCACATTTATATCCTTTTGAATTTCTCATACCCATTAACATTTCCTACAGGTTTAATGCTCCTGCATAGTCTCCTGTAGCCGCTGCATAGTCAGAGAGACCGTATTTATTACTTATTACAAAATCACCATCCTTAAGAGCGGCTAGTTTGGTGTCTTTATTATTCTTCTATCCAGGTATTCTTGTAGCTATACCTTCTTCAAAATTACCTACTACTTCTCCATTAGATACTCTAGCTGTAGCTTTCTTTCCTATAAGACCAGCTGGAGTCCATACAGGACGTTTACCATCTGCAGCACGATTATAGAACTCTGCTTTAGTATCTTTATCTAGTGCGGTAGCTCTACTCTATCTATTCTGCATAGCAAATACATCCTCTTGATTTCGCATCATCTGTTCTACTTCTTCTTCATTGTCTCCGAAACCAAGTAACGATGCTACACCTCCAGCTAATAATCCAAGACCAGCTCCTATTCCAGTACCAAGTACAGTACCTACACCAGGAACAATAGAACCAACTAATCCGCCTGCAGAAGCACCTAGACCAACAGCATCTGTGGTCAATCCCACTTTCTTTGCAGTAGCCATCTAGTGCTCATAATCCATTATACCTTGAGCATCAAGACCTCCTCGCTCGGTATAAGTATTACCTCCTGCGGTAGTTATAGTATTTGTAGCAGCTGAATTAGCTATCTGTCCTTGAGATATAGTATCTCCAGCATGTGCTATGTCAGAACCTATATTATACAATCCCCAAGCTGTACCAAGTGCCCCTGCTGTTGTACCAATGGTGTTTAATCCCGCTTTGGTAGGAGCCTTTTTTCCAACCTCCTTTAATGCAGTGCCTATTGCCCAGTTTTTAGTAGAGGTAGGTAATATCTAAGATCCTGCTGTTTTAAAAGCATTGGCTGCTTCTGTAGTTAATAAAGGAGTAAGATTCTATAACATCTACATAGGATACTAAGCGGCAGAACTTAACTTTCCTAACGCATTGGGTAACTGGTTCTAGCGCATCGCATTAGCTTCAGGCTATACAGATATACCTTTCTAAGTATTAAATGTAGTATCACCAATCCCTCTGTTGGGCTGGTAACCCAATCCTGTGGGTTTTCTTGTACCTAGCCAATATCTAGGCAATTTCTTTTTCTATTTCATAATCAACTGAAGGATTGTCTAAATTTAGTTATTACGTGAGATAAACAACTATATTCAGTAGGATCATTGTTATACATGTCTACTAACATCCATTTACCTCTCATTCTATTTCCATATTGTTCGTTACCCCATCTAGGAACGTTGTATATAATATTACCTTCCCTATCAGTATAACGATCCTACATGTCTCCTATGACTTTGCTAAATGTGTCAGTTTCAAAATACATCTGTGTATTATCAAAAGATTCTTTAGATATATTTCTCTTTATTGGAACTATCTATTGAGAATCAAACACTTTTGTTATAGACGCATTTGGATTGACTACAAACTTAAGTTGTATTGGAGACAAAAACTAAACATTTTCTACGTTGGTTAGGTAATTGATCTTGTTTACTTGAAGATCGTCGTTGTCTGTTATATATGCCGTGTATAGATGATTCTTTACATTTAGCATGTCATCATATCTTCTAGTATATATAGAAGTGGCCATATTATACTTAGTGTTGAAAACTAACTAATACCCGTCTCTTAAACATTTACAAAGCAATTCGTCGTTTTGTAGATCATGATGAACATAAGGTTTCTTTGTAGATATCGTATCGTTTATGATATTCTATACACCCAAACGTTCTCCATAGTTGATAGCCTGTTGTGTATTACCAGCTACAACAGCCTTATTGTTAATATCAACCCAGTATACCATATCGTCTACAGGACATTCACATCTATCACCTTCTCTCATACCGTATCTAGTATCAATATAGTCGTATCTAGAGAGAATACCAGCTTGTCCGAGCATTATAGTATTACCATTCGTATCGTTGACCAAAGAACGCTCGTTGACACTAAACTTACCAAATGCATGTTCTTGCCAGTAATACAGTATATTCTTGTTTGTAGCAAGCTCTGTTATCTATCCATAAGTACCTTCAACATCTATAAATGAAGCTGGTTTAAAGATTAAGAAATTGTCTATAAACTCTCCATTTGTCTTAGGTTCAGAGAAATATGTACGCTGTGGGAACTTATTAGTTTCATTCTTATCTGTAGATATAAGGGTAAATACATCGTTGGAAGCGTCATTATCAGAGTATATCATATTATACTGATGGGCAGGACGTTCTTGTGTTATAATACCTTCTATCTAACCTGGTTCATATATTAGATTTGGACTTTCTGTGTTTCTAAGATTTTGCCCATAGTCAAAGTAGGTATTAACCTTAGACTCAAGTGGAATGTAGTTAGTAATCTATGTGGATTGTAGAGTATCTACTGACTCAAAATTGTACGTCTTATACATAGTAGTTATCTCATGAGGCGTAATATATATATCTCCGTCGAAAACTACTGCATATGTAGATAAAGAATTGTTTTTATTTACAATCTTGTACTAGTTATTATCTAATTTCAATCTAAAATAATTACCAAATCCAAAATATGTAGTATGCTCCTCAGATTGAACGTTTTCTATTTTTGGAGAATGTGTTATATTGCATATAAGCGTATGTAACTTATTATTGTCATAATACGTGCCAAAATCTCCTTTTGTGGCAATAAGAAAGCATGATGGCCCAGGACCGATAAAGCCACATCTTAAGAAGTCATCTCTTGAATCATTCCAATCATTTATCCAACTATACAACCACTCCGATTTGTCTATAAATTCGCCGCCATCTTTATGTGCAGTTGTATTCGGAAATCTTTCCATACCTCCAGTCTAGAAGTTATATTTCCCAAAAGATGCCCAATTGTTGTAGACATGGTGGTCTATGCTGGTAGTATATTGTTGATATTTTTTTATACCTCCTATTGTTAACCCATCGTCATTTTTTAATATATTCGTAAACCCATCGTTCCATCCAGGTATTTTTACATCTTTTATTGATTTTATAGAAACTTTATCAGAAGGTTTTGGATTAATTATGGCTCTAGCTGCAGTAAAATAATTGAATACCCAATGTACGTTTGTTTTTTCTGTTGTAGATAATTTATAAGCCTAATCTCTGTGAAATATAACATCACTTTTTGTAATACCGTCTTCGTTGTTTGGATCAATTATATATTCGTTTGTTACGTCTAATTCTCCAAAGAATCTCAAACCTTCTTCCCAATCGTGTCGTCTTCTTAAAGTTTCGCTTGATGTTTGCCAAGTAGGAACAGATAAATCTCCATATCTTTTATAAGAAGGTTGTACTGATAATAAATTTTCTATTTCGACGTCAGATACGTTCAATCTGTCTAAAACATCGTCTCTTCTAAAATCTATTTCTGAAGAAAAGATCTAAAAAAGTTGTTTATTTTTAGTTTTTGCAGAAAATTTATAAAAATATTTTAGTACTTCTTGTGAATATCTTATTACATATATATTGTTTCCTAGATTTAAAGCCACTCCATTCTCTATTTCTAGGTCATTTGATCCTGCAACAGTGCTATATCCGTCTGCATATTTAGTAAGCTCTTCATAATATGTAGGGCATATATAAATATCGTCGGTAGAAAGAAATCCAGACGGATAGAATGGAGATTTGTTTTCAGTTTCCCAATCTTTGTTCAAAAGGGCTAGGTTTTGCTAAATTGGTCTAGCCAATGCCACTTGAAGTAGAGTATTCTAATATATTTCAGAAGAAGACCGCCTTACTATCTGACATCCGACTATATTTGGATATATGTTTCCGTACTTATTTTTAGGTTGAGGAAGTGTTATTTTTACACCTATTGGATTTGCTATTAACTTTCCTCCTTCTATAGTAAAGGGATTTATGTCTACTCCTATTTTACCAACTTTTACATTTCCAATAGGTATTACATCAGATCTGCGTCCTTTATCATCATAATATACAATACCGTATTTATATTCCTCTCCTCTTCTCAAAGATCTAAGTAAACTAGATGCAAACAGATTATTGTATGTAGATTTTGGTAGATTTGAATTTATACCTCTATTTTCAAAATAATCTGTTACAGACATCAAAGGGCTATCATTATTTTCGTATATATAATCACTACTTTTGAATTTTTCTCCAGTTACAGTTGGTATTGTTCCATCTACTGTATCTGATATAGTAACGCTAGTATGTACAATAGGTATTGTCGTATTTCCGTCAACTCCGTTCAAACGTAAATCAGTAATGATTGTGTCATCTTCTATGTTCGAACAAAACATATATTGTTGATTTATTTCTATTGTCCTCGGAGTAAGTATAAGACCTGACATAGAGGAAAACTCTTCGATAGTCAATACCTGTAAAGGTTCTATGCCAACATCGTTGAGAATAAAGTTGTTGCCAGATACCTTTTTTATTTTATCATCGTAAATAAGAGCTACTTCGGAGTCTTCATTGGGTTTAATAAAAGACAATCTAAACACCTACATTCTGTCAAAATCTTCCATGTAGTCAAAGTTATTACTATCTTTTATGGGAATTTTTATAGTGAATCCAATAGAAGTCTCTGTATTCTCAGCGTTACCTACTTCTTTATCTCTTATAGGACTTATTACTTGTATTTTGTTAGTAAGAGGAGCAAGCTAAGTAGAGTTGCCATATTTGTTATAAAATCTGTATGTATACTGCACCTATGATGTAATAAGTCTACCGTCTATTACGTCATCTATGTATACAGGATCTTTAGGCATTATCCTATTGTTTATAAGATAATCTTTATCTCTCCAATGTGTCTATGGGGAATAATAGTCAGGATGTCCATCTTCAACCCTCAATGTTATAATAGGACATACATCGCTCGCTATATATAGTTTTATTACATTATCTAACTCCTTATATAATACAGTAGATATATCTTTCGACTTACCGTTAAAGAATTGTTCTGAAAACCATATCAACTCTGGGTTGCTCGGAGAATCCGGATTTATTTTAAATACAGCAATATCGTCGGTATCATCAGAACATATTACTATGCTTATGTCATCTATAGAATCTGTAGCTATTATTTCTGGATATTGGCCTATTTCGTTAGTTTTAAATACAAAAGGCTCTTCATCTCTTCCTATGGGCACTGGAGAAACTACACCTTCGCGAATAGTAGAATAATCACTAGCTCCTCCAAGCATCTGATTCTTCGTAATTCTGATATTTTTACCGTATGTGTACTGCACATTCTATATCTGATCATATGCAGTATCAGAATTCATTCCTTTGGTAAAGGAGTTTATATGTGAATTATTCTCATTAATAACCATAGTAGTAATCGTTATATATGTGATCTCTAGAATTTATATCTTTAAAGAACGTATCACTAGCTTCAATCTCAGGGATAAGTCTATTCCATTCGTTCTTTATGTTCTCCATATCACCAGCTGTAGGCATCATTGCTTCAGCATATGCTTGGTTTCTATAGAAGTTCCATTGCTATTGTGTATAGAAGTAAGTGTCTCTAGCGTACTTCATAGCATATTTAGAGTTACCTCCTACCTTTCCACTAATAAACTTAGGGAACGTAAGCTTCATTATAACATACCAGTAGATAGCTTCTCTATATGACTCTAAATCTGGTATCAGAGGATAGCCTCTCTCGTCTGTAGCAATAGCTTTGTACGCAAGCTTAACGAATCCTTTAGGTCTATTGAATACCATCCAGCCAGGCTTAATAAAATATTCGGGCTTCTCATGTAGTCTATCTTTACCAAACATAGTATCTATGTACTTCATAGTGTTCATTGTGTAGAACTATGACTATGAAGTCATTAACTTATGTCTCATTGGCTGGTGTGGAAATATAATATCCTTACGATCTTCTATAGCGTAGTTCTCAGGGTCGTGGGCAGGAGTTTCCATTATCAGTGGCTTTTCTCCATGATGATGTCTCCTAGGCTCTTTAAATACCTTGCTGGTAGGCTATACAGGCACCCAAGGTCCTTTAGGGTTATTCGAATAAGCTACCCCGTCAAGCACTTCTAAATCTGAAGGCATAGGAATTTGATTATCCTATATTGGGAATACTGGAACACCATCTGCCCCAGATTCTTTACTGATATACTACATAGGAGCACCAATCTTGTCTACGGCTTCAAATATCCATTCCCTGATGTCAGAAGTCCTTTGTCTAACTTCAGAAGAATCTAAATCAGCCATAATTTTAGCAATGACTGATTCACACTTTGTATAATTGTATATCATTTATGTCTAAATAATCTTGTTTATTAAAGATAAGTTGTGCTAGTTTGCGTTTATTCTACCTTACTAAAGACAGCTAATATTTATATCTGTCAGGGAATGTTCTAGGGAGTTTAGACCAGTATAATCTATACTTATACCCATCAGAGTGTTCATTGAGGTGGAATATACGTTTATCGTATTCTTTACTAGCTTTATAATCAACAGATAGAGATTGCTCTATAAGTGCTTTAGGTCTATACTTACCTATCTGTATAAAACCTAGTCCATAAGGCATTTTAAAGCCTTCTGAGCGCATTAGTACGTATTCTAGGATAACATTACACATCTCGTCTAAAACGCGCTTGTAGAGCCCGTAATCAGCCTCTATTGGCTTCATACGGTACATATCTCTAAATGTCACCGATTGTTTACTCTTCATCATCTTGTGGTCCATGTGGCTTGACAGAAGCCAAGGTAGCATTATTGCTATCATCAGACGGTCTATTGAGCATGAATGCAAGCTCATTCTTTATTATACGTTCCTTGATAGGAGGAATCATCCATGCTGGAATCTGTACATCATCTTCGTCTGCTGGATCATCTTCTCCATCTCCATCAGCTGTATCATCAGGTACTTCCATCAAATACAGTACATAGATATAATCAAGTTCTCCTCCATCTACAAGTCCTTGTATGTATACATGACCGTCGTCTTTATAATGAGCAGTAAGCTCTCCGAACGTATATTTTCTCCAGTAATTATAATGTCTTCTGATATGATCCATATACTAAATATTCTCGCCCTACTAATCATGTATGGCAAGAATACTAGCTGCAGCATTGTCATAGACATCTGCAAGAGGCTCTACAGTTCGTTTTGTATGTATGGGGATTTCTGAATTAGACTTAACCTCTTCAAGCTCCAAAGGACCTACTTCTATGACTTTAAAGAACTCGTCGTCGGCAATGTCCTCAGCATCCCATCCTTGCTAAAAAGCAAGCTACTTTTTACGATCTTGATACTCTTTCCATATCTGATTCTTATATGCCTTTATCCAAGCATGAATCTGAGATCTAGAAAGGTCTTCGCTCTCACTTATGTTGTTGTTTCTTACTAGGAGAAGGATATCATCGGTTATAGTCTTCAATGAAATCTTCGCCATTATTTTTCTGTTAATTCTATAACTCTCACACTATCTGTTTGTATGAGATCGTTAGTATTTTCTATTACATACTCATATGTAGTTACTTTCTTAAAATCCCAAGTAAATAGTCTCTAGAAGAAGTTCTTTTTGTTCTTATAGTGTCTATCTCCAAATACATACAAGTACTAAGTATTTCTTATATCTAAACCTATAGTAACACTATCTTTAGATATACTATAGTTAGCAGTAGTTAAATCATTAAAATTTATAGTACCGTTATAAGTACTATCATTCTCTACAGTCTATATAACGTTTATAAACTACGTCTAAGTTGCAGCAGTATGAACGTGTTTGGGTTTTATTTTGAGTTTTTCCCTAACACTATCAAGCTGATGAACTAATTTATCATTATAGGTTTGTAGCTCATCTACGGTAAGCCTTAAAACATTATTAGCCTACTAGGACCCCTATAAGGAGCCCTAATAGGCCTCAATGTTATTCTAAGCCCTTTCTAGGCTTTCTGACAGCTTTTTATTCTGTTTGCTTAGCATTATCCCCCAAGCTAATAAAATGCCCACAGAGAGGCCTAAAATGGCCTTTACGAGCTTATTTCGATGGACCACTAACCACGTCAGTGTTGTTCCTATCATTTATCGCTTTCTCTAATCGTTTATATCTGTTATCCAAGACGTTCATCGTCTCACGATACTTTCCATTCCAATACATCGTTACTCCAAAGATACCAGCAGCATATACTAATACCTGAGCAACATAACCTAACACTCCGCTGGTAAGATCGCCAGTTTCAAAATACTGTATAAACGCCAGCGCAACACCACTTAAAAAGGCTGTTACAGCTGTACTATACTGAGTAATATCTTTCCACTTTTCCATAGGTCAATTTTCATCATGCCAACCAACTACGCTACTCAAGTCTACATCTACGACATTACTGTCTGTTCTATTGAGCAATAAGTGGTTGTCTCCAATCTCTCCTTCATTTACGAATACATCTAACTCAGGTGGAGTATAGAAGTAATTCTCATCTGGAAGAATATCTATTACTTCTGAAACGTTAATCTTAAATCCAGTATCTATACCTTCTTCTGTAGAACCAACGAGTTCAAATACATCTGGAACATCGAGCGTTATTGTTTTGAGGTTTTTATTGTTAAAACCTGGAGCAAATACTTTTGCAACAATAACGAGCTTATATTTTCCTGTATAAAGCTGAGCTTCAGCTGGAAACATAACTTCTACAACGTTTTGTTTGTTAGTAGCCATTGCTTCTGCCTAGTATTCTACAGGGTTTACTTTAGGCATGCGATGATACAAAGCTCCCCAGTGAGGATATACTCCGAAGCCAGGATAAGCTCTCCATCCAGGAAATCCGCTACAACACAGATCGTGATGTGTAGGATAGAATGGAGGAATTCCAGGTTCTACAGGAAATCTACCGATAAATCTACTTTCTTTTCTATGCTTATCGATTAGCTTCTTCTAAAGCGACGTGTTTATTAATATTGCCTTTACCTCTCTTATACAAAGATGTATATTACTAGGATCAAAAGCAATTCCAGATCCATTCTGATTATCGTCATCCTCATCATAAAGAGGTGGATAATAGAGTTCTGTCTTCTTATTTACAAACTCATTGTCATCTAAGCGTTCAAACTCATCGTCTCCTGGAAAATACACACGTCTTTCGTAGAGATACGGATTTTTATCTTTGATATACTAACGAAGGTCCACAGCAAGCCTTATGTCGTTTCCAATTCTAATCTTCTTTGTTTCCATAAGCTGTTGTTTAATAAAAAACTAGGAATAGGGCAGTTGCCCCACCCCTAGTCTTATATCGTTAGTTTAATTAAAGGTTGCTAACAGTAGTCTCGAGAGCAGCAACACGAGCAGCAAGAGATCCTTCTACAGTAGGATCAAGAGCAGCATTCTGTGCAGCATCAGAGCTTGAAACAACACCCTCTACAAATGCGTCAAGGATAGCCTTGATATCACTCAGCTGACCAGTCTTACCATAGACTTCAAGGGTCTGCTTCGTCTTGCGCTGGATATCATCAGCTGCACGATACATATTCTCAAACTCGAGAGTAAGAGCATCGTAGTGCGCAGTCAGATCGGTCTCCATAGCAGGCTTGATGATAGGCCACGTACCTTCACCACGGTTCAGGATTCCCAGATAACCCATAGCCCAGCTCTCACGATCACGGACGAGCTTAGCAGAAGCAGGATATGTCTGACCAGGAACCTTAACAACAGCAGCGCCCTTCGGGAAGTGCTTATTCAGAGACTCCCAACCTTCAGCAGAAGGATCGGTCCAGTAGATGTTTGCATTGAAGCGAACCTTGTTAGCCCAGTTCAGTGAATCTACGCTGTCGTCATCGTCGTAAGGCAGGGCCTCAATCTTAACACCTGTACCGGAATTGCTAGAAGAGAAGCTTGCAAATGCGCCAGAAGACAGAGTAACAGTACCCTGAGTAGCCTGAACGCGAGCGCGCTTCCACTCCTTATTGATTATCTTAGCAATACCTTCAGCAATCTTAGCCTTAGTATCACCCTGTGCAGTTACATACTCATAGCTCTCAGTCCACTTACGATAACGGTGGGGCATATCCTTGTAAGTCAGACGAACGATAACACGAATGCCGGCCTTAGCGCTATTGCCGTTACCGACAATATCCGTCAGACTGTTGAGGTCGATGTATACACAATCCTCAGTGTCAGCAGCGTATGTCAGAGCGTTGTAACTCTTAATATCAGCAGCTTTGATTTCGTTTGACCACTTTACGATTGGAGTATAAGTAACAGTACCGTCTGCATTACGGAGAACAGAGTTCTTCTTTGTAACGATACCAACCTTAATTGTGTTGATGTTAGCAGCATTAGCAGCGGTAACCTCGTAGATCTTGTTAGAATCTACATTAGGATCACAGTTCATCAGAATGAACTTACCAGCATCATCAGAAGCAGCATTCAAACTAGCAGCTGCTGCAGGAGCTGCACTCAAAACGGCGCCCGAAGACAGATTGCTAACGAGCACAGTATTTACATAATTTACCATAATTTATTTAATTTTTTTCTACTCCCCCTCTATTTCTAAGGCTAGACCTAACTAGCTGGGGTTTCCACGTTAAAAATTATTCTTGTGTTAGAACTTCTTGTGTGATAGTCTTGTAGCGAGGATCTGATTGATTCTCTACATACATCTATGCGGCTATCTTAATTATTTCCAACCAAGTGTAATCTTCGAAGTCCTTATATTCTTTAAAAGGATCTTCACTTGTTATTTCTTCTGGGACCTTAAGGTAGCCCAGAGTATATCTATTAATCTTATATTTCTTATCAGTAAGAAGCTTAAATCCCTCTTTGGTTCTTATACGGAGAGGTCTTGCTCTATGAAAGCGATAGTGAAAGTCTGTAAGCTTATTGTTTACTCTATACATGAAACTATCGGCCGTACATTCAAACACGCACGTATCCATCTTATAATTATCATCAAAGTCAGATATAACTACATCTTCACTGAGAACGAACATCATATCTGTTGGATAATTATATACGTATGCATCATAACTTTCGTGCTATTCAGGACCTTTAACGTGTACATAGTAAGGATGACCTCCTTTAGTACCAGCTTGCTGTAAAACTTCTTCTGGTTCAATATCTATACTTCTAAACAGGTTTATCAAATCTCTTGTACGTTTCTCGTTCTATTCATAAGATGTACGTTTAGGAGCGTTACCATTAAACCTATCTTTGGTAAACTTTACTATAGCCTGATTAAGCCAGTATAACGAATCGTCTGTTAGAGGCTTCTCTAATGTATCGTTGATCTTGTTTATCTCAAGTTCAAACGCTGTTAGTATATCTACACCTATCATTGTTCATCCTCCTTATTGTTTCGTTTCTACTGTTCTGACATCTACCTCTTTCTAGCCTCAGCACCAGCAACATACTATACATATAAATCTACTGCTCCAGTTACAAGATCATCGAATACTTTCGGATCGAGTTCGCATTCTGATCCTGAAGCAAGTTTCATATATCTAGGATATCTATAATAAGACAGATTGAAATATTCTGGTTTTGTATATCTATCATGATACACTTTAATATATCCAGTCTTATCGTTTCCATCCAAGAATGCAATAGGTTGCCTCATTATACGCATATTATCCTATGGCCTAGTAATAAACTCTTGAGCCTTAGTTTTAGACACAAGCGTAACAGGAAGCTCTCCATTGCCGTTAAAAGAACCTTTATCGTAAGTCTTATATCTACTAGAATCTTTAACGCTTGTGGTGCTATCGATATACAATCCAAAATCATCAGGAACTTCTATAGAGAACTAATTATTCTTAGAATTAACTGTATATTTCTTATGTACAATTAAATCTTGTATAATAGACTCAACATAGCTAGATGGCTTTGAAGGAGTAGGGATATTGTCCATCACTTTATATATATCTCTTATAAACTTATCTTGATACTAGTTTAAGAAAGAATATATAGTGTCAGTGTCCAGCTTTGAAACAATCTCTGTCTCAGGTATCATAGTCTGTACCCTACGTTCAAACTCTATACCAAGCTGTCTTGTTTCTTTTAAACTCATCCTTCAAGTGGTAATGTTGATAGTTTAGTTTGTAATCTAGTAGACTCTACGTTCTCAAGTGCCATAGCTACAGCAAGACTTATAAGCTCTTCTGCCATTGTATCTGACAGTTCGAACTGAACTGTATCACTAAATTCGTACTTCATCAGAATTGGATATTTTTAAACTCGATCTTTTGATTAGCACAAAAGGCCATTATTTCGTAGTTATCTCCACCAAATCTATTGCATCTTTCCCCATTTGATTTATACACATATTCTTCCCAAGGAATAGTATATATATGAGTAGGTACAGTGCCTACAAGCGAATTGTATTGTCTAACCCACTTTCCGTGATAATGAACATTTGGTTTACTTGGAGTATAAATGTTGTTTACATCATCCAGTACACCTATTATAGTGCCATCTGGAAGGTGATGTGCCTAATCATAATAACTTATCCATGCTGGAATAGTAGTAATTCCTTCAGGAATTGTATCGACATCTCTATATATGTTTCCATCAGAACCTATGAGATCGTTGTGAGCGGCGTACATAATAAAATCTATACACGCGTTAAACTACCAAGTATCTCCTTCCCAACCATAATCTCTAGGATTAATCCATATGTCATCTATATAGATTTTTGCTGTAGGATTAATTCTTGTGCCAACTATATTTTCTTTCTTTTTAAAGTATACAAAAATATCACCTTTATTCAAAGTTATATTTCCGTCCTATAGAAAATCATAACCTCCTTGTCCAGTTTTTGGATTTCTCTTAAAATATTTTACATACCCTCTGTAAGAACCATTAGAAGGATCTGGATAGTATTCTGGATCACTTAAATACGCACGACACCATCTATCAAAATTGAAGTTATTTCCAAATATAATGTTCGGGCTGGTTTCGTTTCCAACAGTAGTCAGATCTATAAATTTACTCCAATCTAATTCAGAACTTCTAAATACAGTAAATCCTTCCATAAGAATGTTGTCCTTTGCTACGTGTACATATGTATCATGAGTATAAGTAGAAGGTACATTATCTACAGTAGTCGTAAGAGTATTTCTTATCGCTTTAATAAGACTAAGACCTTCGACATTTTCTGCCACATTAAATTCTATTCCGTCCATACTACTTGACCACGGTGTTATCTTGTATATTTTTGGATTAGAATAAACTTCAAACTCTGTAGGAGGATTATATACGACATTGTCATCACCTATATCAAGACCTTCGTTCCAAGGTTTTCTTCCTGCACTGTAGTAGTAATGACTTTGAATATATTCGAAAGAACCTTTACCTTGTCCGGCTTTGGTTCCTTCTGATAATTTCCAACCATTATTTTGAATATCAGTTCCGCATCGTATAAATTTAGGATTTCCTTCTGTTGTAAAACTAAGTTCGCCATCTGTAGTTCTTTCCTAAACTTTCACAGTAAGATTAAACGATGTACAAAGACCTTTCTCCTTTAAAGCATTTTCCATCGTGGTCACGCTTTCATAATAAGGAACTACTTTTTCTCTGTATGTTTTACCATCCTGATATTTACGAATAACAAGATTGTATCCTAATGAGTAACCTTCGTGAAATTCGAAAGTATAATCATACGTAGCTGCTGCGCTTCCAGACGAAATACTCTCGATCGCAGTATTTATATTGTCTATTACACTATTGAGAGTCTGTACAATAGATGTCAATGAAGATGCATGTAAAACATCTCCCTCTTTAAATGTTAAGTTTAATTTATCCATATATTATTGTAATATTATTTCGCCAAGCGTAGCTTCGCCTAATACGTTTGATGTAAGTTCTTCTAATGTTGGTGCAGATGGATCGTAATCGAATCCTTCTTCTGGATCTGGTGCTTCTGGAGCGTTAGATGGCAAGTCAGTTATATCTGCAAAAACTTCACTATATAATATGTCATTATCTCTACCACGCAATCTTATTCTTACTTTTTTATCGCCGTTTGTATAAGGCAAAAGCTATTCATATACTTTGCTTTCCACATCGTATATTATAGGAATAATTTCTCCATGCTGCGTCTTATTGTCGTCAGTAATCATTGTGTGTAAATATACACGAACACCGACATTATTTAAATTCACTTGATGTTTAATATAGATACTTTCTGCCTGATTTGAACTAGCCGGTACATATTTACATTGTTCTATAATAACAGTAGGTGTGGTTGACGAATCTAACTATTGTTTAACATAAGTCTACGTTACTACTTTACTGTGATGATCGTCTTTCCATGCAACAGCTTTTATAATTGTAGTTTCTTCTATCTTTATCTATCCAGAATAAATACTTACCGTAGTAGACGTTAATGGATCGCTACCATCTTTCGTATATTTGATTTGGCACCCTTCATCTGCATACATGGCTACGTATGTATTGTCAATAAACGAAGTAGCACCAACAAGTCTAGGAGGATTAATTGTTGTCTGTTGCTGCTATTGTTTAGTATAAGTTTTAGTTACTGTACTACTAACAATATTATTTAATACAACGTATGCTTCTATAGTAGACGTTTCTGTTATAGTTATAGGCCATGTGTATTCATTCCATGTGCCATTATTCACTCTATAGACAATATGATCTGCTTTAGCAGCTGTTATATTAACGTAAAGAACGTTTGCAAAAGTAAGATCATCTGGTGTTATAACTGGAGGTGTTACTGTAGTTTGATCATCTCCTCCAGAATTACCTCCGCCATTATCTCCTCCGGAATCATTTCCTCCTCCATTATTATCGCCACCATCATCATTGTCTCCAGAATTATTTCCGTCATTGTTATCGTCTTCTATCTTCTTAAGAGACACTACAAAACTAGCGGGTTTCTTTATATAAGTACCATCTAAATCTGGACTACTTGTATGTAAGAACGGATCTATAAGTACATATATTTCAGATCCTTCTATATAAGATACTGGGTGATTAACCCAAGGAATATTGCTATTAGTATACTTAAACTTTCTAGCTATTTGATGATTTACAGGAAGTACTATTTCTCTTTCTGAACCATAATTAGCAACACCTTCTATATAATATAAGAGATCATCTGGCATTCCAAACTTATATTCATTTAGTACAATATTAGAACCACCTTTCTGCTCAAATCTCTTAGTTGTTACAAGAGGTCTTAAGTCTTCTATTGCTTTTGTATCATATTCGAAAGGAACTCTACGGGTATTATTACCCGTAAGTTTCCTTGAAATCAAAGCAAGATACGCTCTGTCTAATAGAGTCGCAGCTTCATACTTTGTAAGGGATGGATATGACGAAGTAACATTTGCCTTGTCATATTCTATCATGAATTTAGTATATATCTTGTTATGCGTCATATCTCATTCTTTTGTGATTATATCACTTATTGTTTGTCTCGTTTATGATTGCAAGCTTCAGATCTTGGTTCTTTTTGCTGTCTAAGTATCCAATAGCATCATCAAGCGAATCAGCAAACATATCAGTGCCATAAAAATAATGCGTCTTGTCTTTACGAATTACACCTTTAGCAATGGCCTGTTCAAGCAAGTATTCAGTATCCTTAGACTTATTATTAACCCACTTATCGAAGAACTTCTTAGGTTGCTTATCAACCAAGTTAAACAATGTAGATTCTACGAGTTCATTAGACATACGGTCTGAAGACATACCAAATAGGCGTAAGCACTGACGCATCTGATCGAGTGACAGTTTATCAAACTCTTTGATAGCATCTCTACGCAATTTATTCTGCTTGTTCTGTTCTACTGCTTCAGCCTCACGATTGATCAACAGATAGTCTTTACCTGCATCAAGTTTATCGAGAGACGTAGCAACACGCTTATGTCCGCTAAGGAACTTAATAATCATAGCCTGACGAGGAATAGAATCATCTAACAGCAACGTACGCGTACCTACTTTTACACAGAATGTCTGCCAAAAGTCTGACGTCTTTGAGAGGTGACCTTCCTCATAACCCAAAGCTTTCTCAAAATATTTCTCATCTTCTGGGGTGAGACCCGTATATATCGACCCGGATCTTGTAAAATAAGGAGCAATATAATCAAAACAATTCTTATACTTGATCAGCCCAATCCAGGGATTCTTCTTCTTAATTTTTAATTCAACTACCATAATTTACATTAGAGTTGTAATAACGACCTGTATGGGGGCCGAAGCCCCCAAGAGATCGTGTTGTGTTAATTAGATATTACGCACCAACTGAAGGAATTCCACTGTTGGAAATTTCAGTATCCTCAGCGTCGCAGTACAGAATACCGCAAGACAGCGGGTTACGAACCATGATACCAACTTCACCAAGGAAGTGAACCTGGTAACCATCGCGGCTGTTAGAACGCAGAGTGTTGATGCTGTTAGCATAACCGTTAGGTGCTACAGAACCGCCAGTGTACCACTGAACGAATTCACGACCCTTACGACAAACCTTTACGATGTTAGCCTGACCATCGAAGTTGCTAATATTAACAAACAGGAAGGTGTAGGACATCAGTGGCTTACCAGTCAGAGGATGCAACTGACGGAACAGCTCCATGTTGTCGAACATAGGACAACGCTTCAGAGAGAGCTCAATACCGTTAGTCATCTTATAAGTCGTGAACTGACCACCAAGAGTCAGGTTCTGACCTGAACCAGTTACAAAGATATTATCAACCAGGTTGAAGCTAGCAACCTTCTCCTTCAGGATACGGTCGAACTCACGAATACCCATCTCACCGGTCAGAGCAACGAACTTACGCTCGTTAGTACCCAGGATGTTGTAGCAGAGATCGAACAGATAATCCTCGAACAACTCAGCTGTAAGAGTCGTGTAGTAACGGATGTTAGCCGGAGAGATCTGCTCGAACAGACCAGACATCGTAGGAACAGGACGACCGTTAGTACCCTTGTTGATATAAGTACCATCGCTCAGACGGTTGCTCTTAGAGAACAGGAGAGCTGTCTCCTCTCTCTTCTTCCACTCACGTAGAGCCTTCCAGTACTGATAGTCAGACCAGAGATAAGAGCTCTTACCAGTCTCGGGATCCTTCAGTGCGATAGCCAGAACTGTGCTGTAAGCATCACCGGTAATATCATAAGTCAGACGCAGATTCTGCAGATGATTGCGCATCTTGAATGGGGTCTGATAGTTGATGATATCAGCCTCATCACTGTACTCCTCGTAAGCAGAACCGATACGGCTTACCTGACGACCAGGCATCAGGAACTCACCAGGAATATAAGCTGCCTGTGAACCATCTACAACATAGCACTCGTAAACCCAAGCGCTGCCATCCTGATAAGGAAGACCAGTTGTACGAACCTGGAACTTGTAGTCGTCGAACGACAGAATTGCACCAGGACCGAACCAACGCTCTTCGAGAGCCAGGTAGATAGGAGTATTGTTCAAACCAGGAGTAATAGAGTTATAGTTAGAATATGTGATCTCCTGACCATTCCACTTAGCCCAGCGGATATTGACAGCGTGATCAGCGTCAACCATTACACTCCATTCAAACTCACGATTCTCAATAATCATAGTCTTGCCCAGACCACCAGTCAACAGGTCGATAGTAGTTGAAATACCATCATCCTTAGTACCAAATACCAGTGAAAGCAGACCAGATACCTCATGAGGCTTGGTCAGCAGAGCGTTAGAAATCATGTTCTCATCTACCAGGTCGCTGAAACGACGTCCACGATACAGCTGGAGATTATTAAGTAAAGTATTATTCATATATGTTTAAATTCTTTATTCTT
>Ga0247611_10000277_pt1 | contig 106410 bp, 114 predicted proteins | sample 177DNAGHGhighgp2_FD_192422 | JGI IMG/M metagenome (GOLD analysis project Ga0247611, IMG submission 192422) | Sheep rumen microbial communities from Palmerston North, Manawatu-Wanganui, New Zealand - 1770 DNA GHGhigh gp2 | ecosystem: Host-associated > Mammals > Digestive system > Stomach >... | reverse complement strand
CGCCCCGCTAACCCCTAATCAATAACCCATTAACCAATTAACCCATTATGGAAACGGTAATATGCGAATATTGCGGCAAAGAGATGCCGAGAGAGGAAGCAACCTGCGTGGAAGGCGGGATGTATTTCGCCTGCGCACGCTGCGCCGAGATCCATCTGACCCATTGTTCCCGTTGCGGCGAAGTGATCGACTATGACGAGGCATACAGCAGTCCCTACGGTCGTCTGTGCGAATGCTGCCACGATGATCTCTTCTCGTAAAAGAAAGGGGATAAAAGAAAGTAAGCAAAGAAAATTATAAAGAAAACCATGCGGGTGGGTATAATATCCCCTAAAAATAATTTATTTTATAAATTTAAAAATTCCCCTTTTATGGAAACTATAGATGACGTCATCGTTAAACGTTTCAGTAAATCGCTCGTTCATCTGCTGAAAGTGATAGACCCGGAGCGGAGGTATCGTATAGACCAAACGCTCGGAGAAAAATGGGATGGTCTCGAGTTAGATGACCAGCGCCGCCTCTACCTCTATCTCCTCTATCGCAAATGGCGGGGAGAAGGGTTCTACGGCACGCCCTACGAGATCATCACCAACTGCCATCCGTACCCCACCAACTGGAACGGACGCCCCCTGGTGAACCGCCTCATGAAAGAGAACAGGATGGTCTCGGCGAAATTCAACGGCTCATACGGCACCTTCACCCTCGACGAAGCCCGTGTCTGGCAGATGACCGACGTAAAACCCCTCAATTTTTAGGGTAAAAAAATCATCGTCCATTACGTCGGATGCCATCCGACGTAAAATCTATGTCCATTGCGTCCGGATGTTATCCGGACATCTAAAAATCAAACAACTATGGCTAAAGTAACCTTCAACCCGAACCAACCGGTTCAATCCCTCTCCGGCTCTGTCGGAGCACTCACCTTCCGCACGATCAACGGACGAACCTTCGTTCGCGAACGTTCCACACCCGTGCTTCCCAAGAACCCCACACGCCAACAACGTGAGCAGTTCAAACAACGTACTATCATCGATAGCTGCCTCACCATCCTTCAATCCCAAATTCCCGACATCCAGGAAGCGATCGCGATGCGAAACAAGTTCAAACAACGACTCACCTACCTCTACAAATCTTTCGCTCCCACCATCAAAGCACCCACCAAACTGCAGAAGGCAATCATGACCGAGTATTATGCCCGTTTTTCCGCAACTTCAACGGGTCAATCACGTATCAATCACGTATGAATCACGTATCAATCACGGGAGTAAAACCATAACAAACTGATTTTCAAACAATGAGACCAACCACCAAGAAACGACATCAAGCCGTACGGGATGCGTTTAATGCGCTACCACCTATGCCGGCAATGAAAGCGTATCTGCATTTGAGCGAACAATTCGGCTTCTCGGACGACCATATTAGGCGTATTTTACGAAAAAATCACCCTCCAAATTAAGTATTGGGCAAATTGCCCACCGAGTTTGCAAAAAAAGCAGTACCTTTGCACCGGATTTCCAAATGAGCGGTTATAATTGGCAGACGGGGCGTCCCGCAACCTGTTCTCAGTCTCGTTTGTCAAAAAAGGAACAAGTTTGGAAATCCAGCGCGCTTAACAAACCTAAACTTTAACTATTATGACCAAACAACAAATCATCAAAATCGTGATCTCGGTGCTCATCGCGGCCCTCACAGCCCTTGGCGCCGCCCTCGGATTGCAATCGTGCACGGCAAGTCGAGTGGTAAGTACCACCGCCAGTTATGTCCAACGCGGCGACACCACGACCACGATCATGACCAAGACCACGGAGACCTACCGTGGCGACAAACATAGGTAAAGGACCGCCTATCCAAAGAAAGTATGTCCATTCCGTCGGATTATATCCGACACCGTCATTAAACCAACCTTAACACCCCTCACGGCGTAGGGATCCGCACAGACTAAATCGGTCTGTTCGGCAAACGCCGAACAATCATGGCAAAAGTAGAATATGCTGACGCGATCAAGACTGTCAGCGGTGCCCTCACCAAAATCAACAAGAAATCGCCGCACGCAGCGGACCAGAAGATGGTTCTTGCTACCCACCGTGTAGCCCCGACCACCAAGCCCGGCTGTTCCCGCTTGTACCTGCGCGGACTGAGTTCCGTCACCCGTACCGGCGAACCGTCTTCCAAAGAGCTCGCAGCTCGTACCCGTTTCGCATCCGTTCTGGCTTCCGTCAACACCCGCGCAAAGAACCTCGCTACCTTGGCACAAGACCAAGCAGCGTTCCTCGCGCAGAAAGACGCAGCCGGAGGTTTCAAGACCTTCAAGTCCTGGCTCTGGAAGCAGGAGGGTGACAAGTATGACGTAGCCCTCAACGGCTAAGCCATGCGGACATCTGCTAAAGGTTCAATCAAGGAAAAATCGCTCCAATCGGGCGATTTTTCTGATTTTATTTGCATATGTGCAAAATTTGTTGTACCTTTGCAGTCGATTTTGTAACTTCGGTTTATTAAGCGCAAATTAGAACATTATATATGGAATTAAGTGAACAAGAGATCGTGCGCAGACAAAGTCTGCAAACAATGCGGGAAATGGGCATCGACCCCTACCCTGCAGCTGAGTATGAAGTAACCGGATACTCCAGCGAAATTAAGGCTAATTTCGTGGATAATGGTGCAAATGGTGAAAATGGTGCAAATGGTGAAAATGGTGCGAATGGTGCGAATGGTGCGAATGGTGAAAATGGTAAATGGCACACAGGTGACGAAGTGCGTATCGCCGGACGTTTGATGTCCAAACGTATCATGGGTAAGGCATCCTTCATCGAGATACAGGACTCCAAAGGACGTATCCAGGTCTATGTGAGCAGGGATGATATCCAGGCTCCTGCGGAGCCGAATGGTGAAAATGGTGCAAATGGTGCGAATGGTGCAAATGGTGCATTGACCGTGGAGCAGCAGATGTACAACGTCGTTTTCAAGAAACTGCTGGACATCGGTGACTTCATCGGTATCGAAGGATTTGTCTTCCGTACCCAAATGGGTGAGATTAGTGTGCATGCCAAGAAATTGACCGTGCTCGCAAAGAGCCTCAAACCGCTGCCAATCGTCAAATACAAAGACGGTGTGGCATACGACGGCTTCAACGACCCCGAGCAGCGTTACCGTCAGCGTTATGTGGACCTGGTGGTGAACGAAGGTGTCAAGGATACTTTCCTCAAACGTGCAGCCATCCTGCGTACCATGCGTCAGGTCTTCGACGAGGCAGGTTACACCGAGGTGGAAACCCCGATCCTGCAACAGATAGCAGGCGGTGCGTCGGCTCGTCCCTTCATCACGCATCATAACACGCTAGACGTGGATATGTACCTCCGTATCGCTACTGAACTCTACCTCAAACGACTCATCGTAGGCGGTTTTGAGGGCGTATATGAGATCGGTCGTAACTTCCGTAACGAAGGTATGGACCGCAACCACAACCCCGAGTTCACCTGCATGGAGCTGTACGTGCAATATAAGGATTATAACTGGATGATGAGTTTCACCGAGCAGCTGTTGGAGCGCATCGCGATCGCCGTCAACGGCACGACCAAGGTGCAGATCGGTGACCATGAGGTGGACTTCAAAGCCCCCTACCGCCGTCTGCCTATCCTCGATGCCATCAAGGAGAAAACCGGACTCGACCTTGCCGCTATGAGCGAAGACGAGATCCGTATCGAAGCCAAGAAACTCGGCGTCGAAGATACCGAGCACATGGGTAAGGGCAAGCTGATCGATGAGATCTTCGGCGAGACCTGCGAAGGTACCTTCATCCAACCGACTTTCATCACCGACTACCCCGTTGAGATGAGTCCGCTGACCAAGTTACACCGCTCCAAACCCGGTCTGACCGAGCGCTTTGAGTTGATGGTCAACGGTAAGGAATTGGCAAACGCTTATTCGGAGCTCAACGACCCCATCGACCAGTACAACCGCTTCGTAGAGCAGATGAAACTGGCAGACAAGGGTGACGACGAAGCAATGGTCATCGACCACGATTTCATGCGTGCCCTCGAATACGGCATGCCGCCTACCTCGGGTATCGGTATCGGTATCGACCGTCTGGCAATGTTCATGACCGGCCAACCCACCATTCAAGAAGTTTTATTGTTCCCGACGATGAAGCCGGAACAATAACGATTAACGATTAGCGATTAACGATTAGTGAAATGTATCGTAAAGTAGCTATTTTGGGTTCGGGATCTTGGGCAACCGCATTGGCGAAGATCGTCATGCAGAACCAAGGCGAGATCAACTGGTTCATCCGTCGGCAAGAGGTCATCGATGAGTTCATCGCTACGGGCAAGAACCCCTCCTACCTCGGCGCAGCGGAGTTCGATGTGAGCCGTATCCATTTCTCGGCAGACATCAACCAGACTGTCGCGCAGTCCGATGTGCTCATCCTCGCTATCCCTTCGCCTTACGTCAAGCAGAGTCTGAACAAGATCCGTCGGGACATGACGCATAAGGTGGTTATCTCTGCCGTCAAAGGTATGATTCCCGAAGAAAACGTCATCGTCACCGATTACCTGCATGCCCGTTTCGGTATCGCTTTTGACCAACTCGGTGTCATCGCCGGTCCCTGCCATGCGGAGGAGATCGCGCTGGAGCGACTCAGTTACCTCACCATCGGTTGCGAGAACCGCCAGAACGCAGAGGTATGGTCCAAACTCTTCCAGACGCCCTACGTCCATACCACCGTCTCCAACGATGTCATCGGTCTGGAGTACAGTTCGGTCATGAAGAATATTTACGCGATCGCTGCCGGCATGTGCCAGGCGCTCCATTATGGCGATAACTTCCAAGCCGTGTTGCTCTCCAATGCCATCCAGGAGATCCAGCGTTTCGCAACCGCGATGAGTAACGTACCTCGTGACATCACCGCCTCCGGTTACCTCGGAGACGTACTCGTCACCGGTTACTCCCAGTTCAGCCGTAACCGTCAGTTCGGTCAGATGTTAGGTCTCGGTTACTCCGTCAAAGCCGCACAGATGGAGATGGAGATGGTAGCCGAAGGTTACTATGGCACCAAGGCTATCTACGAAGCCAACCAACGGGTCAAAGTAGCGCTGCCTATCGTCGATGCGATGTATGAGATCCTGTATAACAAACAGAAAGCCAAACCAATCATTAAAACATTAACATCAAAATTACAATAATATGCAAATCAGTCTAAAGAACGCTGCTTCGTTTGTCGATGCAGCCCAATTGAAACAACTGGAAGCACAGACCGAAGCAGCGAACCTGCTGTTGGAGAACGGTCAGGGAGCCGGTAACGATTTCATCGGATGGGTACACCTGCCCTCCTCCATTACCGATGCTTTCCTGGATGAAGTACAAGCCTGTGCAGACGAGCTTCGCCGTCGTTGCGAAGTGGTTATCGTAGCCGGTATCGGTGGTTCCTATCTCGGTGCACGCGCTGTGAATGAGGCTTTATGTTCCGCTTTTGATGCCTTCGTAGCCAAAGACCGCAAAAACCCGTACGTCGTTTATGCCGGCAATAATATCGGTGAGGACTATCTGGCTGAACTCATGGAGTTTATCGCAGACAAGCAGTTCGGTATCATCAATATCTCCAAGTCGGGTACCACGACCGAGACCGCTCTTGCTTTCCGTCTGCTGAAAACCATGCTGGAGAAACAGGTTGGCAAAGAGGAAGCCAAACACCGTATCGTAGCCATCACGGACCGTGCCAAAGGTGCGCTCCGTTCCTTGGCAACCAAAGAGGGATACAAGACCTTCGTCATCCCCGATAACGTAGGCGGTCGTTTCTCGGTACTCACTCCGGTGGGTCTTCTGCCCATCGCGGTTGCAGGTGGCGACATCAAAGCCCTCGTTCGCGGTGCGCAAGACATGGAGAAGGCAACGGACGTTGCTGTGCCCTTTAAGGAAAACCTCGCTTGCCAGTACGCAGCTATGCGTAACGCCCTCTACCAGAGCGGTAAAAAGATCGAGATCCTTGTGAACTTCAACCCCAAACTGCACTATTTCAGCGAGTGGTGGAAACAACTGTACGGCGAGTCCGAAGGTAAGGACCATAAGGGTATCTTCCCTGCTTCCGTTGATTTCACAACCGACCTGCACTCGATGGGTCAATGGATCCAAGACGGTGAGCGCTCTATCTTCGAGACTGTCATCTCTATCGAGAAGGCGAACAAGAGCGTACTCGTTCCGATGGACGAGGAGAACCTGGACGGACTCAACTTCCTGGCAGGCAAGCATGTTGATGAGGTAAACAAGATGGCTGAACTCGGTACCCAACTCGCGCATGTCGATGGCGGTGTACCGAACATCCGTATCTCCTTCGATAAGATTGACGAGTACAACATCGGTCAGTTCATCTATTTCTTCGAACGGGGTTGCGGTATCTCCGGTTACACGCTGAATGTCAATCCGTTCAACCAACCGGGCGTAGAGGCATACAAAAAGAACATGTTCGCCCTCTTGGACAAACCGGGTTACGAAGCAGAGAGCAAAGCCATCAAGGCACGCTTGGCCAAATGACCAATGAACAATGACAAATGACCAATAAAAAATCGGCCCTCTCAGAGGGTCGATTTTAGTATCTGTACACCGACGAGGCGGTCGTAACGGGCTCCGAACGGACGCCACCAGACATAGATCGCATACTCGTTTTCCGTCTGCCAATAACTGCCATCCACTCGTTGGGTGGTGGTTTTATTATTTGTAATTGGTGATTTGTGATTGGTCATTTTCTCTTTCGGGACAAACCAGTATTGGTAGTCATAACCGCCTTGTTTGACGAGGGCAGTCAACCAGTACGCCTTCTTTTCCGCATCATACTGCATCCGGTTAGGCATGCCCAACTCATTGCCGAACAGATCACCGCCTACATACAACGCCCCGTCGAACCATGGCTGCTCCATAGGCAGCGTCCAGTGTACCCACATATATTCGGCTTCGGTGTCCACATCCCCCGTCCGCTCGGCGTTCACCACATATCGGCCGTCCGAATCGAACTGATGGATATATTGGTCCGTACGTTTCTCATCCGCAAACAGCACCGCATGGTAGTCACCCATCTCATGAACCACTCGGTCAATACCGTAACCCGCATAGAAACAACTGAATGCATCAAAATGCAGGTACTCGTTTCCTCCTTCGAAAATCAGGTCCTTCGTATTGATATAGCGTAAGCGGTTCGGTTCTACGAACGTAGGCCTCGTCAAAGTCACCGCATTATCCAAACGGTTATTCTGTGTCACCACCACTCTCCACTCTTCAGTGTACACTCCTCTTAGCTCTTCACTCATCGTCACATCGACATCCACCTGCTGGTAACGCCCGTTGAACTCGATATCAGTATTCGCCCGTACCTTGGCGTCTATCTTCACTTTCGGTTCCACCACGCAGAACATCACGTCTGCCACCCTATCGTCCGGATTACCGTCCTCATAGATGGTCAACAGGTACAGCCCGCTCTTGGTGATCCGCATGTCTTCATTCGGGAACTCAAACCAATAATGTGTGTACTCTCTGCTCGTGTTGATCGAGTGCTCATAGTCCGTGATGTCCTGCGTTGTAAAGCCCTGCAAGTACTCACTGCTCAACAATTCTCCGTTAAACGTTATCTGTCCATCTTCCGGCGCTAACATTCGTACCGTGTACGTGTACATGTGTACATCATGACTCATCTCGTCAAACGAGATATGCAAGGGTGCCGGATCATCCAGCATCAACACCTCCCGTGCTACACGAAGGGTACGGATCTGCTCCTTATAAACATGCGTATGCGTCTGCGCAAAAAGACCGCCAAACGTACACAAAAAGACTATTATACACGCAATTTTTCTCATTTCCGGCTGCAAAGGTACAAAAATTATACCATATATGCAAAAAAAATGCGAAAATATTTGCATATTCCAAAAAAAAGCAGTACCTTTGCACCCGCTTTTAAGGAAAAGCTCCGCCACTAAAGGCTAAGTTCGTGCACAACAAGTTGCACACGATCTTGCCACTTTGGCTCAGTTGGTAGAGCAACGCATTCGTAATGCGTAGGTCCCCGGTTCGAGTCCGGGAAGTGGCTCAAGGGGAACGGTAAGTTCCCCTTTGCTATTAAAAAATTCAGAACATATGATTCGTGACACAGAGATTTTTGACGTCATCCGTCGGGAACGGGAACGTCAGACCAAAGGGATTGAACTCATCGCCAGTGAGAACTTCGTAAGCGACCAGGTGATGGAAGCGATGGGCAGCGTGCTCACCAATAAGTACGCAGAGGGTTACCCAGGTCACCGTTATTACGGTGGTTGTGAGGTAGTCGATATCGCAGAGAATATCGCACGCGACCGTCTCAAACAACTCTATAACGCTGAATACGTGAACGTTCAGCCGCATAGCGGTGCGCAAGCCAACATGGCGGTCTTCATGGCTTGCCTCAAAGCCGGAGATACCTTCATGGGTCTTAACCTCAGTCACGGCGGTCACCTCAGTCACGGTTCAGCCGTTAATTTCAGCGGTCTTATGTTCAACGCCATCGGTTACGATCTGGATGAAGCAACGGGTCGTGTCGATTACGATGACCTGGAACTCAAAGCCCGTACCCATCGTCCCAAACTGATCATCGCAGGAGCATCGGCGTATAGTCGGGAGTGGGACTATGCCCGTATCCGTCGGGTAGCCGATGAGATAGGTGCTATCTTCATGGTTGATATGGCGCACCCTGCCGGACTGATTGCTGCCGGACTGCTGGAGAACCCGCTCAAGCATGCGCATATCGTGACCAGTACGACCCATAAGACCCTTCGAGGACCGCGCGGAGGTGTTATTCTCATGGGCAAAGATTTCGATAACCCGTGGGGTAAGACCACGCCGAAAGGGGAGATCAAGAAGATGTCTGCCCTACTCGACTCCGCGGTCTTCCCGGGTACTCAAGGCGGTCCGTTAGAGCACGTGATAGCTGCTAAAGCCGTAGCGTTCGGCGAGGCACTCACTCCGGAATTCAAGATCTATCAGCAGCAGGTGAAACGCAATGCAGCCGTCATGGCGCAAGCCTTCATGGATAAGGGCTACAAAGTGATCTCCGGTGGTACGGATAACCACTCCATGCTCATTGACCTGCGTACCAAATACCCCGAACTGACGGGTAAGGTGGCAGAACAGGCACTCGTAGCTGCCGACATCACCACCAATAAGAACATGGTACCTTTTGACAGCCGTTCCGCTTTCCAGACATCCGGTCTCCGTTTCGGTACGCCGGCCATCACCACACGTGGTCTGAAGGAAGACAAGATGCCTTGGATCGTAGAACTGATTGATAAGGTGCTGCAAGACCCGTCCAACGAAGCGGTGAACAAAGCCGTACGCGAAGAAGTGAACCGTGAGATGATCCAACATCCGCTGTTTGCTTGGTAAATTGAATTAATCACACATTCTATATGCATTATTTATTTACATCGGAATCGGTGTCCGAAGGACATCCGGATAAAGTGAGCGACCAGATATCGGACGCTATTTTGGATAACATGTTGGCTCAGGACGCAGACGCACACGTGGCATGCGAGACACTTTGTACCACAGGACAAGTAGTCATTGCCGGCGAAGTGACCTGCAAAGGTTGGGTGGACGTTCAGCAGATCGCCCGCAAGACCATCGCCGATATCGGTTACACCAAAGCGGAGTATAAGTTCGAAGCGGAGAGTTGCGGTATCCTCACTTCGCTCCATGCGCAGTCCGCAGATATCAACATGGGCGTCAATCGCGGCAAAGCAGAAGATCAAGGTGCCGGTGACCAAGGTATGATGTTCGGTTACGCCACTGATGAGACGGATAACTACATGCCGCTTACGTTGGACTTGGCGCACACGCTGGTCTATACCCTCGCCAAAATCCGCAAGGAAGGTGAGCAGATGACCTATCTCCGTCCGGATAGCAAGTCACAAGTGACCATCGAGTACGATGAGCAGAACCAACCCGTTCGTATCGACACCATCGTCCTCAGTACCCAGCATGACGAGAAACTGCATATCGGCGATAAGTACCTGCTTGTGACACCGGAGATGATCAAACACGATATCATTGAGATCCTCCTGCCGCGTGTAGCAACCCGTGACAGCCGTTACGGCCATCTGTTGGAGATCTTCTTAGAGGACCCGAAAGCCAAACTGCTTGTCAACCCTACCGGTAACTTCGTCATCGGTGGTCCTCACGGAGACACCGGTCTGACTGGTCGTAAGATCATCGTAGATACCTATGGTGGACGCGGTGCTCATGGTGGCGGTGCCTTCAGCGGTAAAGACCCGTCCAAAGTGGACCGTTCGGCAGCTTATGCAGCCCGTTGGATTGCCAAACATCTGGTGGCTGCCGGTGTGGCACACGAGGTGCTTGTGCAGGTCAGTTACGCGATCGGTGTAGCCGAACCGGTCTCCCTTTACGTCAATACCTTCGGTACCGCCATGGTGGACATGAGCGATGTGGAAATAGCACAAAAAGTTCGCGAACTATTCGATTTGCGTCCGGCTGCTATTATTCGCGACTTAAGACTGACCCAACCTATGTATCAGGAGACCGCCAAATATGGTCATATGGGTCGTACTAATGAGGTGGTTACCAAGACCTTCTTCGACTCCGACGGAAGACGTTTCACACGCGAAGTGGAGTTGTTCACATGGGAGAAACTGGACCGTATCAACCGCGTCAAAGCAGCGTTTAAACTATAAGATCTATGCTAAGCAAAACCACTAAACTGAGCCTATTGGTAAGCGGTATCGTACTGGTATCTGTCGCGATTGACCAGTTCATCAAACTGTACGTCGCCACCCATATGGAACTGAATGCGAGTTATGAAGTGACATCGTGGTTTCATATCAGCTACGTGCTCAATAACGGCATGGCTTTTGGCATCGAGTGGTTCAGCAAACTGGCATTAACGCTCTTCCGGCTCTTAGCCGTCGGACTGCTTGGTTGGTACATCCATGTGCTGATTCGCAGAGAAGAAACGAAGACCGGCTATATCGCCACCTTGGCGCTCATCATCGCAGGCGCTTTGGGAAATATTATCGACTGCGTGTTCTACGGCAAACTGTTCGGTTATGCCGGTTGGTTCTACGGACGCGTGGTCGATATGTTCTATTTCCCCCTCATCCATAACAGCGAAGGGGACGTCCTCTTCTTCCGACCCGTCTTTAACTTTGCGGACAGTTGCATCACGGTAGCCGTCATCATCATCCTACTCTTCTACATGAAAGAGGTGAATAAAGGTAAATGAGGGAACACAGAACACAGAATACAGAACACAGACCAAATTTGAGTCTGTCAGTGAAACGGTCTGTCTGCGTAGCGGTCTGTCTTCTGTCAGTGCTAACGGTCTTATTAACCGGTTGCCGTCCGAGAGGCATCCTGCATTCGGGTGAGATGCGGGCTGTATTGAAAGACCTGCACAAAGCCGATGCTGCGATGCAGGTATCCGGATTTAAACGAGGCGACCAGGAGAAGAAAAACATCTATTACGCGCAGGTACTGGAGAAACATCATATTACACAAGCCCAGTTCGATTCCTCCATCGTCTGGTACACTGCCCATCCGCAGTTATTCGATAAGATCTACCCGAAAGTGATGGCGGACTTGGCTGCAGAAGAAGAGCAGTTCCGGGCTCTGCATGCCGCAGAACTGAATACCCCTACCAAGACGCTGAAAGAACGTTTGCTCGAAGAAGAACGCCGGTTCAGTCAAGCGACCACCGACAGCATTATATGGGTCATGATGCATGGTTTCCCTACACCATGGGAACCATACCACAAGCCCTTCCGCATATATGAAGCGGACTAATGCAAAATCTTATAAATCAATTCTTTCCACAAGTCAGCATCTTTCGCCGAAGGGTTATTAACCCCTTTCGACCGTGCGTCTGTCTCTCGCAGATAACCGATAATCAGAAATGTCTTACCTGCCGGATAACGTTTGGCAGCCGTTACATAATCTTTTACGAAATAGGGATTGATGCCTAACTCCTTCGCCACGTTCGCCTGGCTCTTATCCGCCATATAGTGATACATGAGCAGGTTGGAGAAGAAGGTGAACAGCGGTGCCAGTTCACGAATGATCGGATGGTCCTTGGAGGACGCGAAATACTGCGTGATCTGATTGGCTTTCTTCACATCCCCCCGTATCAACGCAGCCTGCAGTTCCATAATATTGTAATCCTTGGAGATACCGATATTGCGTTCCACAAGGGCAGGATCAATCACATTCACCCCTTCCGGTCTGCCGTCTATCAGTTTCTGCAGCGCTCCCACTATCGCCGTCAGGTCCGTACCGATATGATCCGCCAGAAGAGGCGCTACACGGGGATCAATACTGAGTTCGGATGGCTTTTGACTATTATAATCCTGGATATAAGCGCTGATCCATCGCTCCACCTCATAGTCGCGTAACTTATCGGACTGTAACCATGCTACTTGAGGATGCTCTGCCGCCTTCTTCCATACGCCTTGCCGCTTATCGGGTTTGCCGTTATAGCAGATGACCAGTACCGTTTGCGGCATGAGGTTATCGAGGTAGGCACTGAGTGCGTCCCATTTCTTCACCGCTTGGGCTTCCCGAACAATGATCACCTTACGTCCTCCCATCATGGCGAAACCTCTTGCAGCACCAATCACCGGCGCGATGTCATTACCCGGCAGATCCCGTCCGTAGAGTACCTGCTGGTCAAACTCACGCGCCATCTCGTCCAAAGCATGAGACGCAATGAACTCAAAAACCTGGTTGGTGTAATACGGTTCTTCCCCACATAATATATATATAGGTACGTATGCGTCTGCGCGTAGCGCGCGCATGATATCGTCAAACTTCTTTACCATCTCTAATCACTAATCCCTAATCGCTAATCGTTAATCGTTCCACTGGTGGAACATAAATCATGTATTTATACGCACTTCTGTCTATCTCTTTATACCCCTTCGCACGAAGCATCTGTTCAATAGGCGTATAGCCGTCCTTCGATTTGCGGCTTTTGTACTCCATGGTATAAAAACAGAAGACAACGGGTTGGCGCTGCTCAATAAGCGGTTCGTATTTTGCGGCATAGAGGCTATCATGGATATATGGCCAGAACTCATTCAACCAAGCCGCCTCGCAGCCGGTGATCGCACGCATCCGGTGCGCTTGTCGTCCTAATGCCAAGGTAGTATGCGCCCCTATACTGTCATAATCCATGATGACACGATCCATCCACTGCTGCTCCTCTTCCATGAGACGAATATGCGTGTAAGGCGAAGTGGACGAGACCACATGGGCGTTACGCAGGTTCCCTCCGCCGATACAGTTCATACTGAAACGAACCATCACCGCTGCCGTGAAACCGAAGATCACCGGATAGAGGTACTGCCGCATCGCCGGTTTCTCCTGTACCGCGACCACCGGCACCAGACAAACGACTGCCGGGAACAACTTAAGCCATCCGACATCCGTACCTAAGGTCGCCACAACGAATATAGCCGCCATCCACCAATACTCCTTTTTCTCCGACAGCAAGGTCAGCACCAAGCATCCGGCAGAAAGCATGTAGGTCAAAGGCAAATTGTACCACGTCCTTACACCGATGGCGTAGGTAATCACATAGATAAGGATACCGCCAACTGCCAAACCCGCTATCACCCAACGTGCTTTGTATCGTACCCAAGCCGGTCGATCCAGGCGCGGCAATAAGAAGACGCCTAACCACAAGAGCGCGAAACCGAGTAACATCGCCCCTTTCTCTTTAAGCTCCGTAAATAGCGTACTGAACTGATGACTACCTGCCACCGGATCCGCATACGTAGGCGTAATGATATAGGAAGAGAGCCCATAGATAAGCGCTGCAACGATCGTCGTCAACGCCAGATATATCGCTTCCGGCCGCACCGTCTTCCGATTGAATCCATGCTTACAGCAAAGCAAAACCAGTATGATCGGCATCACCAATACGTTCGGGAAACGCACCGTGATAGCAAGTCCGGTAAGTACACCCAAGCCTATCAGATATTTCTTCTGCGGTTGACGATAGTAGAGCACCGCCAGCGTCGCGATACCGCTAAGCAAAGGAACGGTGAACGTACCGGGACTTAGTTCCTGAAACGCACCGTAACCCATCAGTCCGTAGGTAATCGCCAGCCAATGGATGTTTTCACGTCGTTGCTCTTTAGTCAGCAGACAGCAATACGGTATCGCAACCGCCAATACGGTGCATGCCCAGCCCACCAGACGCAAAGGCAACAGTTCGGCACCAAAAAGCCGAACACATGCCCCTCCTGCCATGATGGAACCAACCGTCATCCATCCGCATTCCAAGGTCTGGTACTTGTACAGCCAGAAGAACGGATCCATCGGATTACCGAAGCCAGCAAAGACGTACCAGAGCGACCAGACCAGCGTGAAAAGCAGCAGGATTACTGATAGTATGTTTTTAACAAGTCGCATATAGAATCCACTTGTTCGATAGTCAAGTCAAAGAACAAAGGCAAACGAACCAGACAATCCGCATAGCGATCGCATTGCGGCAAGGCTCTGCCGTCATGTTTGGCGTGATAATACTCGCTGCTATGCAGACTCAGATAATGGAACACAGCCCCTACTCCGTTCTCTTTCAGATACTTGATGAGCGCAGTCCGCTGCTCCAGATCCGGCAACACGAGGTAGAACATATGGGCATTATTCGTCGCATACTCCGGTATATCCGGCATGGTAAAACAGCCTTTGTCTGCCAAGGGTTTGAGGTGCTGATAGTAACGGTTCCACAAGGCCTTACGCTTCGCTTGAATCGCATCCAGGTTCTCCAACTGCGCATAAAGGAACGCTGCGTTCACTTCGCTGGGCAGGAAGGACGAACCCATATCGACCCAACCGTATTTATTGACTTCACCACGGAAGAACTCGGCACGGTTGGTTCCCTTCTCCCAAAGGATTTCTGCACGACGCACAAAACGCTCATCATTGACTACCAACAGACCACCCTCTCCTCCGGCAGTAATATTCTTGGTCTCGTGGAACGAGAACGCCGCCAGATGACCTATCGAACCCAATGGACGAATCGTCGATTTTCCGGTATTCGATTTGTAATAACTGTCAATGGCTTGCGCCGCATCCTCCACCACGAGCAGGTTGTATTTCTCTGCCAATGCCATGATGGCATCCATATCGCAAGCCACACCCGCATAATGTACCGGTACAATGACCTTGGTATGAGGCGTAATCAAAGCCTCTAAGGTCTGCGCATCGATATTCGGATTACGCTGCATGCTGTCCGCAAACACCACCTTGGCGCCTTCACGCAGAAACGCCAATGCCGTGCTGACGAACGTGTAACTGGGCACGATGACCTCGTCTCCTGGCTTCAAGTCACAGAGCATAGCGCACATCTCCAAGGCATCCGTACCACTGGTTGTCAGCAATGCCTTACGAAAACCGTAATGCTGCTCAAACCATGCCTGACAAGCCTTCGTGAACTTTCCGTTACCGGATAATTTGCCGGCATACACCGCTTCGTACATATAATGGGCTTCTTTTCCCGTTAAATGTGGTTGATTAAAATTTATCATAGTTTTACAATATTTTACAAAAAGAACACCACTACTCCCACCATGATCACGCCTATCGCCAACATCTTTCGCTTCGTGATCGGCTCTTTGAAAACCATCCAAGCCGCCAATGGGATAAGCAGATAATTGATGCACTCGATGATACTTACTTCCTGTGCCAAGATACCCATATGGATCGCTATCAGGTTGATGATAAGGCTGACAACCATCAGTCCGTATCCTCCGATAACCCATACATTGATATATTCGCGCCACCAGGTGTCATGCTCCTTACGCGCACTATGCTTGAGCATCATCTGACTCACAACGGCTATTAACGCACTGATTATGACCAATATATATCCCATACCTTAACCTTTCGCATAAAGAGTGATACCTACCACGATTATCGCCGTTCCGAGAATCTTCGTCACCGTAACGGGTTCGCCATAACAAGCCGCCAATAGAATCATGATGAAGATAAGACTGGTGCCTTTGAACATATAAGCAGTACCCAAATCCACTCGCTTGAGAATCTGTTGCCACGCCATCGCATAGATACCGAGCCCTGCTATCAGTCCCACCGTTCCTGCAAACCAATAAAGCGACATCGGTTCTTGCAGACCGGTGAACTTAATCAGCAGTGACAAGGAGGCGTAGAACAAGTACACCAGTATCAACGAAATATATTGTATTGTCTTATTCATCGCGTACATCCCGTATTTGTTTAGCCGGATTACCTACCACTACCGCATAATCCGGTACATCTTTGGTCACTACGGCTCCGGCTCCGACCACTGCATACTTACCGATCGAATGACAAGTCGGCAAGATCGTCACATTACTGCCGATATAGGCTTTTTCTCCTATCACCAAACTGGTCTGTTCTGTCGGGTTGATTCCCGTCCTGCGCAGTTCGGCGATGTCATGCTTATGGGTGATGATATGCGTTCCTTGCAAGATCCATACCTCATCCCTTATCGTCAGATGTCCGGTATAATCCAGTAATACATCATGACTGATGAACACTTTCTTGCCAATGACTATCGAACCCGTTAACTGCTTATGCTCCCGATCGATATGTACGTTATGGCCCACATGCAAACCTTTGCCGGCATGAAAGAGGCGACGGTACTTACTGTCCCGCCATTGTAATCCGATCGGCAGGTCAAACCATGGAGACATCACCAGACGTTGCCCCACCATCCGATGCAGTTGTTGCATATTATATCTCATCATGCCGCTCATACGATTTCTCCTATCATGAATTTAGGACGTTGCTTGGTCTCCAGGAAGATACGCCCCACATATTCTCCCAGCACGCCGAGGAAGGCGAAGTTCAGTCCGAAGAGGAACAACATCAGCACCATCATACTGGTCCAACCGGCAACCACATTACCTACCAACTTATAGATGACCAACGCCAACGCCGCTATCATACTGCCCACACATAACAAGGCACCCAGATAGGTGACGATACGGATGGGGAACATTGAGAACGAGAAGATACGCGCAAAGGTGAGTGCTAACATCTTTCGCAGGTTATATCCGCTCTTACCGGCAAAACGTGCATCGCGTTTCAGCGGTACAGCTACGTACTTACTGCCGATATAATACAACAAACTTACTGTCGTGGCTGTCTTCTCCGGGAATTTCTTCAATTCATCCACCACGCTCTTCTTCATCACCCGGAAAATACCCAAACGCGGCATTGTATGGATCTCGGTAATACGATTGCTCACGCGTTGAAACAAACGGGAGACAGCCAATTTCATCTTACTGTCCTTGCGTTCCTCCCACTGCGCAATCGCCATCGTGGCCTGCTTGTCTGCCAGTAAGGCATCAATAAGCACAGGAATATCCTCCGGTCGATCCTGTAAGTCGCTATCCATCAGTACGATCAACTCCTTACTCGTCAAGGATAAACCGGCAGCGATCGCACTCTGCTGACCAAAATTACGGCTTAACCGAACGGCACGTACATGTTCATTCTCCTGACGAACCTCCAGCATCTTCTGCCAGGAGTGATCTCTACTACCGTCATCCACCAGAATAAGTTCGTAATCTGCCGTAATCTGCTCCATCACCGGACGTAAACGACGATGCAGTTCGGCAATCACCTCTTCGTCATTATATATCGGCACTACCACCGATATAGACTGTTGATATTTCATATCTTTTTTCAATTTTCTGACACTTGTACAAATTCAAACGGTTGGATCTGCGTCTCAAAACAATGCAGTAATTCCTCCATGCTATCCCCTTCCATCACCAGATGACCAATCCTGTCATAGGCTGTACGGAAGGCATGCACCTCATCGCCCACCTGCGGATAGATCTCACATGCAACGATTCCTTCGCATGTCGGTTTGTGTAATGCTTTCACCGTTCCCGTCTTCGTGCTAAACGGCGTATATACCAATGCCGGATGTAAGCGGTCTCGTTTCATGTCAGGCAAAGGCAATCCGCATGCTCCGCAGAGAAGATAGGTGTAATAATCTATCGAATAACATTCGCTCACCAATTCCGGCAAACAGGTAGCTCCTGCACGTGCCCCTATCTCCAATACAAACACCTTGCCGTCATGCAAGATGAAATCCGCATTGATGGCGCAGTTATCTATCTCCAATGCTTCAATAGCACGACGTAATTGCTCCTCTGCGTCTGCTTGCAATCCTTCATATTCCGTCAAAGACGGTGCATAATGCCCTACCGGTATTCCGCTATTTCCCTGATAGACAATATCTCCATGCAGCATCACGAACTGCAAATGACCATTCTGTACAAAGGCTTGCGCACCAAACTCCACGCCGTCCACAAATTGCTCTACCACCATATAGGGATGATGCGTCAAGGGCAATACTTCATCATAGGCAGCTCCCAAGGCTTGGGTGTCTTGACAGATCACCACCCCTTTGCTTCCACTGCCATCTACGATTTTCAGCACAACAGGATAACCGATGCGCTCTGCCGCTTCTATGGCTTGTTCTTTATTTTCTACCTGCTTATAAATAGCCGTACGAACTCCCGTTCGCGCAAAAGCGGCTTTCATCAGACTCTTGTCGCTTGCCACAACCGAGGAATGGTAACCCGTTCCGGGTAAACCCAATGCATCTACCACACGACCGATGGTTGGTAAAATGAAATCCGAGCCGCAACCCACTATACCGTCTATCGCTTCGTCCTTCGCAATACGGATCACCGCATCCGAATCCATAATATCGACATCATACCACTTGCTTGCATACTCGTATCCCGGGAAATCACCCGGCCAACCCAATACCAGCACCCGGCATCCAGCTGCGCGTGCGGCTCGAATAAGCGGTAACTGATAGCGTCCGCCTCCAAGTACCATCACTGTTTTATCTCGCAGTGTCTCAAAACGACGATGCGCATCGCAGTATATAAAATAACCGCTTCTATCGGCACTGCAGGTTAACGGACGAATCTCCGTATCCGTCTGTTCCGATAGCACGATCTGCTTATAATCCGATGCATGAGTAATATAGAACTGCACTTCAGGTGTCACACCACTCAAGAAATACACGCCGCTATATGCCGCTTTGGTCTTCACCGGTTGTATCGTCTCTCCCAATGCCACCTCTATCACACCTTGCAGAAAATCATATCCGGTACTCAACTGCACCAAGTTTGAACCGATGAAGTCACCTCCCATACGGCCACCTATCTCCATCACCACAATACGTCCCTCTTTGGTGATCTTATACTCCGAATGACTTGCTCCGTTTGTCAACCCCAGTGCATCCAATGCTTGACGAGAGATATCAAAAATATGATCCTGCATCGCTGCCGGCAGATCCGAAGGCTGATGGTGCGCCAACTCCACAAAATGCGGAGCTCCGGTCGTTACCTTATCCGTGATTTGCAACGCATGATGCACACCTCCGCACGAGATCATCTCCACGCTTATCTCACGGCCTTCGATATATTCCTCTATAAGCGCCTCACCGATAATAGACACGTCCAGCGCCTTCTGTACTGCCGCATCCAATTCCTCCCATCGGGTGATTTTTTGTACCCCCAGACTTCCGCTTCGATCACTCGGTTTCACTATCAACGGCAATTCTAATCCGCTTCTTTCGACTTTCGACTTTCTACTTTCGACTACATAATGCGGACAGTCCACACCTGCGGCCACCAATGCGGCACGCATCAAATGCTTGTCATGGGCACGAACGGCTGCTTCGTATTTGTTTCCCGACAACCCTAACTGCTCTGCTACATACGCCACCGTCGGTGCCGCCACGTCGCTGGCTATCGTACATACGCCATCTATATGCTCGTCTTTGCAAATGCGGGCTATCTCCTCTTTCTCCGTAATGGACACCGGATAGAACATATCGCATATCTCTTTGCACACTGCCCCCTCCGGCCAGGAGAAACAAATGGTCCGTAAACCCATCTGTTTGGCTCGTTCTACCAACGGCCGTTGTAGATAACTGGCTCCTATGATTGCTAAACTCTTCATCGCTAATCTCTAATCGCTAATCCCTAATCCCTTTAATCTTCACCACCGCATATCGTTCATTGGCACTAAGGCACTCGATGGTGGTAGGGATGCCATAATGTTTCTCTATCTGTCCGCAGATACGTTGCAAAGCCGTATTCTCTTCTGCGTATCGTGCATCGGTGAACACATAGACATCGTCCCGCAACAAGGCCTTGTAACTATGCCCTACCGTCTTATTGAACGGGATATAAGTCATCCAACCCAAGGTATATTTGCGACACGAATACGGCCATATGTTCCAAGGCTCCGTCGCCTCCATACGCATGGAAGTACCCAAAGTCACCAAATACGAGTTATCCGACACACTCTTGATTAACGGAATCTGCTCCCACACGAGGCTGTCCTTTTTACGGTGCGCATTAATCTTCGTATCTATCGTTTGATACACATACCATCCGCTCAACAAAGCCAGTATAATAACGATACTCCTTGTTCGTTTCGTACCGGTCGTCTTCGGCAATAAGACAAAGTCCGTCATCATCATCGGCATTAACATGCAGATGAAGACACGGTTCTTCAAGAAACCCGTCATGCCTACATGAATAATCAGCACCATCACGAACAAGGTATATAAAATCAAGAAGATATATTTCGACTTATTACCGGTGGCAAGCATCATCAGCACCAATATCGCCAGCAGAATAATGATCTCCACTACGTACTTATCCAACCGATGCAGATTTCTGAATTGCTCTTTTCTAGGTGTCTCACCTACCCGTTTCTGCAAAGCTTGTATCGTAGGCAAATCTATCTGCTCCGCATCCGGAGTGAATTGCAAGAGTAACTTGTAATCAACAATATCCACTCCTTCCGGCAAGTTCTCTTGCTGCAGTTTATATGCACTCGGGTTGTCATTCAACTGCGCCCTTGCCATGTTATACTCCCGATAATATTTCCACTCGGGATCGCTATCGTAAATCTTTTTGTTCACCATTCGGCAACCGACAGCCACCATCATCATCAGCAATAACGGCAAGTACTTACGCCACTCCGTACGGTAAGTAAATAGGATGATCGGAGCCATCAGCAAACCCACCAAACTGGCTGCATGATAACGAATCAGCGATGCGACAATCACCAGTAACACTCCTGTCCATCGTGCCCTTTTCCGTTCCCTAAGCAGCAACATGCAGCCGGCAAGACATACCACTCCGGCTGTCGTCGTGAACTGCAAGGCTACAATCATACGTGCCCAAAGGACATACAGCAGTATCATCCATAACACCCGTTCCCATCTCGACCGGTTCGGCATCGTCAAGATGCAATAAGCCAAGACGGACATTGATAAGATCTGCAACACGGCAAAAGCCAAGGTGTACCATTCGATGGCGGTTGTCCAACTATATAAGGCAGCAATCACCCAACCGTACAGAATATTGATAAACACCAGATGTCCGTCCGGAGCACCTGAATAACTGCCGTTGGCTATCATCGCCATTGCCACATCGTCATTTTCCTCAAATCCCAACGGCAACACCATTGCCATCACTGCAAAGAAAGCAATGTTCGCTGCTAAAATAATATATTTGAGTCCTTTAATCATTCGTCTATCACAAATCACCAATGACAAATCACAAATCACTCCCAGTGTCTGTCTTTTGCGAAGAGTCTTTTCGCTCCGTTAATCAAAATGCTCGCGTTCATATGCCGCGCATATGCCGGACTATACTGCCCCATGCGACGGGAGTTCTGCATACGCTCTCGCATCGTGTGGATCTTACGAAGTATGCGATTTCGAGGTGCCTTTCCTTTCATACTTTCGCCATTCGCCTTTTCACCACTCAACCCTTCATCCATTCTTCCTGCCAACAGATCTTCCATCAACTTCTCCGCTCTCGCTGCTACTGACTCCGTATAGAAAAGCATCTCCTCAAGTGGTAAGCCTAAACTATTGACCAGATTATATGCATAGACTTGCCAAACGTCATACAAGTGCAATGCCTTCAACCATTTCCGCAATAACGTAGCATCTATCGCATCTTTGTACCGGTGGAGCAATAAGGCCAAATCACATAACTGACGCACACTGGCGCCTTTGCTCATCATATGTTCCCAGGAATGCAAGAACACGAACAGCGCATTGAATGTCGGTTCAAACACCTTCACCTCTAACCCGTTAACCGATAACCGCTCACCGTTAACCATTCCATACGCTTCCATCTTCGCATAACGCCGTTCATCCGTCGGGTGCGGAAAACTAACGCTCACACGATGTGTCTCTATAGATACCCCATCGGCAATAATATTATAGTGCTTGTAATGATCCAACTCCTCGTCGAACTTCAGCGCCCCCGGAAAAGTCTCCCGCATCACGGCACATGCCGGATGGTAGTGCTCCTTGCCGACAAACAGATCGATATCTCCCCATGCACGTTGCTGCGGTTCGTCATACAGCATAGCCAACCCTACTCCTTTCATCAGCACCGCATCTATTCCGGCTCTCTGCAAAGCGCCCCATGCTTTCTCTAAGGTGAATTGTAACTGCACGTGTTGCTGCATGTTCTGCACGCACACCATCTTCATCATCGGGGTCATCTGCATTCTCGGAAAAACCAACGGACCTACTCCTTGTTTCATGATGAGACGGATCAAGTCCTCACTCACCTTCACTTCCGGCATCGCTTGATTCCACAACGCCGCCTGTACTATGTTCAAAAAATCTTTATACACCTTACACTATACACTTTACACTTTTCTATGCACTATGCGTCTTACGCGTTAGTATGGAAAACATCGTCTTGAAGAAATACTTGATATCCGTCCGTATCGGATGCGCCAGATACTCCGTCAGGTATTTATCTTCACTCGCAAAAAGTTCATCAAATGTATTCGGATGATCGATGTAGAAGGGAGGAATCAAGCCCGGCTTGCACTTTGTCCGTTTCTCCTGCAACCACTCCGGATAGGTCTCAAACATCGTCTTACTGATCGGACGGACACCTACCAACTTCACATCGCGCTTCAACCAGTTAATCAACATCGGTAACTCGTCCAACCAATATTTGCGCATGAACTTACCCCATGTGGTTATTCGCCAATCGTCATTACTCTTATCCGATATATCCATACCTCCACGCGCATCAAAGACATATTTCTGTATATACTCAGCATACGGGTGCATCGTGCGGAACTTATAGAAATACCGGATCTCCTTGTTCTTGCATACGCGTGGCAACTTGATCAGCGGCCCATACACCTTGATCTGTTCCTGCGGATACGGCTGGGAGTAACGATGGGCAAACACATATTCGATATGTCCCATCGGTACAATCTCATCCACTTCAAATCCGCAGTAATATAAACGACCCAGCACCTCGGTCTTGCTCAGCATACGCTTCTTACCCTTCGTCACGTCATAGTACAACCGACTCGTCAAGGTTAATCTCGGCCAAACACGCTTGTGCCAGAAATACAAACAGTAGACCAACCAGTTAATGCCCCATGGATATTTCTTTAATATCTTCTGCTTGATATATTCCTGCGGACGGTAACAGCAGACATAGCGTCCTCCGTCCGGCAACTTCTGATTGATGATACAGAAACGCTTATTGATGCCTCTTGCATCATTCAGCAATGTCAAATCAACAATCGTCTGGTACTGATAATCAGGAATCTGCAAAAAGGCAAAACTATTTCTATCGCACACTGATTTCGTCTGCTTGCTATCCAGACGTGCTTTATCCAGCAACATCCGGTAGTCCTCCTCCGTCGTCACACTCAGCACCGATTGACGGATCGAACGCATGGATAAGGTGTTACGTGGCTCGTCCGGTCGGGCAGAAACGGCTCCCGTACGTTGCTCGATCTGCATCACCGGCACCGTCATGTTCGTTGCATACTTCCAATAATGCTCCAGCAATGTCACCACCGTCTCTAATGCCGCCACTACCAATATCGTCCATTGCGCCACACGGGGAGACAAGCCCCAGGGTAACTGCGGTAAGATCCACCAGCACAAACCGATCAAAATACCGGCATCCACCAACAACGACAACAACGATTGCCAGAACCAGGTATCTTTATACGAACGGTATAACTGAACAGCCCAACCGACAATCATCCATAGTACTGTCAACACACTGAACATCGCCCAATAAGCACTAAGCGAAGTCTTATCCGTCACCCAACGCCAAAGGATACATGCTGACGCAGCCAATATCCACACCAGCAAATCAACGATCAACCTTCTATACCAATCCTCACGAATCATATCTTACCAAATAGCCAGCACCAAAAGCACCGTCATCCAAACGCTGCAAATCAATTTTAATATCGTTCCGAAAAATAAACCCAAGAAACTGCCCCATCCGGCTTTGACAGCCGTCTTGAAGTCCTTGTCATTAATCAACTCACCGATGATCGCACCGATCAACGGAGCCAACAACACACCCAACGGGCCAAAGAACAGCCCCACAAACACACCTATCGTACTACCCCACATACCGTAACTCGAACCTCCGTAGCGTTTGGCGCCCCATGCCGGTATCACATAGTCCATAATCGTAACCGCAATGGTTACCAAACCCCAAATCAACAAGGTGTACCAACTGAAATCAACACGATCCGTGGCTTGCGCGATCCACATGCCTACATAACTCACCGGCACTCCCGGCACTCCGGGGATAATACATCCGATAATACCGATTATCATCAGTACTCCGGCTATGATCAATAATACTATATCCATAATCAATCTCTAATCACTAATCCCTAATTCTCTAATTCCTTAACTCTTTCATTCTTTCATTCGTTCATTCGTTAATTCCCTAATTCCTTAATCCTCCTCATCGCCTCTTTGATCTCCTCCGTCGATATGGCATACGACAAACGGATACACTCCGGGCAACCGAACGCCACACCAGGTACTACTGCCACATGCGCTTTCTCCAGCAGCATCTCTGCTACCGCGTTGCCGTAACCTATCGCACTCACATCCGGGAAAAGATAGAACGCACCTTGCGGTTTCTTGAACTTCCAACCTGGTATCTCGGCTGCCAAACGACAAATCAAATCCCTGCGTTCTTCAAACACCTTTCGCATCTGTTCCACACAAGTCTGCGGACCTGTCAAAGCGGCTTCGGCTGCCTTCTGCGCCACCATCGTAGCACAGGTTAACTGCTGCCCTTGCAAACGAATACAAGCATTGATAAATGGACGATTCTTCGTCATCAACCAACCGATTCGGTATCCCGTCATCGCATAAGCTTTGCTCACACCGTTTACAATGATCAACCGATCTGACAAGGGTTCAAAAGCAGCCATACTCAAAGGCGATATGTCGTACGATAACGATGCATATATCTCGTCCGACAGCACACAAACCTCCGGATAATCACGCAATATGGCCACCAGTGCCTCTAATTTCTCACGATTATAAATAGAGCCCGTCGGATTGTTCGGACTGCAAAGAATCAGCATACGTGTCTTATCACTCAACGCAGCACGCAGTTGCTCCGGGGTCATGCAGTAGTCGTCCTCAAACTTCGTATCCACGGCTACCACTTTACCTCCGGCTAACTTCACCATCTCGCTGTAACTCACCCAACTCGGCATCGGAATAATCACTTCATCTCCCGGATTGATAGCAGTCTGAATGGCATTATAGATGGCCATCTTCGCGCCAACAGAAACCATCACGTCATCTGCCTCCCACGCAATACGATTGCCTACCACATTATTCTGCTGTCTCGCAATGGCGGCACGCAACGACGGAATACCCGCCACGGGACCATAATGCGACCAACCGTCTGCAACAGCTTCTTGCGCGGCTTGACGAATATGAATAGGCGTCTCCATATCCGGTTCGCCCAATGACATACTGATCACATCGATCCCTGCAGCCTTCATCGCTCTGGCTCTCGCCGCCATCGCCAAACTCTGCGATGCAGCGATGCTATGCACTCTATCCGATACCTTCATAGATACTCAAAAACCTTTGAGGCCGCAAAGGTACAAAAAAAAAATGACATACACAAGAGTGTATGCCATTATTTTGAATTTTTAGTGATTTTCTTTTAAAACTCCGTCTGCCGAAAGTCGCGTTGTACGTCAGACGACTGCCCCTCACGGTTGGCGTTAATATCGCCCCATGAGAGTCCTTCATAGCGGCCATCATAGTCAACCTCTTTCCACTGGCGAACGAGATCAATGATGGTTTTGTTAGGATATTTATTAAGAACATCGATGAACTCCGCCTCTTTGTTCGTCACTACCAGCACATCGCTCTCACGGCACACAGCCTCCAGGTCGTCCGTAACAAAATGCTGCAAATGCGGAATCTTCGCCATGATAAAATCCTTATTCGTACCGGTTAACTCACTCACTTTCACATTCTTATCATAAATTCGAATCTCGAATCCCTTGCCCAGCAGACTCTCCACCACATCCACAATCGGCGAGCAACGCAGGTCGTCCGTTCCTGACTTAAACGACAGGCCGAGTATTCCGACGCGACGTTGTCCTTGCGCCATGATCAGCTGCACCGCACGACGTTTCTGCAACTCGTTCGACTCGCCAATCGCCTCAATCACAGGCACTTCCACGTAATGGTCATGCGCCAGCGTCTTCAGCGCCTTCATATCTTTTGGCAAGCACGAACCTCCATACGCAAAACCAGGCTTGAAGTAATACGGACTGATATTCAGCTGTTTGTCTTTGCAGAAGATCTCCATCACTTTGTGGCTGTCGATGTTGAGTTCTTTGCAGATGTTACCCACCTCGTTGCCGAACACAATCTTCAGCGCGTGATAGGTGTTGTTGACATATTTCATCATCTCTGCCACGCGGATGTCTGTGCAGATGAACTCCGCCTCGATGCCCTTGTAGATCTCCCGAAACACAGCCTCTGCTTCCGGCATGTCGGTGCCCACCAGCGTCAACGGCGGGTTAAAATAATCTTTCACCGACGTCCCTTCCCGCAGGAACTCCGGATTGCTGACAATGGTAAAGTCCACTCCTCGTTTCAACCCGCTTGCCTCTTCTATTATCTGCCCCACTTTCTCATTCGTCCCCGGCAGCACCGTGGAGCGGATGGCTACGATATGGCGTAGCGTTCCGCCAATTGGTGATTGGTCATTGGTAATTGGTGATTTGTGCGCCAAAGCTTCCCCAATCTGCCTAGCTACCGTAAAGATATAATTGAGGTTCAGGTGTCCTTCTTTAGACGAAGGCGTACCAACCACAATGAATGAAACGTCAGTAGCATGAACAGCCTCACGTACGTCCATAGTAGCGGACATCAGTCCTTTGGAATGTGCTTCAGCACATAACTCAGCTATACCCTCCTCAATAATAGTAGGTTTACCCTCGTTAATCAATCGCACTTTGTTCTGATTGACATCCACGCCAATCACGGTGTGGCCTAATTTTGCGAGACACGCAGCACCAACGCAACCAACGTATCCCAGTCCGAAAATTGAAATTCTCATTGTATATCTTGTTCTATTAAATTCAACATGTATTCGTTTATGTCTATAAACTCATCATCTATGTGTTTCCGCAGCGCATCTTGTTTCTTTGCGCACTCTGCCGGATTGGTAGGCAGAGAGGTAATCCACTGCTCAAACGCCATAGTCTTCTGGTTTTGAAGCGAAGCGACTTTCGATGCCGCCGCGTTGGCAGGCATGGAATAGCGGATGCCAAGATAGTAGGACGGCACACCAAGGAGCGCCGCTTCCCGTGCCATCGAGTCTCCGGAAGAGACGAGTCCAGCAGAGTAATAGATGAGACTATGAATGTCTTCGATGGGTTCCTGCAGCAGAATCCAATCAGCAGGATACTCACCTCGCCGCTTCTTCTCCTCCAGCGAAAAGAGCACCCGCATGTCCGTGGGTATCATATCCTTTATTCCCAATATAGCCCCGCTTGCTTGTCCGGCATAGTTGATCGTCCCGACACTCACCTCGCGCAAGAACATGTATTCCTTCGGCTTCACCCCATATTTCTCTAATACCTCCACCTTCGGCACAAACGTCCTCGGATTGAGATACGCCCATTCTTTCAGACACCGAGTCACGCCCACCGACTCCGCCAGTTCCCGTCCGTTCCCGTCTATGTACTGCTTATCCACCAGGCAGAAATGCACTTTCGTCGCAAACCACACTTTCGGCCAGTAGTCGAACGTGTCCGGATCATCCCCGAACGTGTAGCACGGATTGCCATAAACCTTACTCCACACAGCCGCTTGAAATCCGTTCGTGAAGCACACATCCACCTTGTTTTTCCGTCTCCAGTGCCCCAACTCAACCAACCGGCAAATGTTCGCATCCCACAGCACAGACCATTTCGTCATCTTATGCTTCCCGACTGCAAACACCTGCACACCCTTGTCCAGCAGCCCCATCCGCTCCAGGTCCGTCCGTGCTATTTTCACCGTCTTACCTCTGTCAAGCACTGTCAGCAGCACCTCATGTCCCCGTGCCACCAACTCCTTCATCATCGCCACATAAAAATTAAACTGCGGCACATGATATATGTCAATCCATATTCTCATTTACCTTTTATTTTATGGTAGAGTCTATACGCAGTTGCCGCCGCCCAATAGGTGACGGGACGATGCGCAAGGATGTAGCGACCATAGTCAAACATCTCACATCCATACTTCAACTTATAATCTCTCACTCCATATGGTTTTCCGGGTTCACCACCTCCACCAAAATCAAACTCCCTATACCCATTCTCTCGTGCCCATTTAATCACATTCCACATTGTGAAATCGTTCGGTCGCAACTTAAAATACGCCTCATCACTCCCCGCGTACCATGCGTATAGCAAGTCTTTATACCCCAATCGTATCTCTCCCGCTATCATCATATCGTCTTTGTATGCAGCAAAGAACCGCACATACTCCGGCATTATCTCCGTCAATCGCGCAAACAGACTGTCATCAGCCATAGGCACATGCTTTCGCTCATAGGTCTTCCGCAGCAAAGCCACAACATCTCTCCTTCCTGCAGCATCAGTCACTTCTTCAAACCGCAATCCAGCTTTCTCAGCTTGCCCCACGTTCCGTCTCCGTTCCTTATGCATCCCATTCCATAGTTCCTCCTCACTCTTATTCACTCTCATCACCAAGTTATAATGCCCTACTCGCTTCCATCTCGTTAATTCATTAACTCGTTCACTCATTAATTCCTTAATATCATAAATCGGACGAATCTCGGAATAAATCGTCTTGCACGGCAACATCTTCCTATATTCCTGCATCAAAGCCTCAACTATCTCCGGATTATTCTCCTTCACCAAAGGTCCACCGGTGATAATACTCCGTGCCGTGATCCACGATGCCAATGCCCCGCCGTTCGTCATATACTGCGCCACCAGAATACCCACTATCTCGTCTCCTTCCATTGCCGCAATAGCAATTGGCTCCACATGCTCCGCACATGCATAGACATCATACATCTCCGGAGTCTGGAAGATGTTGCCCTGAGGATGATTCTTTACAAACTCAGCCCAAGCTTTCCGACCTATATTATTTTCTAATAATATCTTCATAGATTTTGATAATCTTTTTCGCTACTAATTCATTCGTATAACCGAGTCCTACGATTCGTTCGCGTCCCTTTGTTCTTCCTTCAAAACTCAACGCTTGCTTCAGCAACTCCGCCAATTCCTCCGCACTATGTTCATCGCCTTTCCACCATGCCGCATTGCCTTTTTTGTTCGGCAACAAGTAATGCCCCTGCAATCCTCCCAGCAGGTGCTTTATATCTGCTACATCCGTGGCCACAATCGGACAATTGCACGCCATCGCCTCTTTCAATGCCTGCGGACTACCCTCATTCTTCGTCGGCAAGGCAAACACATCGCAAGCGTTCATACGGAGCACGCAATCCTTGCGACTTAATCCACGCATTTCGATAATCTCAATATCGTCACCTATCCGTTCAACTGCCTCTGCAAGAAGCTTATAATTCTTGCGAGTGTTGTCGAATGCACCGCCAAACATGATGTATTTCTTGTCGGCACTCCAGCCGAGTTGCTTACGTGCTTCGGCTTTATCCATCAAGAAGCAATCGTCCAGCGAGACACCGCAGGGAATGATGGAATAGTTGCGAGCCTTGAAATATACCAAATCGCGTATATGCGGTGCGACATAGATGACATGCTTGGCACGGAGGGACATCAGAGAGGTAATAAAATTAATATACCAACTGTGCGTCTCTCCATTATGAAACGTCGTCACCACCGGCACCAGCGATTGCAGTTCAGCCGTAATCGCAGACAAACCATAATGCGCATGCACAATGTCCGGCTTAAACTCACGTATCTTTGCCTTTAATGCCTTCACCGACTTCACATAGTTGCCTTTCACCAAGAAATACTCCACCGCCGAAGACTCATCATTAAGCGCAAGCGGCTCATTGAGCGATTCATCGCGGCTCATTCCATCATTGCGATTCAAGTACGCTCGAATCGCCTCCCCCTGTTCTTTAACAAACGGGAGAATATGATCTGCATACTCCTTCTTATATCTGCTTACTTCTAGAACTTTCATATCACTTCCTCATCCTAATAACCTTTGCCGGATTTCCCCCGACTATCGCATAATCCGGCACATCCTTCGTCACCACCGCTCCGGCTCCTATTATACTATGCGCGCCTATGCGCGTGCACCCGGGCACAATAATCACTCTTGCACCAATCCACACATCCGCGCCAATCTCCAGCGGTGTATCCGGCTGCGGTTCACCATCCCCGATCCACATATCCGGATTATCAAACGAATGTCCGCCATATCCTTGAAACAGCACATCCTCTCCCATAAATATTCCTCCTCGAACAGTCACAATCCTATTATGACAGACAAAGTCTTTTCCTATACATCCACCACCAAGAAAACGAATATTATGACCATTCCCGAAGTACGCGCCTTGCTCTACATTCACGTAGCCCTTGCACTCCGCAAACAAATGTCGCGCACATTGCCATCTCAGCCATTGTGCAAACTTACCTAACACCGGTCTATTAGACTTTGGCAAATGCCGTGCAAATCCGTAATAAACTATTAACCAAATTTTTTTCATATCTCTTAACTCTTATCTCTTCACATCGCGCAGCGCCTAAACCATACCCCTTCCCTTCAATTTGAACCAGTTCCATGCCAAACAGGCCACAACCTCGATCATAAGTGCTATTGTAAACCATCTCTTCACCTTCCCATTCGTCTTTGCTACCTGTATGCCATACGCAGCGAAAAGCATCATCATTGGAATCACCGGCATGTGGAATCGTCCAGACTGAGCAAAAGCACTTAATGCCAACACTGCATGATACCCAACTGTATATGCGATTATGAACACATGCCGTCGCCATTCGCCGCTAATCAGCATCATAAACATCACGATGATTACGAAGAACGAAATAATGTTCTTAATATAACTTCCTCCGGATAGTTGCCTTTGGAGCACTTGACTCTCCAATGCCACATTGAATGATGGGAACGGAATCGTAAAGATAAGAGGCGCAAAAACGGCTTTACTGGCGTATTTAGCAAATGCATTTCCTCCAGCTCGACGGCTTCGCCACTCCATATTGACTCTTTGCTGATCCGTCTGAACTGCTTGAACCATATTTTCAGTCTGAGATCTAAGATTATCTCCAAGTCCAACAAGTAGCGTAACAAAAACTATCACACCGGCAAATATTTTCTTCCCCATACTCATCACGCGGTTGGATGCCGTAACGATATGCACCAATACAGCCAAGAAGATCACCACCGCCAATGATGCCCTGAAGAAGAACAAAGCGGATGCTGCTAATACTCCGGGAAGCATTCCTCCTAAAGAAAACCTTTGTCCGGAATTAAGTACTTTGTCAAACTGATCAACACTTAGGCAACACAAGAACACCATCTCTGATTCCTTAAACATATTTCCGCACCAATAGATCATATTGGGATTAAACGCAACAAAGATAGCTGCCATACGTGCCACGCCATCTCCGTAATGTCGTTTTGCGACATGAAATACACAAACGGAGCAATAAGCGCTGACTATCGATTTAACGATAAATGGAATAAACACATCGCTTTCGCCTCCGGTTAGAATATTGACTAATGCTAACCATATCGGATACCCCCAATCATCGATTGCCCCTTTCCATTGCACCGTCGTCAACTCGTGGAATGAAACATGATTATTTCCCCTAATCCACTCTGCTATCGCCTCTCCAAACGGCATATACCATTCCACATCTGCACCATCGCCATACGTAGTTCCCCAATCGGCAGGATTGAGTATAAAATAGCAGTAGAACGCCCATATAAGACGAACTATCAATCCTGCCACAAACACATTCCGCACAAAGGTTCTATCTTTCTTTCGTTCCCAGCTTTTGGACATCGACATGCTTCCGTAGAAGAACAACACCACGGACAATCCGGCTATCACCGCATCACGCACCTCCATCGGATATCCAAAGGCTGCAAAGCACACCAACATAGAAACGAAGAAGAACACCAGACTCTTCCCAGTCAACCAGTTCGGTATCGTCATGGCTCCCTTCATTAAAGGAGCTGATACGACATCCATTCCGAATCGATGCATCCACCTTCCCCGCCATCCAAGCGGCACAGGTCGTCTATATGTATTTTGTATTTGATTCATTCAATCATTAATTCTTTCATTCGTTAATTCTTTCACTCATTCATCCTATTATCCTTTTCAAAAATCTATAGATCTCAAAAAGCACTCGGGATTGAGAGCATCGTTTTTTGAAAGTCCCTACTCCCGAACATATCTTCCCATATTCCTTCGCTGCCTCATAATCTCCCACGTCAAATGCCTTGGCGCACAATCGTCCGTTCGTATATAATTCCCAATCCCGCTCATCAAACGGAAACTTTTCCGGAAACAATTCCCCGATATATCGACAAACATCTTTATCTCCATCCAATCGCTTCGCGTATTTTTCCACAGAATCAGGTCTCGTAATCGAAACCGTCTCTATACCAAAGGTAGCTGTAGAAACCGGTAGTATTTCAATGTCAGTATATGCTGATAGTATCATCCATGTTGGCCAATCCTGCAAGGTAAACCGACGCTTGATAAACTCATCCAAATCCAAATGCGCTTTCATAAAATCTGTACGGTACATAATCGTAGCATTACATATATCATTACTCTCCCACATCGCTGTTTGGATATCCATACTGCGATTGATATATGCTTTACATTCCTTTATTTCTCCTGTCGTTCGGTTATGTGTCCGATGGTTGGTGATGCAGATATTGCACTCTGGATGACTCTCCATATAATCCAACTGAATCTGCAACTTATGCTCGTTATGCCAATAATCATCATTGTCGCAGTTGCAAATGTACTTACCCTTGCATGCCTTCACGCACGTAGCCCAGTTCGCACCGAGTCCCATGTTCTTTTCATGGAACAGCAACTTAATCACATCCGGATGCTGCTCTTTGTATTTGAGCAACACCTCTCGCGCATTATCCGTACTGCAATCGTCTCCGATCACAATCTCCACATCTGCATCCACTTTCTGCGCAAGGATGCTCTCAATCGTCTGCCCCACCGTATCCGCACGGTTGTACGACGGTATCACAACGGAGATTAATATTTTCTTACTATCCTTCATTCTTTCACTCTTTCACTCTTTCAGTCTTTAATTCCTTAACTTTCTCTAATCCCCAATGCCATCCCCATACGCATATTAAGGGGACGCATATTCCGACGAACGTATACAGCAATACTCCCCATATATTCGCATAATCATAAATCACTGGGAAATCCTCTAATCGCTCTATTGGCAAATCGTTCACTCTAATTAGTATATACGACACCAATTTAAACGCCAACATATGCAGTGCCATTATCGCCAATGTATGTTGACCAACAAATTCCAAGATTCGATTTCCAATCTTCAATCTTAAATCTAAAATCTTAAATATGAGTTTGCTAAACTCATAGGTAATCATCGTTCCTGCTATTGCGGGAATCACATATAATGGCAACTGCTTTGGTGAAAGCAACATAAATTCCACTTTGCGCAGCAACAATAGTTCTATCGTTATCACAGCCGCTCCGCCTATCCACAGCACCCATTTATTCATCTGCCAATCTGCTTGTTTCCACCAATATCCTACTGCTATAAAACACGCGGCCAATATAGATTTATGCGAAATCGTAAAATAGGGTATTTGCAATCTGAAGATACACATTATATCTGCCAGTACCAATAAGCTTATCGCCATAAATCCTTTCATCCATTCACCCTTTAACCCTTTAACCCATTTCACCAACCTCAAAGTTGCGTAAAAAATCAAACTTCCCCATAACAATTCCTTTAAGAACCAGAACGTCCCCAACAATCCTTCATTCATGCTCATCCTTGTCACAATTCGTCCTGCGTTCCATGCATAATCTTTCCACCCGTACAACCAATCCGGCTCATAAATATAACAATGGCAGAATAAATTATGCAATGCCAAGAACGGCAACGCAAACGCTATATACGGCACATAAATCCCCTTTATCTTCCGCATCACAAACTGCTTCGCATCATCCAGGTATTTCTCCTTAAAGCAATACCCGCTCATAATAAAGAACAGCGGCATATGGAATGTGTATATAACGCGCCATACCACATGCTCTGGAGACATAGCATGAGCCAATACCATAAGTATAATACCTATGGCTTTCGTCGACGTCACTATGTTATTCTGTTGCTCCATTAATCAAACATATAATCGCTCGCGATTAGTTCGCAGCGCATCCGGCGAATACTTCTCCCCTATTCGTTGCTTCAAACTATTTCCCATCTTCTCACGCAAGCTTTTGTCCTCCAATCGTACAATAGCATCAATAAACTCCTTTGCGCCATCTGCCAATAGTATATCTTCACCTTCATTGATCATCAATCCTTCCGCACCAACTCGCGTTGAAACAACCGGTATTCCATACGCTCCTGCTTCCAGAATCTTCATACGGATTCCGCTTCCAACACGCAATGGCACAATCATCACTGTCCCTGCTAAGGCTTCACCCAAATCATCTACAAACCCGGCAAACTCCACATTCGAGTACATTCCTTCTATGCGAACCTTTGTTCCTTCACTCCATTTCCCGATAATTCGAAACCGATAATCGCTATTATTCTCCAGCAATTCCTTCCAACAGTTATCCAAGAACCACATCACACCATCGTAATTCGGATTATGCATCTCTGGTCCTATAAACGTCAGCACATGATTCCACTCGTGTTTCTCCTCAGACTTCTTATCTACCGAATTAACCACAGCAAACGATGTCAATATCGGTTTCGTCACTCCGGCATCAATTAGTTTCTGCTTATCTATCGGCGATAGCACCACTATCTCATCGTACATATTTAGTAGTCCTATCTCCTCAAATTTATGTATCGTCGCCTCATTCTTTAAACTCTGTGGTACATCCATATTCTTTAATCGCAACTCATCCCGAACAAATCGCAACTCATGATGCACAAACACCTTCTTCACATCTTTAGGTAAATCCAATACAATGCTCTGATAAAAACACATCTCTACTTGCACCACATCGATCTTTAAATCTTGAATAAGTTGATTGATGTATGCTGCAAATCTATCTGGCTGCGGTTCAAAACCCCACGACCTATAATCGTTGATATCAGGTTTAGACACCCCCACTTTATCCTTTATCTTCGCCCATTTACGACGTATTCTCCGCTTCAACTTAAACCAAAACATCCCGGAACTCTTCTCCGCCAAACAAAAGTTGTATGTCTTTACATACGGAAATAGCTCTTCCAATTGTCTCCGTTCCTGCGCAAAAGGATCATTCCATACTGTATGCGGATACACTAGATACACATTCGCGATGTCCTTCATTATCGCGATACCGTTAAATATCGCTTGATGTCCCCCCGAAGTAAGCGGATACGGGATAAATGGCTCTATCAATAATACGTTCTTTCGCATATATCACAATACATATTTTGCTATTTGTTCTAAATATTGACAGCCCCATTGCAGATCTGGCTCCATATAATTGCCTTCTGCCCATTCGTTCCAACTCTTAATAAAAACGAAATGCTTATCCTGCGGCTTGTCCTTAACTGCTTCAACAGCATATTTCACTGCCTCTCCAAATTTCTCTGGTGTTGACCCATATACTACTGTGCCTCGTAAACCGGAACGCGGTGTGTGATCCCAATTGGGCACAATAGATGGGAACACTTTGTCTTCTTTATCCAAACACGTACGGAATACTTTTACATCATAAGGACAAATATTCGGCAATTTTCTCATCTTCTCACGTTTATGGAACATGAATCGAAGCACTCTAACAAAGAAAGGCAATTGTTTCGTCGAATGATAATACTTATTGACATAATTCACAGCATCAAATCCTTCGGCTATACGAGCCGCATATCTCTGTTTTACATCATCATCTTTCTGTGCCTCCATTTCATGAGCGATGAAATAGATGCCGGGTAGCCCATTTTTTTTGGATAATTGCTGCCATAACTCAATAAAGTGCTTTGCGTCCGGCAACTGTGCGGCTTGATATATTACAAAGATAGGTTTCCCTTCGCAGGTAATATAACGTTTATCCTTAAAAGCAGGTAGCACTGCATTAAAGTGTGCTATATAATCTTCATCTCCAGGATATGTTTGTTCTATAAGTGTTTGCCGTTCTGTAGACAAACCATGTCCAAAACCTCTCCATGTCTCATTAGCCCATGCTAAAGCAAATGGGAAATCGGGTTTGCCGGAAGCTAGCACCTCGTTAAATGGACGTTCGAGCAAACGTTTACCGGCAAACCAATAGTGCCAATACACAAACCCTTCCACTCCGTACTTACGTGCCAATTCCGCTTGAGCTTCGCGTGTCTCAGGAACTCGCAGATCATAGTATCCTAAATCAGCAGGTACGTGGGGCTGATAATGTCCGGGAAAAAGCGGTTTCGCTTTCCCGACATTGGTCCATTCTGTAAATCCTTTGCCCCACCATTCATCATTCTCAGGTATCGGATGAAACTGCGGCAGGTAATACGCCAACACTCTGGCTTTGGGTTGTTTCTGTTCTAATGTCATAAATTGATTCTATTTTTTCAAGACTTTATTATACACTTCCATTATCTTGGGACCATAGACCTCTTGGGAGAGGCTATCTACTGCAAACTTCTGTGCGCGGAGAATCAATTCTTCCTGAGGTTCCGTACATACTTTTCGAATAAGTTGAGCACACTCCTCTACCGTATTGAATAAGTATCCGGTTTCTCCATCTTTTACAATATCCAACGTTCCACCTGTTGCATGAGCTATAACCGGACACCCATAAAACATTGCCTCCGCTGTTACGCGTCCCAATGCTTCACATTCAGATGCCATTATATAAGCTGATGCTTTTGCAAAATATGGCTTAACATCCTTCTGGCATGCGACGAAATCCACAGAATCTAAGACTTTATATTCACTTGCAGTTTTAGACAAAACTTCTTTATACTCATCAGAACAATTTCCCATAAGTTTTAATCTGTAACCATCCTTTGACATGCCGCTTAGACCAAACGCTTTAATTGCTAATCTTGCTCCTTTAGAGTCTGATAAATAATATGAACTTAATAACAGATATTTTTCTTTTTCCTGAATATAACATGCATCACTTTTTTTTCGAATGGCATTATTTATTACCCAAGTATTCTCATCTGGCATTTGCCAATGTTCTTTTACGGCAGAAGAAATAGCAATGCGGGCATCAGCCTTATTTATCAAATTTCGCAAGCGTGGAATACCTTTGTAAATATCAAAATGAAAATCCAGATCACAGAATTCACGCACATGCCATATATGTTTTGCATGCAATTTTCGAGACAACAGGACGCCTATGTCATTTGGACTTGTATTGGAATGAACGATATCAACTTTGCGTCCCGCCATAATCTTTCTGACAAAACGTAGGCACATATAATCATATCGCCATTTTTTGACAACATGCCAACGCCATGGATGTTTCCATTCTGATATTAGCGAATTATGAGAAAACGCTTGCAAACGCACAAAAGAATATATGTGGCTTTCTATCCCATGATTGATAAAATGCTCATACCCCACTCCTCTTTCTGGGAATATGACGATAGGTTCTACATTATCGCGAATTCCATCTATCATATTATATAATGACGCGGTGGATCCTCCTAATGATGGGTCTATACAAATATATAATATGTTGATTTTCTCATTCTTAGTCATATTCCTTTTATAAAAATAGTATCATATGTTTTTTCACATACGTTTATATGATAGGTATTTAAATGTTCTGTCATCTCCTTACGCAAATTTGCATGCTTGTTTGGGAACTGAATAGTTTCTTTTACTGCATGATAAAATGACGCCTCATCTGTAAATATTTCTCCCGCACAAATCTTTTCAAAAGGATAAAAAGCAAGTCCTCTTGATTTTTCATACATCTCTTTATCATAGAAGTTGAATATTACAGGCTTATCCAATAGTAGATAATCTACATATGTTGACGTATAATCTGTCATTAGCATATCGCTAACTTTCATCAGTTCGATAAGTCCAAACTTTTCGTTGCCAGTAAAATTAACAACCCCATTAGGTAAATTAACATCTACGACCTGCTTGTTTTGGAATGGATGAAGTTTACATACGATTAGTATCTCGTTCTCCTTTAAAAATTGTTCAAACTTTTCTCTATTAACGTCAAAACCTAATATAGATCGTTTTATATCAAATGTTGCACGCTCATAATCACGGTGAGTAGGCGTGTATAGGATTATCTTTGAATATTTATAATCACCACAAAGCTTTTGGAGGATATTCCTTACATGGGAAAGATTCTCGTGCTCCAATAATACATCAGAACGCACTTTACCAATTGGCAGAAATTTATAGAATGGTAATTCAAAAGCCGCTGAATCAATTTGACTATTTACTAAAGAAGAAGAAACAATGACATCCGGTTTATTTGTATTTTGAGCTCTATATCCCATATGTTGTGTTGTAGAGCAGTAGCAGTCATTCTTTAGAGAAATAGGATAATAACTCAAACATAAATAATGCTGTCCCTTCTTTTTTTTATAAGGGAATTTCTCTTCACTACAAAAAATATATTCAGAGGAAGCCCATTCTTCTCTCAATTTGCGGTTTGCAGGATTGCTCAAGCCCGGGATAATATGTATATTTGCATTGGGATAGTTATTTTGACAATACTTTTCTTCCTTTTCTGCTTGTTCTTGAGTTGTGGAAACCACAACGATTTCTTTATTGTTATATAGAGAATTATCAAGGATATATCGAACAAATATCAGGCAATTATCCGCTTTATAGCTAATAATTGAGGCTTTATCATTAATACATATTCCGTCATGAGGAATAAATATGCATTTCCCTTTTTGTACTTTAAAAAAGTATCGGAAATATATTCTTTTTATGAAATTCCTAATGAGTCTCATATTATAAAAATTAATGAAATTTTCTTTGTTCTTTCAATTTTTCGTAATGCTCTATATTGCGGTACTTGACTACCTTTGCCGGATTACCTGCAACAATAGCATATTTAGGAACGTTTTTGGATACTACTGCACCAGCAGCGATAATTGCACCTTCACCAATATGAACGTTTCCAACAACTATCACTCTATTGCCAAACCAAACATTATCTTCAATAATAATTTTCTTTAAATTATACGTTGTGTCATAAGGAATAGCATTACCATCATCGTAATTATGATTTTGTGTAATTATCATACATTGTTGTCCTGAATGAAAATTATTGCCAAAGTACACACAGCCATCACCCTTAACACATATACCGTTGAAATTGCAATTATTACCAAAGTGTATTTCTCCCTCAAAGACTGATTCATATCCAACATACAAATCTTTCCCACAGGATGCAGCAACTTTTTTTGCTAGACGTGTGTGATACCCTGCTCGTCCTTCCTTTCTAATGCACCAATCTTCACGGATAATCCTGCGGATTCTTGGAGATGCCACAAATTTAATCGGCAGCAAAAAGAAATCTATAATTCTATTTAATGTGTATTTCATTTTAATCTTAACGCTGGGTTAATAATCTTATTTATAAGTTTTTCCGCAACAGCATCAATATCTGCAAATGCCACACGTTTAGGCAGTTCCACATTGAAGCGATTGTGTACTTTTGCTACCAGTTCGTCCGTATAGATCAAACATCCATCCGTCACGTTCTCTATTCCATCCAGATAAATCGATTCCATATTGGCACGAACCATGTCATCTTTTCTAAAGATCCTTTCATCGATATAGCCGGTAATGGTTGAACCATCCAATATAAACGGATAACCACCGATATTACCTTGCACACCCGGAGAATGAATCTTGCATAATTTCTCATCTCGCAATGATGTCAACAAAGCATTGATGATGGCAAAATTACTGGATGCATTCATCATATTACGCTTTTGATCAGTTGGCATTGAAATAGCGCAGTGCTTAAGCAATTCATCTTGATTAAAATCCAGTTTTTCGCCTCTATAGCTTGCGTCTATTAGCAAATCTTGCCCTTCCGATTGTCCCTCTTTACTAATCACTACATCATGAAAATGGCTCATCGCGATAGTCATATCTATCTCATTGAGGTTTTCAATGTCATATTTTTCTGCAAGATAGAACTTCATTCTAGGAATTAAGTGATTCAGGTTTCCACTACCAAAATCAAAAGAGCACAATCCAGCAGACTTCAACCATGGTATTACAGCATCTGAATATGAGGTATTGATAGTGATAGCCTTACTATCTGCTTTTTCGTATGCAAGCATAATATTTCGCGCATACTTTATTGCGAGCGGAGCCCATATACCATAAGCACGCAAATTGCTCCACGAGATAGATCCGTATTTCAATCCAGCATACACACGACTACTATTCACAATGATATGCGGCTCATACTTGCGTAGCGCAATGGCAATCGAATCAACATCATTTAAGTCGCATTGTGCTATATATATATAGCTCCGTAACTGTCCACGGATAGTAGCAGCCGTACGGACAATATTCACATCCATCTGCATCTTCTCCACATTACGACCGGCTACTATAATATCTAACTGCTCATCCGCTTGCGAAACAAGATAATCCAATAGATAGTTACCAACACTACCCAATCCGATAATCATGATCCTCACTTTTTGCCCGGACATGATAGTCCGCTGCAGCAGACGATATTTCTCATTAAATTCTATCATTGATTCAATTGTTTTAACACGTTTCTATAATCTATTATCGTATTGCAATTATACCAAGTTTCTACCGGTACAATTGCCAACTCTCCTTGATAGCGATTCAAATAATTCTGAATGATAATCAAGTTCGTTCCTTGCTGCTCCTTGTCAGACAATTTCGCAACCACATCTCGCATCAAATTAGAATCCGAGAACTTCCACATCTGTCCGGAATTATATATCGCTTCAAATGGCTCATCAATCTGCAATGCCTTATGCGAGGTATCATAGATATAATGCGGACGATGGTTCGTATCAAAATACAGCACCACTGCTTTGTTTGACAAGATCAATTCGTGATTAACGCATAGCACAGAACCATCAGCATTTTGCATCTTTTTAAAACTCTCCGTGTCGTAATACAAATCGCCTTCCACAAATGTTATTTCTTTCACATTCGTATTCACCGCTTTCAGTCCCAAATAAAAACTATACCCGGAACCATAGTCCACGAAATGCTCATTATACACCATCGTGATACGTTTATCTTGCAGACTCTCCACATATGCCACCAAATCCGCATATTTATAACCACCTACGATAATAATCTGGTCATAGTCCTTTGCGCGGTTGATAATCTGATACAACAAGCAATTCGTACTACTTCCTTCGTAGTACAAGCATTTCAGCCACTCGCCTCCTACGCTCTGATTGAACCGCGTTGAGGTTCCGGCAACTGTTATGATTAACGCTCTTTTCATTTATACATCTCCGCACACATCTTTAATCCATGCTCCAATGTCACAGAGGGTTTCCAGTTCGTACGCGTTCTAATTTTATCAGTATTCAATATTCTTCGCTCCGGATCGGATGCGCGGTATCCCTCAAAGCGAATCTTCGGATTGGGTTTACCTAATACCTCACCAATCATATTAGCTAACTCAATGATAGTCACTTCTTCGTCGGTTGCTACATTATACACCGTTCCGTCCAATGCACTGGGTGTTGCCATCAGTTCCATCACAGCACGACAACTATCGATATTATGCAGGAACGTACGACGATTAGTCTTACTGTTCTCTAGCAGCACTATCTCGTCCTTCGTCTGTAACTCATTGAAGATATGCGGAATGATGTGCTTAGCGAAACGCTCATGGTTGCTATACACATTAGCGAAACGGATAGAACAACCTTTAATCTTACCTTTATCTACGGCATCTTTCATAAAGAACTCCGTAAGCAGTTTACCTACCGCATAACTTGTCCGTTGACTATGCTCTGCATGAGCAATTAGCAGGTAATCATCTTCTCTCACACCACCATTTGCGTTCCAAGATTGCATGGAGTAAACCTCCGAGGTGGAGCAGTTGATATAGGTCGAAGCGCCGCAACTGATTGCTTGCTCCAAGAACTTCTTCATCGATACCACATTCGTTTGGAATGTATGCTCCACTTCATAAAAATGCTCCGTATGAACTACAGCAGCGCAATTAACATACAGCACATCATCATATTCTGCCTTATGCTCCATCACATACTGCTCTATGTCTGCCATCTGCTCGGCATTGTTCAGATCATACTCCTTAAAGATAAATCTCTGATTGTCAATCACATCCTTTACCGAATCCAACGAACTGGCAAAGAAGTTATCAAATCCCAACACCGTATGCCCTTGCAATAGCAACTGACGACAAAGTTCATTCCCTGTCATTCCTGTCACACCGCTTATTACATATAAATTTTTCATATTTGTTATGGGTTATTATACCCCTCTTTCTAATCGTTCTTTATAAAATGAATCTATTTCAACCGGATATAAACTTTGTTCATAGGCTATATTATATTCCGCACTCAATAACTGGCACTCACCTGTCTCTGTATCCAATATCGCATACTGCGCTCTTGGATTATGGTTGCGCGGTTGACCTACTGACCCCGGATTGATAAATACCGTTTTCTTCTTATTCCGCATTAAAGGATTCTCATCCGCGAAACACACCTCATTATATTGCGGTACATGAGAATGCCCATGCAACACAAAATCATATTTCTTATAGCATTCGTCATGCTGCTCCGCATCTGTCATATTTCCCCAATAAACATCCTTCATATCACCATGAACCAACAAAATCTTTTTCCCCTCTATGTCCAACTCAACACATCCGGATTTCGTCATGTTTTTCAAATACTGCTTCGAATGCTCCGACAGGATATTCCGCATATACATCAGTGCACTGCGTCCACGATCCGTAGAGAAATGCGGCAACTGGGAATCATCTACCATAGCACACTCATGGTTACCCCATATATTTGCCAATATAGGTTTATCCAACTGCTCCAATTCCGCAATCACTTCATTCGGACGCATTCCATAGTTAACAATATCGCCTAACAGCACATATGCATCCACTATATGGTTACTCTGAATATCTTCCAATACTCTATTCAGTGCACTCAGATTTGCATGTATGTCTGATAAGATAGCGATCTTCATCTCAACAATTCCTTCATTAATGCTTCTTTGTTCTGTTGGGGTGTGGTGGTTGGACGGCCTAAATCCTTTCGGTTTCCTTTGCGTACATTGACGTTGATAAGCGAAACTCCATCCATCACCGCGTTGTTCACATGGTTCATTGCCGCCATCAGCGACATTTGATTATCTACCGAAATCACATCCGTATACCCCACAGCCTTGGCAACCGCCTCCACATCTATCTTCTGCCCAACAGTCGGCTGTCCTCCCACGGAGTCATGTGCGCCGTTATTGAGCACAATATGCACAAGGTTCTTGGGATTATAATCTCCGATAATTGCTAATCCTCCCATATGCATGAGTAGTGCTCCATCTCCGTCAAAAACAATCACGCGTCTATTCGGCTTCTGGAGAGCAATACCCAATGCAATCTGACTCGCGTGTCCCATACTACCCACTGTTAGGAAATCATGAGCGTGCCCTTGTCCTTTTGCCTCCCGATATTCAAAGAGTTCACGGCTGATCATACCTGTCGTGGATACAATAATATCATCTTCTCGCAATTTATCTACTACTATCTTTATAGCTTCCTCACGTGCCAATGACCAATCTTGATTTGTTTGGTTTTGTAGTTTGTAATCCTCAAAAGTTCCCTTCCGCACAATAAGCGCATAGACACCGTTCGTCTCCTTGATTGCATGGAGTGCCTCATCCGTCTGCTTTTCCCAATTCTCATCCAATACCGAATACGGAATCCCCATCGTCTCTAACAATGACAGCGTCACCTTACCTTGCTTCACATGTTGCGGCTCGTCATGTACGCTCGGTTCACCTCTCCAACCCATTATTAATAATAGCGGCATCCGATACACATCCGCGTCCATCAGACTCAGCAACGGATTCACAGCATTGCCCTCACCGGAGTTCTGCATATAGACGCATCCTATTTTGCCCGTTGCCAAATGGTAACCGGCAGCCAGAGCCACCGCACCGCCCTCATTCGCCGCAATGATATTGTTCTCACGTGCCACATTGTCCGTGATATACGCACACAGGTTCTTCAGAAGCGAGTCCGGCACTCCTGCAAAGAACTCTACGCCTCCCGCATGCAGTTTTTCTATAAATTCTTTCGGTTCTATCATTGTTTCGTTCCTGGAATTAACGTCAATATATCCTTTATAGGCATGCAATAGTCGGCACTTGCCTCCTTGCAGCGTCCATGCTCCAGAATCGATTTCGCACAACTCACCATCGCAGGATAAGCACTACGTAGCATGTGGTTCGCATAAATCACGATGTTCACGCCCCACTCAGCAAACTCATCTTCCGTGATATGATTGAATGTCGTTGGTACCACAACTATAGGCGTATGACCATCCTTCTCGCGGAAGCGCGTACAGAAATCGTGTATGTCTTCTCCGTCTTTATTGCGTGAATGAATCATAATTCCATCTGCTCCTGCTGCAACATAGGCAAAAGCACGCTCTAATGCATCTTCGACCGGTTTTCCGGCTATCAAGCTCTCCACTCGAGCGATAATCATAAAATCCCGCGTCACTTGCGCAACCTTACCGGCACGAATCTTCTCGCAAAATCCATCTATGGTGTCCTGCGTCTGCACAGCATCCGTTCCGAATAACGAATTTTGCTTCAATCCCACTTTATCCTCGATAATCACTGCTGATATTCCCATACGCTCAAGCGTACGCACTGTAAAAGGGAAGTGCTCCACCTTACCGCCAGTATCTCCATCAAAGATTACCGGTTTGGTAGTTACCTCAAGACTGTCATTCAAGTCATGCAGACGAGTTGTCAGATCCACTGCTTCTATGTCAGGTTTCCCCTTGCTCGTCGAATCCGTAAGTGAACTAGCCCACATTCCATCGAACTCCCGCACACAACCATCTTGCTCTACTTTTGTATTCTCGATGATTAGACCGGTCAAACCACTATGGCTCTCTAAGATACGTACAATAGGCTTCGCCGTAATCAACCGACGCAACGATTTCATTCTTGCTTCTGGTGTAGTGCCTAACTTAGCTAACTCCTCAGCCAAACCCGATGACGAAATGCCTTTCGTATAGGGAATCTCTATCACTTCACCACCTTGCTCCTTCATCACTTTAAATACCTCCTCGCGGATGTATTTATCCGGTCCTTCTACCCAGTCATCACCATGAATGATATAATTAGGCTTGTATTTTTTTAGATTAGGTACGTAACTCCAAGCGTCCTGTGGTACTACTTGCGCAACACCTTGAATATGTTCTACAACGTTCTTACGCTGCTCATACGTCAAATACGGCAGCCGTTTATGGGTTGCGATAGCTTTGTCCGTAAACAATCCTATCATCACATCTCCATACTTTGCTCCTTCGGAAATGATATTAATCAATCCCGGATGCATAATGTCGGCTATCATGCCGAGATATACTATCTTTTCTTTCATTTCAATCTAATATACAACTCTCTACTTATCTATAATGTCCTGTATTGCTTTTCGCAACTCCGCCTCTTGCCCCTTTCCTCCAGTACCTCCGAAATCACCTTTCATTGAGAATAGTTTTTCAGCATAGGGCAAAAGCTTATTAACATTCTTAGTAATTATCTCTCTATAAACCGAGCGTACCGAATCATAATCATGTGGCATTATATTCTGCACATCCGAAGACAACTTTGATTTATGTAAATACCCCATTAGCCATATTAACGCTCCGACGCCAGTAGTCTTTAATAGTATAGAAGAAATCGGTTCGCCCTTTCGAGGCCAATAATCATGAAGGGTTGCCTTTATCACATCGAAGAAATCTAATGTTTCGGCAGCCATATAATAATAATTACTCTTCTTCTCATCCGGATTAGAGTACCAAATTCCTCTCGGCTGGAAATGACGTATTAACGCATCTGCAAAAAATGCTTGCGACACATATCCATCACCTACTCCTAACATTTTTATACATCTATGCAAAGGAGATCCTTTCGTTGTATTCACATAACGAACTAACTGATGTGCTATATAGATGTTTGTGTGTGTCAGATCATCCGAATCTTCCGGTACATGCATTCCAAATATAGAGTAGTACAATGACTTCTTAACTGGTTTCTGATTAAAATTAACATCTGCAAATACACGAGCCTGCTCCCATAAGTCAAAATTAATCAAAATTGAACAATTGAGATAATAGGATTCAAGGTATCTCTTAATAAGCAAGTCTTCTTCTAATAAACTATAACATACATCATCATATAGAGCCTTTAGACTAAATAAACGATGTTGCCCATCGACAATATACAAAGATTTAATTCCATCATAAAAATGTATAACATCTACACTTTGACCCACAGATAAATCTTCTCCGTCCCAGTGTGCTGCTAAGAGGATAGTTGTTGGAAATAAAGCTATACGTTGAACATCTGATGATGAAGAAATAGCCGATTTAATATAACGTACAATCTCTTTTATTCGAGTCTGTTCTATCCGACGTTGATAAAATTCATTCTCCTTATCTCTTTGGTCGATAGCATTATCATATGGATTATCATCCGGCTCAGTCATGTATGTAAATTCAGCATATCTGAGCAAATCAACCATTCTTAGATTTGCCTGCATTATAAATTTCTGCGATTCATTATCACCCCTTAATATGTATCCTTTACTTTCCATACTACTCATTGATTTTGAAATAAGTTATTTCCTTCCTTATCTGCCTTTGCGATATTCTCCAGCACCACGGTTGTTTCTTCTTTAGCTTTTTTCTCTCTTTCTTTCGGCGAAGTAGCTATACGTTTTTTGTCTATTTGTAACAACAATTCTTGTTTTAACGAATTATATATATCTTCTTTAAACACTGTAGAAACACTATTATACACCTGCGTGGGCAAGTTATCTTTGAGGTATTTTTGCACCTCGCCTGGCATTAATCTACTAACTTCAGTTTTAGTAGTTTCTTCCGAAACAGTTTTTGCAGCCTCTTCTGCTATCATTTTCGCAACACTCCGCGCTGTTGCATCTGCCACATTTTTTGCAACATCTCTTGCAGTAGTATCAGCCACTGCATTTGCTGTTTCTTTAGCCGTATCTTTAGCCGTATCAGTTGCAATCATCTTAGACTCTTTTCGAACATCATCCTGTAGATCTTTTATTGATTTATAGCCAAAGAATCCGCATATTGCCACTATAACGCTAATTATAAGACTGATATAAGTCTGCCATCTAAATTCATTTTCAGACTGCTCTAGCACATAGTTATATCGTTCCTCTAACCGCAACTCTTTTTTTTCAATCTCCTGAAAAAGAGCAGCTGCATCGGCCGCGCTTAAGACATAATCATGCTCTAGGGAATCTATTTGACACACATGCACCACAACTTCGGTCGTACGAGGACGTTCAAATAATACATACGCAGAGACAAGCATGCCTACCACGCATAGAAGTATCATGATATACGCAAATATATCGGGTAGTATCGACTTGCTTTTTTCTTCACTCATATCGCTATTTTTTTTATAAACATCCTCATTTTATACATGCACTTTTTAAAGCGCATAAAATCTGTGGCAAAATTACAAAAAAAATCCCACATATGCAAGCATATGAGGGAAAATTTTGATTTTTTCTTGTTTTTATCCTATTTTTATACTTTTTCTTTCAAGAACCGCCCTATACACCATTGATGTTGATGTTAGGATTCTATTTGCAATATGAGGCAATATCTTTTCTAATAACTGCCTGCACATCTTCTGCATAATCAATTATTGCGCTCACATCTTCTAAGAGTTGCGTCATAATCGGCTCAACGTCTCCAGCTCCTCCGGATATAACGCGAATTGGCTTTGCTGCCCCTTCGAGCGTATGAACATGCTGACTATAGATGGATAACTCCGCTACGTGCTTGTTAAAGCTTTCCATGGCTCGATGGATTTCATGCTTCTTTTCTATAGCCGAAAAATCATAGTACGTGCCTAAACGATTCAATTTCGTTTGCACCTCCGGATATAAAGACTTTATGTGCTCCTCTAAATTTCTACACCATTCCAAATAATTAGCAGGTACATCGTGCTCCACCTGACATATAAGTTTCAATTGCATCAACTCATCAACAATTGATTGCAAACATGCCATCGCATCTTCTACAACTTGTAGTTTCTTTAAAATGACTGTCTTCTTAATCTCGTCGCTCCATTGACGTTTATGCATTAACCAATTGATCAGCCCTCGTACAATATCCGCAAGCACAGCACCAAGACCTAATGCTCCTATATATCCTAACCATTCTGCCATAAAATCCTCCAATTAATAATACTTTCATTATCGAGTTATCTCATTTTTAACATATTTCAATCCTCTTTCATAGCCTCTTTCCATTTCCTTTCATAACATTCTTCACATATGCCGTTTTCTGGATTTACATATCTATATTCTCCGCATATTTCGCAACAATTTAAGTCCTCGTCAAAGAAATTCACCTCAGAGGACAAATCCATTTCTTTTATCACATCTGCGCCTACTGCATCGATAGATTGATAGTTGAAGGCTCCTACAGGATACTCCCACACATGAAACTCCAACTCAATCTGCTTTCTACAACATGGGCAATCAATCCCATCCACAGCCAAATACTCATGTTCCACTCCCATAGAACGTTCATTGGTTCCATTGGGTTCCCATGCTAAACACAAATCCGACTTATCCACTTCAAATAGATGACCACAGCGAGAACACTTTAATATCGTCAAATTATCCATCTTTAATTTTCGACGACGCATTATTTCCTTCAATTGTATCTGATAATGTACTTTCTCCAACTGTCCGAATATAGGTAGCAGCGATGTGTCTTCTGCATAATAGATTTCAAGTTTATCTATCATCTGACCATGCGTATATTTCCAAAAACGCAGACCTGTTTCTTTCTGGAATTCGTCGATCAACTCTGTTCGAGGACCTTTTGCCGGGTCATTCTGATCCACGTTCCAATCTTCCTTCACATCATCCGATATAAGGATTATATCCTTGGAATTTAATCGCGCATAACGTATTATTTCTTTCCATAGTATCAAATCTCCAAATTTCTGAATTCCATGTTTTTCTTTCGAATCCATATAGCCTGGAGGAATCGATTTCTTATAGCGCTGCTCTCCCTCTTTTGCTATTTCGATAAGGTCCGTAACAGAAAGCTCAACCCCTTTTTCAAATAATTTATATATCTCATATATCTTATCTTCTATAGCAGCCTTTTGTATCTCTTTCCTTCTATCGGTAAATTGATCTTTAATTATAGATTGTATTTCTACGTATATCTCATTATGCCTTTTCACTGCCTCTTTAAATCTCTCAAGCGCTTTCTCTTCAAAATAAGGATGAGTTTCTTCACCAGACAATGAGGACATAAATTTAGACAACTCATCACTATACTTCTGCCATAATGAATTTAACTTATCTTCCGCAGAATAACATTCAATTATCGCGGAATGCAAAAATTTAGTGTGGTGTATTTCGAATTCTAATCTTACTTGAGCGGGGATCCATATGCGATCTTTTAAGTATTTTAGAATTTCAGCAAAATGTTGTTGAGCGCTAAAAGATAGTGAATAACTATCTCCTAACGCACTTGTATCAAATACGATTATCGCATTCTCCCATAGATCTTTTTCCTCATCTGCTGTCATTATCCTAAATTATCAAATAGTTAATTTCAGGCCCTCTGCTTGTAAGGCAGATGCTCATAAGGCTTTATATTCCTTTTCATTCTCGCTCTTTTCTTGCACAACGGTCGGTGGTGAGTTTGCTATCTTCCTCCAGTTCCAAGAAATGGTCAAAATCAGACAGATACAACCGATCCTGTACTATCCTGTATTTCTCAAACTCCGTCTCCGCTTTCGCTTTCGCCAACTCCGCAGAGATCCGTCCCGCGTCCTGCAGCACATCCTTGTCCCACAGATTCAGGAACCCATTCAGTCGCGTCTCCCAATCGGCCATCGTCATCGGGATATGCCGTATCGCTTGCACCTCCGCAAAATCCAGATACGCACTCACCATTCGCGCCAATGTCTGCAGTTCCTCGTCCGTCAGATAATTCTTCGCCACCACCACATCGTACCGATGGATCTTCCCCTCCGGAGCACCTTCCCACGTCGTCAGTCCCATGTGCGTTTTCTCCGCATCAGCTCGCTCATAGATCAACTCCGCTGCCGTATGCTGATGCACCACATAATGCAACTTATTCTGCACTGCTGCAAAGAACCGTTTCGTAGCCGTTGCCGTAGGGTCATAATCAATACTCGTCGCGTAAATATCTGTTATCTTCTGATAGAATCGACGCTCTGACAACCGGATCTCCCGTACGCGTTCCAACTGCTTCTCGAAGTAGTCTTTCGTCAGGATCGTCCCACCGCGTTTCAGCCGTTCGTCGTCCATCACCCAGCCTTGAATCGTGTAGTCTTTCACTATCGCGTTGGCCCATTTGCGGAACTGCACAGCACGTTCGTTGTTTACCTTAAATCCCACAGCGATAATCATCTGCAGACTATAGTGTTTCACTTCACGCGCCACTTGCCGCACACCTTCCGTTTGAACTATCCGGAAATTCCGGATGGTTGCCTCCTCAGACAACTCATTGTCGGAATAAATCTTCTGAATGTGCTCATTTACAGTACGCACATCCACTCCGTACAACTCAGCCATCAGTCGTTGCGTCAGCCAGATGTTCTCATCTTGGTAACGCAGTTCAACGCTCTCCGGTTGATCACCTACAGCACTGATGAACGTCAAGTACTCAGCCGCAGACGACCTAATTGTTATTTCCTTTCTTTTAGCCATGGTCTATTTTTCCTTTCAGCTTGCAAAGATACAAAAAAAAAATGAGATATCCAAATAATCGCATAAAAATCTTTGATTTTTGTGAATTTTGCGATTATTTGGGAGAATGATGCTAATGATGCGAATGATGGAATGATGGAATGATGGAATGATGCGAATGATGGAATGATGGAATGATGGAATGATGAAATGATGGAATGATGGAATGATGAAATGATGCGAATGATGCGAATGATGGATTACTTTTTAATCCTTTTTCTCGCAGTCATTATACTCGAAGTTATCATACGCATAATCTCCTCAGCATCTTTATATAAATCTTCAAACTGTAGTTCTGTAATATATTCTGTAGCTTTCAACAACTCTAACCAATAGATTGTTTCACTACATTCCTTTTGTGCAATAGAAAGTTTATGAATAAAATCCATATCACTTTCTGCAAATGTTGCCTCACGGTGATTGGCGCCTATAGCAGTACCGGAACGCTGGATTTGATCAGCAATATTGTACTCGTGCTTTTGTTCATTCAGATAGTTCTTCAGTTTTACCATCCGAATGGCGAAAGCCATAAATTTTTCTTTGTATATTTGATCTTTTTCGTTTGTCATTTCACCATTTAGCAAACTCCGTTTGCGTCACCATTCCGCCATTAAACTATTCTCAGCCATACCATAGTTTTTGTCCAACAGATTAAGATCTCAGGAACAAGAAATGTTTGAATAGTATCCTCCATAAATTTCCTCCAGCTATCTTCTATTTAAAAGTTCATCTATCACAACTATCTTCTTCCGTCCAGATACCGTTCCAATTTCTCCACTCCTTGCACGTATTTCTCCGGATTCAAATCCCGCAACTTCTCAATATTCCGCTGTTTCCACTGCACAGACGGAAATCGACTCAGATCCCCTGCGCAGCACACACTCCAATCCGGTTCACCCTTCTCCAGCGACACCAAGAACCACTTGTCCGCATCACTCAGTCCCTCCATTACAAACCGGTGCAGAGCCACACGCGCTGCCTCATAATCGGCATACGAAAACGGCTCGTCCGTCATCCCCACAAACTGCTTCTCCAGCGCATCATGCTGATCTATCGCATTCGGTGCCAACGACTCAATGATCGGTTTGTCACTTCCGGCCAGTGCCAACAGTAACCCGTCACGCACCTCGTCAAAACCACACCCCATATGCACAAAATCGAACAAGTCCCTCGGATGCTGCCGCGACAATGCTGCTGACAATTTCCCACCATATAACTGCGACAGTCCCACTACATGCGCTTTACATTTCGTATGAAAGTCCGCTTCTGCTGCCGCACACAGACTCCGCGTCTCCACGGCTCCCAACGCACCGCGTTTCGTTCCGTTTACCTCCACTTTCACCATCGCCATATCCAGCGTACACAGCAATTTCCATACATCCGGCTTGTGGATCACACGGATTCCTTTAACACGTTCCAGCAGACGCAACCGCAACTCACCAAGCAGCCTATTTATCTCACGCAGACTCGTCTCCCGATCCTCTATTGGCAAGTACGTCAGGTCGATGTCCACCGAATATCGCGGCATGTTCTTATGAAACAGGTTGATGGCCGTACCACCATGCACTGCCAACTGCTCCAACTCATAGATGTGCGGCAATATCCGTAGCACCAACGCCACCTGTTCCCTGTATTCCTCGTGCTTATTCATATTCCTTCAATTCCCTCGGTATCGTCATCTTATATTTACTCACATACACCCCATCCGTCTCTGCCAACTGCATCACTGCCGTTCCCAGATCCACCTTCGTCACGTCTATGTCCTCCAACCATGCATAATTCGCTTTCTCAGCCATGTACATAAACATCCGCTTTACCCGATAACTCGTCGTACGCTCCAGCAACGACTGCATCAGCTCCGGACGCAAACCGCCCAACTGCTCCATCAAGTAGTACACGTCTATGTAGCTGTAACGTCTTGGTGCCAGGTATAAGCATTCCAATATCGCCAACTCATTCGTTGAAGCCGGTAACGTCAAACCGCGATACGGTATCTCTTCCGACTCTGCCGTTGCCAACTGGGGCGTGTAGAAATACTCGAATGTCCTGTCGAACAACTCCGACTCCAACCATCCTATCTTCCTCCTCTGATCTGTTGTCACGACGCATTGCGGCTTGCCCATAGGCACAAAATGCATTACCCCATGAACCTCCAGCGCACTATGCGCTGCCAATCGCAACTGCGTCTGTGTCTGTTTGGCACTGCACATCAATGCTGCGTATGCCGATAACTCTTCTCCAGAACGGTAGTACACACCCCGTGTCAGCAACTTCAGCCAGTCTGAGTTCCGATATTGCTGTAGTAATTGCGAGGAGTACCCATGCGCAATCAACCACTCTGAGAAGTACAATCCATTGGGTATCCCTTCCGAGAGCAAATTATTTAATTTATTTCTTGTTTCTAAAGCCATACTTTATCTTTACGCCACAAATTCAAGTGCAAAGATACTACAAAAATTTGGAATGAGCAAATTTTTGCTGCAAAAAATTAAATTTATTTGTAGTTTTAGCGGGAAATGCTTGTTATTCGCACAACTGTGCTCTGTAATTTCGGAGTGGATACCCTTTAGGGGCGTGCCGAAGTTACAGAAATATTTTTCAAAAAAAATCCCACATATGCAAGAAAAAAGCCTAATATTCGTAAAAAAAAATTAGATTTTTAATCTAAAGACGAAGATTGGGCTGTTTTCAATTGGTAATTGGTTATTGGTCATTGGTTATTTTTTGCAGTCTTAATACACGCAGTAATAATACGATATAATTCGGAAACATCATTTATTAACTCTTCATATTGAGTCTTTGTTATCAGTTCTGAACCGTAAAGTACTTTTAGCCAATAGATAGTTTCGTTCGCTTCTTTTTGCGCGATGCCTAATTTATGCACAAAGTCGGCTTTGCTTTCGGCATCACAGGCTTCGCTGTAGTTGGCTCCGATTGATGTGCCACTACGTTGAATCTGGTCTGAGTTGTTGTACTCGTGCTGTTTCTCTCGCAAGTATTTGCGCAGTATGTTAATCTTTACCGAAAAGGCGATGCATTTATCAAGAAATTCTTCTTTCATCATAATTTCTTTCAATTGGTCATTTGACAGTTGTTATTGGAGATTTAAGAATGAAGATTGGAGATTGAATCTTCGATATTTGTCATTTGTCATTGCCCATTTCTCATTTGCCATTTGCCAGTTGTCATTTGTCATTGCTCATTTTAAGTGTTTTTAGGCTTACTATGTTTCTCCGAAACTCGCGAGTCGCACTTACTCTTTGACTGTCCATCGGACACTCCGCGGTGCGGCTATTCCGCTTCACGCTCATTGGTCGGTGGTTTGCCGTTAGAATAATGGTAGCGTTCGACTTGAGCACCTTTAATTTCCTTTTTCCTTGAACTGAGCCAGTGCTCTCTCAATGACTTTGTCCATGTCGTAATATTTGTACTCAGCAAGGCGGCCACCGAAGATAACGTTTGGCTCTGCTTCTGCGAGGGCACGGTATTGATCAGCAAGGGAGTTGTTGCGCTCGTCATTCACCGGATAATACGGCTCCATGCCGGGTTTGAACTCGGTGGAATATTCTTCGCTGACTACTGTCTTGGGTACATCGTACACAGCTTGACCGAACAGCTCGAAATGTTTATGCTCGATGACACGGGTATAGGGCACCTCGTGCGACGTGTAGTTCATTACCGCATTCCCCTGATAATTAGGCATATCCTCCACACGCGTCTTAAACGAAACCGTTCGCCAATCCAATCGTCCCAACTTATAGTCAAAGTATTCATCCAACTGACCTGTATATACAATCGTGTCAGCAAGTGCTTTGGCAGCTTGCACACGATTGTGGTTGAAAGTGGAAAGTTGAAGGTTGAAAGTTTTTAATAACTCCTCAAAACCAGACCCAAAGAAGTCCACGTTTGTACGGACTTCCGATCCTTCCAGCAACTTCTCAATGAGGAGATTGTATCCCCCAATCGGAATGCCCTGGTACAGATCATTGAAGTAGTTATTATCAAACACAAATCGCAACGGCAATCGTCTGATGATAAATGCCGGTAACTCCGTGCATTTCCTACCCCACTGTTTCTCTGTATATTCTTTGATCAACTTCTCATAAATATCGCGACCCACCAACAGCAGGGCTTGTTCTTCCAGATTGCGTGGCACATATTCACCCTTAGCACCATTCTCACCATTCAGCAATTTTATTGCATCATTCACTTGCTCGTTTATACGAGCTTTTGCCTCTGCCGGTGTCTTCACATCCGGCCAGATTTGGCAAAACGTGTTCATATTGAACGGCAGATTGTACAATTCACCTTTATAGTTCGCTATCGGACTGTTGGTATAACGGTTGAACGGCACCAGCGAGTTCACGAAGTCCCACACCTCCTTATTACTCGTATGGAAGATATGCGCACCGTACGTATGGACGTTGATGACACATTCCCCCTTCCCTTCGGGGGAAGGGACGGAGATAGGGCTACAATACACATTTCCTCCGGCATGCGGACGTTTGTCAATCACCAGACACTTCTTTCCTGCTTGCGTAGCCTTATACGCGAACGTTGCTCCGAACAGACCGGATCCTACGATCAGATAGTCGTATTTCATTTTGGTAAATTTTTGTTCTTTCATTTCAATTATCCCCCTCCTCATCCGGCTTCACTTCTTCCTCCAGTTCTAAAAAATGGTCAAAATCCTCATCACTTTTCTTCATTGCGAACAACTCCCGATCTGCCTCATCCGCTTCCGCAGCAGCCAATGCCTTCCTTCTCGCATTAAACGTCTCATACACCGAATCCACTTGCGCCTCCATCTGCTTGTTGCTGATGCTCCCGGCACCTTGCAGCACAACCTTCCCTTGAAAGTTCAACAGAGAATCCACTGTTTCGCGCCAATAACGCAGCGTCAGGTCTTTCCGCTCCCTCACGCGCAACTCAGCCGAGTCTAAGAATATCGTCGTAAGTCTGTTCAGCGTGTCTATTTCGTCTTGGTGCAGGTAGTTCTTAGCCGTGTAAATATCCCCCTTCCGCACGATACTCCCTTGCCACGATGTCAACGCCATGTTCGGTTTCGACGCATCAGCACGACCAACAATGATCTCCGCTGCCGTTTGGCCAGTCACAGCGTACAGCAACTTGTTCTGCGTCTCGGCAAAGAACATCTGCGTCGCTTTGTCAGTCTTGTCGTAATCGCTACTCAGCGCCAACAAATCTCGCACTTTCTGGTAGAAACGCTTCTCGGATGCACGGATCTCGCGTATCCGTTCCAGCAGTTCATCGAAGTAATCCGGTCGTCCGTCCGGGTTCTTCAGCCGCTCATCGTCCATCGTGAAACCCTTCACCAGATACTCCGTCAGGTGCTGATTGGCCCAAATACGGAACTGCGTACCACGTTTACTCCGTACACGAAAACCGATAGCCATGATCATCTCCAGCGAGTAAAACGTCACCTCATAATTCTTCCCATCTGCGGCAGTTGTTAAGTAATTCTTAATAACTGAATTTCTTTGTAACTCCCCTTCTTTCAGCACATTAGCTATATGCATACACACATTTGGCACAGAGGTATCAAAAAGTTCCGCAAGTTGATTTTGGTTCATCCACACGTTCCCATCTCGCGCATATAGTACAACACTCGCCTTTCCGTCGATGGTGTTGTAAATGATGATATTACTCTCGTCTCTCTTCATCTTCGAACGATTTTTTTCGCTGCAAAGGTACGAAAAATTTCCCACATACGCAAGCGCACATGCTGAATTCTTTCATTTTTCTTAACTTTGCACGATTATTCCTTCATTTTGAAGCAGAATTGGGCTAACTTTGCGATCCTTTTGCCGATGCGCAAAGGAAAAAAAATAACAACACATACTAATTAAAATTATCAGATTTATGAAAAATTTAGATCTTACTCCACTCGCTAAAGAGTGGTTTGTTGCCCAGTTCAACGCCTTTGTCGATGACGATGTAGAAAAAGTGGATCACTTCCATTTCGACGCGCGTGATTTTGTCCTGTTCGTAGTCACCTTTGTGTACGATTTCCTCCATGATCGGCATTTCCGTCATGCAACGCGTGACACGGGTTATGCGCTCCACTACGAGCCACGTTCTGTGAACAAAATCATAAAAAATCGCAACAAAAATGCACAAAAATGACAACTCGGAACTAAGTTCTTGTTAGTTGGTTCAAAAAGCCGTACCTTTGCAGCCGGAATTGAAATCTCATCAATATCACGATGAGCAGAAAACGAACTAATTGTCGGATACTATCCGACCCAACTAACAAAGAAGAATATGGATACAACGGAATGTACTTTTGACAGATTGCAGAAGCAGCGGATATTGCCATCATCGGAGATACCGCCGCATGAGTTTTTGTTTACATGGCACGACATCCCTTGCTTTGCAAGGGGCGAACTCGTTGCAGTCACCGGTAAAGCCAAGTCTGGTAAGACATACCTCAACTCTATTCTCATGAGTGCCGCGGGTATCTCCGCGTTATCATGTGGAGCAGGAAACAAAGGGCATTTCTTGGGTTTGGAACGTATGCAGGAAGAGCCGCTGACGGTGCTATGGATTGATACGGAGCAGAGTGAGGACTCGACACATGAGATATTGCGGGATAGAATAGGCGCGATGATAGGCGAAGAGCCATCGCAGGAGCGGTTCTACGTGTTTAACCTCCGACAGGTGAATTTGAAGGACAGAGAGTTGATGGTTGAGACGGCTATTTACTGTTACCAACCGGACTTGGTCATCTTCGATGGCATCCGCGATATTGTGTCAGACATCAACGACTATGCCGAGGCACAAAGAGTGATCGGCATCCTCCTCTCCATCGCCTCAGACAAACGCACTTGCATTGTCTGCGTACTGCACCAGAACAAAGCCATCGAAGATAAGACCCTTCGCGGTGCATTGGGAACAGAGCTGCAGAACAAAAGTTTTGAGACCTACGAGTGCTCCAAAGATGACGATCGTGTCTTCACCATTCGCCAGTCCGCCACGCGCAAATACGACATTCCTAACAAGCAGAAATTCATCGTCAATCCGGACGGTTTACCTGTCCCATACATTGGAGACGATAGTTTATCTTCTGAAGGAAATTCTAATTCAAAGTTCAACTCCGCTTACCTCCTACCCGAAGGACGCTTTGACCAACGCAAACTATTTACCTACATACTTCAAGATGGCAAGCGTATGTCACCCGAACAACTCCGGCAAGTAGTCATGCGCGTCGGTAACATCCGCAGTTTTAACTTCGCCGGCAAACTCATCGAAGAAGCCAAAACGCAGGGGGTCATTGGACAAATCTATGACCATAACAACAAATACTACGCTCTGTGCGAACAAACGATTTTTTGACAGACCCGAACGTTCTTTAGTACGTACGTCATCCCCCTTCATAGGGGGACTGACAGTACTAAACGAACCGGGTCTCGTCAAGGTGGAACGGTATTGTGACGTTCAGGATGGTCGCGGGATGGTCGCGGCTGATGAATCTAAGAGTTAGAAGAAAACATACAAAACAGAAGAGATGAAAGCAGAATTGATTATACCCATTGACAGTCTGAGGGGAAAGTTAGAAAACGACGGATACTATTTCCGGATGTATAAGGGCATGCAGATCGTGCAGCGATGTCCGGACAGGTCGAAGCATGTCAAGACAGAGGCAGAGGCAGCAAATCAAAGCATGTTTGCAGCCCGCTACGCCGGTAAACATAAGTTTAACGAATTAAAGAGTTAAAGAATTAAAGAATTAATGTTTAAAGTTTAATGAGTTATGGCAAAAGTAACATTACCGATGGGGATAAAAAGTATCTCCGGGAAAGTAGGAAACGTGTGTTTCCGAACAATGAAAGCAACAGGAAAAGTGTACATGGTCAGTATGCCTCAAGTACGGAAGACGCAACCCAGTGCAAGCGAGATAGAGGCTCGTGAGCGGTTTGCGCGAAAAGCCCGGATCGTAAAGATCATGCGTCAAGCGGGGGTCAAGATGACGGCAAAAGAACTTTGGAAATTAGCGGAGCAGGCATTGTAGATGGTGTAAAGTGTAAAGTGTAAAGTGTAAAGTGTAAAGTGTAAAGTGTAAAGTGTAAAGTGTAAAGTGTAAAGTGTAAAGTGTAAAGTGTAAAGTGTAAAGTGTAAAGTGTAAAGTGTAAAGTGTATTAAATGCCTATGAGAGAAACGACAATCAGACGACACCGCATGATTAGGAAGCGGTACAAGGAACTGTTAGGCACGGATACGGTGATGAATATCTACTACCGGTTGGGTGATGAATTTTGCATGAGTATGGAGAGGATTCGGCAGATAATCGCTATGCGCTTGCATTAAAATGCGAGATTGAGGACGCAAAAACGTAAAAAATAAGGGGTTTTATGCACGATTGGTGAAAATCACTAACACTTTCGTTCAAAAACCCCTTATCTTTGCAGTCGCTTACGTTAAGGCTCGGTACGATTCGCGAAAAATTCGCTCATATGAACTCTCGCCTTACGCTACGCTCTCCCCATAGCAAACGCGATGCTGGTTTACTCTGGGGACCCCATGAATAAAAATGATAATGAGATATGTATTTAAAATTCATCAGAAACATACAGCCGTGCGGGGAGGTTCAACGTGGCACTCTCTACAGCGTTCACTTTCAACCCAATGAAATGGGTGACTACAACGAACAGTTGACGATTATCAGCGACGCATACGAGATTCCACTCTCCGTACGGCAATCTCCAATCACCAATCACCAATCACAAATGGAGAGGTATCCTCTTCCCCTCATCTACCAAGCGCAGGTGGTGCAGATCAACGGCTATCTGCGGCTGACCTTCGGTGACCCCAACCGGAAGTCGGCACTGCATCTCATCGACATCTCCGCACGAGATGCCTTTCTTCCCGAGTTACGTCAGGATCTCGCCATGCGCTTCGATGTTCGCATTGAGATTGTATGATTAAGGAAAACGAACCGAAAACCCATGCGGCAAGTAAGATTTTTTTAAGTTTCCTTATAATAAAATTGAAAAAGTGGTGAAACCACGAGATAAAATATTGTTAAACCTAAACTTTTAATTTTCAAATGGCAGAAATCAAACCTATGGCATTGATCGAATCAATGCGCAAAAAGGTGTGCGAGCACAGCGATGTGTACTTCCGCACCAACAAACGTACCGGCAAGGTGACGACCGGTAAGTTGTGTAACCCATCCACGAAGGAACCATCTGAGAACCAAGTAAAAGCGAAGGCTCGCTTCACGAAAGTGCAAGCGGCTGTACGTGCTATCTTGGCAGGATCAAGCGAGCAGAAGACGCAGCTGGTAGCTGAGTACAAGTCGCAAACCAAGTACGGTTCGTTGTTTGGCTATGCGATGCACAAACTGAATGATCAGTACGATGCGAACGGTGATCTGATTGGTGATTAACCTCGCGGCTTGACTCCTTAATAGTTAAAGGAAAACGACACAGAAAACACTTGTTCTCGGTCGGCTAGTCTCCCCGACAGCCTTCCCTTTTCGAAGTGCTAAGTCAAAGCACTTCTCCATGCGAGAAAACAACGAAAACATTTTCAGTAACCAAAAAAGCACACATAACGGCTATTATTCAGATAAAGAAAAATATACCGAAAATACATCAATACCAGTTGCGTTTGCAACGCCATGAGTATTCATTACTACCAGCCTACTTGTAAACAAGCTTACAGATAGTCTGTTACTAACGAATCCTCACATCGAAGATGTACCTGCTATTGATGCAAAAATATCAAAAATAATCAGAGGTGTTGTGTGTTTACAAAAAAACGGAATCGTTGATTCCTCTCAAAAAAACGTTTCTTAACCCTAAAGGGTACGATTATTTCACTGCGTTCCACTTCCAAAAAATGAGGAGTCAGATGCTGCGCAAATTCATGAGAAGATGAAGTTTAACATCCAGTTAATCACAGCTGCGGTATTGTCCATCGGAGGGTTGGTGTTGCTCTTTTGCGGAGTGTACATTGACCCGCAAGGACAGATCCACGAGACCTTGCTTATCGGCTTTGGCGAAGTAGTGACTTTTGCCGGTGCAATTATGGGTGTCGATTACACCTACAAACACAAAAACAATCAAGACCAATGAAAAGACTTTTTATCACGCTCCTGATCGGAGCAGTGGCGATGGGGATGACGAGTTGCAAGGCTTGGCGAACCATCAGCACCACATCGACCTACACGCAAGTAGGTGACTCATCCAAAGTGACGACTACCATTTCGACCAAAACGGTCGAAGAGTATCAGGGAGTCAAAAAGTGATCTTTTAAAAATTGCTTATTAAAGAAAAAAGATTAACCTAAACCATTAACTATTTTTCCCTCCCACGGCGTGGAGATCGAGCAGACTAAATCGGTCTGTTCGGCAAACGCCGAACTAATATGGCACATGTAGAATGGAGCGCCGGTATTGATTCCGTTTCCGGCGCATTAAGCAAACCCGGTAAAAATGGTCAACACAGTTGCAACAAGATGTTACTTGGCACGCACCGTGTAGCACCAACCGAAAGTAACAAGTGTAACCGCTTGTACCTGCGTAAGAAAGTGAAACGCGCAACCGAGGTGACGACCAAAGAGCTGAACGCTCGCACCCGTTTCACAACCGTTCACGCAGCGGTCAACGCCCGTGCAAAGAACCTCGCCACCTTGGCGCAAGACCAAGCAGCGTTCCTCGCGCAGAAAGACCTCTCCGGCGGCAAAAAGACCTTCTATTCTTGGCTCTGGAAAGTCGAAGGAGAAGCGTACGACGAAGCGTTGAACGGTTAACGAGTTAACGAATGAACGAATGAACGAGTTAACGAGTTAGCGAATGAAAGAGTTAACGAATTAAAACGACAGCGCAGGCTCTTATGTGTGTCTGCGCTGTTTTGTTTCATTTAGCACTATAGTTGTGGCTTATTAAATGTAGTGGCTCATTATATCATTCCTTTACTTAAATTCGTTGATTACATCTACAACGTATTTAACTTGTTCCTTCGTCATGCACGGACTAATCGGCAAACTCAACTCGCAATCCGCAATCATCTCCGTAATTGGCAACTGCAATTGTGGTACATTCCATGCCTCCTTTGCATAACACTCCTGCTCATGCGGCGCAATGGGGTAATGGATAACGGTGCCAATCCCCTTTTGCTCAAGATAGTCATGCAACGCGTCGCGTAACGAACCAGCCCCACAATCCCCTGAAGGGGAAGATAAGCCCCCCTGCCCCCTAAAGGGGGAGACTATGATAGGGAAGAGGTGATAGACATTCTGCGCATCGTCGAGTCGCTCCGGCAGTTCAATCAGCGGATTATTGATATGCTCATAATAGAACGCTGCCACTTCTTGACGGCGTTTGATATCTTCGTCGAGGTATTTGAGTTTAACATCAAGGATAGCGGCTTGGATTTCATCGAGTCGACTATTCCGTCCCGCGTATTTGAAGACGTACTTGCGCTGCGAGCCATAGTTAGCGAGAGCACGCACCGCAGCAGCCAGTTCCGGATCATTGGTCGTCACAGCTCCGGCATCACCCAGCGCCCCCAGGTTCTTTCCCGGGTAAAAACTGTGTCCGGCAGCTGAGCCTAGAGCACCGGTCCTCTTGCCGTTGAAGCGGCAACCGTGAGCTTGTGCGTTGTCTTCAACCAGTTTGAGGTTGTACTTCTCGCATAAATCAAGGATTTTCTGCGTACAAGCATTGCGTCCGTACAGATGCACGATGCAAATCGCTTTTGTCCGCGGAGTAATGTGCTGCTCAATAAGCTCGTCATCTATCTCCAGCGTCTCACGTCGCGGCTCGATCAGCACTGGCTTCAGACCATTCTCGGTGATACCCAGAATGGTAGCGATATAGGTGTTTGCCGGAACGATGACTTCGTCCTCCGGTTGCATCACGCCCAACTCGATGTACGCACGGAAGATCCAGATCAGTGCGTCCAACCCATTGGCACAACCAATGCAGTACTTGGTGCCGATATATTCTGCATAATGCTGCTCAAACGCCTCATTCTCTTTGCCTTGCAGATACCATCCGCTGTCGATCACTCGTCTCGCTGCCTCACGGATCTCGTCTCCGTGCATGGCAGTCACATCCTTAAGCGATAAAAAAGGTACGTTCATATTATTTCAAGTTTATCTATTATATAGTTCTACTATCCGTTCTGCAATATCTCTCCAACTATAATTCTTTGCTATCTCCTTAGCTGCATCAGAATACTCTTTCCACTTCGCATCATCCATCATCAACTGCTCAACCATCTCAGCCATGGTCTCAATATCCCCATACGGACAGAGCAACCCACTCTTTCCATCCGCTACTACATACGGTATACCCCCAATTTTCGTAGCTACTACCGGCAACCCCGTCGCCATAGCCTCTGCAAAGACTATTCCTTGACTCTCCTCGCGACTGTGCAACACAAACAGCTTCGCCTCGGCGTATGCTTTGAGCAGCTCTTCTCTAGGCAGATTAGCCTCCAACGAGATATCTCCCTTATAAGCACTCTCCTCTATCTTCTGCTGTAACTGCTCATAGTATGCCTTGTCTGCTAACGAACCGATAATACGCAATTTTACATCTATTTCCTTAGCACGTAATCGATTGAACATCTCTACCGTATAGACATGTCCCTTACGAGGAGCAATCGCACCTACGCACAAGATCACGTTGCTCTGTGGGTTGCACTTGATACTACAGAACGTTTCATCTATTCCCTGCGGTATCACATGCATCTCCGGCACGTGTTTCAAGCCATAGGCCTTCAACTTGTCTTCCACGTAAGCGGTATCGACTATGATACGCGGCGCAGCCTCTAATAATTCCCGTTCATCACGACTCTGCACGATATATTGGTAGAGCGCCTTCAGCGAAGGCTTCCGGAACAATGCTTGCTTCTTCTCCTCGCGCAATATTCCATGCACCGTCAGCATCATCTTGATGCCATGCTGCTGTAACGCAAAATAGATCTGTTTCGCAAACGCACCTGTTCCATGAACATGACATACCTCTGGACCTAGCGCTACAATATCCCGCGCCATCTCTTTCAGCCGCAGCACCGCATCCTTGTTATGATTCCCCGGATTGGCATACCTATGGATAGTCAAATTTCCATATCGTTCTACTCTATCCTTTTCACCAATACGAGGTATATCAAACACATCCACGACATGCCCTCTCCCTAATTCACTAACTCTCTCACTCGCTAATTCCTTAACAAGCCCATATACCGATGCCTCTACTCCGCCATGGATGCAATCAGGACTAATGGGATATGGACCAATTTGAACGATTGACATAACTTAATGATTTTTAAAGTGCAACAACTCTACTGCAAATTTTGGCGACAAATTAATAAGGCGTGCTTTTAATGTACGCGGTTTTATCGGATAAAGTTTTAACTGACGTAAATTTTCTAAATATTTTTCTTTTTCCTTATAAAAATCGCCACTTAGTATACCTATCACACTTACTACCGTATCCGATATCATATCTGCGTACCAACGATTATATCGTCCGGTTCTCTTTAAATCTATCGCTTGTTGCTGAAGCCTGGCAATCAGATGTATCTTATCGTCTAGCACTTTCTTTTTCTTAGCATACTCCACCGCATTCGTAATGCTTCCTGTTCGCCTTAGATAATTATATACTATTGTGTTCGAACTGGCTACACGCTTCGCTCTACATAACATCCTCGGTGTCCAATCCGTATCCTCGAAGTATATTCCCGGTGTGAACAAACAATCCTCGCTCTTACCTCTTACCTCTTCACTCGTAACTAGCAAGTCCCGTCTAATAATGAACTGCGTTACATAACATTGTGTACCCATACGCTGATTTAAGAAAGAAACACCGTCTGTAACCTCTTCTGAATAATCATTATCTTTACTATGATCATATTTATACGGGTTGAACACCTCGTAGTTTTCATTCACATTCTGGAACCTAAACCGTAACACATCTAAATTATCTCGTTCTACATGTGCAAGCAATCCACCCAATACATTTGGTTCGATATAATCATCCGAATCCACAAACATGATATACTCACCTTGCGCCACTTCAATACCGGAATTTCTCGCCGCACTTAATCCGGCATTATCCTGATGGATCACCCTAATTGGAATGATGGAATGATGGAATGATGATAATGATGCAGACGCATACTCATCGCAGATAGCGCCGCTATTATCGGTCGATCCATCATCCACTAAGATTATTTCGTAGTTACCAATATCCTGATTCAATAACGAATCAATACATTTCCGCAGATATGACTCTACATTGTATATGGGTACTATAATAGATAGTTTCATCGCCGTCTTATTTAATAATATGAAATGAATCTAAATCATGTGCTAATTGCACAGATATAATATTGGCTCCCTCTTTATTTAAGTGTGAAGAATTGTAAAAATAGGTACTGTCATATACAATAGGATGATTCCAATAATCAATCATCTCTACGCCCAATACATTAGCTATACTATCATATAAATGACACATCTGATCTCCATTCGTAAATCGCTCTTGTAGTTCGTGATATAGTGGCGATTTTACCATCACTACAATTTGTCCCTCCTCTTGTCTCTCTTTAACAAATTCAATCACCGAATCAACAACCATAGAACTGCAATATATCGTAACCGAATCCATTGTATTCAAACTTGCTCTTTCCCATGGATATTCATTACCTCTATGCCCCTTGTATACACCATCGTCTTCAAAATGTTCCTTTCCAAAAGTACTTGCCACTCCTGCCTCTATCCATCTGCGGTAACCGATATAACGCCACATGGGGCAATATCGATCCATAATAGAGAACTCTTTCATTTCTCGCACTGCAGAAACTAACGAGTCATCTAACCAAAAGTATGGTAAGAACTGCTCTCTCTCATACATAGTCTCGTTCATTATGCCAAACGTACCCATATCTATATTGATAATGACATACTTCGGCTTTTTCTCAGCATAGCGCATATAGGTATCATACCGCAAGGGTTGACACGGATACCATGAATGCCCATCGATGCCTAAATTATACGTACTGATACCCAATATAGTATCAAATACTACCGGATTATAAGATACCCAACAGGATGATGCACCTATAAATACCAAATCATTATTGAGATTGGTTCCATTATAAATGTCGTTCCATACTGCATACGGACGGATAGTAGTCTTGCGTAATCCTCGCGACACAATAATATCTCCTACAACTGCTATGCTGAGAATCATTATCAAGAACAATAGAATGTCTCTAAAAAAACGCTTCATATCAGAATTGGAAATAAATAAATGTTTCTGCTTGTCCACCTACCCACAACATCAACACGATGAGTAAAGCATAAATAACATAGCGCACTACTTTACTCTTTATCCCATCGAGTACAAGTCCATGCTGTTTATTGCGTTGCAACCACTCTACCACCATCATTGCTATAATGAAGGAGAATTGAGGAATATAGTATATCTGGCTATCCAACCATGGTATGGACAATAAACTCCCATCGCATATACCACACACATACTCCCATGTTGTTCCTACGCTATCTGCTCTGAACAGAATTAAACCTATCACAACAAGAACGAAAGTCAACACCATGCGTCCAAAGTCCTTCGCTACCGGCAAACCGAGCTTGTTCGTTTTAAGTTTCGCTTTTTTGAAGAATGCTCCGGAAAGGATTAGTGGTATGTATAGCAGTCCATGGTACAAGCCGAATAAGGCAAAGGTCCAGTTAGCTCCATGCCACATTCCAATAAGCACAAACGTGATGACGATGGACAAAATCATTCCCCAATTGCCCCAATCGCGGAACTTGATATTCAGCGGCATGAACACATAGTCCGTTAACCACGATGTCAACGTGATATGCCATCTGCGCCAATAGTCTGCGATGTTGAGCGCGAACAATGGGAACTTAAAGTTATCGGCAATCTTGAAGCCAATCAGTTTACCCACACCTATCGCCATGTCGCTATATCCGGAAAAGTCCGCGTAGATTTGGAATAGATATAACACGGCAGCCAATACCAACGTACTACCATGCTGAGAACCAATATTACCCCATACCTTATCTACATATATAGCGCAGTTATCAGCCACTACTATCTTCTTGAACATTCCCCACAAAATTTGCCGGCATCCATCTACCGCTTGGGCATAGTTAAAATCTCGTTTCGCTTGTAGTTGCTTGATAAACGCAGGTCGATCAATAGGACCCGAAAGAATACACGGGAAGAATGCCACATACGTACCAAAGGCAATAATATCATCCGTCGGTTGTCCTTTGCCTCGATAGATGTCGATGATATAACTCAGCAATCGGAACGTAAAGAACGAGATACCCAACGGCATGATGATATTGAACGTATGCAAGTTGGCATGTAATCCTACGGCATTAAAGAGCGATGCAAAGGATTCAATGAAGAAATTGAAGTACTTAAAGTACAACAAGGTTCCGACACCAAGTGCCACACCGACAAAGGTTAACCAATAGCCTTGCTTCTCACTCTTCGCTCCCGCTATCGCTTTACCGAGATAATAGAAAATGAGTGTCGCCACAATCAATAATGGCAACATCTTCCAATCCGCATAACCATAGAAGAAGTAACTTGCAAGCAACAAGAAGATGTTTTGTCCTCTTGTCGTGTTCTTCAGCGGGAACCAATAGATCAGGAACACCGCAACGAAGAATAGCAGAAATGTCAGACTGTTAAAAATCATTTCGCAGCTATGCAATCTATCATCTCACCTACGTTCTGCCAACTCAAAATCTCCTTGCTTGTGAACTTAATCTTGAAATGCTTCTCAATCGCCACAATCAACTGGATATGGGTTAAACTGTCCCATTCCTCAATGTCATCAGCAGTCGTTTCGTTTGCCAACACGATTTCCTCATTGTCTAAAACTTCACGGAAGATCTCCTGCACTTCCTCTAAAATTTGATTCTTTTCCATCTTATTTATTATTTACAAATTCTACATATCCTATTTGCGCATTATAGAAATAGGTGATTAGCCGATTTCCAAACGCAGCTGCTTCCACCGGACGAAACAAAGGCATCCAACCTTCTTTCTCCGAGAGTTCATCAAACAAAACCTCTACGTCCTCTACCTCATAGCACATATGATAAGGTGCATTGCCGCGTTGCGTCAACATCTTGCGGAGCGACTTGTTGTTTTCATACGGCTCCACCAATTCAATCATCGGTTCACCTTCCCGCGCAATAAACGCAATACGGCATTTCTGAATATCATCATTCACCGGTTCTTGCGACACCTTGTATCCCAGTGTCTCGAAATTCTGCTGAGCCTCTTCGATGTGCTCAACTACGTATCCTATGTGATGCAAATTCATATTCATTTCTTTTCGATATAACATTCTCTCGGCTTGTACGCATTCACATCCAACTCATACAGATTCTCGCCTATAGGACGGAACCCAAGATTGGGATAATGCTCCTTCACCATTCCGTTCTTCAGCGTTGGGATATACTCGCCTACAATCTGCTCAAAACCTTGTGCTTTTGCGCACTCCACCATCGTGTTGAGCGTGAAGTTTTCCATGCCGCGTTTGAGCACACGGCAACTCATGAACCATGTGTCCACGAACAGCGTCTTCGCGTCCCGTTTCTCCATGATTATCACGCAGATCAGTCCGTTATCCCCGAACTTATCCTCCAGCGTGAACGACAGACACACATGCTTATCCGATGCACCTAATGCCGCAATCTCTCCATCCGTATAACGCACCGTTCGTAAGTTGAACTGGTTGCTCCGTTGGCTCAATTGCGCCACACGAGGGGTGTTAAATGGCGTGAATCCTTCCACCACTGACACCATGTCCAGACTCTTCAGGAAATCCGCTTCGTTGGTGAACTTCTGTGCCGCTTGCACACGCTTCGCCTCCGTCTGATATTGCTTCGTCCGGTCCTTGTCTCCGGTACTGTACGAAGCCGTTTCAAACAAGTTGAGCGAGTACAGATATTCCAAATAATCACCCGGATCCTCCGGCAACTCCGGCACGCACACTCCCGGCACGTTCTCACGCACCATGTTCCGCTCAAATGGGTTATCATCAAGGAACACCATGCTGTCAAAACCGATGTTCAATATCTGCTGAATCGTCCGGATATTATCGGCTTTGTTCTCCCAGTTCGCCACAAACACCGCGATGTCATCCAACCGCAGCACCATCTCCGGATTCTTCTCGAACGGCTCTTTCGCCTTGTCCTCGTCATTCTTGCTGCACACGGCAATGATGATGCCGCGATTCTTGAGCTTCTTCACCCACTCTTGGAACTCCGTGTATGCCTTACCGATGCCGAGTCCGTGTCCCACTTGGATGTTCTCCCATCCGTCATCGCCCACAACTCCGCCCCACACGGTGTTGTCTAAGTCCAGTATCAGGCATTTCTTGAATTTTCCTTCAATCGCGCAGATGATGTCCATCACACGACTCCCCACGTACGGCAGCGCATCCAGCGACAGCACCATCTCTGTACTCACATACACCGAACTGTCGAACATCCACTCGCGTCCGAACTGGTTCTGCAGTGCCGCGATGTCGCAGATGAACAGGTTCGGATACTCCTGCGTCAAGCGCATCAGTTCGCAGTTCAACTGCCGGATCTGCCATATGAACGACAAGTCCGTCCGGTTCGCGTACTGCCCGAACACAGTATCATCTATCTCCGGATAATTGAAGTAGATAATCTTTCCGTCTATCGTCTCGCATAAGGTGCGTACGAATTGGATTCGCTCCTCGCAGAGTTTACTCCAGTCATTTGCGTCTTTGAGGCTATATGTCTCGAGAAGCTTGTGCGTTGACTGGAACACAACCGTGTACTTCGCTCCAAACGCATGCAAGTCCGAAGTCGGATCCAGCACTTGCCGTTCCACTTGATTGTACTCTGCTTCGAAGAGGTTGATGTAATATTCTCTCTCCACGCCTACACCCTTGATAGCCGTAGCCAAGAACTGCGTAGCCGTATCTCCCAACAGCGCCACCTTCACCTCCGGCAGTCCATCATTGTCCTGCTTCAGGAGTCGCTTTATTTGCTTAAAATCGAGCATATGAATATTCAACATTTTTTCAAAAAGTGTGCAGGATTTCCAATCCATACTTCTCCTGCCGGTACATCCTTTGTTACTACACTTCCGATACCAATCATGGCATTCTCTCCGATAGTCACGCCACACAAGATTGTACTTCCGGCTCCAATACTTGCACCGCGTTTTATTACCGTCGGCACCAACTCCCAATTCGGATTCTTGGCTCTTGGATATTTATCATTCGTAAACGTAACATTTGCCCCAATCTGCACATTATCCTCTATCGTAACTCCATCCCATACTTGCACTCCACACTTGATAGTCACGTTGTTACCAATCACCGCCTCATTTTCAATAAAACAGTGGCTGCATATATTGCAGTTCTCCCCTATCTTCGCTCCAGGCAGCACTACGCAAAACTGCCATATATTCGTACTCTCCGGCACTTTCGCCTGACAATCTGCTAACTTATGAATCATATTCATTCACTCATTAATTCTTATTTCACATTCGTTCAAACGATTACTACATTCATTCTTTCACTCCTTTATAGACGAGGAACTCGTTATAATCACGGATATAATCTTCCGGATCATATTTCTCAGAAGCGAGACACATGAGCACAGCACCTCCAGAGAAGTTCTCAAGGTCACGCCAGAGTCCTGGTGGTATAAGCAACCCTTTCCAAGGTCTATCCAGCATAAATGACTTCTTCTCTCTTCCATCATCCATAATAACCTCTACGGATCCACTTGTGGCGATTAGTAATTGTTGCAAAGCTTTATGTGCATGTGCCCCACGAGCCACTTCCGGCACCATATATAGATAATAGATTCGCTTGATCTCAAACGGGATATCGATATCATTCTCCACTACCGATAGATACCCTCGCGTATCTGAATACCTACGGATATCTATTATTTGGCAATCGTTTGCAGTTGTATGTGTCATGTTCTCCTTTTTAATTCCTGTTTATACTTATGTTCCTTAATGATGTGAGCCATCAAAAAATGAATTCTTGATTTTGAAAATCGTTTAGCCTGCTTCAACTTCGCAGAATAAGGATTTCTAACCGATACCTTTGCTATTAGTTTCTTGGCTTCTTTATAGTTCATGTTATGCAAGTAAAGCAAGAACTCTTTATAAAACTCATACTCCTGCAGCCATTCCTCATCAAAGCACACATCATCCGGGAATAACTCATTCAAATACCTACGGATATTTGCCAACCCTTTATAGTATTGCAGATACTTCGGATGATCAAACGATATGAATGTTGCGGACTCCTTATACACCCGATAAACTACACACAAATCATTAATGTGCCCCCACTTGCAATGTTGTGCCAATATCGCTTGCATCGGATAGTCCTCCACCGAGAAACCACGTCTCACGAACTCATCGAAGTCTATATATTGGAACATTTCACGCTTGATAAGCAATGTCAAAGGCATAGCATACACACCACCTCGATAATCCTTCGAGAAATAGAACTTCTTAATATCTCCATCTTCTATTGGTTGCAACGGTGCAACGCCTGGCACCATCTCATCACGTAACACATAATGACGATAGCCACTCGTCGACACTACTCCCACATCCTTATGCTTCTTAAAATACTCCAACTGTTTCTCTAACTTCTTTTCATCGCACCAATAGTCATCCCCTGCGCATATACCAATATAGTCACCAGTACATGCGCGCATCACTCGCGCAAAATTCGCCATAATGCCAAGGTTCTTTGTGTTCGGCAACAACTTTATCACACCCAGATAACGCTGCGCATAATCAGCACATATTTCATACGTTCCATCCGGACTACAGTCCTCACCTACTACCAGTTCGAGATCGAAGTCACCCTTCTGCGCGAGGATAGAATCCAGCGTTTGTCGTATAGTCGTCTCTTGCTTATAGGTAATAACACCTACTGATATTTTAACATTTTTGTTCATCTATAATCTATTATCTATCTTCTATTCGTTAAACTTTGTTTAACGTACTCGTCATCTACAAGGATACGAGGAAGGAACCATCTTCCGCTAAACCATTCTTGCTTTAAAGATCCATCCAGTGCGGAAAAACCACAATAGTAATCACATTGCGACAATGTTAGGATATTGGATTTCGACACCTCTACCTTACGTCCAAACGGGTAAGCAAAAAACTCAACCGGTTTACCAAATGACTGTTCAAGCCAGACCTTTGATTCCGCCATACTCTTCATAGCTTGCGCTTGGGTATATTCACGGAAATGACCATGCAGAACCCCATGAGCAGCGATAATACATAATGGATCTTGCGCCATTTCTCTCAGATGCGCCATCGTAATCATCGGATGTTTAGAATGATTATCAATAGTATCAATCAACTTAGGCGTTATGAATACGACGAAGGGCACATGGTTCGCTTTCAGCACAGGATATGCATTTTTATATACCGTATCATATATATCATCGAATGTCACGGCAAAATAGTTCTGATACTCATCAGGATTATCTATAGCTTTCTTAAGTGTTTCAGCATCCATAGGTTTCTGTCCTCGCTCTAACTCGTAACGTATGAACTTCTCGAATGCCTCTTTCGTAATCGCGAACTGAGAATACACATGCTCCGGTGTATCAACTACGCTATGGAACATATATACCCTTGGCGAATCCTTTCCCTGAATGCGCCATAGCCACTTCAATACGTGGCGATATACCCTATTCTGCTCGCGAATCAATCGCAGTTTTGGACTTATCATTTATTCAATAGTTTTCGTAATGGTATATATATAATTAATTCGGGTGCAGATAGGAGTATCTTCCATGGCTGGTCTACTTTCTGCCACAGATTACTCAACATCCGCAACCAATGTGAATATGCATATTTTCTAAATTCACACGCATGCTTATGATAGATGTTTAGCATTCCTGCTATATGTTTCGAACGATTAGTAGATATTGCATCTTCTCCTCCGGAATACCACTCACATAAAGTTTCATCTATCGCTTTATATCGCGCCACCTTACTCAATCGAATATGCGTATCCCATTCTTGCATAGAAGGGCATTGCTCATCCAATAGTCCTATCTCTATCAACTTTTCCTTGCGAATCAACGTCACATCGTATGCCACATATTTCTTCTCTCGCAACAAATCCACATGCATATCCTCGGAAAAGATTTGATCTAATCGTCCTTGCTCCTTGCCGGTTTGTGTATTTCGTATAATCGCCTTGCACACTACCACATCGGCGCTAACATTTATAGCTGCAGCCATCTTCTCCAAATAGTCCGAATACATCAAATCGTCCGAATCAAACAAGCATATCCATTCTCCATCCGCAGCCAAGATGCCTGTGTTCCGTGCTCCTTGTGCTCCCTTATGGAAGATATTGGATAGCACTTTGAAACGACTATCTTTCTTCGCATACTGCGCTGCTATATCGATTGACCCATCGCGCGAACCATCATCCACGATGATACATTCCCAATCTTGATAGGTCTGCGCCACTATACTATCCAACGTTCGTGGCAGTATCTGCTCTCTATTATATGTCGGTATTACAATAGATATCATAACCAATCTTTTCGATCTGTCAAATACTCTTTTGTATAGAACTCCTGCACACAACCCTGCGGGGTAAATGTCATCTCGCCGAATAATATCTTTCCCTCTATCTCATACACATCGAATCGCACATACGGGAAACCCTTGCTCAAATCACGAGCCATCTGCGCCATCTGCTCCCAACATTTCGGTTTCGGAAGCAACCGGCGTTTGCGATGCCACCATGGCAAAATATTATCTGTTAAGTTCCAATCCATATCATAATCATCAAAGCACACCTTACCGTGCGTATCTTCTGGATCGCGATCGTATCCCACAAAACACGACTTCGGTTCTCCATGGAAACATTGGAACTTATAATCAATCGGAGACATTTCTCCAAACACAGATAGGTATTTCTCGATTATTATTCGCGGTTTGATCAATGAGTATTGCCATTCCCCTGTCTGCCATCCGAAATTGTGATCTTGCAACCATTCTCTAAATTGCTCTTTCATCTCACTCCATTCCGCCTTGGACTTATCCGCACAGATCCAATTCCTGCCGGAAGCATTCGTCATCTTCATCACAAACTGATTGGGTAAAGCTTCAAAATCTATATCATCAACATTATCGTACACCCCATAGCATTCATTCAACGTATCACCATATCCGTGTGCTTCGATATAGTCCCGTACTGAATACTTATCGACACATAGCGGTATCAACTCTCGCATCTTAGGGTCACGACTATTCTGATAGGATAATCGCAACATAGCCTGATTCAGATCCTCTGGATGGCGATAATTCATTCGGCGATGCACCCAGTTCTCATAATACAATGCCAAATAGGTCTTAAGGCAATGTTTCGACAAAAAATATGCAATGCATGGATGACGGAATATCCATCCTCGAATTATGCTTCTAAAATGTATTTGTTTCATCGTCTCTCAAATGTATACTTTCCTAAACTATTTTTAACTAACCTCTTTACATTTCCGGTTAATAGAAAATGTTTCCATATCAGGTACGCTCGACTTGCTCCTTCTATATGAGCTTGTCTATATAGTAACCACTGTAACGTTTTGACATAATATTTCTTAATGTACTTATCTGGATTCTTTCGATACCATTCGGTGGCTAAGTCATAGGATAATTGGAACTGTTCATTCAATGTCACTAATGAATGAATTCCTCCCTCATGCATATTATATACTCCACCATCAAATGCCATTAATCGTCCTTTTCCCATTGATAATAAATGAACTATTTCATGCATATCCCGATAGTACTTGTATTGGTAGCGCAATGATTTATCAAACATCGACATACGAAACAACATAGTCAGCGGCTGCGTATACCATCGCTCAAAAAAGTCATCTCTCGTTATATCCACCGCCTCTTTATCTCCTAGTAAATACCCACATGCATCATCGATGTACTTACCTGTATTGACATAATAATGTTTCGCTCTATGAAAACATACCGAATACTCCGGATTGGCATCCATAAAATCGACCTGTTTTTGTAACTTATACGGATCAATCCAATAATCATCACCCTCACAATATGCAATATACCTTCCTCTTGCTCGGTTGTAATTAAAGTAATCAATTCCTACCGTACCTACTTTCTTATATTGATTCTCCGCCTCATACAAGGGGAATATTCTATCCGGATACTTTGCTGCATACTCCTTAATAATCTCAGTTGTTCCATCCGTAGAGCAATCATCATGAATCAGTATCTCGTACCAAGGTTCGTCTTTCGACACATCTGTCGGAGGTTCTTGCATCAAAAACCCATCCAACGCCTTTCGAATAAACGGCGCATGGTTATACGTAATACAGCATATCGATACTATCGGACTCTTCATACACTTTCCTCCTTCCACTTTCCACTTTCCACTTTTATAAGTAGCCACTCCGATTGATGTAAAATGGCATACTCCATCGCATCCTTATCCTCAAACCGCAGCACCAATGTACCTATTGCATCATTCGCGCCATGGAATGCTGCCACCTTATCGCCTTCCTTTACCCACAAATCTCTCTCTACTACTTCTGCTGGTAGCATAGCGCCAATTTCAATTCCTGCATACTTTCCGGCTTTCGGTGCATGCAGGATCACTTCTGCCCAATGGCCATTATACGGTTTCTGCTCAATCATCTCAACCGGATCTCCTACTGCTGCACGCACCTGTGCCGTAATCATATCTACGCCAGTCGCATAGCGCAGCATCTCGCATAGACGGTTACCTCCACCTCTTGGAGTAGCCTCCATAATATAGACTTTACCATCCGTAGCAATACGTGTCTCAATATTGAACACACTCGTATCCATGTGTAGCAAGTCCATTAATCGCTGTAATTCGGATTTCAAGTACGCCTCATGCTCCGGGAAGGTACTTGGCCATGTGTATGCAGATGGTGCATACGGATTAGCGGCATCAGCATCAAAGCGCTGCGCATTGAAACTAACAAAGCGCCATTTGCCATCTTGCAGAAAACTATCGGTATCTGAACTGCATCCCACTTTCTCCAAATACTGCTCCACGATGATATTACCCTTAATGGATTTTGCAAATGCTTCCTCTAATGCTGCTCTATAATCCTCGATCCTATCTACCCTCGTCACGCCCTTACTTCCGGCACTATCCGTAGGCTTCACGATCATCGGCAATGTCAGCCAATCGGTATCGGCTAATGCATCTTCAATATTCGAATATCCTTTGCTCTTCGGACAATTGAATCCATGCGCTTGCAAGAATGCACGGAACTTATCCTTATTCTGCAATATCTCCACTGACTCATACGGTCCCATGCTTGGCAATCCCATCTTCTCCTGCACATAAGCCGCAGCTACCACACCCGGATCAACACCAAACGAGATGATTCCGTCTATCTGCTTTTCCTGTGCCACCTTCAGCACTGCCTCCTTATCTATAATGCTCACATTCACGTACTCATCCGAGTACTTATGTGCCACATTGTCCGGTAGATAATCAGCGGTAATGACATAGTACCCCTGCTCATGCGCAGCTTTTATCACCGACAATAAGTAGTGGATTCCGCCCAAAAGCATTATTTTCTTTTGCTTGCTCATTCAAGTTTGAAAATTATAGCGATTATAAATCAATTATACTAATTATAGTTTTTTCTCAGATAACCAAAAAAGTTTCAAGAAAAATCATTGATAGAAATGGTACTTGCAGTACCCAAAGCCTTTATTCTGAATAGTCTACTTGATAGTAAACTCTCAGATAGCCTCTTCACAATAAACTCTTTTATCATAATGCTATTTCTATCAATGTCAAAAAATGCCAAAAAATTACAAAAATGCTATTTGATTATGCACTCTAATATACGTTTCACATCATCATCACTCAATGCATGATGCATCGGGAGGCATAGAACTTGATCCGCCACTTTCGTTGCCACCGGCAAATTAGCCTCAGCCGCTGTCGGATAATGGCGATAGGGTTCAAAGGTACTAATCAGCGGATAAAAATAACGTCTACCTAAGATGCCATTGGCTTTCAAATTATCATACAATGCATCACGGCTCATGCCGTACTTAGATGCATCTACCAGTATCGGGAAATAACCGTAATTATACCGCACATCATTTAATTCCGGGAAGTATGTCAGTCCCTCTATTCCGTCAATTACTCTGCGGTACATATCTGCTACGGCATGACGTGCATCAATGGCGGCATCGACTTGCTTGAGGTTCAATAGACCGAACGCAGATCTTACTTCATCCATCTTACCGTTAATACCCGGCTCGACTACTGTTACTTCATCCTCAAAACCAAAATTACGCAAATAGTCTATCTTCTGCTTCATCTCTTTAGAATGACAAACCAATGCACCACCCTCTATCGTTCCATACACTTTCGTGGCATGGAAACTCAGTGTACTCATATCTCCCCACTTCAACACACTCTCTCCGTTCTTGCGAACGCCGAAAGCATGCGCTGCATCATAAATCACGTTGAGATTATGCTTCTTTGCTATCGCATCTATCCGCTCATTATCGCATGGCTGACCATAGACATGCACCGGCATGATAGCTACCGTGTTCTCCGTGATAGCCGCTTCAATCTTTGCCGGATCTATATTTCCGGTATTCGGCTCTACATCTACAAACACGGGTGTCAGTTGGTTCCACCAAATGCTATGCGTCGTAGCGACGAAGGAGTACGGAGTGGTTATCACCTCGCCCTTCGTAAGTCCCAATGCTTGCAATGCAGTGATCAACGGTAATGTACCATTCGTAAAGAGCGAGATATACTCCACCCCGAGGTACTTTGCCAGTTCTGCCTCCAGTAACTCATGATAATGCCCCATATTTGTAATCCATTTCCGATTCCAAATATCCTGCATCATTTCATGCAAGTCTTCCAAATTCGGAAGAAGAGGCGATGTAACCGTTATATTATTCATAATGCTAACACTTTTCCTTTATACAAACATATCTCCATCTCCTGCTTGTAGCGTGTTTTGATCCATATAATTACTCCATTGCGGGTAACTAAATGATCTTCCATCCCTAACCATTTTAGGGAAAATACTACATTGCTTAATATACGCAGCAAGCACTCCATTAGCGGTTATAAACTTGGTTGGTCGTTTGGCTATAATATGATCTATTATCGAGGCATAAACTTCTTTTTGTGCTTCTTTCTCATAATACAAATATCTCACTGCCAATTCCTTGCCTCGTAGACGGAGCATATAGAATCCTACTAATTTGTCATCAACCCTCACCTCTACATTCCATGTTATATATACTCTTTCTATCGATCCAAATTCTCTATTGTCTATCGCACGATTATTTAATATACCTTGAGTCAAGAAAGGATACTCTATTATCCAATTGAACATCTCCTTCTTTCGCAAGAATAGATCGTTTCCCCTATGCGCACTTATAAATTGATATAACGAATCATTGAGATGGTTTATATATCGTAGCGTATAATGAGCAGTGCTTCTATTTTCTTTCGCGATTCTATTCGCTTTCCTATTTGATAAGAATTGGGGATAGAGTGCTTTAAAATTCGATAATATATAAAGGAGACCCCTCCTTCTATTCGGACGTAAAAATGCATAGATAGGCGTAATAGTATCTTTTAATCCGAGATACTTAAATATCTCTCTCGTCTCGTCTGCTCCACCTGCATCAAAACTATCTTCACCTTCATGAGCTTCTACAAGCGCCCCTACCACGATGAGTCCATATCCCTTCCCTGCCGATTCGGGACGACAAGACAGCGTAGAAAACCACCACACCCGCTTATCTTCCACCATATCTGGGAAACATGCGGTGAATGCGGCAAGTTCGCTTCCTTCATAAATAGCAGCGACTACTGCATCCTCATCCTTGACATACGGATTATGAACAATCGCCCATGCGCGTTGGGGAGCAATAACTTGCTCGTCTAAACCCTCTACCGGATTTCCTTTATCTAACCAATCCAGCAGATCTCGAATCGTATAAATTTTCAAATCTGGCATAAATTACCAATTTCCATTTACCAAATACCAATCAGATGATGTGCTTCATCGTCGCGTCAATCACGGCTCCAATGTTGCGCAACTGTAATAGTTCCATCATCTTAAATTTGAAGCCATACTTATCCTCGATAGCCGTAAGGAATTGCATAAAGCTCAAACTCGTCCATGTATCCACATCCGCTGCTCCCATAGCATCGTTTATCTCCAATTCCGGCTTCGCAAAGATTTCTCTTGCTATTACCTGGATTTCATTAGATAATACTTCTCGTGTCATCGTATTACTATTTAATTATGAATTTTACTATTTTCCACAAACATGTGTGCTTCTTCAGTTTTTCCAATTCTGCACTATCTTCAATATATGCTTTAATACGCTTTGGCAACATCTCGTCTATCATTCGCTTATATTCCTCTTCATGTTTCTCATACCCAGGACCCTCCGTAGCGGAACTGATGCCATTAACATCAAAGTTCGCCACATTGATATCTATATACTTAAAGGTTGCATCATGGAAACCTAAACAGTTGATGAAGAACTTCTTATCCGCTACGATTGCATAACTATCATCAAAGTATCCGTACCGTTCAAATAGATCTCTGCGGCAGAAAGATGCTTGATGCAAGAACTTGCCTTGCATGATATCGCTCATCGTGATCTCTGAACGTCCATAGCCTTTGTTCTGGAATTTCTTACCGTCATGTTCCTCTATCGTATTGCCCTGCACGATATCCGTTCCATCTAATTCGGGTATGACTCGTTCCAATACACGCTCATCCACCAACGTATCTCCGCTATTGAGCATCAGCACATATTCTCCTTGTGCCATACGGACACCTTTGTTCATGGCATTATATATTCCTTTATCTACCTCAGACGTCCAACGGATAACCGGATGCGATTGACCGGAACTGCGCTGCGCATAGTCATACTCCTGAATGATACGCACTCCTTCATCATGGCTGTTACCATCTACGATGATATGCTCAAACTCCTTATACGTCTGAGCCGCAACGGAGTCAATGGTCATCTGTAACCCTCCGGCATTATTATAATTAATCGTTACTACAGATAATTTCATAGCAATCTCTTTTTTAGTTCATTTCTATCAACTTTCTCGCTTTTATTCAGCGGGAATGTTGGTTCGAACAAGATTCGCGTAGGTATCATATAGTGCGGCATCTTGCTGCGCAGATACTCAACCAACGGCTTCGTATCTTCAGCCGCAGCTTCCACAAACAGTGCAATCTCCGTCAAGTTCTGCGCGTTCTGGAACGCAATCGCAATCACGCGTCGTTCATTCTGATAGAACGTACGTGCATGGTGCTCAATCTCCCCAAGTTCCACTCGGAAACCCTGGATCTTCGCTTGCTGGTCAATACGTCCGGAATACATGATGTTCCCGCTCTCATGCCAGTAGCACAAGTCTCCCGTATGATAGTACCGCACTCCGTCGCGTACAAAGAACGAACTGGCATTCTTCTCCTCGTTTTTCCAGTATCCAGGAGTGACTTGATCTCCGGCAACGCATAACTCACCTTTCTCCTGTCCTTCCACCAAACTTCCATCCTCACGGATGATGATGGCCTGCACGTTGGCTAAAGGTTTGCCAATCGAGATGATGCCATTCAGACTCAGGTTCTCCCCTCCGCGCGTCAGCTTGTAATACGTGCAGTAAATCGTCGCCTCTGTCGGACCATAGAAATCGTATATCTCGGTGTTCTTTGCGCAACCGTACCACGCTTCCATCAAGTCCACCGGACAAGCCTCAGCCGTGAGGATGCATGTCTTCATACTGCTTGCGTTGAACTCCTCGAAGTACGGACGCAGGTACGTCAGCATCGATGGAGCCATCGCGCCGAACGTGATGCCTTGCTCTTGAATCAGCGATGCGGCATAGAGATACTTCACCTGTCCGTACGGCACGGTATAGACGCATGCACCGCGTGTCAGTGCCACAAGGTAGGACTGCACCGAGACATCGAACGTCAAGTCAAACACCTGCATACACCGATCGTCCGGCTTTATGTCAATGCCGGTCTTCCAGAATGAATCCATGAATGCCGCGATGTTGCGTCGTGTGAGTTGTACCCCCTTCGGCACACCGGTGCTGCCACTGGTAAAGAGGATATACGCCAAGTCATCTTCTGAAGCCTCTGCCCAATCGTCCAGCAGATCACCCGTGTACGGAGCATCACATGCATCCAACACGTTGGAGCAACCCACTTGCTCCTTGATGGACGCGATGCGCTCCTCCGGCCATGACGGATGCAGCGGCACGTATGCCTTGCCTTCCATCCATAGTGCGAAGATAGACGCGTAGGTGTTCAGGTCGTCATGCAGCGATAGTCCCCAGATCTGTTCATCTTTCTCCGCGGCGCGGATGACGCTGCGGATAGCCGATACGCGTTCTGCGAACAGACGATAGGTGTAGTATATGCCATCGATATAGAAGACGTTACGTTCTGCATACGTCGCTATGCTTTCACGAACCGGTTTCAATATATATTCTTCAAATTTCATCATCTTGTTAATAGATTATTTAGCACCTGTACGTAAAATGTACTCTGCCAACCTGTTTTCTTCATTATCTTCATCCAATTATCTATAATACGTAACCGTAACTGATCGCTCCATGTTAGCGGCCTTGCAAAACAGTCATACAGCCAGATATGTAGTTCGCGCAAAGATTCATAATTTGCTGGTTGCAACTTATAACCACTTTTTGCCATTTTAATATTATCGCGTATCATTTGGTAATAACTACCCATATACATTAGCCGCGTCCATACAGGCATCAAAACCGGAATATACAATCCCATATTCCACAACACCTCTCTATCCCTATTTTGCGTTACTAATGTTTGCGTTACACTCTTCGGATATGTCACATATACATAGTCACATACATCTACGAATACGATCGAACCAAATTGCAAGTGATGGAAGGTAGTCACATAATCCACATATCGTTTCCCATATAATTCTACCGGATCCTTATCCGAATTTCGCCTTTGTATCATGGTTGGATTATACACAAATAATCCTTCGTTTACATACTGTTCGGCAGTTATCACCTCTCCGTCTTTTATCTTACGTGGGAACTGATACTGGATAGCATTCTCTAATGTTTTTCCCTCTTCTATCTTAAGACAAGAACTCATTGCAATTGCGCATTCCGGATGCTTCTCCAAAGCCTCTACTTGCCTCTCATACACTTTTGCTCCTGATCTAAAGAAATCATCTCCATCGGCATGCGCAATATACTTCCCTGTTGCATAGCGATACCCATTGCATCGATTATATCCGCTTCGCTGCGAGTTATTAGCCGGATGACATTCGTCTGAATTGCATTGAGTAGCAATAACCCGCATCAAACATGGATTCTCCTTTTGCAATTCCTCCAATCGTTGTTCGTAATCTTGCGCTAACTCAAATGTACCATCTTTCGATCTATCGTCGCTAAGTATTAATTCAAAAGCGAAAGGCATATGCATATCCAGCACACTATCTACACAACGACGTAACTGCTCTCGTTGTTCATGCGAGATAATGATTACCGATAGTAGTATGTCTTGATTCTTTTCCACCTGCTCTATTTCCTACCTATTAGTTTCTTAATGCTCCTTTTAACCGCTTGTTTCCGGTCTTGAATTCTTCTTTTTATCTTATCGCAATAGTAATCCCAATTCCACCACATTGAGTAGTTCTTATAGTTCTTCCAGTCTTCGGTTGTTAGCATTCCTATTCGTCCCGACTCTCCATCGAAACCCGAAAAATAGATTCGATATTTCTTTCCGTCAAATACAGAACAAGACCTGTATATTCTTTCCCAATAAAACGTATTTGGTTGTGGCGTCAATACTACGTTCTGATAAGCAAACTCCTTTCCATCTTTGGATGTGTATAGCGCCAACACATTATTGTCGGTATAGCACAGCATATGATACTCCCCATCATACTTCTGCACATCGATATGCCACGGCAGATCATTCTCAATCGGCACAACACATTGCTGATATCGCTCCCAATGAATACCTTCTTTTGACCATACATACCTGACTCCACGATTCAATTTATCCCCACTGCCATCTACATACCAGCATTCCCAAATCTCTTTTTCATCTTTCCATAAGATAGACTGCGATATGATCTGCTCTCCCCATATAGCCACATCCTCCTCTTTCCGCAAATCTGCAACCAATTCACGCTCCGACCAATTCTCACCGTCTGTTGAATGCTTTCGATATAATATCGTTTTATTTCCCAATAACTGACGATTCTTCAAAATGGTATAGCGATAATAACAATACATCACCCCGTCTTTCATCACCAAATGCGGATCTGATAGGTAATTATGCTGTGCTATATCTTCCTCCGTCAAGTCGTCTATCGGATTATGCTGGATAGGATACCATTTCAATCCATCATCTGAATAATGAATACATGGCAATTCCCATCGATCGGTATAAGGTGCTATATGACGTGGAGAGTACGGTGACTCCGACATCCACCACCGATGTCCGTTCCATCCGTTCGGAACAAACACAACAGACGGATGCCAAACATCCTTCGGCAAATTCTTACAATTTAATATGCGTATTGGTACAATCATTATTCTTAATACTGCTCTTGATAAGCAATTAATCTTTGCAAATTAACGCGACGGATATACCGTACTCCTTTAGTAAATGACAACGGGCATAATAATGTTATCAGTAGTGTCCAAGCCAAATATCCCAATCCAAGTTGCATAGACTTAAATAGCATCTTCCACAATCGCTTTCTATATGGATAATAAAGTTGTCTGTCCTCTGAACGCAGATTTATCATCAAATAGGTTTCTATCGCATCTGCCCCCATGTATATCAACATATACTTCTGCCATTCATTATTCATGTACGAATAACTATCATCTATTATCCGAATTTCAGCAAACAAACTCTTATAGTGTGATTTAGTCTTATTTGCCATAATACTTCCTTCCGTACGATAATGCAAATAGCCTATCGTGCGAGAAAAAGCAATTGCTGTTATTCGCTTTGTCACTTCAAAAGACCATCTATCATCTTCATGAATAATTCCGTCCACAAATAGCAGTTTATCCCCTGCCGCATCTATCCATTCCTTTTTCACCAATTTATTCCATGCATTGATAGGAACAAAGTTTCTCAATGCATAGAAATGGCGTATTATCCAATCTTTATCCTCCGTATATTCCGGATAATCAATCTTATTGTTGATATCTCTCCAATCGCCATTCTCTTCCGGTATGGAACGCGTACTGCCTTGAATAATCTCAGCTTTTGGATATTTCACTGCAAGATTTACTAATGACTCAATACAAATCGGAGTCAATTCATCATCGCTATCCAAATAATACACATATTCTCCTTTTGCCGCTCTGGTTCCTGTATTACGTGCAGCACTTAACCCTCTATTCTTATCATGATGAAGAATGGAAAAACGCTTATCCCCATGTGTGATTTTCTCTACCTCCTCAACACTCTTATCCGGTGTACAATCATCCACACAAATGCACTCCCACTCTGCATAGGTTTGTGCCTTTACCGATTCAATACAACGTTCAATATATTTCTCGACGTTGTAGATAGGAACTATTATGGATACTAATGGATTACTCATGAATTACTTTTTTATATAGTCTTTGACATACACCAAATAGCATTATTCGCGATTGATCGAACATGCACACAATAATAAAGAAGCCAATAGCTAAAAGTATCGCTATTAATATACCCAACGAAGATGGGGGGGGGGCGATTTCCATACACATTCGCTGCACAAACTCATATAATGGTCTATGTATGTATATATGTTCCTGAGCCAAATAAACAGGGAATGCACTCATAGCTATTGTATTGATGATCTTACTCCGAATCTCAAACGTAGTAAAAAGACAGAAGAACGAAATTGATGCAAGCAATAAGAACAAATTATTATAGTTGGGTATTTGCCAATTGGGCATTGAGTAGGTATGTGCAGCAATACTCATTCCTCCCCAGATAGAAGCACTCACGACGAATATCATCACAACCAACCCTCTATAACTTCTTATCTCATCTATTCTGACATGACGCTTGATATATCCGCCTATCATATAGATATATGTAAAGTGAAGGATCGAATATCCACCTCCGTCAAAAAATGCTACTTCTCGAATATTGCCCAAATATACACTGGCTATGGTCAACATCAATAAGGATAACTGATACTCTCGTTGACTAAAATGCGCTATCGCTTTATTCAAGATCGGTGCTAACAGCCAAAGTCCTATATAACACTTCACAAACCACCAATTGCAATATTTCAAAAAGAACACACTTTTTAGAACACTTAAACCCAATGATTGATGATCTATATACAAATGAATCAAATACCCTGCCACGCTATAAAACACGCATATCAAAAGTAAGTTCACCAAACTCTTTAATTTGCACTTGATACCAAAATAACCGGATATCAACAAAAAGCAATTAACGCCTATATATACAAATCCATTCAAATACAAAGCAACCGAATCAGCAACTGTATGAGAGGCGCTCGCGTCAAAAATAGACGGATATGCACCATGAGTCAAGAAATGATGAATCGTTACAAATAGTATTGACACTATTCGCAACAACTCCATATTAGACTCTCTTACTTTTACTATTTCTCCAGTATTCGCCATGTATCAGGTATGATATCTAAATTCTTTGTTTCTTCCTCTAACCACATAGGCGGAGCGATCACTAACTTATCTTTATGATTATTCAACCATGCTCCCCACCAACTGAAAGTACTATTAGCGATGATGTTATGATGGCATATACTCATCAAATACATATCTTGCCAACTATCCACCTTTTTATTCCAATCCACATAGACGGCATTCGGTATATCAATATTCTTTCTCACCCACTCTATATCATCCGAGAAGACAATAAAATGTAAATTTCGATGATTCTCTTGTAATACATTAACGGCTTTCTGATAATACTCTATGGAACATAAATAGCGCCCCTCTTGAATATAATCACCTCTACGAACATGGATAGATGCAAAGATTTCTCCGGATTTTATCTTATTCGACAATTCTTGTGTTCGACTATTTAACATCCTTTCATCGAATGCAAATGTATAACGTATCTCATCTTCAACTCCATCGAAATACTTTTCGCTTTGCCAACATCCATCATAATACATTCCTCGCTTTTGATTAAATACGGATTCTTCATATAAGAATGGCGACTTTTCTCGATATATAGGCTTTTGTTTTATTCTATCGGGGAAAAAACGGCATAATCCGCTATATACTTTCGTTCGCCATAAGGTCCGTACATGAAACAGAGTTGGCAACTCATACCCCTGATGAACCCCTTTCGAATAGAGTGTGTCAAACAAAAACCAACGGAAGGGATGATGCTTTCTTAAACTCAAGAATAAGGCATACTCAAACATCTGATTGCCTAATCCACCATGAATATTTATGATATCAAAGCCTAACATATCATTCAAACGACCATTGACAATTGGGAACTACGCATCCTTCATCTGCTACATTCTTCATCACAGTCTTGAAGTTCGTATCGTGAATATCAACTTCCAAACAACGCTCGTTGGCAAAAACTTGATTGTTTTTACCTTCCCCAAACCATATTCCCACATAATAATGACCTTGATACAGCGTCGGAGAATCAATTTGTACAACAACCTCACCTTCTCTCTTTGGCTCACCAAACTCAAGAAGACCACTCTTCAAAGTGTCTGTTCCGCATATCGGGTTCTGGTATTGATCAAAAATAACGAACCCAAAGTTCGGCTGCTTGATCGCAAAATCGCTTTTGTATTTCAAACGAATTTCTATACCCGCATCATTTTGCGCAGCCGAAACCCGTTGAACAATATTGTTCTCCGGATAGAAGACGGAATCAAATGTCTTATCATCCATAAGGTATTTGGCTATAGTCTGGTCTATGGGACCCATAAACTTAACCATTCCTTTCTCCAGCAATATTCCATTCTTGCATAACTGACGTACACTTGCCATATTATGACTAACGAAGAGGACTGTTCGGCCTTGACCTTGGGAAACGTCTTTCATCTTACCTATCGCTTTCTTTTGGAACTCCGCATCACCCACCGCAAGCACTTCATCCACCACCAATATCTCCGGCTCCAAGAACGCTGCCACCGCAAACCCCAGACGCACCGTCATTCCGCTCGAATAACGCTTCACTGGAGTATCAATGTAACGTTCACACCCCGAAAAATCGATTATCTCGTCCAACTTGGACTGGATCTCTGCACGGGACATACCGAGGATAGCACCGTTCATGAAGATATTCTCCCTGCCGGTCATCTCGCCATGGAAGCCGGTGCCAACTTCAAGGAGCGAACCAATACGGCCGTGGGCACGGATGGTGCCGGTCGTAGGGCCGGTGACGCGGGAAAGCAGTTTGAGCAAAGTGGATTTGCCGGCGCCGTTCTTGCCGATGATGCCGACGACGTCGCCTTGCTCCACCTTGAAATCAATATCCCTCAACGCCCAGACGTAGTCAGAGTTGCCCTTCGAGGCACGGTCGTTGGTCTCGCCGATCTTGAGATACGGATCTTCTTTGCCGAGGACATTCGTTATCCAAAATCTTCTTATGTCATGTGACAGAGTCTTGGTTGATACCAAACCAAGTCTGTACTGTTTGCTCACATGTTCAAATTCGATTGCTGTTGCCATATATTCGTTTTCTCTCTTTAAATTCTTTTTATTAGTAAACCAAAAACGTTATTAGTAAACCAAAAACGCGCTTCGCTTACAAAAAACTCTTTTCCATAGGTATTGGTTATTTCGGAATTACGGCTTATCAGCCTTGCGTGCAATTGCTGCTCAGTCTACTTGAAAGTAAATTTTCAGATAGCCTGATCATCAATTTCACTTTCAACCTCCGTTGTCACAATTCCTGCACTAACCAATTCCTATTCCAAAGATCAAAAAAGCGTTTCGTTTCACTTCACTCCCAAAAACGGTTCTCAACGCGGGGTGTACGTTAATTACTTCTTTGTTTTGACACACTATGACGTTTTTGAAAGCGTAGCGCTTTTTTGTAAACGTAGTGCGTTTTTGTGAGGAATCAGCAGGGGCGATTTATCGGTACCTGCGGTGCGGAAGGACTAATAAGATGTCTAGGAGCTTGCTCATAAGCAGCTTATTGGTCTTACGCAGGTGGCTTGGCACCGTTGATTCCGTGTTTTTGATTACATATCCTTTCTTTTAATCATTTCCGAGTTAACCAAAAACGCAGCGGTTAACCCTTCGGTTCTGTGCTATCGATGACTTGTCTATCGCAAACAAGTTTTCATATTCAAGCCATTCGACACCACCAATATTTCATATTCAACCGCTTTACAAAAACAATGTAAAAAACGGCCAAAAACATTTATCAGAACACCGCTATGGTGTTGTTGTCATTATAAAAACGTTCGATCTGGGCACGGGGACTGGCACCAAAATTGACCAATATCGCCACAGGCCATCCCGTTCCACGCATGTAGCCGAAAGTTTGATAATGCTCCCGTTCGGTGAGAGCCGACAAAGCCTTACATTCCACAATCACATTGCCAATAGGCGTCTCCACCACGAGATCCATTTTCAAGTAGGCGTTGAGGGGTTTGCCCTTGTAGAAGGGATGATACTCCAACTCCTTGTGCGCGGTGAAACCGTTGGCTTGCAGTTCGGTTAGCAGCGCCTCTTGGTAAATATACTCCGGCATCCCGGCACCGAGGTTCTTATATACCTCGATCATCGCGCCGATGATGCCGTAGGTGGCTTTCACCAGTTCGGACTTGCGGGGCTCCGAGACCATATGGATGGTGGTTTTTTCCATTTTATCGTGCAACTTATCGTGCAATTTATCGTGCAACATTATCACCCTTTAGTCAATTCGGCCAACAGCGCTAAGCCTTTATCGGTTAGATAGTAACGTTGATTCTTACTCTTTGGCTTGTCCGGGAGTGTCCGTGCAATATACCCATATCGGAGAGCTGGGGTAAGATAGTTATCTTGGAAATAACCTCTACTGCTTATATCCACTGCTTTAGCTAGTTCTTCTCGTGATTTAGAAGCATCTCCTATTGCCAAAACAAGTTCTTTCATCATGTCCACATCATGTCCACCATCATGTCCACTTTGTGCGACAACACTGCCATCACCACGCTCAATGATCCAATCGTCTGGACGACGAGTGGTGGTGGAGAAGCTGATACCGATGAGGATTTTCTCTCTTCCGTCCAATGCCCACGGGAGCGAATATTCTTTATCTTTGATTTGTTGTAACGCAATCTTAGCTGAGCTGTCTATTTTGCATTCTATCACATACACAAACTTCTCCGTCCGCAGCAATAGATCTATCCTACCATCCGATGTCTGATACTCCGCATCCACTTTTAGACCAATAAGTTTGCATAGGATGTAGAGGACATTGCGGAAGTGAGATTCCGGTGTGGTTTGTGCATCGTATTGGAAGTCCGCGAAGAACGATTGTAAACGCTGAAGGAACTGTTCGACATTGCCGGAACGGATATCTGCGACAAACTCATCTATTGCCGGGTTCTTCCGATCCTTTTGCACAGACGTGTAGTACGGAAGCAGGAATTTAAAGAACCCATCCCGCACCTCATTATTGGGGAACGTGAGCCAACAAGTCTTACCATCCTCACTCATCTTGTCTATCGACAAATATCCGCTCTGATACAGCAACGGAACGATACTATCACCACTGCCATCCTTACTATCCAAACGTGTCGTGTCTATCGACTCATCGAAATCCGACAACACATAATGCTGACGTTTCAGCATCTCTACAAGCATTGTAGGTGTACCAGACTCAAACCAATACCCCTTACTATCCTTCCACCACAACGCATTCATCAGACTAAACGGATTGTACAACCCGGGAGTGTCTGCCGCAAAATGATATCCGTCGTACATCTTCCGCATCTCTTCTCGCGCCTCTTCATACGACACACATTTCTCTTCTGCATAGTTGGCTATATATGGTGCCAAATCTCTATCCACCTCCTCGTCCGTCAAGCCGCAGATTGAGGAGTACTGTTTTGTCATGGATATATCCCGAAGATTATTCAAATCACTGAAGATACTTACCTTGCTGAACTTGGTGACACCGGTAAGCAAAGCGAAACCGATATACGTATCCTGCATCTTCAGCATACTATAGAACCCACGCAGTATCTCACGGTACTTGTCCTGAAGATCAGGATTGTTAATGGACATCAGTAACGGTTTATCGTATTCATCCACCAAGATCACAACCGGCTGTTGGATTTTCTCGTATGCATTGCGGATAACCCATTTGAAACGCAAAGCAATGTCCGTCTCACCTTCTTTGCCTCCGTATAATGCCTCCTGTTCATCGAGAAAGTCGTTGATGATGCGGAATAGGTTCTCCTCAGAAGCCTCTATCATGGAACTGAAATCCAGATGCAGAACCGGATGCACGGCCCAGTCCTGCTCTTTGGTGGCGATGTACAAGCCGTTGAAAAGTTCCTTTTTGCCCTGGAAGTACGCTTCGATAGTGTTGAGGAGGAGTGACTTGCCGAAACGACGAGGACGGGAAAGGAAATAGCACGTGCCATCCTGAATCATCCGATAGATGAATTCAGTCTTATCCACGTACAAGCGGTTCTTGGTACGCAGTTTGACGAACGATTGTTCTCCTATTGGCAATGTTTGCAGTTCCATTGGCTTTGCGTTTGTTAGTTGTTGCGTCACACATGTACGTATATGTACATACATGCACGCACAGCAATTCGAGTCGCAAAATTACAAAAAAAAATTCATATATGCAAATATATGAGAGGAAAAGTGCGGAATTTTTGAATTTTGTAAGGGAAATGGGAGGGTTTTGAGAGCAAAGAGGTGGTGGATTGGGAAAATTATAGCGATGATAACGCTGCGCGGAGATTATAGAAATTATAGATTTAGGTAATGATTTTAGGTAACCAAAAAAGCGGAAAATAATCCCAAAAGAAAATGATAGAAATTATACCGCGTCGCGGCAATTATAATAATTATATAGTTAAATATAGTTAATCAAAAACGCGCAGCCTATCGAGCCCACCAGGCTCTGGAGTGTAATAGCCTCTTCATTGTGCTTACAAGCAAGCTTGCAGCACCCTTAATAGTCCATTCCACTTAATCGACTACCTTGCAGGTACTCGCTTGGCTGCTTACAAAAACACGTCATTGCATGACTCACAAAAAAGCGTTCCGCTGCACTGCACTCTCAAAAACATTTTCAACGTATGGTGGAAGGGGTGTTGGTAATCAAAAAAGGAAGAGAAAAATACAAGGCAGTTTGTGACAGGTTGTTAGGCAAGGATGTCCTTATAGTCATTTGTGCGGGTGAGGACGTTGCGTGCATAGGAACAGACAGGGATGATGGTGCCTTCGAAGACACGCGTATGATCGATGATCATCCGCTCCGGGGTGGGACGTTGGTAGGTCAATTCTCCGACATGGACATCGTCCAGCCACGCCTCGAAAATGCCGTTGCGTTCTGATTCTGTGTGTTTGATGGTTAGCATGGTTTTTATCCGTTTGTTCGTTAATCAAAATTCTAATTCCTTATCCTCCCAGCCGAAGTCTTGATAGTATCGGACATTCAAACCGTTTTGCTGCACGTACTCATATAACTGTTCACGACGAACGGCTTCGCGGACGGACTCGTTGGAGTGCATGTTCATGAAGATATCAAGATAATCGCCGAAGATATGTTTGGCTGTCGGCATGAAGCGCGAACCGTCTTCTACACGTTCAAAATCAATGACTTGCGGTTGGTTGTTTGCGTAAGTAAGCGTCATCTTTCCGGGATGATCTCCACCGGAAACCGTCTTGAGGGTGTCTCCTGCGATATTATACCAGAACACCCAGAAATCACCCCACACGCACGAATCTTCCTCGTGAGCAATAAGCAGCGCCGGAACACAGATTTCGCCTTGTAAGTAGTACGGAGCAATCTCGCGCAAGAGATAATCGCTAATGGCCTGACGGACTGCTTGTTCCTTGCGATTGATAGCGATATAGCGGATACAATCGGCCTTGTGGTCGTCAAAATCGGACATTAACCATTGTCCGTTCACGCGTTCCATAGAGAGGATATGCTCCTCCGGTTCGTCGTCCTCTTCCCCCACAATGCCTTCGGGCCACACTTGTCTTACAGAGATAGTGGCAAGGGCATGGTCTTTGTCCGTTTGTTCGACTTTAACCACCTCATAATCAGCAATCGTACCTCCGTTTCCGGTGACGAAATAATAGAGCCACTCATGGTCCATCGCTTCGTGTTGCGGTAACCGATAGAACATCGTGTCCAACACCGCGTAAAAATCCGGAGTCATGTAGTCGCGGGATTTCTCAAGCAACTCATGATCAGGGATGTACGCACATAACTCAGCAGCTCGTTCTTCGAGCGTTTGGGATTTCTGACATGCCGCAAGAACCACGGCTAACAAGGTATAAAAGAGGACTTTTCTCATATCAATCTATTTCGTCTAAACCGTTAAATTTGAGTCGTTTCATTTGGTTATGGAACCGCACATGGAACAGTACCGCAGGAATAGCCAAGGCGATGACAAACGCTATCCACATACCTTTGGCTCCAAGACCCACAGAGCCTAACCCCAACCCTTCCCCGAAAGGAAGGGGGTAATAGAATGTTAAATATATTCCCAGCGGCAGCGCCACACCGATATAGGCGAACAGTGCTATTCGCATCGGGACTCGTACATCCTGGATGCCGCGCAACATCGCCGCTCCGATACATTGGAGTCCGTCCGCGTATTGGAACGTTCCTGCAATGATGAGCAGCGTCGAAGCGATAGGGATCACTTCCGGATCACTCGTAAAAATATACGGGATGACGTTGCGTCCGAAGATCATGATTGCCGCTCCGATGGTGTTCATCAGCAGACACAGATGCACGGACGCGTGACTTGCCATACGCACGGCTTGCAAGTCGCCTTTGCCGAGTTGATGCGAGACGCGGATAGTGGTGGCTGAACCGATGCCCAGCGCCAACATAAACGTCAAGTCAGCCATTTGATTGGCAATATGGTGCGCAGCCAGAGACTCCTTGCTGATCCAACCGATGATGACGAACGAAGCCGTGAAAAGGAAGGCTTCGGCAAAGGACTGCAAACCAATCGGCATGCCGATAGTGAGGAGGTGTTCCACTTCTCGACGCGTGATCAGATACCTACGCATGGACGTTATATAACGACGCCATTCGGCCTTGCAAAGCATGGCGATAAAGTAACAAACCGGCATCAGACAGCGCGCAATCAGACTTGCCCATCCAGCTCCTTCTGCACCCATCGGTTGGCAACCCCAGTGCCCAAAGATGAACACCCAGTTCAGCAAGATATTGAGCAAGTTGCAACCGATCGTGATGAGCATTGCAACAGTCGTGTTACCGAGTCCCTCAAGGAACTGCTTACTGAACGTGAACAGCAGAAACGGCACGATGGACAGCACGATGAGGATGTAATAGGGTTTTGCACATGCCACCACTTCGGGTTCTTGTCCGAACGCGTCCAGAAAACCGATACAAGGAGCGAGTAGCACTAACGACAACACACACATTAAACCCGTGAACACCAGGCCGTTCGTCAGATAGGACGTGATCTGCTCATGCTTATGCGTAATCTCATCATCCGTAGTGCCTTCCTTTAGCAGTTTTTCAAGTCGTCCGTGGACGTGTCCCACAAGCGGAGTGATGCCCATGAGTGCCCCCATTGCAAAAACCATTACCGTGAAAAACAGCGCATTAGAGAAACTGACAGCAGCCAAGTCCGTTGTGCCATAATGCCCCACCATGATCGAGTCAGCGAGTCCCACCAACGCAGCTCCAAACTGCGTCAGCATCACCGGAAACGCCAACTTCAAGTTGCGCTTGTAGTACGGATAATACGCACGAAACGAATAGGTCATTTAGCAAGTTGTGATATATTCGATTTTATTGCCCACACAGGACAGGTATTTTTGGAAATTATCTTGGCTAATCACTACCGTACCGCGACAATCATTCGGGTGAAAACTCAGCGAATCGGCATCCTTCAAACGGCTGTCCAAGAACAAAATCACATGGTGTTCGGTATCGTTGATCAATCCAAACGGACTGACACTACCCGGTTCCAATCCCAGATACTTCATCATCCGTTCTGGGGATGCAAAAGATAGTTTGCCGGGTGCCTTGAGACCCTGCGACACCAGCACGTCCTTCAACCAATGCTCAATATCATGAATCGCCAGATCGTAGTCACATGGGAAACAAATGAGGTAATGTTGGTCGCCCTTGTGATTGCGCATGAAGATGTTCTTGCAATGCACACTTCCGTCGTCGTGCCACCACCGCTTCGCCTCCTCGATCGTCTTCCCTTCCGGATGGTTGTAGGTAGTAAACGCAATCCCGTGTTCGTTCAGATACCGCAGCACTTTCTCCTGCCGTTCCGATATAATTTCTAAGCCCCTTTGGGGCACGATTGTTTCGTAGTTTTCCATTTCGTCTTATTGTTGCTTATCAAACCATTCGCGGCAGAGTCTCCGCAGTTCGGGTTCATTATGTATCATCGCTCGCAATGCTGCCAAACCCTGCACATTCCGTTCGCTATTGAGCCATAGTTTCAGGTAACCTCCTTCCGCATATTTCTCGTGGAGATGTTCCAAACTGCGTTGGTAGAGCGTGTCAAATTCTCCATCAGGGTATAGTTTCTGACTATACGCCATCGTCCGATGCACAACGGTAAGCGGATCAATCTGCCGATCGGCTTCGGCTACAATCGCGCCATAGATCGTTCGCGGAGGATTCTTCCCGCTGGCTCGATGATCTTCCACAGCATCCCGCATGGTCATTAACTGCTCTTCCGTGAACCATTTGCGTAAGTTCTCATCTGCCATCAGGATCTCACCCGAATGGATATGATGCTTCTCCCGATCGAATTTCAAACCCAGATCATGGTATGCTGCAATCACGTACGACATAGTCTCATCAGCATCGTAGGCACGTGCCAGTTTGAGGCTCTCCCGAATGACTGTCTCCGCATGGTAACGCTTATGTCCACCATCAAAAGCATCGTATTGCGTCAGGATGGATTGCTGAATATATACGTCCAAAAGCAGTTCTTCCGGCTTGTCAATAATCCGCCCTACTCCATTCTCGACAAGCGTCTCTCTGCTTACGAATCCCCAAGAACACGCCACGAATGGCACTTTTGCATTTGCTGCCGTATCTCGATCCACGAGGCTGTCGCCTATATATAATGTGGAATGTTGAATGTTTAATGTTGAAAGGATATCGTAAACGATTTGCGGATTCGGCTTGCGTTCGATACCTTCGCGTTCGCCTAAAATGACATCAAAGATTCCGGGGAAAAAGTGCTCCACGATCTTCTCCGTCGCTGCTTGGTACTTATTGCTTGCCACAGCCAGGTGATGGCCCTGCGATTTGAGCATCGCCAACAGTTCCGGTATGCCTTCGTACGGACGCGTGTAGTCGCAGTTGTGCTCATTATAATAAGGAACGAAATGCGCGCGTACGCATAAGATGTTCTCTTCCGTTCGCTCCGATTCCGGCATGGCACGACGAATGAGGTTATTGATGCCGTTGCCTACCATCCGTGGATAATCCGCAATCGAGTGCGTCGCATATCCCGTCTGCTCCAGCGCATAGTTACACGCATAGCCCAAGTCATCGATGGAATTGAGCAGAGTTCCATCCAAGTCAAAAATGATTGTCATTATAAGATCTGCGCGGTGTGATTCTTCGTATCGACTTTTTCGATGATTCGTTCCAAGATGCCGTTCTCGTCAAAGATGAATGTCTTGCGCAGCGTTCCCATCGTCACCTTTCCATAGTTTTTCTTTTCTCCCCACGCACCGAAGGCTTGCAGCATCTCGGTGGTTGGGTCGCTCAAGAGAGGGAAGGGTAAGTCGAATTTCTCTTTGAACTTAATATGCGAAGCCTGGTTGTCCTTGCTCACGCCATAGACCTGATAACCCTGCGCAAGAAAAGCATGGTAGTTGTCACGGATGTTACATGCTTCAGCCGTACACCCCGGAGTCGAGTCCTTCGGGTAGAAATAAATGACTGTTTTCTTGCCGATCAGGTCCTTGTTTGTAACCATTTTGCCTGTTTCATCGGCTGCCGCAAAACTCGGCATTTTGTCTCCAACTTGTAACATAATTATTTGCATTTTAAGAATTTCACAACACATGTGCCAAGCCGGTAAAGACTTGGTTTACAGATATGGATGAATCGTCCGTGTTCGACGAGTTTACCTCCGAACTCAGCCTTGAAATCGCGTACTCCATAAGGCACTCCGGGTTCTCCGGCACCCATGATATCGAAGCGAGGTAATTGGTGCGTATGAGCATACTCCATCGCGGCCCAAGTGGCCATAACGGACGGAGAAAACGCTTTATATTGGGTATCCATTCCGCACACGAACCACTCGTAGATACATTGCTCTTCCTTAATCGGACACATGATACCACCGATCACTTTGCCTTCTGTTTTGATCAACAGATAGATGCCTCTTTTTTGACGAAAGAACGCCAAGAAGAAGGATAGCGGAAAGAGCGGCGTCTTCACTTTGCGGCGATATAGGTCCAATAATATCGCATACCAATCTGCCACTTCTTGCTCCGTTTGAGCTTCCTCGATGACTACACCGTTCTTCTGCGCTTTGTGGATTTGCCGCTTTCGGGTCTCGCTTAATCGCGCAAACATCGCCTCACGATCCGTGCAATCGAAATGGAAATTCAAGTGCGGTTGATAGGTAAATCCCGCAGTTTCAAACGCCTCTTTCCAAGGACTGAAGTCATTAAAATTGCGAGTCTCGATGTAGATGGATTTTTGCTCTAAATCCTTGCGAATATAGCTCAACAATATTGCGATATCCTCTTTCGCGCAATTCGCAGCCATCACAACCCCACCTATTATAATCGCACGACGCGTAAAGAATTGTTTGATAGCACTCCGCTCTTTGGTCACATATCCGACACAAACGGCACGCAATTCCCCACTCTCTTCTGCAGCATACGCAAACGGTTCCATGAGTTCCGGCATAGACGCAAAGAAGTCATATGCCTCCGGAGACTGAAACCATGTTCCCGTCTCACTCATCCGCACCAACTCACTCCATTGCTGCCGATCGATCTGGTCATATGTCAGGATGCCCATCATTAAATTTCGACTGCAAATTTACTACAAAAAATTTGAATGTGCAAGATTTTTAGCAGAAAAAGTTATTCTAAGCTTGCTTAAGTGTGAATTTTTCTGCTAAAAAGATTGGTGTTAGCAAAATCTTGCGAACGTAAATTCGAAGGGGTCCCCATCTATGGGGGAGGTGGTCGAAGTTACACAAATAGTTGCTTTTTTCGGATATACGCAAGATTTTGATAGATTTTATCAAAATAATCGTGCCCATGTGGCTAAGACGTTTATTTTAACATTTCTGCGATTTGTTCCAGATAGAGTTGGTCCGTTTCGTCGAAGGTGTTGAAGTCCTTGCTGTCGATGTCGAGGACTGCGACGACTTGTCCGTCATGCAAAATCGGCACGACTATCTCACTATTGGAAGCGGAAGAACAGGCAATATGTCCGGGGAAGTCATGGACGTTGGGCACGATGACGGTTTGAGCGCGTTGCCAAGCCGTGCCACATACACCTTTACCAAACGAGATACGCGTACATGCGATAGGACCTTGGAACGGACCCAAGACCAGTTGTTGCCCTTCCACGCGATAGAAGCCTGTCCACCAGAAGCCAAAGGCTTCGTGCAAAGCAGCAGCCACGTTTGCCATGTTGGCAATTGGGTCTGATTCTCCGGAGATTAGCGATTCAATCTGCGGAAGCAAGGATTGGTATGTTTCGATTTTGTTCATTTCCATACGATTAGATTTGTTGTAACATGCCTTGACAACCTTCTAAGATATCGTCGTAAGCCTTGGTAAAATCTCCTGTGTACCAGGGATCGGAAACATCGCGGATATTTCCGATATTGGTGATTTGTGATTGGTCATTTGTGATTGCCCATGCCATCATCAGCGAGACTTTATGGTCCGTATCTTCTCCGATGATATAGCGAATCCAACGTAGATTGCTTTGGTCCATGCAGACGATATAGTCGTAGTAGGCATAGTCGGCACGCGTCATTTGACGTGCTGCATGATGCTCAAACGGCACATTTCTCGTAGCCAACATCCGCTTAGCCGGAGGATAGATATCGTTGCCAATCTCTTCCGTAGAAACCGCAGCCGACGCTATCTCGAACTCATCTGCACGATTGGCTTGCGCCACCAAATGCTTCATGATAAACTCAGCCATCGGAGAGCGGCAGATGTTACCGTGACATATAAAAAGTATCTTCGTCATATTCCAGATTTATTGTGGGTGGGTACAAGCCAATTCTTCGATAAGATCTTCGTCTGCAGGAAGCCAGTTGACGGATTGCAATTCGTTGGGAGCAAGCCATTTGGCTGCTTCGTGCTCCAAAAGCGTAACATGACTTCCGGCAAGTTTACAACGGAAACAATGCATTGTTAGATGGAACTTTGGATAGTCGTAGTCGATAGTTCGCAAGAGTTCACCAACTTCGATTTCGGCATCCAACTCCTCATGGATCTCACGACGCAAGGCTTGCTGGGGTGTTTCTCCGGATTCGATCTTGCCCCCGGGAAACTCCCACCAATCTTTCCATTCGCCATATCCGCGTTGGGTGGCAAAGATTCGTCCTTGCTCATCAAAAATCACCGCAGCGACAACTTCAATTCTTCTCAGTTGAGTCGGTTGCAACGGATGACGTTCTATTTCAGGGGTTGTAGGCATTTAAACACTCTTGAGTTGTTTCACAATCTCTTTTACCGCATTGTCGTTGCAGCGGTGACCGAACTTCGCAGACCATATGATGTCGAATCCGGCTTCTTCTATAACTTTGGCGTTACGTTTGCTCATCTCATGCCCAAGTAACTCATCGTCCGTCGAGAAAATACCTATATTGCGTATCCCCTGAACAAACGTGTGTTCCTTCTTGAATGCCACAAACCGTTGCACCATCGGTTCGTCAATCACAAACTCCTTCGCTCCATCTTCGCGTTCTTGCAAGTACGGATGTTTGCCATAACCCATTTTGCGGAGTGTACGATCCATCTCCAGAGAGGGATTGAGGACGATCTTCGTCGCTTTCGGTGCATCGACATACAATGCCAACATGCCTCCCATGGATGTGCCGACAATCACCTCCGGTTCAAAAGTCCGCGCCCATTCGTTGATGATCTCCAGCGACTCAAACGGATCATGCGTCACTTCCGGAGCAAGCCATTCATATTCCGGCAAGGCACGCGCCAACGATGCCCTTGTTCCGGACTTCGGACTCGACGCAAAACCATGAATATACATGGCGTAAGGCTTCTGTTTCGGTTCTTCCCAGTTGTACATATCAAATCTATTTTGCCGCAAAATTACAAAAATTCTCTGACATACACAAGTTTTTGCACAATTTATTTGCATATTTCATTTTTTTGTTGTACCTTTGCCCCCGCAAACTCACGCTGGAGGCATGTCTCATGCGTGGGAGGGGATTTCCCCTCTTAGGCGAAAGCCGCTTCTCCCACTTCAATGGGAGAACGCTCCGGGTGAGGGAGCAGACATATTTAATGGCGTTTACTAACGCTTGTTTTTGACTTTCTGAAACGTAGGAACTTTCAATAAAAAGTCTGCGAAAACAAGTAGTGGTAGATGCCCATGGGTGTATAATACACACGCGCGTGCTCATGCACGTGTGTTTCCGTATATACACAGCGTGGGTTTCTGCATTGCTTATTCGAGACTTAAGGTTTTTCCTACGACCTCAGAAAGCGGATAAGCAACAAAAGGAATCCGCGTTTTTTGTGTATGTATGAAACCAAATGAAGCATATAATATGGCTAACACCCCAAAACCCAAAGTAGCTCTTATTGCAGGAGCTGGTCCTGCAGGTTTAACGGCTGCTTACGAATTGTTGAAACAGACTGACATTGTACCAATCGTTTGTGAGAAGACAAATGCCATTGGCGGTATCTCCCAAACCGTCCAATATCATGGAAATCGAATGGATATAGGCGGGCATCGTTTCTTTTCCAAGAGTGACAAGGTAATGAATTGGTGGCAAGAAGTAATGCCACTTCAATCCAAACCATCCAAAGATGACATTCTGCTGCATGAGACGGAGAAAGAATTTGCAAAAGCAGGTCCTGATCCGGAGAAAGAAGACCGCACAATGTTACTGCGTCGCCGCGTGAGCCGAATATTCTTCCTGCGTAAATTCTTTGATTACCCTATCTCCATGAAGAAAGAAACATTCTTGAACATGGGACTAATGCGTATGATGAGAGCCGGTTTCGGCTATCTGTGGGCTTGCGTTCATAAATTGCCGGAAACATCATTGGAGAATTTCTATATCAATCGTTTTGGTCGTCCTCTGTATGAAATGTTCTTTGAAGACTATACTACCAAAGTGTGGGGTGTACATCCGTCAAAGTTGGGTGCAGATTGGGGAAGTCAACGAGTTAAAGGCTTGTCTATTATTGCCGTTCTTAAAGACATGTGGCGAAAGAATTTTGGTAAGAAAGATGATGCGGAAATAGAAACCTCACTCATTGAGCAGTTTATTTATCCAAAGTATGGTCCAGGTCAGTTGTGGGAGTTGGTAGCTGAAGATGTGAAGCAAATGGGTGGAGAAATCCGAATGCAGACAACGGTTACAGGAGTAAACATTCAAAACGGCAAGGTAGTAAGTGCAACACTCACAAAGGAAGATGGCTCTACCGAAGATGTGAATTGCGATTATTTCCTATCTTCTATGCCTATTAAGGATTTGGTTCCGGCATTAACAGGTATTGAAGTTCCAAACCAAGTAGCGAAAGTAGCAGAAGAACTACCATATCGCGATTTTATCACCGTAGGGTTGCTCGTGAATAAGATGAAAATTAAGAACGAGACGAAATTACATACGTATGCAGAGCGTGTGCCGGATACATGGATTTATATTCAAGAGCGTGACGTTAAAATAGGTCGCTTGCAAGTGTTCAACAATTGGTCGCCATACCTCGTGAAAGATTATGAAAATACGATGTGGATAGGTCTTGAGTATTTCTGCACGGAAGGTGACGAACTTTGGAATATGTCTTCCGAGAGCTTTATCCAGATGGCAAAATCAGAGTTGGCGAAGATTGATATTATCGATGAGAAAGATGTGTTGGATGCTTGCCATGTAAAGATTCAAAAAGCCTATCCAGCGTATTATGGTAGTTATTATCAGTTGGATTGTGTAAAACAATTTTTGGACACCATTCCTAATCTGTTTTGCCTCGGTAGAAACGGCCAGCACCGCTATAATAACATGGATCACTCAATGATGACAGCATTTGAAACGGTTGATAGTATCAAGAGTGGCAATATCGATGATAAATCAATTATTTGGAATGTAAATACTGAAACAGAGTATCATGAAAGCAAATAATCTAATAAATAAGACGGAATCATTGGGACAGAAGAAATGGTTTCTGTGGAGTATATGGGGGTTATATACTTTTTTAGTCATTGCTCTATGTTCTATACATGAACCATGGGGCGATGAACATAATGTGTGGAGCATGGTGTATAGATTATCCTTGCCGGAATTATGGGGCGCCATGCGTGAAGAAGGTCATTTTTGTTTATGGCATCTATGTGTATGGCCTTGGGTGAATATCTTTGGTATGGACTACCATGCTTTATTCGTTGCGAGTTCTCTACTCATGTCGGGTGCAGTTTGGTTGTTGTTATTTAAACTGGAGTTCAGTTTTATTGGGAAACTATTTATTGTCTTTTCAAGTCCGTTCTTCTATTATTTCCCAGTAGTAGCGCGTTGTTATGCGTTAATTCCTCCCATATTGATAGCAACAGCTATAGTATATCAAAAGCAGAAGAATCCATTTTTGTATTGTTTCTTAATTGGGTTACTCGCACACACTCACGCATATATGGAAGGAATGGTGGGAATTTTATGGTGTTTGTTTATTTATTACTACGTGTACATTCCTTATAAACATGGAGAACCGCAAAGAGCGAAGAAAAACGGATTGGCGTCACTTATCACTATTGTTTTGGTTCTACTGGCATTCGTGCAAATTATGGGAGGAATAACTGATGCCGCAGAAGGAGCAAGTGTTGCAATGAATAGAGTAAATCATACTACAGACTGGTTGTTGTATGTATACGAAAAGCATCATATTCAATTCTCAATGACATTACATCAGCATGTAAGTAGTTTGGTCCCAAAAATTGATTTGCCAATAACGCTATTCTTATATGTCGCAATTACAATTTTACTATATAAACTAATACAATTGTCACAAAGAAAAGCGGAATGTATATGGATTGTATTTGTATCAGTTATATGGCAAATCTTATTTGCTATAAATATATATTGCATGTGGTTCCAAAGAGTATATTTATTATATCTCCCGATATTATACATTACATGGATAACGTATAATAACGATAAGGATATTAAACGATATGCAACGTATGTAGTAATTTGTTTCTGGTTATTAAATACTCCGGCTCAATATGACATTCTACATGATATTACGAAAGAATATTGCTTTGATGTTTCTGTCGCGAAACAGTTAGACAAAAACATTACAAGAGATTATCCCATTATATCTTACGGAGCAGAGAGTAGTAGGTTGCTAGAAAAACAAGTGCTGTTTGTAGATGAACATAAAGATTCTCTTGAGAAAGTACTGCTACAAGTCTATCCAGAAGATTCTGTTATGTATCTTATTACGCCACGTGACATCTCATCATTTAATGGTGATAAATTTACTATAGAAGAAATCTATTCAGGCGTTGAGGGTAATCATGAATTTACAGGGATTGGCTATGAATCGAAGATAGGATTATATAATGTAACGAGACATGCAAAAGTTCTTAAATAAAATATTTATCAAGCCCACTAATAATACGCTATTGCAATTATTTCGCTATGGTTTTGTCGGTGGCGCGGCGTTCGCAGTAGATTATGGAACACTATTCCTACTCACGCATTTTGTGGGTGTTCCGTATTTGTGGTCTGCAGCTGTTGCGTTCATCTTTGGACTTATTTCCAACTATCTGCTTAGTATCAGTTGGGTGTTTAAGAAAAGTGGAACTATGCAAAGGTGGCAAGAATTTATGTTCTTTGCCATTATTGGTGTAATCGGCTTAATCTTTAATGAGTTAATCATGTATACAGGTACAGACATTTTACAACTGCATTATATGGTGTCAAAACTAATTTCTACGGCAATAGTATTCTTTTGGAATTTCTTTGCAAGAAAATTCCTGTTATTTAACAGATAGACACTCTATGCTCTTAGCCGTCAGATTTCGGTATTTCACCGCCACAAATCCCTCGTTTGATATTGTGGAACTGAACGACGAAGAATGGCATCATCCCATGGCCGGCTTCGGCTATTACACCACCATCAAACGCAACCGCGCTGAGCGGAAAAGGCTGCATGAGGAAGAAAGAGCGAAGATCTATTAATCTCCGATTCTAACAAAGAGCATCTTGTGGATCTTCCCGCAAGACGATCTTTGACATATTGGATTTACCGATGTGGTCGTTCTTAAAAATGCAGCATTGTAGCGCAAAGACGTTCTTAAAAATGTAATAAAATTGCAAAAATCATTCAAAAAAGTGCGATTTATTTGCATATATCGTTATTTTTTTGTAATTTTGCGGCGATTTTTAACTTTTAAAAGTAAAATTTGCTATTGATATATTACTATAGAAAGTAAGAAACTCAATATTTATTAACACATATAAAGTAAAGAATATGGAGCAATTAGTCAATTTCTTTTATCGCTTATTGGAGCGCTATTCCGGGTTCACGCAGATGCGTTATCTGTATGAGGAGATAAACTGGGATGACCAGCTTATTCTGATCCGCGGTCCGAAAGGTTCCGGTAAAACAACGATGCTAATGCAGCATATCTTGCGTACGTTTTCGGATAAAAGTAAGGTGCTGTATTGTTCTGTAGATCATTTTTGGTTTGCCTCTCACACCTTATTGGATTTGGCAGAATACGCGTACACGCACGATATAACTCATCTATTCCTTGATGAGATACACAAGTACGGAAATTGGGCGCAGGAGCTTAAGAATATCTACGATGCTTATCCACATCTTCATGTAGTTGTGACAGGAAGTAATGCTTTGGATATTATTAAGCAGACATATGACTTATCCCGGCGTTGTGGCGTATATACTATGCATGGCCTGAGTTTCCGCGAATACCTCAAAATGGAAGGTATGGCGAATTTACCGCCAGTATCCTTGGAGGAACTGGTTTCTCGTCATGTGGAAATAAGCCGTGACATCACAATTAAGCAGAACATCAAAGTACTTTTGTATTTTGAACGTTATATAAAGGAAGGGTACTATCCGTTCTATCGAGATCAAACCATGAACTTTGGCGAGCGATTAAGCCAAGTGATTGACACCATTATCTTCAATGAGATACCGGCTGTATCTAATTTAGAATACGAATCGGTCTATAAGATCAAACCTCTGTTAGCTATCTTGGCGCAACAAAATCCATACACGCTGAATATCTCTGCTCTGGGCAAGTCTCTGAACGCTTCGCGTAATGTGCTGCTCAAACTCATCGAACTATTGGATCAGGCAGCTTTGATTCGCAGATTGTATGCAGCGACCGAAGGATGGGAGCAAGTCAATAAGCCCGAGAAGATTTTATTCAACAACACGAACCTGATGTATGCATTGTCCCCCAATGCCGATACCGGCACGATGCGTGAAACATTCTGTGCCTCGATGTTGGCGAAGGGACATAAGATAGCCATGCCGCAGAAAGGGGACATCGTTGCAGATAAAAAGTATTTGTTTGAAGTGGGTGGCAAAAGCAAAGGTTTCGGACAAATAGCCAATATCCCAAATAGTTATGTAGTAGCAGATGACATAGATATGGGCTTCGAGAACAAGATCCCTCTCTGGATGTTCGGCCTGCTCTATTAAATAAGTTATTTAATTCCCCGTCGGGGAACCAAATTCCAAGCGGTAAATCCAATATGCGGACTTACCGCTTTTTTGTTGTGCAATCAAGCGGTCAAAACTGACAACAAACACTTCTACCAACGCGTCATCCGCTTCTTGAAGCGTAAACTAAAGTCCCTTAAACATTAAACATTCAACATTAAACATTACGATTATGTTCAAACATACTAAACGACTTTTGTCAGACATCCGTTTCTGGTGTCAAGAACTCAAACTCCGCCGCCGTGAAAACGCCGAATGGGAGCGCATCGAAGATGAAGATTTCTTCTTTTCCGCGAGATTAAATCCCGCAAATTTTGCATTTTTTTACCAAATCTAACACATTTCTCTCCAAATATTTGCATATATAATAAAAAAGCAGTATCTTTGCACTATCAATTAGCTATCAGGACCGACAGTGAGCCGACGGTCAACCGACGGTCAGCCGACAGTCAATAGTAACGTCAGGCATCTGACTAAAACTGAAAAAGGTTGACTCGATAACTGAGATGCTATCTTAAAAATCGTAAACTTTTGACTCGTTTCCTAAAAAGGTTGACCGGAGTACGAAAAAGGTTTACTGATCAAAAGACGCTGCA
>Ga0247611_10000276_pt1 | contig 106578 bp, 94 predicted proteins | sample 177DNAGHGhighgp2_FD_192422 | JGI IMG/M metagenome (GOLD analysis project Ga0247611, IMG submission 192422) | Sheep rumen microbial communities from Palmerston North, Manawatu-Wanganui, New Zealand - 1770 DNA GHGhigh gp2 | ecosystem: Host-associated > Mammals > Digestive system > Stomach >... | reverse complement strand
CTTTGTTGCTTTCATTGTCGTTTCATTTTTATGGGTTCTACACTGTGTGGATTAGAATGAGAAGGGATCGCCCCCAGGTGTGTATGGATCACTATTGGGGATATCACCACCGCTACCAGCCAGCAGTCGCGGCTTTTGTCTCAACGGGACTACCTTCATCGAAGGCTTCTCATACATTTTCTTTGTTGTCATAAGCTGAATATTTATAATATTAATAATGTTTTGAAAATTATTTCTGGCGACAAAGGTATAAAGAATCCCGTTAATTTCAAAAAAAAAAAAATAAAGAAAAGTTAAACGGGTGGTTTTTTTTATTTGGCGTGCCACGCGTGCCGCGTGCCATGCGTGCCATTTGGTATTTTTCATGGTGGGAGTTAGGGTGGGGGAGTTGCTTTCAATTTATATTATTATATATTATATTATAATATAATATATAATAATATAAATATAAATATAAACAATCAATTTTGCACTGAGGCGGAAAAGTGAAAACCGCAAATGGCACTCGTGGCACGTGGCACGCATGGCACGGCAATGAGGGTGTGTCTGGGCTAATGAAAGTCGGAGTGCGGGCTGATGAAAGTCGGGGTTTCAAGGCGGGAAGATCTGCGCCCGGTCTGAGGTAGGCAAAATATCAAGAAAATTGATTTAGATCAAGAAATCGAATTTTCAGTATTTTGGGCGAAATTATTTTCAGAAACGCTTGCACATGTCAAATAATTTATGTATCTTTGCATCGTTAATCCGGAAAGACAAAAGCGGGAGGCGGCGACCCGGTGCAGATCGCCGCAAGCGTCTAATACTACGAGAAAGAAAGGAACAAGAATTATGGCAAGAAGTAACATTCCAATGGTGATTAACCTGCGACAGAACAAGAACGACGACTCTACGGCCTACGGCAAGTATTTCGCCGAGGTGGACACGAAGGAGCCCCTGAACCTGAAAGGCTTTGCCAAGCACATGACGGGTCACGGCAAGATCGCCGACTACCAGATGTGCGTGCTGGTGCTGGGGCAGGTGGTGGACTGCATGACCGAACTGATCTCACAGGGTCAGCCCGTGAAGCTCGACGGCCTGGGCACGTTCTATCCGAGCGTCGACGGTCAGAAGCTGGGCAAGGCGAACCTCGCCAACGCGGTGGCTGCTGGCCCTGATGCGATGATCAACGGCATCAAGATCAATTTCTCGCCGGAGAACTCCAAGGGTGAGAAACTCACCAGCCGAGCCTTCAAGGATCAGTGCATCTTCGAGTACGGCTACCTCGTGGAGAGCGAAGTGCGCACCGTCGGTGGCAAGCAGAAGCGCTTCCAGAAGAAGACTCCGCTGACCTACGTGCTGGCACCGTCAGCCGATCAGCAGGGCAACGGCTAGGCCTCACACGGAGAGAGTGTTTAAAGGTCACACGGATTTCACAGATTACACAGATTATGCAGCATAAATGCTGCGCTTGCGCAGAGAAAATCTGTGAGATCTGTGAGATCTGTGTGACAAAACAAAGAAGATCAGAGTGAAATTATGAAGAAGCAGCGGATGATTGAGCTGGCGGTGAAGGTGATAGTAGCCGCGCTCACGGCGTTTTTGACGGCACTGGGCACGACCAGTTGCATGGGCCTGGGCCCGATCTAAAGGGCGAAAAGGTGACAGAGGGGTGGCGGCGGGAGCTGCTGCCCTTTCATTTTGACACGAGCCGACGGCTTTTGCTTTCATTGTGTCACTAACCGCTGTTTTGTTGTAAAAAATGTTTTTTTTCTTTTGGCGGTTTGATGGTTTTTTCGTAATTTTGCGGCCAATTATTAATTATGAGAGAAAATCTGAGAGACAAATATGTGCGGAATCGTAGGATATATCGGTAAGAAGGATGCATATCCCATCCTCATCAAGGGCCTTCGCAGGCTGGAGTATCGCGGCTATGACAGTGCCGGCGTGGCGCTGCTGAATGCCGGTGGCGAACTGAACGTGTACAAGACGAAGGGCAAGGTGGACAACCTGACGGAGTACTGTAGCGACAAGGATGTGAGCGGTACCGTCGGCATCGCCCATACCCGCTGGGCCACCCACGGCGAGCCATCGTCGCGCAATGCCCATCCGCACTACTCGCAGAGCCACAATCTGGCTATCATCCATAACGGCATCATCGAGAACTACGCAGATATCAAGGAGAAACTCATCGCAAAAGGCGTCACCTTCGTTAGCGATACGGATACCGAGGTTCTCGTGCAGCTGATAGAATACGTCATGGTGAAGAAGCACCTCGACCTGTTGGAAGCCGTGCAGGTGGCTCTCTATCAGGTGGTTGGAGCCTACGCTATCGCCGTGATCGACAAGCGTGACCCGGAACAGATCGTCGCTGCCCGTAAGCAGAGTCCGCTGGTGGTGGGTATCGGCGAAGACGAGTTCTTCCTGGGTTCCGACGCCAGTCCCATTGTGGAGTATACCGACAAGGTGGTGTATCTGGAGGACGGCAACATCGCCGTGATCCGTCGCGGACAGGACATGCACGTGGTGAGCATCCTCGGCGAGGAGCAGGAACTGAAGGTCAAGAAGGTGGATATCGACCTCGGCCAGATCGAGAAGGGTGGCTATCCGCACTTCATGCTGAAGGAGATCTTCGAGCAGCCGGAGTGCCTGACGAACTGTATGAGAGGCCGCGTGAACGTTGAGGCCGACCATGTGACGCTTTCTGCACTGATCGATTACCGCCGTCAGCTGCTGAATGCGAAGCGCGTGGTCATCGTGGCCTGCGGTACTTCGTGGCATGCAGGGCTTATCGGCAAGCAGATCATCGAGTCGCTGTGCCGCATACCCGTTGAGGTGGAGTACGCCTCGGAGTTCAGATACCGCAATCCTGTAGTAGGTAAGGGCGACGTGGTGATCGCCATCTCGCAGAGCGGTGAGACGGCCGACACGCTGGCCGCCGTTCAGCTGGCCAAGGAGAAGGGAGCCTTCATCTACGGCATCTGCAACGCCATCGGCTCGAGCATCCCCAGGGCAACGGACACAGGTACCTATATCCATGTGGGACCGGAGATCGGTGTGGCCTCGACGAAGGCCTTCACGGGTCAGGTGACGGTGCTCACGATGATTGCGCTGGCCATGGGTGAAGCCAAGGGAACGGTGGATCGTCTGGAGTATCTGAAGATCGTGAAAGGTCTGAGTGAGATACCCGTGAAGATCCGTGAGGTGCTGCAGACCAATGAGAAGGTGGCCGATCTGGCCCGTACCTTCACATACGCCCATAACTTCCTCTATCTGGGACGCGGCTACAGCTATCCCGTGGCTCTGGAAGGTGCCCTGAAGCTGAAGGAGATCTCCTATATCCACGCCGAGGGCTATCCCGCTGCGGAGATGAAGCACGGCCCCATCGCGCTGATAGACTCGGATATGCCCGTTGTCGTCATCGCCACCCATAATGCGATGTACGAGAAGGTGCTGTCGAACATCCAGGAGATCAAGGCCCGTCAGGGTAGGGTGATCGCCCTGGTGTCGAAGGGTGATGAGGTGATCTCGAAGATTGCCGATGAGGTGATCGAACTGCCCGATGTGCTGGAGTGCCTGGAGCCGCTGGTGGCTACCATCCCGCTTCAGCTGCTGGCCTATCATGTGGCCGTCTGCAAGGGCAAGAACGTAGACCAGCCGAGAAACCTGGCAAAGTCGGTAACGGTGGAATAAAGGAGGGGTAACATCCCGCTTCATGGGCCGAAAGTGGCCGAAACATGAAAAAAGTGGTGCAATAATTTGGTCAATTCAAATTATTGCACTATTTTTGCACTCAAATATGAATAACCCAGAACGATAATGGAAGCAGCTGAGTCTTTAGAGTCGAAGATAAACCGAAGCGATTATAAGATACTGATCGTCGACGATGTCGTCAGTAACGTATTGTTGCTGAAGATATTGCTGACCAATGAGAAGTTCCAGGTGTGTACGGCCAATAACGGTAGGACTTGTATCGAAGTGGCCAAGAAGGAGCATCCTGACCTGATATTGCTCGATGTGATGATGCCCGACATCAATGGCTTTGATACGGCAGTCGTCCTGAAGAAGGATGAGGAGACCAAGGATATCCCCATCATCTTCCTCACGGCCTTGAACACGCCGCAGGATCTTGTGCACGGCTTCCAGGTGGGTGCCAGCGACTTCTTGACCAAACCCTTCAATAAGGAAGAGCTTGTGATGCGAGTCACCCAGCAGATCTCGCTCGTGGCCGCCAAGCGCATCATCGAGAAACAGAATGCCGAGCTGAAGGCTACGCTGAGCAACCGTGATAAGATGTACTCCGTCATCGCCCATGACTTGCGTTCGCCCATGGCCAGCATCCGCATGGTGCTGAATCTGGTGGTGCAGTCAGCGTCGGTAGAAACGGTGGGGCCTGAGCTCTATATGCTGCTTGACCAGGCCAACAGAGAGTCGGAGGAGGTGCACGACCTGCTCGACAACCTGCTGAAGTGGACGAAGAGCCAGACGGGCCGCCTGAACGTGGTGCTGCAGGATCTCGACCTGAATGATATCGTGCCGGGAGTGGTGGAGATCTTCGATGTGATTGCACAGACGAAGCACATCACACTCGAGCTGAAGAAGACGGACGCTCCGCTGAAGGTGACTGCCGACAACGATATGCTGAAGACCGTCTTGCGTAACTTTATGTCGAACGCCGTCAAGTTCTCTCCCGATAACTCAACCATCCAGATCATCATGGCCAATGAGGGTGACTTCGCCCGTATCAGCGTGAAAGACCAGGGTGTCGGTATCGCTGCCGACAGACTGGGTTCTATCTTCCACAAAGGCGAGACAACCTATGGCACCGGCGGTGAGGAGGGTTCTGGATTGGGCTTGCAACTCTGTCAGGACTTTGCCCGCAAGAATGGCGGCGACTGCTATGTGGAGTCGGTAGAAGGCGAGGGATCGACGTTCAGCTTCACTGTCCCACTCAAGAAAGAATAATGCCTACACCTATTTATATTATAGAGGAGCAGAAACTTCGCCGTAACCTGGCCCTGATCGCCGGTGTTGCGGCGAAAGCAGATATAGAAGTCATCCTGGCCTTCAAGGCTTTCGCCCTGTGGAAGACCTTTCCCATCTTCCGTGAGTACATTAACGCTACGACGGCCAGCTCACTCTTTGAGGCCAGGCTTGCCTACGAGAGGTTTGGCGCCCCTGCACATACCTACTCGCCTGCCTATACCGATGAGGAGTTTGATGAGATTGTGGGCTGTTCGTCGCATCTGACGTTTAATTCGTTGTCGCAGTATGAACGGTTCCATGAACGGGCCAAGGGCTGTTCGTTGGGCCTGCGCGTCAATCCGGAATATTCAGAGGTGGGCACGCTGCTCTATAATCCCTGTGCACCGGGCACTCGTTTTGGGGTCACTTCCGACAAGCTGCCGGAGACGTTGCCTCAGGATATTCGCGGCTTCCATTGTCATTGCCATTGTGAGAGTGGGGCAGACGTGTTTGAACGGACACTCGCCCATATCGAAGAGAAATTTGCAGGTTGGTTCCCGCAGCTGGAGTGGATCAACTTTGGTGGCGGACACTTGATGACGCGCAAGGACTACGACGTGGACTTGCTCATTCGGCTGATGCAGGACTTCCATCAGCGATACCCTTGGCTGAAGGTGATTCTGGAGCCGGGTAGTGCTTTTGCCTGGCAAACGGGGCCGCTGGTATCCCACGTCGTCGATATCGTGGAGGACAAAGGCATCCGCACAGCCATTCTTGACGTGAGTTTCACCTGTCACATGCCAGACTGTCTGGAGATGCCCTATTATCCTGACGTCCGAAATGCCGAACACGTGGAAGAAAGTCATCTCACTCCACACGCCTCACTCCAAACTCCACAGGTATACCGTTTGGGTGGCAACAGCTGTCTGAGTGGCGATTTTATGGGATATTGGCACTTTGACCATGAATTACAGGTAGGCGAGGAAGTGATCTTTGAGGATATGATCCACTATACGACCGTCAAGACGAACATGTTCAACGGCGTTCGTCATCCTTCCATTGGCATGCTTCATGAGGACGGAAAACTGGAAATTCTTCGCGAATTTGGCTATGAAGACTACGAAAAAAGAATGGATTAGCAGTTTTTTTGAAAAAAAACGCTCAAAAAGTTTGCCAGTTCCAAAAAAAGCATTACCTTTGCACCGCATTTAGAGAAATGCTCCTTCAAGAAGGCGGAATTCCGACAGATTCACGAAGGAAGACAAGCGGAAATAGCTCAGTTGGTAGAGCACAACCTTGCCAAGGTTGGGGTCGCGGGTCCGAGTCCCGTTTTCCGCTCACTTGTTGAACAAAAAAGGGTCATCAGGATAGGCCTGATGTTTATGCCCAGGTGGCGGAATTGGTAGACGCGCACGTTTCAGGTGCGTGTGCCGCGAGGCGTGCAGGTTCGAGTCCTGTTCTGGGCACTCTTTTTTATTCAGCTCTTTGTTGGAGAGGTGGCGGAATTGGTAGACGCGCTACTTTGAGGGGGTAGTGTCAATTGCGACGTGGGAGTTCGAGTCTCCTCCTCTTCACGCTTTTTTAATGCGGAAATAGCTCAGTTGGTAGAGCACAACCTTGCCAAGGTTGGGGTCGCGGGTCCGAGTCCCGTTTTCCGCTCTTTTATTAGGAAAACAACATTTTTTCAGATGAATTTATATCTTAGATACTTTGACCGTGAAACGCTCGTTTCCACAGTAGATGAGGCTATAGACTTCCTCAAATCGATTGACGAGATTGAGATGACACCCGACCTGGAAGCAGATATCCGTGATTATGCTGCCAGCGATGTGTTTTATCCCAAGCGTTACAAGATCCATCCGCGTGTCTATTTTATTATCATCAAGACCGAGGCTGCTACCATGCAGGATTTCAAGGAGAAGAAGGCTGTTCATGAGATGCCTCCTGCCAAGTCGGCTTCACCAGCATTGGCACGTTTGAATGAGATTTGTGAGGGTTGGTATGAAGGCTCGCTCAATTTTAAGCGCGTGTTGCTTGTACCGGGTACCGGAAAGTTCCAATATCGTGACACCTTGTTTGTGGCACGGGTCAAAGCAAGTTCTGGTATGGAGTGCTATGAGCGGATTATCGACCATCTGCGCGATCGTGTCGATGAGCGCAGTCAGTTCCCCTCAGCCAAGGGAAAGAACTTCAGTTTCCGTTTCCTCGGTTATGCCAAATAAGAAAGGAAGAGTATTATGAATAAGGTGATGTTAATCGGGAATGTCGGGCAGGAGCCTGAGGTGAGATATGTAGACCAAGGCGTGGCTGTAGCGAGGATCCGGATGGCAACCACGGAACGTGGCTATACGCTGCAGAATGGTACGCAGGTGCCTGACCATACTGACTGGCACAATGTCATCCTGTGGCGGCGCTTGGCAGAAATCGTGGAAAAGTATGTCCATAAGGGCGATAAGCTCTATATTGAGGGGCGTATCCGTTATACGACTTATGATGACAAACAGGGCCAGCGCCGTTATGCCACAGAGATTTGGGCCGACAATATGGAACTGTTGACACCTAAACCCGCTACGGCGACGTCTGCAAATGACCCTGTGGTACCGCCCGTGCCTGACAAAACACCTGAAGAGGGTCTGCCGTTCTGAACATGGACTACCTTCAACAAATTCTGGATGAAGTCTGTCTGATGGCTCCTACGACGGGGGCTATCGTGTGTGGGGTGCTGGCATGCATCCTTTTGATTTTTTCAGGCTATGCATCAGGTTCGGAGATTGCTTTCTTTTCCCTGTCGCCTACAGATCTCAATGAGCTTGATGAGGAGAAAAACGAGAGCGACCGTCAGATTACCGAATTGCGTTCCGACTCAGAGCGTACGCTGGCCACCATCCTGATTACCAACAACTTGGTGAACGTGACCATTATCATGCTCTCTAATTATTTCTTTAGTCATGTCATAGACTTTGGAAATGCCTATTGGCTACAGTTCATCGTCATCACCGTCTTGTTGACATTCCTTCTGCTACTTTTTGGAGAGATTATGCCAAAGGTCTATGCGGGGCAGCATGCACTGGCTTTCTGCCGTTTCTCGGCTCCTGGTATCATCAGGCTCAGGAAGGTGTTCTACCCCTTGGCATCTGTGCTGATACGGTCGGGAGTGCTTGCTGAGAAGGTGGTACAGAAAGAAAGCCATGTGTTGAGTGTTGACGATCTGGAACAGGCTCTGGAACTGACTGACGAGGATGAGTTGAGGGAAGAGAAGAATATGCTTGAAGGTATTGTCCGCTTTGGTGATGAAACAGCCAAGGAGGTGATGACCAGCCGGCAGGATGTCGTTGACCTCGACTTCAGGTCATCCTTCCCCGATGTCTTGAAATGTATCGTAGAGAATAATTATTCACGTATCCCCGTCTATCAGGGATCCATCGATAATATCCGTGGCATCCTTTACATCAAGGACTTGCTGCCCCATCTCTCCAAACCGTCATCATTCCGTTGGCAGTCTCTCATCCGTCCTCCGTATTTCGTGCCTGAGACGAAGAAGATTGATGATCTGCTCCGCGACTTCCAGGAGAACAAGGTACACATCGCCATCGTGGTCGATGAATTTGGAGGTACCAGTGGTATCATCACGTTGGAGGATATCCTTGAAGAGATAGTCGGAGAGATCAACGACGAATACGACGAGGAGGAAAAGAACTATACCCGTATCAATGCCAATACCTATATATTTGAGGGAAAGACGCTGCTCAGCGACTTCTTCAAGATCCTCGATCTCGATGACGAGACCTTTGAGGACGTGGAAGGTGATGCCGACTCACTGGCTGGCCTGCTCTTGGAGATTAAAGGCGACTTCCCGGAACTCCATGAGCGTCTGGACTACAAGAACTTCACGTTCGAGGTCACAGAGCTTGACGGGCATCGTATCTCCAGAATCAAGGTGATCATTCATGACCATGTGGAAGAATAGGTGGAGGCATCTATTAAACGATTAGAACAAATGAGAAAAATATATATCCTGCTGGCTCTGCTGGTTGCTATGATGGCTATTGGTGAGGTGTCAGCACATCGTACAAAGGTTAAGAAACGTCCTCTCAGGACGCATAAGGTTGCAAAGAAGAAAAAGAAGACAAGTCGCAAACGCACGGCTGTGGTGGTGCCAGTAGACCCTCGCCTGAACGATCCCGACTACGATCCATATCTCCAATGTGAGGACACTTGTGGTCATGTGCATGGCATTGATTTGTCACACTATCAGGGACAGGTCTTCTGGGAGACTGTCGGCGAAAACACGAAGATGGCCTATGTCTATCTGAAGGCGACAGAAGGCGGTGACCGCATCGATGAGCGTTATGAGCGCAATATCGAACTGGCCCATCGTTATGGCCTGAAAGTTGGTTCCTATCACTTCTTCCGTCCTAAGACACCGTTGCTGCTCCAGTTGGAGAACTTTAAGACCCAGTGCCTGCCTGGGGAGCAGGATCTGATTCCGATGATTGATATTGAGACGACAGGCGGACTGCCCGACCATGAGTTCTGTGATTCCCTCTTCCGTTTCCTGGGAATGATAGAGCGCACCTACCGTCAGCAACCCTTATTGTATACCTTCCGCAACTTCTACAACAGGCATCTGCAGGGACAGGTCGACGACTATAAGTTGATGATTGCCATGTACACGGAGGAAGAACCTGTACTGGCCGATGGAAGGGATATCACGATGTGGCAATACACCAGTAAGGGACGTATTGTCGGTATTAGCGGCTATGTGGACAAAAGCCGTTTCATGGGGCGCCATGGTCTTCGCGAAATCCGCTTCCGCCACTAAAGTGTCAATCCTTCTATTCCTCGATGTGTGACAGGGAATGGAGGAACGAAGCGAAGAAGTTCGTAACGCTCTCTGATGGATAATATCGGAAATAGCGGGCAGACCGACGTACATGGCTGAACGTCGCAGAGGAATTGCTGTTATGCACAAAGATGCCACCGTCCTGCTGGGAGAAATACCAATTCTGCGAACGGGTATCGGTAAACTCAATCAATTCCTGGGCAATTTGTTCTATCGGCTTTTCCCTCCTCTTCTGAAGGAAGGGGATATCGTCTTCTGTAAATCCGAACATCTTAATCAGGAATTCGCTGATGAGCTGGATCATCTGCGTGAGATGCAGTTGTTCTATCCACTTTCCGAGTGTGACATAGTCGATGCGGTCCTGATTCTTGCGCAGGAAGATCCCCAGTTCCGTCAGTTGACGGATAGGCATTCCTTCATTGAAAAGATGGCGTACGATGCGGATGAGGATAAGCAGTAACCGGCGGGTTGGGATGTCGGAATGCTCATCATCAAGAATGTCCTGCAGTCGATGGTTGAGCAGCGGGTTTGTCAGACGGTCTGGACGGAGAAGTTCGTCTTCTTCCATCTCGTCGTTTTGCTGTTCGGCCTGAGCCTGATATTCGCGGACGGCCTGTGTCCATTCCTCTTCCTGTTTGGCTGTCAGGTGCAGGAAGAACTGACCACGACAACGGTTGATACCTTCATAGACATACGGGACGATTGTATGCATGACTGCTAACTGGTAAAGACGGCCCCACTTGTAGGCAGACATGGGTTCTAAGTCTTCCGTGGTCTGGAAGGCCCCGCTCCTCAGGAGCAGAAACATATTTCTTTGAACGATATCCATAGCGGTAGCAAATTATTCACTTTTCACTTCTAAGAGTAGCGCCTTGGATAGCGCAACAGGATGGATAGCAGGGCGGTGATGCCCAGCACGAACGGATAGTAGAGAAAGGGAAGGATACTGACGGGATTTAGTGAGGCAAGACCTGCAGCAATGAGCATCTGGGCGCCGTAGGGGATGAGTCCTTGAACGGTGCAGGAAAAGGTGTCGAGGATAGAGGCACATTTCTTGTTGTCGACGCCATAACGGTCACCTATCCGTTTTGAGATATCTCCAACGGTCAGGATGGCAACCGTATTGTTGGCTGTACACACATCTACAAGTGAGACGAGCGTGGCAATGCTGAGTTCTGCTCCTCGCTTGCTGTTGACACGTCGGGTGAGCAGACGGATGATGAAGTCGATACCTCCTTGCTGACGGATCAGCTCAAGCATGCCTCCGGCCATCATCGTCACAATAATCAGTTCACCCATCGAAAGGATGCCTTCGCCCATGCTACCAAACCATCCATAGATGTCGAACGAACCCGATAATAGCCCGATAATACCCGTCAGCACGATACCTAGGGTGAGTACCGCCATGACGTTCATGCCAAAGATGGCTGTTGTCAGTACTATGAGATAGGGCATGACCTTCATCCATTCCACAGGAGCCGTCTCTTGGGGAGCGCTGACATCTGTTCCCATGAAGAGATATCCCACCAATACCAGAATGGCGGCAGGGAAGACAATAAAGGCATTGACCCGGAATTTGTCGCTGAGACGACAACCCTGTGTCTGTGTAGCCATGATGGTTGTATCGGAAATAAAGGAGAGATTATCCCCGAAGAATGCTCCTCCGACAATGATGGCTGTCATCATGGCTACGTTGATGCCTGTCTCACCAGCAATACCCGCTGCTATGGGCACAAGGGCGGCAATGGTACCTACACTGGTGCCGATGGATATCGACACGAAGCAAGCGGCCATGAACATGCCAGCCAGAATCATCTGTGGCGGTAACAGGGCGAGCGTCAGATTCACGGTGGCATCAATGCTGCCCATTGCCTTCGCAGAGTGTGCAAAGGCTCCTGCCAGTACGAAGATCCAGATCATGAGCATCATCTGTTCGGTGGCAGCTCCGTGACTGTAGGTGTCAATCCTGTGTTTCAAAGGACGCCCACTGAAGATGGCGATGGCATACACACTTGATACCATAAAGGCCACGGTGATGGGTATTTTGTAGAAGTCACCAGCAATGATGCTGGTGACTAGATAAAATACGATGAACACCATGAGTGGTGATAAAGCTATCAGCCCCTTCTTCATCTATAAACGATAAACCTTATATTATATACTATAATGTGACTCCGTTCTTGAAGATGGAAATCTCACGATAGTCGTTGACCTCGTTCTGGGCTTTCTCACCGCTGGCTACAGCCAGCACCTTGTCGATGAACTCGGGCACGAGTTCCGGCATTGTACGACCTTCTACCAATTGGCCGGCAGAAAAGTCGATCCAGTTCTTTTTCCGTCTTGCCAGATCTGGGTTCGTCGCAATCTTCATGGTCGGAACGAATGTGCCGAAGGGGGTACCACGACCTGTAGTAAAGAGTACAATATGACAACCGCATGATGCCAGGGCTGTAGCGGCAACCAGATCGTTGCCAGGAGCAGAGAGCAGATTCAGACCTGTGTTCTGCAGACGATCACCATATTCCATTACACCGCTTACAGGGGCCTTACCGCACTTCTGTGTACAACCGAGAGCCTTGTCCTCAAGGGTGGAAATGCCACCGGCCTTGTTACCAGGACTGGGGTTTTCGCCTACAGGTTCACCATGGGAGAGGAAGTACTCTTTGAAGTTATTGATCATCGAGACTGTCTGATTGAACAGTTCTTCCGTACGGCAGCGGTTCATCAGGATAGTCTCAGCACCAAACATTTCGGGCACCTCAGTCAGTACCGATGTGCCTCCTTGTGCCACGAGCCAGTCGGAGAACTCTCCCACCAGCGGATTGGCGGTGATACCTGAGAAACCATCGCTGCCACCACACTTCAGGCCGACGCGGAGTTTGCTCACCGGCACCTCCTCACGCTGATCCTTCTTGGCAATCTCGTAGAGGTTGCGTAGAATCTCTATACCTGCCTCCATTTCATCCTCTACCTTTTGGGTGACGAGTAACTTGATGCGATCCTTGTCGTAGTCACCTAACATCGCCATGAAGTCGTCGGGCTGGTTGTTCTCGCAGCCGAGGCTCAACACCAGCACGGCTCCTGCATTGGGGTGCAGGCAGATGTCACGCAGTACCTTCCGGGTGTTCTCGTGATCACCTGAGAGCTGAGAACAGCCATAGTTATGGTGCCAGGCATAGATGGCGTCGATACCTTCTTCTTTGGTCTCACGCTTCAGTTCTTTCACCAGGCGCTCAGCAATGCCGTTCACACAGCCGACGGTGGGGACTACCCAAATCTCATTGCGTACACCAACGTCCCCGTTCTTTCTTATATATCCTTTAAAGGTGCGATTCTCTTCTTTTATACTAAGTTCTTCGTTTACAGGGCTATAGGTGTATTCAAGAGTACCAGAGAGATTGGTCTTCAGGTTGTTCTCGTTCACCCAGTCGCCAGCCTTCAGGTCTTCACGGGCATGTCCGATGGGATAGCCGTATTTGATGATATTCTCGCCAGTCTTTGTGTCTTTGATGAGCACCTTGTGACCAGCGGGTGTGTCTTGGTTCAGGACGATCTTTTGACCGTCCACCTCGATGATTTCTCCCTTCTTCTTCGGTTGCAGACATACTACGACTGAGTCTGCCGGATTAATTCTTAAATAAGTAGCTTGTTCCATTTTTCCTTATATTTTGTTTTAGTAATCATCTACTGTAAACATCAAATTGCCGTCCTGCGATAGAAGTCCACGTTTTCTTTTGTCAGGATTTCGATAGGCATATAGTTGACGGGATTCACGGCTCGTTTCATGACGATGGCATTGAAGAGGGCATCGACACTGGAGTATCCCTGCTGATAGGCATGCTGGGCAATGAGGAAGGAAATACTGCCCTGACGGATACACTCCTCGTTCTTCGGCACCATGTCGTAACCCATGATCTGCACATTGCGGCGGTTGGTCTTCTGAAGGAACTGTCCTACGAGGTGTGCTTTCGAATTGAATGTGATGCAATGGTGCACCAGCGGATGTTCCATGAAGAACGACTCCAGGATGTTGTCGTATTCTTTATGTTCCTCGTCCAGCGGCAGGTCTACCTCCACAATCTTGATGTCGGGGAAGTGGTCTACCATATAGTGTCGGAAGCCCGTCTCGCGGTTAGCCTGCTGTTTCGAGCCCACCTTACCGTCGCGTGTCTGTTTGACGAGGGCTATTTCTTTCTCCTTGCCGGCAATGAGCATCAGCATCTTAGCGGCGAAATAACCGCTGGCAAAAGAATCCTGTCCGAAGAAGGAAAGGGGCTTCAGGTCAGGCATGTATGAGTCGAGCAGCACGTAGGGAATCTGCCGTTCTGTTAGTTTCTCCGTGAAGCGGGAGGTCTGTTCCAGTGTCGTGGGAACAATGACGACTCCGTCGATCTTGGCCGTAAAGAACTCTCGTACCATCCGTGTGAAGGCTGCATTGTTGAAGCGCTCATAGTAAACGAATTTGAGGTTGATGCCGAAGTCTCTGCGGAAGTCGGTGCAGGCCTGTGCTCCCTCCTCAATCTCGTCCCAGTAGGCCTCCTGTTCATGCTTGGGAAGCACCACGTAGAAGTTGTACGTCTTGTTGTAGGCGAGGGCAGAGGCATACATGTTCGGGCGATAATCCAACTCTTCCAAGGCTTTGTTCACCTTGTCGAGGGCACTCTTGCTCACGTTGGGACGCTTGTGCAGCACACGGTCCACTGTTCCCGTTGATACGCCGGCACGGGCCGCGATATCCTTGATGGTAATATTCTCTTTCGGCATGTCAGTCAGATGTTTTCTTGTAATTTTCGGCAAAGGTACGAATTATCCTTGAGATACGCAAACGAAATCAAAAAAATTGTGGATAACCCGTAAGTTATCCACAACCTATTAGTCTGTCAACGTATAACGGTAGACGTAGTTTACACCGTTGGAGATATAGTACCAACAGACGCTGAAGCCATTTCTGCTGGCATAATCAGCCAGATTGTTGAAGGTGATTTCTATGCTTCCTCCAGCCTCCATATTGGCTGAGTCTTCAGGATAGGTCTTAGAACTGACAAGTTCCTTATTGCAATACAGTTCACATTTTGTCAGTTGGATAGCCTCGTCGCGGTTGTTTTTTAGAGTGAAGGTAAGTGAATTGATTACCTGTTTGCCATCGACGTTCTTAAAGTAAAGTTGTGATTCTACGCTTAGTCCGTATGAGGCTAACAAATCAATCAGCTTAACCACATCGGCGACATTCTTCTTCTTGTCGCCATTCACATCAGCCTGATTCTCATTGAAACCTTCTGGTGCCTTGCCCATGATATATGCAACAAGGGCATCCACGTCGGCCTTGCTGATCTTACCGTCAGAAGTCACATCACCATCAAGGATTTCCTTGATGTTCTTGAAATTCTTCCAGCCTGCAGCCTTCTTATAAGCAGCCGCAGAGCCATTAGGAACCCATACCACGCAGCTCTCATAATTGAGGCTTATGAGTCTGCCTTCTTTACTGGTTGGCGGCGTACTGTTGAGAGATAATATAGAGGTCAGTTTGTCGCATCCGGAAAAGACGCCAGAGCCTAAATACTCTCCTGTTTCGCCAATGGATGTCACACTCTTTGGAATGGTTATCGTAGTCAGGCCACTGCAACCATAGAAAGCTGAGACACCAATGGTCGTCACGCCGTTGGGAATAACAATTGATTTCAGACCGGAACACCTGTAAAAGGCATAACCGCCGATAGAAGTGACGCTTGATGGAATGACCAGATCGGTGATCTCCTTTCCATCTATATAAAGATGATGGGCGTAATAGAGAGGATTGCTAAAATGATCCGTAAAGGTGATATTACACCATGCAGCAATGTCTGAGATATGAACGGCTGTCAGGGCGGTAGTTCCATCAAAAGCATCTAAGCCGATTGATTTGATGCTGGATGGAATCTTGATTGATTTGAGGCCCGTGCAGTCCTTGAATGCTGATTTGTCAATGGAGGTCACGGAATAAGTCTTTCCGATAAAGTCCACCTGACTAGGAATCACGATATCACCAGCGTATTTCGTATAGCCGGATACAACGGAGACTGTAAATTTTTCACCTATTTTATACGATATGCCATTATCACTAAATACCTGGCCCACATTGCCACCTTGCCCAACTTCAACAACATTGGTAAACTTCTTCCATCCATCAGTACCCTGATAGGTGGATTTCTTGCCAACAGGAACAATCAACAATGCTGTGACATAAATATCCTTGTCATTAGCAGTGAAAACATTATCATCGATGGCAAAAGGATTCTCAATGCCAGAGATAATGCTTGTCAGACCGCTACAATCCCTGAAGGCATCTTTACCGATAGAAATCACACTACTGGGAATCGTGACCGAAGTGATGTCTTTATAACCACTAAATGCAAAATTGCTGATTGTAGTCACCCCATTCGGAATCTCTAAATCTACAATTTTCTTGTCGTTGATGAAAAGGCTGGCATAGCTCAAGGGATTAGCGAGACTATTCACAAAGCTGATGTCGCACCAGGCCGCCAAATCCGTGATGTGAACAGAAGAAAGATTGCTACAACCCAGAAATGCATTGGAGTTAATCTTGACGACGGTGCTGGGGATGGTTATTGATGTCAGATTGCTGCACCCGTCAAATGCATTGAGACTGATATTTGTCACACCATTGGGGATGGTAACAGAGGTCAAGTCTGTACAGGACCTGAAAGCAGAATTGCTGATACCTGTCACTTTGTAATTTACATAATTAAAAGACACTTGTTCAGGTATCTCGATATCGCCAGCGTATTTGGCTTCGTCTGATGCGGCAGAGGTAACAGTAACGGTATTGTTTGCACCTATTATATAATATAATTGTCCGGATTTGAAAACGTCACCGACTTTGCCTCCCTCGCCAACATCGCTGGCCTCAACGATATTAGTAAACAAATTCCATCCTGCTGTGTCTTTATAAAGGGCCTTAGTTCCGTCGGGTACAACCAATAATGCCATAGTATACACATCATAAGTGGCATCTTTAGTGTCAAATACATTTTGGTTGATGGCAAATGGCTTTGTAATTCCCGAATTGATTCGAGCCAAACTAGTACACTTGTCGAATGCATATTCTCCAATTTCAGTTACACTATTAGGAATGCTGACATTTTTCAATCGTTCGCAGACAGAAAACGATGATGCACCGATTTTTTTCACACTATTAGGTATCACCACGGATTCAAGGAAACAGCAATGATAGAAGGCTCCTAGCTCAATGCTTTCTATACCTTCTGATATGGTGATGCTGGTTAACTCGGTACATTCTTCAAAGGCACTTTCGCCGATAGACTTAACGATGTAATAATTCTTGTCGTAATAGATGGAAGTCGGGATCTCGATGGCACCGGCATACGGTTCATCACCCGATGCTACTACGACTGCGGTATGATCAGCTTCATCCAATTCGTACCAAATTTTATCTACTTCAACGGGTTCTGCGCTGGCCGCCAATGGCAGCATGGCTAAAAGAGAAATAAAAAATGTCTTTTTCATTGTTATTTTGAATGATATCATATATGTTTCACGCTTTTTTGTAATGACGCTGCAAAAATAGTCATTATTTCCGAGACTTCCAAACATTTGACGAAGTTTTTGCCGAAAGATATGGGTTATTTGGTAAATTTTCCATACATCAGAAAGAATGAAAAAGATAGGAGAGCGAAATCGTTTCCGTGAAATAATTCCTTAAATCATTTAAAATATTTGCACGGCTCGGAAATTATTGCTATCTTTGTGGTCGCAAATGAAAAAATAGTTCATCTATAAAAATTAAAAAGGAAAAAGAAAATGGCTAAAATCGTAACATTGGGCGAGATCATGCTCCGCCTGTCGCCTCAGGGCAACGACCGTTTCATTCAGAGTGAATCATTCCGCATCATCCCTGGCGGTGGTGAGGCCAACGTGGCTATCTCAGTGGCTAACTACGGCCACGAGGCTTATTTTGTCAGCAAACTGCCGAAGCATGAGATCGGCCAGATTGCCGTGAATGCTTTGCGTCGTTATGGTGTGAACACGCAGTTCATCGCCCGTGGTGGCGACCGTGTGGGCCTGTACTATGCCGAGACAGGTGCTTCGATGCGCCCCTCAAAGGTGATCTACGACCGTGCACACTCTTCTATCGCTGAGGCCGATCCTCAGGATTTCGATTTTGATGCTGTCATGGAGGGTGCCGCTTGGTTCCACTGGAGTGGTATCACCCCGGCCATCTCTGACAAGGCTGCTGAGCTGACCAAGCTTGCCTGCGAGGCTGCTAAGCGTCATGGTGTGACTGTATCCGTCGACCTGAACTTCCGCAAGAAGTTGTGGACGTCTGAGAAGGCCATCTCCATCATGCGCCCGCTGATGAAATATGTGGATGTTTGCATTGGTAACGAGGAGGATGCTGAGCTCTGCCTGGGCTTCAAGCCCGATGCTGACGTAGAGGGTGGCAAGACCGATGCCAGCGGCTATGAGGGCATCTTCAAGCAGATGAAGGCTGAGTTCGGCTTCAAGTATGTTGTCTCCACGCTCCGTGAGTCTTACAGCGCTACGTTCAACGGTTGGAAGGCCCTGATTTACGACGGTAAGGAGTTCTATCAGTCAAAGCGTTACGAGATCAACCCGATCATCGACCGTGTGGGTGGTGGTGACTCGTTCTCCGGTGGTCTGATCCACGGTCTGCTGACGAAGAAGACTCAGGGTGAGGCTCTCGAGTTTGCTGTGGCTGCTTCTGCCCTGAAGCACACCATCAACGGCGACTTCAACCTGGTGAGTGTTGACGAAGTAGAGAGCCTGGCTGGCGGTAATGCAAGCGGACGTGTACAAAGATAATCTGATGATGAAACAGTTTGAATATAAAGTGGTTACCCGCCTTGTTGGCGTAGAGAAGAAACTGAATGAGCTTGGCTTTGAAGGTTGGGAACTTGTAGCTGTAGAATGCGGTACATACTTCTTCAAACGTGAATACAAAGAATAAGAATTATGGCAAAGTTTGATAAGATTGCAGTCCTGAAGAAGATAGGCGATACCGGCATGGTGCCCGTCTTCTATCACAAGGACCTCGAGACATGTAAGAACGTGGTGAAGGCCTGCTATGAGGGTGGTGTCCGTGCGTTCGAGTTTACGAACCGTGGCGACTTCGCCCAGGAGGTATTCGGCGAGCTGGTGAAGTGGGCCGACAAGGAGTGCCCCGAGCTGGCTCTGGGTATCGGCTCCGTGGTCGATGCTCCTACCGCAGCGCTCTATCTGCAGCTGGGTGCCTGCTTCGTGGTTGGTCCGCTCTTTAACCCCGACATCGCCCCTGTGTGCAACCGTCGTCTCGTTCCCTATTGCCCGGGTTGTATGACCGTCTCTGAGATCGGTAAGGCTCAGGAGCTGGGTTGCGACCTGACGAAGGTGTTCCCCGGTGACGTGGTGGGTCCGAACATGGTGAAGGGTCTGAAGGCTCCGATGCCCTGGTCGAAGATCATGGTGACCGGCGGTGTGGCTCCCGAGGAGGAGAACCTGACGAAGTGGTTCAAGGCCGGTGTGTTCTGTGTCGGCATGGGCTCGAAGCTGTTCCCCTCTGACAAGGTGAAGGCCGGCGACTGGCAGTACGTCACCGACAAGTGCCGTGAAGCACTCGGCTACGTTGCCAAGGCACGTGCATAATCGTTCATCCCTCCTGTCTGTTAGGGCAGGGGGGATATTTTCTGTTTATGAGATTCTGGCTATTCATATTATCAATCATTCTCTTCTCAGCCTGTTCACGCCCCGACAGGGATACAGTGGACAAGTTGAACACCCTTTCCTATTCTTCCCACTATCGGAATATTGATTCTGCCCAGTCTTATGCCTTGCGAGCTTATCAGCAGTCTGAAGGATATAAGGATGGTAGGGCAGAGGCCTGCAACAACGTGGCTTTCGTCTGTATTATCCGGATGCAGTATGATGAGGCTGAGCGCTTGTTGGAGGAGGCTCTCGAGACCAGCGACAACCAGGTGGAGCGCATGGTGGCTTATGTCCAGCAGATGCGTCTCTGCCAGCGACGTTCCCGCAACCGGGAGTTCCATGAGTTCCGAGAACTGGCCGATCGTGCCCTGAGTCGTATCAACGAGGAGCGTGGCGAGCTCTCTCCCCGTCTGCAGCGCCGGCTCCGTTATGCCGAGAGCGAGTATGCCATCGTCAACTCCACCTATTATTATTATGTAGGTCTGGAGAAAAAATCCATCGAGGCGCTTTACGCCATTAATCCCAACGATATTCAGAGCGACACGGCCCAATGGATGAACTACCTGTATAATATCGGTGCAGGTGGTATCATCACCCAAGGCACACAGGAGGAGATCAATCAGCAGGAGTTCGACCGGCTGATGCGCTGTTTCCTCATGGCCCGTCAGGCCGACTATCCCTTCTTTGCGGCCAATGCCCTCGAGGCACTTTCAGAACATCTGATGGATCCTGAGAGTCGGGAACAGTTGTTTACCGACAATCTGCCTGCGATGAAATTCCTCAACCCCGATGATGTAGACGAAGATATGTTGGCGGGATGGTTGGCAGAAAACGCACTAAGCATCTTCGAGCAGTACGGAGATGTCTATCAGATTGCTGGCGCCTATCGTACACTGGCCTCTTGTTTCCGACAGATAGGCGACTACGAGTCGGCGCTCTATAATCTCGAGCAGGCCCTCTCTGACTCTCTGATCAACCAGGCTCCCGACTTGGTTGCTTCCATCCGTGAACAGTTAAGTGTGGCCTATGCGGCCATAGACGATAAACCCCAGAGTGACTATAACCGCAACCTCTACCTCGACCTGCAGGAAACTACCCGTCAGGATCGTCAGCTCGAGGCGCGTGCCAACCAATATGAGAAGACCGCCCAACAGTTGAACCTGATGTTGGGGGCCGTTGTGATTGCCATCGTCCTGCTGTTGTTCTCGCTCTGGCTGTTCAATCACATGAACAGGAAGCATGTCCGTGAGGATATTCCAGACGACCTGTTTGAGCAGCGACGGGAGGAATTGGCTGTCAGACGTCTTCGGGTTGAAAATGGCGAGCGTCTTAACCTTGAACAGCGGGCGAAGATCTCACTGGTCAATAGTGTCACCCCCTTCATCGACAGAATCATTCACGAAGCCAGTCGTTTGGAAGATACCGGCAATGAGGAGAAACTGGACTATATCCGTGAGCTCACCGACCAGATTAGTGAATACAACGAAGTGCTGACCTATTGGATTCAGTTGCGTCAGGGTGACCTGAGCCTGCATATCGAGAGTTTCCGTCTGCAGGACCTCTTCGACCTTTTGTCGAAGGGGCATACCTCTTTCCAAATGAAGGGCGTCGATCTTCAGATACAACCTACAGAGGCCGTCGTTAAGGCCGACAAGGTGCTCACGCTCTTCATGCTGAACACATTAGCCGACAATGCCCGTAAATTCACAGACAAGGAGGGTAGGGTAACCGTTTCTGCCGCTGAACTGGAAGATAGCGTAGAGATTGCCGTTGAGGATACAGGACAGGGCATGACCCAGGAACAGCTCGACCATCTCTTTGATACCAAGCCCATTGTAGACGATGGTGGTAACCATAAAATACAAAGCTCTCACGGTTTCGGCCTGCTTAATTGCAAAGGCATCATCGAGAAGTACCGGAAGGTCAGTCAGATATTCTCTGTCTGTTCGATGGCTGCCACGAGCACCCCTGGCAAGGGTAGTCGCATCTTCTTCCGCCTGCCCAAAGGCATCCTGAGACAGATTGTCATCTTGTTTGCGATGGGTGGATTGACGACTGTGGCATCAGCCCAGCCCGCCACACTCCTCACTCATGCCAGCGCTTATGCTGACTCTGCCTATTTCTCAAATCTCCGTGGCGACTATGAGCGGACACTTGCCTTTGCTGATTCCTGTCGTGACTATCTCAATGCTTATTACCGTAGCCAGCATCCGCGAGGCCGTTATCTGATGCGTTCCATGGGCAATCCCTCATTGATGGCTCCGGAGATCAAGTGGTTCCACGACGGCCTGCAGACAGATTATCATGTCATCCTTGATATCCGCAATGAGAGTGCCGTGGCTGCGCTGGCTCTCCACCAGTGGCAACTCTATAGTTATAATAACCGCATCTATACCCAGCTCTTCAAGGAGATGTCGGCTGATAACACCTTAGGCGACTACTGCCGGACGATGCAACAGTCTCAGACCAACAAGACCATTGCCGTCATCCTGCTTGTACTGCTCTTGGTTGCCATCATACCTGCCTATTATCTGCTCTATTATCGCCATCGTCTCTATGACCGCTTCTTGCGCGAACGGCAGAGGCAGACCAGTCTGGAGTTGCTCGACGATGAGATCCGGAAGGCAGAGCTGGAGGATGGCAATCTCCATATCTCCAATGCCGTGCTCGACAACTGCCTTTCGGCCTTGAAGCATGAGACGATGTACTATCCGTCGCGCATCTGTCAGCTGCTTGATGCCAACGAGGTGGTGTCGTTGGCTGAGGTCACAGCCTATTACCGGGAGCTGTATGGGCTGCTCAGTCAGCAGGCTATGCGCCAGGTGGAGCGCACCCGCCTTCATCTGAAGCCCCTCGAGGGGGGCGTGTTGGGCGATGAGTCGCTCATCCGTTATCTCTATGAAATCCTTCGTAAGCAGAGCGGACAGAAGAAACTCGACCTGTCTTATACACCTACTGACGACCATTACGTCGAAGTGCGTGTTCCCATGCCTGGTCTCCAACTCTCCAATCCCTCTGATCTCTTCACTCCCTCGAAGGAACATATTCCCTTCCTGCTCTGTCGTCAGATTGTGCGCGACCATGGTGAGGCCACCAACTACCGGGGGTGTGGCATCCGCGCAGAAGTGGTCGATGGCATGACCGTGATTATCATCACCCTGCCAAAGGTGAAAGGTGAAAAAGTGAAATATTAAATCGAAAAATATATGGATAACTTCAAAGTCATCGTCGTAGAGGATGTGCCCCTCGAACTCAAAGGCACTCTTGGCATCGTGCGCTCAGACATCCCTGAGGCCGAAGTGATTGGTACCGCCGATAGTGAACCGGCTTTCTGGCGTCTGCTGAAGCAACAGGTTCCCGACCTGGTTCTTCTCGACCTCGGTCTGGGTGGCTCCACCACAGTGGGTGTCGAAATCTGTCGCCACACCAAGGAACTCCACCCTCATGTCAAGGTGCTCATCTTCACAGGTGAGATTCTGAATGAGAAGCTATGGGTAGATGTGCTCGACGCTGGGGCTGACGGTATCATCCTGAAGACCGGCGAGCTGCTCACCCGCCGTGATGTCAGTGCCGTGATGGATGGAAAGCAACTCGTGTTCAACGAGCCCATCCTCGAAAAGATTGTCGAGCGTTTCAAGGCCTCCGTCAGCGGACAGATCGTGAAGCAGGAAGCCCTGGTCAATTATGAGATTGACGAGTATGACGAGCGGTTCCTGCGTCATCTCGCCCTCGGCTACACCAAGGAGCAGATCACCAACCTGCGTGGTATGCCCTTCGGCGTGAAGAGTCTTGAGAAACGACAGAACGAACTCATCCAGAAGCTCTTCCCCGAGGGTACTGGCGGCATCAATGCCACACGTCTCGTCGTGCGTGCTCTTGAGTTACGAATCCTCGATGTCGATAATCTGGTAGCTGACGATGAGTGAAGAGAGTAGGAGACGAGGATTCAAAATAGAAGGACGGCTGGCCCTTCTGTTGATGGTGGCAGAGCTGCTGCTCTTTATCCTCTCGTGGCTCCTTTCGGCCACGAGGATGGAGGGCGTTCGTTCCTTGCTTTCCAGCGAGGGTATCCGTTGGTTCTTTGGTTACTTTACCCAGATGGTTGCCTCGCCGTTGCTCGTATGGCTGCTCTTGGGCCTCTGTGCCTATGGCTGTCTGCAGCGCAGCGGCCTCCTCTCACTTCTCACCTCTCACTTCTCACCTCTCACATATCGCGAAAAGGTTGCCCTGCGTGTCTCACTGGTGTTTCTGGTCATCTATGTGGTTATGATAGCCCTGCTCACGCTCATGCCACATGCCATCCTCCTCTCTGCCACAGGCTCCCTTTTCCCCTCGGCATTCAGTCGCAGTCTGGTGCCCATCATCGCCTTCGGACTCTGTCTCGTATCCATCACCTTCGGCCTCGTCTCAGGCCGTCTGCGTGGCCTTGACGACACCTTCTCTGCACTCTGTTACGGCATCGCCCAGGGCGCCCCTCTCATCATTCTCTATCTCCTGCTGATCCAGTTTTACGAGTCCCTCCGCTTCGTCTTCGGAATATAGAGGTTCTACGCGGGTGCGGGGGCAGACACCCTAGACTAAACCCGGAGTTTACTTAGCCTAAACTCCGACTTTCATTAGCCCAGACTCCCCAGACACAGTGCCATGCGTGCCGCGTGCCACGAGTGCCATTTGCGGTTTTCACTTTTCCGTTTCAGTGAAAAAATAGATTGCCTATATTTTTTATTATTATATATTATATTATTATATAATATATAATAATAAAAAATTAAAAGCAACTCCACCACCATAACTTGCACCTAAATAAATACCAAATGGCACGCATGGCACGCGGCACACGTGGCACGCCCCCCCAAAAAAACTGCCCGTTTAACTTTTCTTTATTTTTATTTTTTTTGAAATTAACGGGATTCTTTGTATCTTTGTCGCCAGAAATAATTTCCATGCTCACAGAGTGTCTGACACTTTGTGAGGTGCTCGATTATTTATTGAGGGCGAAGAGGCGAGGGCGCAACGGGGTCAGGCACCTTCGCGCCCTTTCAATCATCCTCTTTCGGGCAAAATTATCGTTTGTGCCCAGTTTGGAATTTCTTCGGTATAGCGCTTATAGAGTTCTCCGTCAATTGTACGATATAACAAACGAGGGAGCTGATCGTCAATGGAATTGTCGTATATATAAGCACGATCTACAAAGGCAATAGCTTCCTCCGCATTCAGAAGAGACTTATAGTATCTGGAAATAACCTTTGAAATAGGTACTTCGTGGCCGCCATTAAGATAGCGCTGAGTGATGCGAGCCACGTTTATTGAAGGATCAGATGTGCAGACATAGAAGAACCGGATAAAGAAGCCTGCCTCCTTGGCTTTTTTAAGAAATTCCAGTTTCTCGGGAGAAGAGAATACCGTCTCGAATACGAAGTCGCGACCTTGCTCTAAACATTCATATCGCATCTGTGTAGCTTTTTCTGCAGCTTTTAATACTGCCTCGGGTGAATTCCAGTCGCCAAACATCTCCTGAGCTATGTTATCAGGATTGATATACAGACTATCGGAAGCCCATTCATTATTAAGCAATTGAATGGTGGTTGTGGTTTTGCCTGAGCCATTGGGGCCTGCAACTATACATAATGTTGGACGGCGGTTAGTCATTATGTATCTTCTTCCGTTGAGAACGTCGGGCTTTTATGATGCGAACTACTTCCGAAAAACGTCTCTGTTTCTCGGCTTCTGCTTTGGCACTTGATTCGCGTGCTGCCACAGCCACATCTTCCATCAGAGCCTGCAACATTTCGTCGGTAGGCTCTTCCATAGAAGTCAGACGATATTTCTTATGTACCTCAGTCATACTTACCAGTATTTGCGTGCAAAGATACAAAGTATAATTGAAAGTTCCAAATATTATTGAAAAAAAGAAAGAGTTTGTTTGGTGGTCTCGGATTTTTTTTTTCGTAACTTTGTAGGCAAATAGAGAGGTGGTGGTAACGGCTAAAGTCGAAAAAACTTCCTCGAAAAAGAATCCCCGGAGTCGTGATGGCTCCGGGGATTTGTTATGCCTTTCTGCCGATGACCATCAGCGTGAGGTCGTTGATTTGCGGGGTTCCGCCCGTGAAGTCGGCGATGGCCTTTTGGATATTGTTGAAGAACGGCTGCGGACGGGCATTGACCTTGATGGACTGGAGTGCCATGCCACGCAACTGTTTCTCGCCGAGCTGCCTGCCGTTTGCATCCTCGGCCTCGGTCAAGCCTTCGGTATAGAGGAATAGCAGTTTGTCTGGTGCGATGGTGGTCTCACTTGCTGTATAGGCATAGCCAGGCTGCGAACCTGCGGGCAGATGCCCATCGTCGGGTATCAGGCTTAGCTCCTCGTTGTAGAGTAGGGGCGTGTTGTTGCCGGCATTGCAGTATTGCAGATTGCCCGTCGTGAGGTCAAGTGCACCGACGAATAGTCTGACGGGCATGTTCTTCCCGTTGGCGATGGCATCGCTAATGGCACTAACGATGCGGTCAGGACTGGCATTGAAAGATGCGGCAGTCCGGAACTGTGCGAACGCCATTGCTGTAGCGTTGGCAGCTTCAACACCCTTGCCTGTGGCACTGCCGATGCAGAAGAGGAGGGTGTCACCATTGAGGATGGTGTCCACAAGACTGCCTCCGGCCATGGTGCCTGGTGTCTGTGACACGAGCAGGGTGAGGTTGTCGCGCTGTGGTAACTGCTCGTAGGCGAAGCGGTGTTGGATGGCGCGTGCGATGTCTTGTTCGGTCTCGGTGCGCGAACGCTTAGAGACGACGGCTTCCAGTTCGCTGTAGTCCTTGCGCAGCTCCTTATGGGCCAAATGGAGCTGGTAGTGGTGATGACGCCGGTAGAAGATGTAACCGATGAAGGCAAGGAAGAGCAGGCCGATCAGGCCGTAGATACTCATCTGGTGACGGTGAAGGACGGCTGTCTGTTGCTCGTTCAGCTCTTCCACATTACTGACGATGACGGCCTGTTCTGCGGCATCCACCTCCTTGGCACGCTGGAAGGCTCCTGCGAGGGAGTCGCAGAGGAGCATGCTCACGGCGACGGCAGTATCGCGACGACCTGCCAGGAGGTTGGCCTGGTACTTCTTCAGCACCAGCTCTTGGATGTTATCCAGTGAGTAACCATCCTCCCCTTCACCCAACAGGGCATCGAGGCTTTGATAATTGTCGGCAGCCTCTCCCCATCGCTTGGCGGCAAACAGGTAGTCGTTGGCCATGATACGTCCCTCTGGTGTCTTGGCGAACTGTGTGGTTCGGAACGTGTCGAAGGCTTTGGCGGCCTCGTCGGCCTTGCCCAGTCCTTCAAGGGCCTGTGCCTGATAGAGGTTGTAACGGGCCTGCTGCTTGTCAACATATTCGGAACTGACACCCGGACGCTGTTCATACTCGCTGACGATTTCACTGAGGTGGGCGTTCCATTTGATGGCATCGCGATAGCTGCCTATGTGGTTACAGGCATAAGTGATGTTGATCAGTCCGGCGATGGCGTTCTTATAAGCCTCGTCAGTACGGTTCTTCTTCACATTGTCGAGATGCTTCTCATACGCCTTCTCGAAGCCGTCAGAGGTGGCATCGCCCGTCTGGCCGAGGCCTGCCTGACAACAGCCGATGTAGATAAGCAGGTTGACGTAGTCGCTTGTGGTGTCGCACTGCTGCTGCTCCAACTGTTGGACTACGGGCGTGGCAAGCTTGAGGCCGTTCTCGTAGTCGCCCCTTATAGCCATCAGGTTAGCCAGATGACTGGTTGCCTTGGCGAGGATCTCCGGGTCTTTAGTACCGGCTTCCTTGAGGGCGGTGTTGTAATAGAACTCGGCCATGCGACGGCGGTTGGTCCTGTCACTGGCATAGCCCCGCCAGTAGTAGGCCTTGGCCGTCGAGAGACAGCCAGCCTTCTTGAGACTATCTGCCTGTGCCATCAGTTTCTCGTAGTCCTTCGCCTTGTGGGCGGCCTCCATGAGCTGTTCAGCCCTCGCACTCTCCTCCTCGCTGGGCGTGTTGCCGCAGGAGAAGAGGAGAAGGGTGAAGAGTGGAAGGAGGAGAGAAAATACTCTTGCCATCCGTTTATTTGTAATCATCTGTAAACCGTAAACTATAAACTGTAAACCATCAACCATCAACTACATCATCACTTCCACAACGTGCTTGCCAGCGGAGTAGGGGATGACAGTACCATCGACGGGCTGACCATCGAGCGTGATGCTCTTCACACCCTTCTGGGCGCCGTTAGGATGGATGGTGATTTCGTATTCTGCCTCGCGGAACTTACGGCAGACAGTGTAGTCACTGGCTGTTTCCGGCAGACAAGGATCGATGCGGATGCCGTCATAGTCGGGCTTGATGCCGAGGATGAACTCCGAGACGGTGTACCACATCCAGGCGGCAGTACCTGTAAGCCACGAATTCTTTCCCTCGCCAGGACGGAAGGCATCTTTTCCGGCCACCATCTGACAGTTTACGTAGGGCTCCACCTTGTGCAGCGTCTGGTATTTCTCCTCGACGTACGAGGGTAGTATCTTGGCATAATGGCTCCATGCATCGTTGCCCCGGCCTGCGATACACTCACCGATGATGACCCATGGATTGTTGTGGCAGAAGATGCCGGCATTCTCCTTATAACCTTCTGGGTACGAGGATATTTCTCCGTATTCGTAAATGTATTTCGTGAAGGCGGGATTATTCAGTACCATACCATGCTCGCACTCGAGGTACTTCTTGCAGGAGTCTAATGACTTAGCCACCATACCGTCTTCGGCACCAATCTCTGCCATCGTGCACCAGCCCTGGCTCTCGATGAAGATCTTGGCTTCCTCACATTCGTTGGAACCGATCTTACGGCCGTAGAAGTCGTAGGCACGGAGATACCACTCGCCATCCCAGCCGTGCTTCTTCACAGCCTCAATCATGGCATCGACAGCCTGCTGCATGCGGGCAGCCTCGTCGGCCTTACCAATCTTCTTGCAGAGGGCGACGTAATCCTTACCCGTTACCACGAAGAGACCGGCGATCATCAGCGATTCAGCCTTCGTGCCTTCAGAGACATTCTCGGTGGTCTGGAAACTCTCGTTGGGATCCCATGAGAAGCAGTTCAGGTTCAGACAGTCGTTCCAGTCGGCACGTCCGATGAGCGGCAGCATGTGGGGACCGAGGTTCTTGATGACATGATCCATCGAGATCTTCAGGTGCTCGAAAAGCGTTACCTCCGTACCTGGCTGGTTGTCGAAGGGTACCATCTCGTCGAGGATGGAGAAGTCGCCTGTCTCCTTGATATAGGCCACCGTACCGAAGATCAACCAGCAGGGGTCGTCGTTGAAACCGCCACCGATATCATTGTTGCCGCGCTTGGTGAGGGGCTGGTACTGGTGATAGCAGCCACCGTCGGGGAACTGTGTGGAGGCGATGTCGATGATGCGCTGACGGGCACGTGGCGGAATCTGATGTACAAAGCCCACAAGATCTTGGTTAGAATCGCGGAAGCCCATGCCACGGCCTACACCGCTCTCAAAGAACGATGCCGAACGCGAGAAGTTGAACGTCACCATGCACTGATACTGGTTCCAGATGTTCACCATCCGGTCGAGCTTGTCATTACCAGTCTTCACCTTATATATATTAAGGAGGGCATCCCAATACTCGCAGAGCGCAGCAAATGCCTTGTCGACCTTCTCGGTGGTATCGAGCTCGGCAATCAGGGCATGGGCCTTCTTCTTGTTGATCACCTGAGGTGCCTCAAATTTCTCATCCTGCTCATTCTCAATGTAGCCGAGGAGGAATACGAAGTCCTTCGACTCGCCAGGCTGTAGCGTGACCTCGATATAGTGTGAGGCGATGGGACTCCAGCCGTGGGCGTGGCTGTTGCGGGGCTTGCCCTCCATCACGGCCTGGGGATCGGCAAATTCATTGTACAGGCCAACGAAGGTCTCGCGGTCTGTATCGAAGCCTTGAATGGGGGCGTTGACATGATAGAATGCATAGTGGTTACGACGCTCGCGATACTCGGTCTTGTGATAGATGGTGCTACCCTCAATCTCTACTTCGCCAGTCGAGAAATTACGCTGGAAGTTCTCCATATCGGTAGCGGCATTCCACAGACACCACTCCTCGAAGGAGAAGAGCTTCAGCTGCTTCACCTCCTTGCTTTCGTTCTTCAGCGTGAGTTTCTGCACTTCGGCCCACTTCTTCAGGGGAACGAAGAAGAGCACGCTGGCCTCCACACCGTTCTTGCGACCCGTGATGCGGGTATAGCTCATGCCATGACGGCACTCGTAGAAGTCGAGCGGCGTCTTACAGGGTTTCCAGCCGGGATTCCAAACGGTGTCGCCATCTTTGATATAAAAATAGCGTCCGCCATTGTCCATCGGCACGTTATTGTAGCGATAGCGTGTGATGCGGCGGAACTTGGCGTCCTTATAGAAGGAATAGCCGCCGGCGGTGTTGGAGATGAGTGAGAAGAAGTCTTCGTTGCCCAGATAGTTGATCCAGGGCCAAGGGGTCTGCGGGTCTGTGATGACATACTCGCGGTGCTGGTCGTCGAAATGACCGTAACGTTTCTGTTCCATATTATTAATCGTATTTTTAGTTAGTTGTTTGATTTTGTGGCAAAGTTAAGCATAAAATCTGATAAAAAAGCAATATTATCTTTTTTTTGCTCGATAATTGCAAGAAAATGTGTACTTTTGCAAAAATTTTGGGAAAAAGGAATGAAATATGCATTAGTGACGGGAGCATCCCGTGGTATTGGAAAGGCCGTCGCCCTGCGTCTGGCATCGGCTGGATGGCCGGTTGTAATCAACTATCTGAGTAACCGTGAGGCCGCCGAGGGTGTGGCAGCAGAGATTACCGCCCAAGGCGGGACGGCAGAGCTTCTGCCCTTCGACACCAGCGATCCGCAGGCTATTGAGACGGCTCTGACAGACTGGGAGGAAAGACATCCGGAGGATTGGTTCGGCGTGCTGGTGAACAATGCCGGCATCCGTCGCGATAACGTGATGTTCATGATGCCCGACGAGGACTGGCACAAGGTGCTCGACACCACGCTGAACGGTTACTTCTATGTGACGCGCCATCTGCTGAAGCACATGATGCCCCGTAAGCGCGGCGGCCGTATCATCAACATGGCTTCCCTCTCGGGTGTGAAAGGCCTGCCCGGACAGACCAACTATAGTGCTGCCAAGGCTGCCATCATCGGTGCCACGAAGGCGCTGGCCCAGGAGGTGGCTATACGTCATATCACCGTGAATGCCATTGCACCTGGTTTTATTGAGACGGACATGACGAAGGATCTGGCTGTAGAGGAACAAACCAAACTGATACCCGTAGGACGCTTCGGAAAACCCGAGGAGGTGGCTGCACTGGCTGCTTTCCTGGCTTCTGACGAGGCAGGCTATATCACGGGTGAAGTTATCAATATCAACGGCGGTCTATATACCTGAACGCAATTTTTTTCAGTAAACTGAAAGGTATTTGAAAAAAAAGTCGTACCTTTGCAGCCGTTTTCTCGGAGAAGTGTTTTCTCCGTATATTTGATTTGATCACATTGTCTAGTGTGGAAACTCGTGGAGGCGAGAAAAATCCTCCAAGCATCGGGCTTGCCCCCGATGCCATCCCCGAAGCGAAGAGTTCAAAAACCGGGGTGTCGGTAGAGTACACTCCAGACCCAGATAAACACTGGTACGTGCTGCGTGCCTCCTACGGTAGAGAGGACAGGGCTGCTGACTATATGACTGACGACGGCACTTACACCTACATCGCCAAGCGCTATACCTGGAAATATGTGAAAGGCCGTCGTAAACGCGTGCTTGAGACACTGATTCCCAACTTGCTTTTCGCCTATGCCACCAAAGAAAAGGCAGAGATGTATGTGAAACAAACACCCGAGTTGTCGTTCCTGACATATTATTATAACCACTTTGTGCAGAATGAGGAGGAGAAGAATCCCCCTTTGATCGTGCCTGACCATGAGATGCTGAATTTTATCCGTGCTACGGTGAGCATGAACGAGCATATCATGTTTGTGACACCTCAGCAGGTGCACTATAAGGGCGGCGAACAGGTGAAAGTGATCGACGGTGTGTTTCAGGGTGTTGAGGGACGAGTGGCCCGAGTGGCTGGTCAGCAGCGTGTGATTGTGAACCTGTCGCAGGTGGGGCTGATATCTACAGCCTATATTCCTACGGCGTTTATTGAAAAAAAGTAAAATAGAAATAATATGAAGAGAGTAGTCATTACGGGCATGGGCATCTGGTCGTGTCTGGGAACGAGTATAGAGGCCGTGAAAGAATCGCTCTATACGGGAAAATCGGGTATCGGACTAGATCAGGACCGGCTGGAGTATGGGTTCCGTTCTGGATTGACGGGTATTGTGGAGCGTCCGCAACTGAAGGGAGTGCTTGACCGTCGTACGAGGATGGGCTTGTCGGAAGAGGCTGAGTATGCCTTCATGGCCAGTAAGAACGCCTTCGAGATGGCCGGTATCGACGACCAGTATCTGCTCGACAACGAAGTGGGTGTGATTTTTGGTAACGACTCTTCGGCCAAGGCCGTGGTGGAGGCAGATAAGATCATGATGGAGAAGCACGACTCGGCGATGATCGGCTCGGGGCTGATATTCCAGGGCATGAATTCTACCGTGAACATGAATATGAACACTATCTTCCATCTGCGTGGCGTGAACTTCTCAGTGAGTTCGGCCTGTGCCAGTGGCTCACACGCCATAGGTCTGGGCTATCTGCTCATTAAGCAAGGATTGCAAGATATCATTCTCTGTGGCGGTGCTCAGGAGGTGAATAAGTATAGCATGTCATCTTTCGACGCACTGAACGCCTTCTCTGTACGCATGGACGAGCCTACGAAGGCTTCAAGACCTTTCGATCGCGACAGAGACGGACTCGTGCCCAGCGGTGGTGCTGCAGCATTAATACTCGAAGACTACGACCATGCCGTGGCTCGTGGGGCAAACATCCTGGCTGAGGTGTGTGGCTATGGCTTCTCAAGCAATGGCGGAGGCATCTCTGAACCCAGCGACGAAGGCAGTTTCATCGCCATGTCGAGAGCCATGAAGGATGCTGGCGTGGAGCCTGGCGATATTGACTATGTGAATGCCCATGCCACTTCTACACACCAGGGCGACATGTACGAAGCGATGGCACTGGCCAGACTGTTCAAAGGTGAGCGTGCGCTGATCAGTAGCACCAAGTCGATGACGGGGCATGAGTGCTGGATGGCTGGAGCCAGCGAGGCTGTGTATTCGATCATCATGATGCAGAACAACTTCGTAGCACCGAATATCAATTTCGAGAATCCTGATGAGAATTCTGAGCCCCTGAACCTGACAGCAAAGACTGTAGATACAGAGGTAAACGTGGTATTGAGCAACTCGTTTGGCTTTGGCGGAACGAACTCTGCACTGGTGCTGAAAAAGGTGAAAAAGTAAAGGAGTGAGGTTACTTAAGGGTACAAAAGGCATCACCTTCGGGAGTGCATGGATGTTCAGGGCACTGATCCTGATGTTGAAGACCGTCAACATCAGGGTGTTCTATGCCTTTATGGCCATCTGCGTGATTCCCGTGACGATGGTGTTCAGTTCCGGAGCCCGTCTCATTTACCGCTATTACCATCAGCGCAGAGGGTATGGCTGGTGGAAATCCGTATGCGCCACCTACAAGAACCACTGTCTGTTCGGACAAACGGTGATTGATAAGTTCGCCATGTATGCTGGTCATAAGTTCCAGATAGCCTATGATGGTCTTGAGCTCTACCGCCAGTTGCTGGCTCGTCCCGATGCCTTCATACAGTTGAGCGCTCATATCGGCTGTAGTGAGATTCTGGGTTATTCGCTCCATGTGGATAAGCCCTGCAACGTATTAGTATATGGTGGTGAGAAAGCCTCGTTGATGAGCTATCGCAAGGCTTCGTTTGGCGATATGAACATCCGCATGATCCCTGTGGGCATGGAGACTACCCACAGCGATGAAATTGTGGAGGCATTGGATCGTGGAGAGATCCTCAGTGTGTTTGCCGACAGGTTGATGAATATCAACAAGGTGGTGGTCTCCTCCCTCTATGGCTGTAAGGTGAACTTGGCCAAGGGACCGTTCTCATTGGCAACCACGAGAGGCATCGATGTGATCATGACCAGTACGATGAAGGAGAAGGACGGCTCATATACCGCCTACTTTACCCCCCTGCCTTACGATAAGGCACTACCGAAGAGCCAACAGCGTCAGCAACTGGCCGATGCCTATATGGCCGAGGTAGAACGACTGCTTGATAAATATCCTTACCAGTGGTTTAACTATTCAGACCTCTGGGTTTCATAGACATCTAAATCATTAATATATGCATCTATCACCAGCCTTGCAAAAGGCTTATACCGAAGAAAAACTCTCTGCACGTGATGCGCAGAGACTGGCAGAATTCATTGCATGGGGACCTGTGGTCTTTCAGGCTTCAAGACTCATGGTGAAGTTCGGCATCCTGGAGATGATCCTGGATTCCAAAGACGGCATGACGCGACAGGAAATCGTAGAGGCTACCAAACTCTCGGATTATGCCGTGAAGTGCTTGCTGGAGGCTTCGCTGTGTATCGGAACGTTGCTTGTTGACCCAGAGACAGAGAAGTTTACCATCTCCAAGACGGGTTGGTTCTTGCTGAACGACCCTGCCACCCGTGTAAATATCGATTTCAACCATGACGTGAATTACGAGGGTTGGTTCCATCTGGAGGAAGCCCTCAAGGAAGGACGCCCTGCAGGACTGAAGCATTTTGGCAATTGGCCTACCATCTACGAAGGTTTGTCGCAGTTGCCCCCTCAGGTGCAGAAGAGTTGGTTTGGCTTCGACCATTTCTACAGCGACTCGTCATTCCCCGAGGCTCTGAAGATCATCTTTGATGAGCATCATGTGAAGTCACTTTACGACGTGGGTGGAAACACCGGCAAGTGGGCTCTGCAATGCGTGGGATATGATTCCGACGTGCAGGTAACCATCCTTGATCTTCCCCAACAGATCGGCATGATGAAGGAGAACGTGAAGGATAAGAATGGTGCAGAGCGCATCAGTGGCTATGGCATTAACCTACTTGACGAGAAGGCCCTCTTCCCCAAACGGGAGGGTGGTCTCGATGCCATCTGGATGAGTCAGTTCCTCGATTGCTTCAGCATGGAGGAGATTGTGGGTATCCTGAAACGTGCCAAGGAGGCGATGACGCCAGATACGCGTATCTACATTATGGAAACGCTCTGGGATCGTCAGCGCTTTGAGCCTGCAGCCCTCTGCCTGACCATGACGAGCCTGTACTTCACAGCCCTCGCCAATGGCAACTCGAAGATGTATAACACTGAGGATATGGAAACCTGCATCCATGAGGCAGGACTGGAAATCGAGCAGATCCATGACCATCTGGGACAGGGACACTCGATTATAGTAGTGAAAAAGTGAAATAATGGCTGAGAAGAAGTGGGAAGGCACGACATACGGTAATGGGCTGATGCACCGTTGGCTCATCAGGCTGTTAAGCGTCATAGACACGAGGGTGATCTATGTGCTGGCCTATGTCTTTGCCGTTACGCCTACGCTGTTGAAACCAGGTTTCAGATATGCGTACCATTTCTTCCACGAACGATTGGGCCATTCCGTCCTCCAGTCGTTATGGATGGCCTACAGGAACCACTGTTTGTTTGCACAGGCAGTGATTGACAAGTTTGCCATGTATGCCGGTCGGCATTTCGACATCGATCTGGAGGGCTACGACCACTTCCTGAACCTGGCCAAACAACCAGACGGTTTCGTTCAGCTTAGTTCGCATGTGGGTAATTACGAGATAGCAGGCTATTCGCTGGTGGCAGAGAAGAAGCGTTTCAACGCCCTCGTCTTCTTCGGCGAGAAAGAAGAGGTGATGAACAATCGTCAGAAACTCTTTACCCATGCCAACATCAATATGATCCCCATCAAACCCGATATGAGCCACCTGTTTGAGATCAATTCTGCACTGGCCAATGGCGAGACGGTGAGCATTCCTGCTGACCGCATCTGGGGGTCACAGAAATACGTTGCTGTGAAATTCCTTGGCCGGGAGGCACATCTTCCCATCGGTCCCTTCCAGGTGGTGGCCATACGAGGTGTTGATGTCCTGACGGTCAATGTGATGAAGACCGGCACCCGTCGTTATAAGGTATACGTCACACCCCTGCCGTATGATAAGACCGCTCCACGCGCCAAGCAGATAGAGGAGATGGCGGGTAACTACATAAAGGAGTTGGAGCGTATCGTCAGTATGTATCCCACACAATGGTATAACTATTTTGACTTTTGGAATCAATAATTGAGTTTATAGTTTACAGTTTATAGTTTACAGTTATGACAAGAACAGAAATTGAAGAGAAAGTAAAGGCATTTTTGATTGACGACCTTGAGATTGAAGAAGAGAACATCTTCCCTGAAGCCAAACTGAAGGAAGATATGGGCATCGATAGTCTGGACTATGTAGACATCGTGGTCATCGTAGAGAAGAACTTCGGTTTTAAGATCAAACCAGAAGAGATGACCAAGGTGAAGACACTGTCGCAGTTCTATGACTACATCGAGTCAAAGGTCGGCTGATCAGATTATGGATTGGCAGAGAATCTCCATCACCGATCTGATTCCCCAGCGTCCGCCATTCGTGATGGTAGACCGTGTGCTGAGTTGCGACAACACTGATGCCGTGACGGAATTTGTGGTTCGTGAGGACAACATCTTCCTTGACGACATGAGATTGTCGCCTGCAGGCATCATCGAGAACATGGCACAGTCTTGTGCCGCCAGAATGGGTTGTATCAGTCGGTTGGGCAGTCAACCCGTGAAGATTGGCTTTATCGGTGACATCCGTGATTGCCACATTCTCAGGCAGCCAGCATGCCATGAAACCCTGACGACGCATATCGAAGTGATCGAGGAGGTTTTCAATCTGACGTTGGCCAGCGTGGAAACAAGAGTCGCTGATGAGATTATCGCCTCTGCGAGAATGAAGATTGCCCTAACGGATGAGTAGGATGAACACGCTGCAATCGACCATCCAGTTTAAGATCAGGTTCAGTGAGGTTGATGCCATGAGAGTGGTATGGCATGGTGCGTATGCTAAATACTTCGAGGATGCCCGGGAATACTTCGGACAACAGTATGATCTGGGCTATGAACTGATTGAAAAGAATGGCTATTTCGCACCTGTCGTTGACCTCTCGTTCCAATATAAGCTACCACTGAGATACGGGATGCAGCCAGAGCTGACCATCACCTATCGTCCTACGGAAGCAGCCAAAATCGTGTTCGACTATGAGATCAGAGATCCGGAGAGTGACACGGTGATGACGACAGGACGTTCTGTACAGGTGTTCATGGATAAGGACTATCAGTTGGTATGGGAATCACCTGCTTTTTTCGAGGCATGGAAGAAAAGGTGGGGTATATAATATAATAAGGTATGGTCTATCGTATTGCTGACAATATCATCTCACCTTTGGGAGAGACTACAGAGCAGAATTATCAGGCTGTCAAAGACGGCCGTTCAGCCCTGCGTCACTACGATCATCAGTGGGACATTCCTGAGCCTTTTACTGCATCGCTATTTACAGATGCCCAAAACGAGGCTCTGGCCGTAGAAGGACTGACGCGGTTTGAATCGCTGGCCTATACCTCAGCTAAGAAAGCCATCGAGGCATCGAATATCAATGTTTCAGGCGCCAACGTGGTGTTTATCCTGAGCACCACCAAAGGAAACATCGAACTGATATTCAGCGATCGTGAAGATACAGCCATCTATCCCGGAACGGCTGCGAGGCATATCGCCGAACGCCTAGGTATCAAGACAAAACCCATCACCGTCTGCAATGCCTGCATCTCGGGGGTATCTGCCTTGGTACTGGCGCTTCGACTATTAGAGGCAGGGCATTATGACTATGCCGTCGTCTGTGGCGCTGATGTACAGAATAAGTTTACCGTCTCAGGTTTCCAGTCGCTAAAGGCCATTTCGGAGCACGAATGTAGGCCTTTCGATATCGAGCGCATGGGCCTGAATCTCGGAGAGGCTGCAGCGACACTGGTGCTATCGAGACAACCTGTAGACGCATGGGCCATTGAGCGTGGTGCTGTGAGGAATGATGCTTTCCATATCAGTTCTCCCTCGAAGAACGGCGATGGTGCCAGAATGGCACTGAATGCTATCATCAAGGATACGGATAAGGAGCGCCTGGCTTTTATCAATGCCCACGGAACGGCTACGATGTTTAACGACCAGATGGAGTCAGTGGCCATCACGGGAGCTGGTTTGGGAGAGACTCCTGTCAATGCGTATAAAGGCTATTTTGGTCATACACTTGGTGCTGCAGGTATCTTGGAGACGGTCTTGTCGATGGCAGCTGCTGATGACCACACGATACTCGCCACCAGAGGTTTCGAAGAGAGGGGTGTTTCCGGGAAAGTGCAGATTTCTGCGCAGAACAGCACTACAGACAAATCCTGTTTTGTCAAGATGATCTCTGGCTTCGGAGGTTGCAATGGCGCCATTCTGGTGTCAAGAAAGCCTGAACAGAAGGCAGAAGAAAAGACCGTCAGGAACTTTGAAACGAAACACTGGGTTCAGCTGTCACCATCGGCCATTATGGTAGATGGCCAAATAATAGAGGTGAGAGGTGATAAGTCAGAGGTGAGAGGGAAATCGCTCCTGACAGCGATCTATAAGCGTTATGTGAACGACTACCCGAAATTCTATAAGATGGACCCCCTGTCACGTTTGGGGTTCGTGGCAACGGAACTGCTATTACAGGCAGAAGGCAAACGTCGGGATACGCCCTCTGACGATAGGGCTGTCATCTTGTTCAACCGTTCCTCATCCATTCAGGCTGATCAGAAATACTTGGATTCAATTATCGATCCAGAGGAATATTTCCCCAGTCCTTCGGTGTTTGTCTATACCCTGCCGAATATCGTGACAGGCGAGATTGCCATGCGGAATCATTATCATGGCGAGACTTCGTTCTATATCATCGATGAGAAGAATGACAATCTGATTAAACAGACGCTTGGCGCCTCGTTTGCTGACATCAAGACGAAAAGTATGATAGGCGGATGGATTGACTATCAAGACGATAGTCATTTCGAAGCTGATATTTATATTGTTGAACTTACAAATCATTAATCATAACATGGAAGATTTAGTATTAGAATTAAAGAAAGAGATTATTGAGGCATTGAACCTGGAGGATGTGACCCCCGAGGATATTGATGCAGATGCCCCTTTGTTTGGTAGTGGCCTTGGCCTTGACTCTATTGACGCTCTGGAGCTGATTGTGCTTATCGAGAAGAAATACGGTATCAAGCTGAAGGATCCCAGCAAGAGCAAGGAAGTATTCATGTCGGTCAATATCATGGCCAGGTTCATTGCAGAAAACCGCACGAAGTAACCAGTCGGTAGCGATGGATTCCATCTATATTACTGGCGCAGGTGTTGTCTCGGCCATTGGTGTCGGGAAAGAGGCTACGCTGGCTTCTCTTCTGGCAGGAAAGTCGGGTGTTGGTAAGATGAAGTATCTGGCATCTTGTCATCATGATATTCCCGTAGGTGAAGTGCCACTCAGCAATGAGGAGATGGTGCAGCGGCTTGGCATCACTGATAGTCTGTTTCTTACCCGTTCAGCCCTCATGGGTAGGCTCGCATTACGTGAGGCTCTGGAGGAAGCAGGATTAGAGGGTGATACCTTGAGAGACGTTCCTTTCATTTCTGCTACGACCGTTGGTGGTATGGATCGTCGTGAGACCTACTACGAACTGGAAAAGGAATGTAACCAAAACTATGCCGTCATCGCCACTCATCATTGTGGCAGTTGCACAGAAATGATTGCAGAGGCTTTTGGTCAGTTTGCATCTATTTCAACTGCATCTACAGCCTGTTCTTCGGCGACGAATGCCATCATCACTGGTGCGAATATGCTGCGTTGTGGTCTGGCTGAGATCGTCGTGGTGGGAGGAACGGAATGTCTCACCAAGTTTCATCTGAACGGTTTCAACGCCCTGATGATCCTTGATGCACAACCATGCCGGCCCTTCGATCGCGATAGGGCAGGACTGAACCTCGGTGAAGGAGCTGCCTACCTCGTCATGGAAACCGAGGCTTCTGTGAAGAAACGTGGTGCAAAACCTCTCTGCAAACTGAGTGGTTATGGCAATGCCTGCGATGCTTTCCATCAGACGGCTTCTTCGCCCGATGGTGAGGGAGCCTATCTGGCAATGCAGGAAGCTTTGCAGCTGGCAGGTATGAAACCAGAAGATATCCAGTATATCAATGCCCACGGAACGGGAACTCCCAATAACGATGAGAGTGAGAGTCACGCCATCCAACGCGTGTTTGGCGACCATCTGCCACCTGTGTCTTCTACAAAGTCGTTCACAGGACATACCACCAGTGCTTCTGGCAGTATTGAAGCCGTATTCTGCATGTTGGCACTCCAGCATCAGTTCCTGCCTCAAAACATCAACTGGAAGAATCCCATGGAAGGAGGCATTATCCCGGTGACTGATCAGCAGCCACAGGGGGAGATCCGTCATATCCTGAGTAACGCCTTTGGATTCGGAGGCAATGACTCGTCGATTATTCTCTCTAAATGTGAAGCTTGATATGAAACAGGAGAGCATATACATACAAGCAGCAGAACAGATTTCTATCCAGACACCTCTCTCGGAGCAGTGGATAGAAGAACCTGTATGTTATGATGAGGCTTCTTGGGTCAAGGCACAGAATCCTTCCTTCCGTGATTATATGGCAGCCAACGAGGCTCGCCGTATGGGTAACATTATGAAGCGTGCGCTCGTCACCGCCCTGAAAGTATTGGGTGAGACGGGTATCAGTCACCCTGATGCCATCATGACAGGTACCAGTCTGGGGAGTCTGGATTATACAGAGCGTTTTCTCGACTCTATTGTGGAGAACAATGAGGAAACCGTCAGTCCGACGTATTTCATGCAGTCCACGCATAACACGGTTGGTTCTGCCCTCGCCATCTACACCAAGACACATGGTTACAACACCACTTATTCACATGGTGGGATCAGTTTCGACTTGACATTGCTGGATGCATGGATGCAGATGCAACTTGGGAAGATCTCAACGGCTCTTGTTGGGGGACATGACGAGATGACAGAACAGTATTTCAGTCTCCTTCAAAAAGTAGGCTATGTTGGTGTCGACGGAATGGTGCCTTGTGGAGAGGTGGCTATGTCGATGATGCTGAATACCAGCGACGCAGTAGAGCATCTCTGTGAGTTGGCTGGTCTTACAATCTGTTTCCGTCCCTCGCATGAGAAACTACAGTCTCAATTTGAAGAAATGCTTGCAAAAGCAGATATGACACTTGCAGACATCAGTGCTGTGATGACGGGTGTCAATGGCCATCCTGACAACGACCAAATGTATCGCCAGACGGTAGAGGCGCTCTTTGCTGATAAACCTCTGCTGCATTACAAGCATTTGTTTGGAGAAAACTATACGGTCTCAGGTCTTGGGCTCTATGCTTGTGCCCATCTCCTGAAAAAGAATGTCATACCGTCGTTCCTTTATGACTCTGAACAACGTGTTGATACGCTGAGGAGTATCCTCTTGTTGAACCAGACAAAGGAAGGCGATGTTTCCATGATCTTATTGAAGAAAGCGTGATATTCAAATTGTTACCTATCTCAATACTGCAGTGCATGCTCCTCTCGGGTGGGCAGGTGCTGATGAAATACGGTCTCACAAAGGCAGGTGACTTCTCATTCACATGGCAGTATTTCGTGCGCTTGTTTACGAACTGGCAATTCATCTGCTGTGGCCTGTGCTATGGTGCAGGCTCTGTGCTATGGATGTATATCATCAAGCATTTCCCGTTCAGCATGGCTTACCCCATGGTGAGTCTGAGTTATGTGATGGGCATGTTTGCTGCTATCATTTTCTTTCACGAACAGATTCCACTCATCCGGTGGGTGGGAGTGTTCCTCATTCTGACGGGTTGCGTCTTAATAGCAAAATGAAAAGATTATCGGTTATACTGTTTGCTTCACTGATGTCGTGCTATATGTACGGCCAGACGAAGCTGACCTCTGAACAGCAGAAACAGATTATAGAGAAAATGGACAAGTCGGCTTCGGCCATGACGAGTATGCAGTGTGACTTCTCTCAGTCCAAGAGCATGAAACTCTTAAGCAAGGAGATGAAGTCGGAGGGTGTCATGTATTTCAAGAAGCCCGACAAACTGCGTTGGCAATATATGTCGCCCTATGACTATACATTTATTCTCAATGGTGATAAGGTAGGCATCAAGTCCCAGAAATCCACGAAGAATATCGATGTGCAGGGGAATAAGATGTTCCGTCAGATCACCAATATCATCCTGAGGAGTATCACAGGAGGTGGACTGAAGAGTTCTGCTGACTTTACAGTGGAGTTGTATAAGACTGACAAGGAATACTTTGCCAAACTGTATCCAAAGAAAAAGGAGTTGAAGCAGATATACCGTCTGATAGAGATTCATTTCAATTCCCCACTGACTATGGTGAACATGGTAAAGATGGAGGAAAAGACGGGTGACGTGACCATTGTTAAGCTCACCAACATCAAACCCAACGCCACGATCAATGAAAAGATGTTTGATCTTCATTGAACTTTTGCTGTTGTTGTTGCCTTGTAGTGCTACGGAGAGCAAAGAGTACAACCTTCTGATGAATGCCAGAGGGCAGGAAACCACTGCCATCTGCATGATGAATGTCGAGGATGACGGGTGCGTCGTGGGTACGGTTGTCACTGAAATGGGCATCAAGGTCTTTGACTTTCAATATGCCCATGGTAAGACAAAGGTGATGAATGTGTTAGGCCCCCTCAACAAATGGTATATCCGTATGGTGTTACGGAAGGATCTGAGTTTTATTTTGTCTAACATCGATGGAGGAAAGGATGTGGTCCATAAGAAAAGGAGCATGACCTTCACCCCTGACGGTGACATCGTTGTCAGGAACGACAAATACAATATAAGCTATATTTTTTCTTTAATGAAAGGCGATCATGAAACTGATCAATGATTTTTATCATATAGTTGCCACAGACGAATCGGGAGAAAAATCCGTCTACAAGGTAAAACTTAACGATGCACACGACATCTATAGGGTGCATTTCCCAGGTAATCCTGTGACACCTGGCGTTTGTCTGGTGCAGATGGCCACTGAGATTCTTGAACAGAAATTCGACAAGAGATTGGTTTTATCTACAGCGGTTAACATCAAGTTTAAGCGTCTGGTCGCTCCTACTGACGAACCGTCGTTTGTGTTTTCAAAGCTTGTCACGGAGGACGACTTGCTAAAAGCCTTGATCAGCATTGAAGACGAACAAGGTCAATTCGTCAAGATGTCCTTGCAGTTTAAAACGATCGATTGATGGGAAACGAAAGAGGCCGTCAGCTGTGTGTGATCATTCCGACGTATAATAATGCCGGAACTGTCAGACAAGTCATTGACGACGTCCTCAAATATTGTCCTCAGATCATTGTTGTCAACGACGGTAGCACGGATGGTACATCGGCTATTCTCAAGATGCTGCCATCGACAGTTACCGTCGTGTCGTATGAGCGTAACCGAGGCAAGGGCCATGCACTTGTGGCAGGTTTCAGAAAGGCCCTGGAAATGGGCTTTTCCCATGCTATTACCATCGATGCCGACGGACAGCATTTCGCAGACGATATACCTCATTTGGTTGAAGCATTGGATCATCACAAGGATGCTATCATCGTAGGAACCAGGAATCTAACAGAGAAGAACATGCCAAGGCAGAATACGTTCGCTAATCGCTTCTCCAACTTCTGGTTCCGATTGCAGACGGGTATTGACTTACAGGATACTCAGAGCGGGTATCGCCTCTACACTCTCTCACAGTTGCGTGGTCTGAGTCTGATCACGGCTCGCTATGAAGCGGAACTCGAATTGTTGGTGTATGCTGCATGGGCTGGTACTCAAATCGTATCTGTGCCGGTGAAAGTGTATTATCCCCCGGCAGAAGAGCGTGTCAGCCATTTCAGGCCTGTTTATGATTTTGTACGCATCAGCATGCTTAATACGCTGTTGTGCATCGCAGCTCTCTTCGCGGGGTTGAAGCAATGGGCTTATACTGTATTCTCATTCGTTTACTTCCTTGGCTTTGCCGTGGATATGACGATACGGGGCTTCTTCCTTATTACGCTGGGGGGGAGCACGAAGGATCATAAATTGAGGTATCACGGGATTCTACAGCGTAAGTCGCGCTTCGTGATCAATCACGTGCCGGGCACGACGTTTTCGTATAGTAATCCTCTCGGAGAGACGTTTGAGAAGCCTGCGATGATCATTTCGAACCATCAGTCGCATCTGGATCTGATGGCCATCATGATGCTGACGCCTAAACTGATCATTCTGACCAAAAACTGGGTATGGCATAATCCGTTTTATGGCGTTGTGATACGTTATGCGGACTTCTTTCCCATCACGGATACGGAACGGATGACGAGCGATCTGAAGATGAAGGTGGAGGAGGGGTACTCGGTGATGATATTCCCAGAGGGTACGCGCTCGGAAGACGGTCGTATCCAACGTTTCCATAGGGGCGCTTTCTATCTGGCTGAACAACTTGGGCTGGATATCCTGCCTGTGTTTATTGACGGCTTTGGAAGGGTTCTTCCCAAGACTTCGTGGCGTCTGCACTCAGGACACATGAAGGTGGAGGTGATGCCACGTGAAACGGAGGCCATCGGCTATAGACGGATGACCCGCAAGATGCACGAGATGTTTAAACAGTTGAGAGTTGAGAGTTGAGAGTTGAGAGTTTACAGTTTACAGTTTACAGTTTACAGTTTACAGTTTACAGTTTACAGTTTACAGATGAAGAAGTGTGTCGTCATAGGTGGTGGATTAGGTGGCTTGGCCTGTGGCTGTATCCTCTCGAAGAACGGCTATGAAGTGACTGTGCTGGAACGGGGCTTCCAGATTGGCGGATGTCTGCAGACGTTTCGTCGTGGAGATGCTGAGTTCGAAACTGGCATGCACTATATTGGCGGCGCCGACGAGGGGCAGGTGCTGCGCGTGATGATGGGATACATGGGCATAGACGCCGACGTGAAGCTCTCGCGGCTTGACCCTAAGGGCTATGACGTCGTCTCTTTCCAGGGGCAGCACTACAAGATGGCCAATGGCAGGGAGGCGTTTGTGAATACGCTGGCAGAAGGATTCCCTCAGTGTCGCGAGGAACTCACGCGGTATTACGATCTGGTGAAACGCGTGGCTTCGTCATGGGCTATTCATTCGCTCCGTCAAGGGGTTGACCTGAACACGAATGTGGAATACCTGACGCGGAGTGTGGGTGACGTGATCGACCAGACGGTCGGTGATCGGCTTCTCCGACAGGTATTGGCGGGTACGCAACTGCTCTATGCTGGGGTAAAGGACCGTACGCCCTTCTCGACTCACGCCTTGATCATGGACTCTTACGACCAGGGTGCTTTCCGCATCGTGGGAGGCAGCGCAAGGGTGGCCGACGCGCTGGCCGCATCGATACGACGCATGGGAGGCAGGGTGCTAACCAGGCGACGGGTGGACAGGATAGAATGTGACGGGACGCGGGCGACAGCCGTGATGACCGCTGGGGGTGAACGCTTTGCGGCCGATCTCGTGATCAGCAGCATCCACCCGGCTAACACGCTACAACTGACAGACAGCCCCCTTATCAGACCCGCTTATCGGCGGCGCATCGCCCGTGTAAGGAATACGACCTCGGTGTTTACGGTCTATCTGAAATTCCGAAAGGACTGCGTGAGATATATGAACCACAACCTGTATGTCTATCGTGGAAACAGGGTTTGGGGTTGTGAGGACTACGACGATGCTTCATGGCCCAAATGCCTGCTCTATATGCACGGCTGCCACGAGGAACATCCGGAATATGCGCGGACGGGTGAGATCATGACTTATATGAGCATGGATGACGTGAGACCGTGGGCGCATACGCATACAGGCCGACGGGGTGAGGATTATGAGACGCTGAAACGCAGGAAGGCGGAGGCTGCGATCGAGGCCCTGGAACACGAAGTGCCTGGATTACGCGACAACATAGAGGCCTATTACACGTCGACTCCGTTGACCTACATCGACTATACAGGAACCCCCGACGGGTCGATGTACGGCATGATGAAGGATGTACAGGACCCGGGTTCGTTGAGCGTCGGCAGCAGAACACGCATTCCCAACCTCCTGCTCACCGGACAGAGTACGACCTTGCACGGGATGATGGGCACGATGGCGGGGAGTCTGGTGACTTGCGCGGAAGTGTTGTCATACGAAGAATTGTTCAATCAACTGAAGAATGTCTGATAAACAGATGAAGACTGTCGTATTCTATTACTCTCAGAGTGGTCAGGCACTTAGCGCTGCCAAGCGCATCTGCGAACCATTGGGTGACGTGGTCTTCAAAGAGATCATTCCCCAGCAGGACTATCCCTTCCCATGGAACAGGTACGAGTTTTTCGATGTTTTCCCTGAGACTCGGCTGGGTATGCCTCCTTCAGGCATCAGACCCATGGACTTGAGGGAGGCGGAGGATGCCAATCTGGTGATGATCGTTGCACAGTCCTGGTTCTTGTCGCCCTCTCTTCCACTTCAGTCGTTTCTGGCTGACGGGCAAGTGCGACAGTACCTACAAGGTAAGAATATCATCTTTGTCAATGTCTGTCGCAATATGTGGCTGATGACAGGACGAAAGATCAAAAACGACATCAAGGAGATGGGGGCTCATCTGGTAGGACATATCGTCCTGCAAGACAGAAGACAGAATCTGGTGAGTGCCCTGACCATCGTACGGTGGCTGATGTTTGGAAAGAAAAAGGCCAGTTGGATGTTGCCGGATGCCGGTGTCACTGAATCTGATATCGACGGAGCCTCGCGATTTGGAGAAGTCATCAGACAGTTTACAGTTGACAGTTTACAGTTTACAGTTGATAGTGGGTTCAAGGGGTTGCAGACGCAACTGCTCTCAGCAGGTGCCATCGATTACAAACCATCGGTGCTCTTCATCGAGAAAGCTGGTCACCGCATGTTCGGCCATTGGGCACGTTTCATCCGTAGAAAGGGTGGTGTCGGCGATCCTCGCCGTCGGCTTCGCGTGAACCTTTTCTTCTGTTATCTGCTCACGGTCTTATTCGTCGTTTCACCGTTTGCACAGCTGTTTTTTTTCCTGACTTACCCTTTACATCGGGTGAGCCGTCACAGGAAAGAGGATTGTGGTTTAGAGAATAATCAATAATAACAATATACAATATGGATGTATTTATTAACAAAGCCGGTAAATTCCTACCGAATGAGCCTGTCGGCAACGACGATATGGAGGCTTATCTCGGCATGGTTGACGGGAAACCTTCGAAGGCCAGGGCTATCGTCTTGAGGCGTAATGGTATCAAACGGCGCTATTATGCTTTAGACAAAGAGGGGAATACCACTCACAGCAATCCCCAGATGGCGGCACTGGCTATCCGAGAACTCCTCGCCAACGGCATGACGACAGATGATATCGACCTGTTGGCGTGTGGCACATCGACGCCTGAGCAAATATTGCCTTCGCATGCTAGTATGGTACATGGCGAACTCGGAGGCAGCAGGCATATGGAGATCGTATCGTTTGCTGGCTCGTGCTGTACGGGGGTCGATGCCCTGAAATACGCTTATATGGCCGTTAAACTAGGGGAGCATGTGAATGCCGTGGTATCGGCTTCGGAGCGGCCATCGGCCTGGCTGAAGGCTTCATATTTCCAAAATGAGTCGGAGCAGCTCGCACTACTGGAGCAACAGCCCATGCTGGCCTTCGAAAAGGATTTCCTGAGATGGATGCTCTCCGACGGGGCCTTTGCCCTGTTGCTGCAGGGGAAGCCTAACGGCTTGGGCTTGTCGTTGCGCATCGACTGGATTGAACTCACTTCGTTTGCCGGCACGCTTCAGACGTGTATGTATGCCGGCGCAGAGAAGCTGGCTGACGGCCGTCTGAAGGGCTGGGCCGATTATCCTCAACAGGAATGGCTCGACAAGTCACTCTTTGCCCTGAAACAGGATACGCGTCTATTGGCAGCGAACATCGTCAAACGAGGTGTAGACTTCCTGCTGGAGATGGGTAAGAAGCACGGCTTTACCCCCGACGATATCGATTGGTTCCTGCCGCATCTGTCGTCGATGTTCTTCAAGGATAAGATCCTGGAGGAATCCAGGGAGAGAGGGTTCCTCATTCCAGAAGACAAGTGGTTCCTGAACCTTCCGCATATCGGGAATATCGGTTCGGCCTCTGCCTTTGCCATGATTGAGGAACTGTTTGGTTCAGGCCGTTTGAGGAAGGGTCAGAAGATCCTGTTGATGGTACCTGAGAGTGCCCGCTTCTCGTATTGCTATTGCATGCTCACCGTGGTATGAAAATCGAGGAAGTTCCACAGGACCTGAAATATTACGATGGGACCATCGTTCGTGATGTGAATTATGCCGTCGATGACGAAGGCCGTTATCAGGCGGTGATGAGCGACGGATGGGCGCCGAAGACCGAAGCGCTGGAGCTGGCTTTGGAAAACGACGTGGATCAAGAAGAAAGGAGCCGGATGGAGATACAGGCTCCTTCCGATTTTCATGGCTTCGAACTGGACATTGAGCATCAGCCTGCTGCGCATTGCGAGAATGGTGCCACCTCTGCGCTGTTTCGCTTTTACGGCATCCATCTCTCGGAACCCATGATCTTCGGGTTGGCCTACGGTTTGTTCTTTACGCATCTCACGTTCATTAAGATGGGTGGTTTGCCCGTCACCTCGTTCCGTTCTTTCCCAGGTGTGCTCTTCATGCGTATCACCAAGATGCTGGGCATCAAGTCGAAGACGAAACGCTTCCTGAGTCGTGAGAAGGCCATGAAAAAGCTCGACGAGCTGTTGCTCCAGAAGAAGATACCCGTGGGATGTGTCGTAGGCATGTACGACCTGCCTTACGTTCCCAAGGAATACCGTTTCCGTTTCAATGGCCATAACATTTGCGTCATTGGCAAGGACGAGGCGAAGGGGCTCTATAGTGTCTTGGATTCCAACTGTACACAAAAGGTGACCATCTCCGCTGATGATCTGGCTACCGTACGCTTCCCGGCCGGTGGTGTCTATCCTTTGATGGGACAGATGTACTGGATCAAATCAGTACCCAAGAAACTGCCTGATCTGAATCCCCTGATTCTGAAATCCATCAAGAAGACCTGTTGGTATATGATCTCTCAGCCCAAGTTCGTGAAGTATGTAGGTGTCAATGGCATCTTTTATCTCTCGGAACGTATCCGTCACTGGGAGGAGACCATGGGCAAGCGTAAGGCACAGCTCAATCTGGCACAGGTCATTCGTATGCTCGAAGAAATCGGTACGGGCGGTGCCGGTTTTCGTTTTATGTATGGCGCTTTCCTCCAGGAAGCAGCAGAGAAGACTGGCTTCAGCGAACTCAACGATTACTCCAGACGTATCACGGAGATTGGCGACCTGTGGCGCGAGTTTGCCTACAAGGCATCCAGGGTGTTTAAGAAGCGTAAGGAAGAAAACTATACCTACGACGATCTGGGCAACCTGCTGAAGAACATTGCCGAACAGGAAAGCATCTTCTTCCACGACCTCGATCAGGCGGTGAAGAACTATACCAAGAAGGAAAGGAAATAATCATCAGATATGAAGAAAAAAGAAGTACCTCAGGATTTGAAATATTACAAGGGCAGCGTGATCCGCGACCTGACATACGCCCTCGACGATGAGGGACACTACGAGGCCGTGAGGAGTGATGGCTGGGCTCCGAAGACGGAAGCACTGGATATATTCCTGGAAACGCTCGACGACCAAGAAGAGCGACAGAAGATGGAACTGGAGGTGCCTACGGCGTTTAAGGGGCATGAACTGAAAATCAACCACCGCCATGCGGCCCATTGTGAGAACGGCACCATTTCTTCCTTGCTCCGTTTCTATGGTATCAACCTGTCGGAGCCGATGGTATTCGGCCTGGCCAGCGGACTCTTCTTCGCCCATTTGACGTTTGTCAAGATGAACGGCATGCCTGTGACGACGTTCCGCACCATCCCGGGTGTACTGTTTAGGCGCATCTCACGGCTCTTGGGCATTGAGGCGGCTTCGCAGCGATTCCTCAGCAAGGAGAAAGCCATGCGCAAACTCGACCAGCTGATCTTGGAGAAACAGATACCTGTAGGTTGCGTGGTAGGCATCTATGAACTGCCATACTATCCTCCCGAGAACCGTTTCCGCTTCAACGGTCACAACATCTGTATTATCGGTAAGGATGAGGAGAATGGCGAATACCGTGTGTTGGACTCCAATGCCACAGAGAAGGTGACCATCACCCGCGAAGACCTGATCAAGGTACGTTTCGCCAAAGGGGCCTATCCGCTCATGGGACAGATGTACTGGATCAAGTCGATCCCAGCTGACCTGCCAGAGCGCTTGAGACCGGAGAAAACCGATGTGGATTTCCTGAAGCCCCTGGTGCTCAAGGCCATCAAGGATACCTGCAAGAACATGACGTCGCAGCCTAAGTGGTTCCCATACGTAGGCGTCAATGGCATCCGATACTTGGCGCGAAAGATGCGTACATGGGAGAAGACCTTGGGCAAACGTCGGGCTCGACTCTACCTCGTCCAGGTGATCCGTATGCTGGAGGAGATAGGAACGGGTGGGGCAGGCTTCCGTTTCGTCTATGGGGCCTTTCTGCAGGAGGCGTCGGAGCGTACGGGCTTGGCCGTGTTGAACGATTATTCGCTTCGTATCACCGAGATCGGCGACATGTGGCGTGACTTCGGCTACAAGGCCTCGAAGGTGTTCAAACGCCGTGCCGGTGACGACCTGACCTACGACGATCTGGCCGACATGGTTGAAAAGATCGGTGAGGCCGAGCGCTCGTTCTACCTCGATCTGCTGAAAACGGTGGATTCACTCATGGATAGTTAATTTGTTGACGAAATCATGGTCAATTTCTTTCTTCGAATCTATGATGTCCTTCAGAAGCGGCGTGCTCTTTGCATGTGGCTGCTGTTTGGACTGACGGCTCTGTTGCTGGCCATGATGGCCACGCTGAGGTATAACGAGAATATCTACGACTTCCTGCCTGTCAGCGGTGATGAGCAGAAGGCCATCACCCTCTATCAGGATATCTCTGGGGGACAGCGCGTCTTTGTGATGTTCCGTATGAAAGACAAATCTACGGACAGCGATGATGAAGTCAGCGACCGTCTGACAGAGGCTGTTGATTCCTTTGCCCAGAGCCTACAGCCTATTGCCGAACAGGGACATGTCACTGATGTCACCTCACAGGTGGATTTCGACAAGGTGATGGGGATCACCGATTTCGTCTATCAGAATATGCCGTTGATGCTGAGCGACTCCGACTATGTGCGGATGGAGCGTCTGCTCTCAACGCCTGGCTATGTCGATAAGCAGCTGGCCAACGACGTACAGATGATCATGATGCCTGCTACGGGTGTCTTCACGTCGAACATCAGTAATGACCCGCTGGGACTTTTCTCACCGGTCATCGACAGGTTGCAGGCCCGTCAGTCATCTATGCCGATTGAGATCGACAACGGCTATATCTTCTCGTCTGGCAAGAAGTTTGCCATTGCGATGATGACCTCGCCATACGGCGCGATGGAATCGTCGAATAACAGCATGCTGGTCAGCGAGATCGACAGCGTCGCGCAGCATACGATGCAGACGCTGCCAGAAGTGGATGTCGCCATTACCGGTGCGCCTGTCATTGCCGTCGGTAATGCCACCCGCATCAAGAACGACAGCTATTGGGCCATCTCTATCTCTGTGACGTTGATCCTGCTGTTGCTCGTGTTCTCGTTCCGCAAGGTGAAACACCTGATGCTCATTGGTCTGGCCATCTTTTTTGGCTGGCTCTTCGCCATGGGCTTCATGGCCGTCATGCGTAGCGATGTGTCGCTGATCGTGCTCGGTATCGGCTCTATCATCATCGGTATTGCCGTCAATTACCCCCTGCATTTCGTCCTCCACACTGACCATGGTGGTACGGTGCGCGAGGTACTCAAGGAGATGGTGTCGCCCCTGCTCATTGGTAATATTACCACCGTGGGCGCTTTCGCCAGTTTGATACCGCTCGATGCACCTGCCCTCCGCGACCTTGGTCTTTTTGCTGCCTTTATGCTGGTGGGCACCATCCTCTTCGTGCTGGTGTTCCTGCCCCATCTTGTGAAGAACCGTGCCTCGGCTGAGGAAGAGCGTCTGACTTTCGGGAAAATCTCTTCGATGTCGCCTGAGCGCCACCGTTGGCTGCTGGGGGTGATCTTCCTGCTTACGATCGTCTTTGGCTGGTACAGTCTGGACATCTCCTTCGACACCAACATGCACAACATCAACTACATGACCGACGAGCAGAAGGAGATATTGTCGAGTATGCAGGCCTCGGCTGGTCTCAACGATACAGTGAATGTCTATGTGGTCACCGAGGGTGACAACTGGGATGCAGCTTTGAACGAACGGCAGCGGATAGCCCCATTGCTCGACAGTCTCCAGACGGCAGGTCTGTTAAACTCATTCTCCGATGTCCAGGCCCTCATCTGTTCGCAACAGGAACAGCAGCGCAGGATCGGTAAATGGAATGAGTTCTGGGAGCGTCATCGTTCCGAAGTTGGAACGATACTTGGTAAGAAGGCACCCGAGTATGGATTCAGTGCCGAAGCCTTCGACGGTTTCCATCAGATTCTTGCTGCCAGCTATTCTCCACAGCCGTTCGAATACTTCGAACCCCTGCGCTCCGTTCTCTTCTCCAGCAATTTCAGCACCAGTACAGGTCTCTGCTCCGTGGTTGATGTGATTGATGCCCGTGGTAAGGATTTCGAGGCTCTGGAGTCGGCTCTCAACGAGCAGTTGGGCTCTGGAGGCTATTCCTTCGACTTCGTCAGGATGAACAGTGCTATTGCCAATTCGCTCTCCGACGATTTTAATTATATCGGCTTTGCCTGCGGATTCATCGTGTTCCTCTTCCTGTGGCTTTCCTTCGGACGTTTCGAACTGAGTCTGTTGGCATTCCTCCCGATGGCTTTGGGATGGATATGGATCCTCGGCATTATGAGTATGCTTGGCATGAAGTTTAATATCGTCAATGTGATCCTGGCCACCTTTATCTTCGGACAGGGCGACGACTATACCATCTTTATCACCGATGGTCTGATCGAGGAATACGCCTATCGTAAGAAGTTGCTGCCCTCGTTCAAGAACAGTATCGTCATCTCGGCCCTCATCATGTTCATTGGTATGGGTTCACTCATCGTAGCCAAGCACCCTGCGCTCCACTCATTGGCCGAAGTCACTATCGTGGGTATGTTCACGGTGGTCCTGATGGCGTGGGTGGTACCGCCGCTGGTGTTCAGCTGGCTGGTCAAGCGTCATGGTGTGGCGCGCCCTGAGCCCATCACTGTTGGCTATCTGTGGCGAAAGTTACTACGTCGTCAGAATCCTCATCCGGAGGGCACCACGCACTATTATCATGACTACCTCATTGGTAAATATACTTATAAGGGTTTCAGTGTTGAGCGTGAAACGCGTCGTTTGCTTCGTCGTTATGATGATTTCAGTCAGTCGATCGACGGTTGGAAAACTTCTCAGACTGGCACCCGTGAGGTGAGTATCGTCAATGCGGGCCGTGGTCAGTACTCACTGCTCTTTGCTTTGGTTCATCCCGATGTGGAGGTGCATTCCTATGCCAGTGACCCCGACGATACGGCTTTGGCTGCCGCCATTGAACCCATGCCAGCCAACCTGCATGTGCATCCCTGCGACGCGACGGCTACAGGCTCTACCATCATCAACCTCAACGATATCATCAAATGCGAAAAGGTCTGATATTCATCTTATTGGCTTTCTGTCTGGAGTCTTTTTCTCAAGTCAATATCTGGGAAGGTTCCTCGTGCAAGAAAAAGGTGGAGCTGACCCCCTACATCGTTGAGGGTTCAACCAACAACATGGCTGTCATCGTGTGTCCTGGTGGCAGCTACTTTTGGCTCGACGTCGAGACCGAGGGCTTTGGTGTGGCCCGATGGCTTCAGAAGAATGGCATCAGCGCCTTCGTACTCAGTTACCGTACGGGCGATGTGTCGGCTTTCGTCACGCATTATCGTAAAGTGTTCAGGGGCAATCGCTATCCCGATCCTCAGGATGATTTGCTTCAGGCCATCCGCTATGTCAGAGCTCATGCCAGCGAATATGGCGTCAACCCTGACAAGATAGGTGCCATGGGTTTCTCGGCAGGTGGTCATCTGGTTATGTCGGCTGCGGAAATCTTCAGTCCGGAAGACCGTCCTTACTTCTCTGCCCCGATTTATCCGGTAGTGACCATGACAGCCGATTGTGTCCACAAACGCTCCAGAAGAGGATTGTTGGGTGATTCTCGCATCTATAATAAAAAGCTGAGGGAACAGCTTTCTCTGGAGAAGCATGTGCCTGCAGACTGTCCTCCCGTCTTTCTCGTGAACTGCAAGGACGACCCTATCGTGGATTACCGTAATTCCGTCCTTCTCGACTCAGCCTTAACGGCCATGCATGTGCCCCACGAGTACATCCTGTACAATACTGGCGGACATGGCTTTGGGGCCAGCGACGTGAAAGGAACGGAAGAGAGCCGTGGGTGGCGCGACCGTTTTCTCAATTGGATTAAACAATATATGTAAGATATGGAAAAGAACCCGAAGTTCGACGATATTCGTCCGTATTACGAGGACGAGATCCCTGCAGCGATGAAACGCATCGCCTCCAGCGACGTATTCCCTCTGCTGGCCAACTTCGTCTATCCGAACGAACCCCTTGAGGCCGTTAGGGAGAGGGTAGGTAACTTCAAGACGGTGAAGGAGTTCCAGCACGATACGATGCGTCGTGTCAATGAACAGATCATCGCCCGCAGCACCACAGGGTTTAGCTGCTCTGGTCTCGACCGTCTCAATCGTGACAAGCAGTATCTGTTCGTCTCTAACCATCGTGACATCATGCTTGATGCCTGTCTGCTGCAATACCATTTTGTGGTGAACGGCTTCGACACGACGGAGATCACCTTTGGTGCCAACCTCATGATGAACCCCATCGTCATCGATGTCGGCAAGAGTAATAAGATGTTCAAGGTAGAGCGGCCGGGTGGTGACATCAAGGCGTTCTATCGCAGTTCTGTTCACCTCTCCGAGTATATCCGCTACGTCATTAAGGAGAAGAAACAGTCTGTATGGATAGCCCAGCGCAATGGTCGGACCAAGAACGGTATCGACGCCACCGACCAGGGCATCATCAAGATGTTCTGTATGAGTGAGCCCCATAACAAGATCAAGGCGCTGGCCGACCTTCACATTGTGCCTGTGGCCATTTCCTACGAGTGGGAGTCGTGTGATATCCTGAAGGCGCTCGAACTCTATGAGTCGCAATTTACGCGTTACATCAAGAAGCCGGGCGAGGATCTGAACAGCATCCTGACCGGTATCATGCAGCAGAAAGGCCGTGTGCATATCCAACTCTGCGAGCCCGTCACGGAGGAGGAGCTGATGGCGTATGACCATCTGACCAACAATGAGTACCATAAGGTTGTGGCGGGCCTCCTCGATAGCCGTATCAATTCGGCCTATCGCCTTTGGCCCAACAACTATATCGCCCATGATATCCGTTATGGAAGCAAGGCTTTCTGCGCCTTCTATACACCTGAAGAGCGCGAGGCCTTCGAGGCCAGACTGGCTCAGCTGGAGAAATACGAAGACTGGGACGTTGATCAGCTGAAAGATATCTTCTTGGGTATATACTCGAATCCTGTAGAAAGTAAATCTGTAAATAATATTTAGATATGAAAGAAAAGATTCGCCAGATGTTAGAAGAAGTCCTGCCGTTGGTTGACTTCGACAGCGATTTCCTCTTCAGTGAACTTGACTCCTTGGGAGTAACCACCATCCTCATGACCCTCTCCGACGCCTATGGCATCACCCTCGACGCGACAGATGCGACACCCCGCAATCTTCGTTCGCTCGACAGTCTGGTGGCCCTTGTGGAGTCTAAACTTTCAGAGAAATGATGCTTGTCGACTATCTTGAGCAGAATGCCCGGCGTTATCCTGATAAGGTCGCTGTAGTCTGTGGGGACCAGTCTCTCACCTACGCCCGTCTTTGGCAGGCAGTCCATACGCAGAGCCTCTCGTTGAGTAAGTCGTTGAGTAAGATCCACTGCTTCCGTTCCTCCCAATCCATCGACTTCCTCGTCACCTACCTCGCCATCCATCTTGCGGGCGGTGTGTCAGCCCCATTGGAACACGGCATGCCCGATTCCCTCTTTCAGGAGGTACAGGCCCGTCTCCAATCCTCAGACATCCCTGATGGCATTGCGGACATCCTCTATACTACAGGCACTACAGGACAGTCGAAGGGGGTGATGGTCAGTCATCGTGCCATGATTGCCGATGCCGAGAACCTTATTGCCGGGCAGGGCTTCTCTCACGACTTGGTCTTTGTCATCAATGGCCCCCTCAACCATATCGGTAGTCTTTCGAAGCTCTGGCCTTGCATCATGCTGGGCGCCACCATCCTCATCATCGAAGGCATGAAGGATCTGAATGCGTTTTTCCAGGCACTCGACTATCCGGCGAGTAAGGCAGCTACTTTCTTTGTGCCTGCCACCATCCGGATGATCCTGCAGTTTGCCCCAGACAAACTCGCCTCCTATGCGGATAAGCTTGACTTTATCGAATCAGGCGCGGCACCTCTGCCACAGGCAGATATGCAACGGCTCTGCGATCTCCTGCCTAAGACGCGGCTCTATAATACTTATGCATCCACAGAGACCGGCATCATCGCCACCTATAACTTTAACGATGGTCGCCCGATGGCCAACTGCTTAGGCCGTCCGATGCCACATTCACGCATCCAGATTACCCCTGACGGACTGATTGCCTGTCAGGGTGACACCATCATGAGCGGCTATGCCGGCGACCCGGAGCTGACGGCCACCGTCCTGCGCGACGATACCATCTTCACCTCTGATGTCGGCACCATCGACGATGAAGGGATGCTACACCTTTCTGGTCGTGCTTCCGATGTGATCAATGTGGGTGGATTCAAGGTCTCTCCCATTGAGGTCGAGGCTGTCGCTATGTCAAATCCTTTGGTCAGTGATTGTATCTGCATTTCTGCCAACCATCCCGTCACAGGCCGGGCCCTCAAGCTTCTCGTAGCGACTCCTCCAGGACAGACCCTCGACAAGCGCTCCTTAGCCCGATACTTGGCCGACCGACTGGAGCCTTATAAGGTACCTATGCTCTACGAACAGGTCGATGCTGTCGCCCGAACCTATAACGGCAAACTCAATCGTAAACACTATCTTGAATGATGAAATCATGTAAACTGAACGGTTGTATGGGTGTGTGGCTGGTTGCCCTGACATTGATAGCTTGCGGTGGTAAGATCAATAAGGTGCTGACAGAGGCTGATACTACGGTAGCAGAAGACGTCATCCCCCTGAAAGACACACTTCTCAATATCGAGGATCAGATGCCCGAGACGGCCGTTCGTCAGCCTGATGCCCATTTCCAGTATGCCGTGTATATCAATGAGGAAAAACCTGCGAGCGGTGAGGGTGAGATGGATGCCGTCAAATCCGTATGGCTTTGCAACGAGCGTTCCGGTACGGTCATCAAGGTCTGTGAAACCAACCCCACGGCAGATGCCTTGTGGTCGAAGATGGCCGACGAGGAAGCAAATGCCGTCGATGTGCCCTTCTCGCAGATTGCAGCAGCCGACAAGGCAATGATTGCTCCCGGCGATGTGAATAAGGTCATCGTGGAAGGCTGTCCCGATGGTCGTAATATCTGGACTTACATCATTGATCCCTATATCGCCACCGCCAAGCAGTTGCCTTCCTCGGAGGGCGTGGTTGCCCTCGACTGGGAAAAGAAGGAAATTACCGCTGCCTCTTATGGTTACGACGAAGGCGGCCGCTATTCTGTCAAGAAAGTTTACTCCATCGATGGCAAGTTCCTTCGCATGTTAGGCGATAAGGAAAGAGAATAACGATCATACATACTGGACTAATAAGAAAAGCGGCTCTTCCAATCGGGAGGGCCGCTTTTCTTATTAGTCCAGTAAGTCATCACGGGGTAGGTGGTTGTGGGGCATAGGCTACTGATTTAGGTGTTTGAAGTAGTCGCGGTAGACACGGACATCGAAGCAGGGGCAGTCCTTGTGGACGCCCTCGAGCTCATTATGGCCGACAATCTCGGCATCGGGATAGTCCTGTTTCAACGAGACAAGCAGCGTGTAGAGAGTGAGCTTCTGGGCTGGGGTGCGGGTGTCGGCGGCACGGCCCTTCTCATCGAGACCGCCTTCGTAGCAGATGCCGATGGAGTGGGCATTATAATGCCTGGCGTGGGCGCCGACCATCTCTTCGGGGCGGCCGAAGTGGAGCTGGCCGTCGCGGGTGATGTAGTAGTGGTAGCCGCAGCACTTCCAGCCGCGGGCCTTGTGCATCTTGTCAAGCCGTTCCATGGGGATGTGCTGGTCAGGTCTCGATGCCGTGCAGTGAATGACAATCAGATCTATTCTTCTCATGGCTGTCAGGATTTAGAGGCTCATGCAACTCTGCATGAGGAAGGTTGACACGAAGGCGGTAATGACCGTCAGGATAAAATTCGCAATTTTATTAATCGTTTCTCGTTTCATAAATTAACGTGAGTTCGACGAAAATAGTTACAAAATAAATATCTGATTATTAGGTAATTAGCGATATTTTTAGTAACTTTGTAGTGACCAAACCACAAATGTTCACTAAAAGATATCGCTAATGTTTACCGAGGACAAAAAGAGACTTCAATTTCAGCCAGGCTGACATCGGCTGGATGTTGGGGAAATAGCGTGTTGCGAGCTCCGCACGGCCGAGGCTAACGAATAATGGACAACGGATAATGGATAAATCAGGATTGTTTTGTGACATAAATATTGATGTTCTTCTGCACTGCAAAGGTACGAAAAATTCCTGAGATACGCAAATATTTATGACCTTAATTATAAACAACTTGTGAGAACTTGAAAGAACTTGATTCGGGTGAGGAAAAAGCTTGCAGGTGTCGGGAAAAATGAGTAATTTTGCAGTGCAGAAGAAAAGAAAGGATTTTAAATTATGGCAAGATCAAACATTCCAATGGTGATCAATCTCCGTCAGAACAAGAACGACGACTCGACCGCCTACGGCAAGTATTTCGCAGAAGTGGACTCGAAGGAACCCCTGAACCTCAAGGGCTTCGCCAAGCACATGACCGGGCACGGCAAGATTGCCGACTACCAGATGTGCGTGCTGGTGCTCGGACAGGTGGTGGACTGCATGAGTGAGCTGCTCTCGCAGGGACAGCCCGTGAAGCTCGACGGTCTGGGCACGTTCTCGCCCTCAGTGGACGGTCAGAAGCTGGGCAAGGCGAACCTCGCCGCTGCTGTGGCTGGTGGTCCCGACGCGATGATCAACGGCATCAAGATCAACTTCATCCCTGAGAACACGAAGGGTGAGAAGCTCACCTCGAGGGCCTTCAAGGACGAGTGTATCTTCGAGTTCGGGTATCTCGTGGAGAGCGAGAAGCGCACCGTCGGTGGCAAGGAGAAGCGCTTCCAGAAGAAGACTCCGCTCACCTATGTGCTGGCTCCCGAGGCCGACCAGCAGGGCAACGGCTAACGGCTTATGAAGAAGCAGCGTGTGATTGAGCTGGCGGTGAAGGTGATAGTAGCCGCGCTCACGGCATTCCTGACGGCACTGGGAACGACCAGTTGCATGGGAGTAGGACCGTTTTAGTTTACAGTCTACGGTTTACAGATGAAGAGAGGGCGATCGCAGTGGCGGTCGCCCTTTTTAGTTAATAATCCTGATTTATTTTGTATTTTGCACGTTTATTCGTACCTTTGCAAACAAAATCAACCAAAACCATACAATTATGATTAAAAACATTAGAATCTTAGCCGTTTCAGCAGCGATGTTGCTGGGAGCGACAACGGCACAGGCACAGTTCGGAAATATCGTATCCGGCATCAAGAAAGCCAAGGAGACGGTGGATGACGTGAACAAGAAGCGTAATGGCGACATCGAGTTCTCTCGTGGTGGTACCGTGCAGGGCTTCTTCCGTACGAGGACGGGTGAGTTTATCTTCGACAAGACTCATCCCGACGGTGATCGCAAGGGCAAGAAGGTGATCTTCAAGGTGGAGAAAAACGGTGACGTGATGTATGACGATGGCCGGAAGGTCGGCGAGGTGCTGAAGGACGGCACTGTGAATTTCCACGGGGAACAGGGTTATCTGAAAGTGCAGAACGACGGTTCGGTGGTGATGGACGGCGAGAAGGTGGCCTATATCAACGACAACGGTCAGGTGTATATCTACGACGTGCTGATCGGTACAGCCAAAGGTCTTGACAAGAAATATGCCGCCTTGCTCTACTTAGGCATCTATCACGACAAGGCTTCGCTGGCGAAGACGAAGGTGGAGCTGGCTGAGGTGAAGAAAAAACAGGAGGCAGAGGCCCAGCGTCAGCAGGAACTGGCTGCCCAGCGCAGGGCCCAAGCCGCCCAGAATACCACCAAGAGCTCTGGCAATTCAAGCAGCAACACACAGAAAAAGGTGCGCGAATATACGATCGAGAAGGGTAGTGCCCGCGGCTATGTCGACGAGAACGGTGTGGTGTACAACTGGGCTCACAAGAAGTTAGGTCAGTTGCCCAAGGGCAGCAGCGGCGACATCACCGATGATGTGGGTCACAGGATCGGCTCCGTATGGTCGGGCGACATCAAGGATTCGTCAGGCAATCTGCTCTGTCACGTCACTTCGGGCGGCTCCATCTCCGTGAAGGGCTCGAACGCAACGGTGGCCGAGGTGAAGGGCAACGGCCGTATCGACATGTCGAAGGATTCTAAGACCTTAGGCTATTGCCAGTGCAATAACCACGTGTGGACGGCTGCCATCATCTTCTGCAACCTGTTTAAGTTTTAGAAGTCAGTGAATTCACTCTTCGCTGTCGGAGGCTCTCAGGATGATGCTGGTGGCTCCGATGGTGAAGAGGGTGCCGTCGGCGATGACGCGACGCTCACGGGGCGTGAGTTCGACGTTGTCGACGAAGGTGCCGGTGTTGCTGTTGTTGTCTTTCAAGGTGTAACGCAGCTGGCCTCGTTTGTCGCGGCTCACGGTAACCGTGCAGTGGTTCAGGTCGACGCTGGGATCAACGGTCTCGAAAGTACAGTTGGCGGGGTTGCCCTTCTGGTGGCGACCGATGATGTTGTCGCCCATCCGGAGGGGGATGACCTGCTTGTAGTGGAACATATTCTCGATGACGACGATGGAGCCGCAGCCTTGTTCGTCGGCCTGCTCGTTGGGATGCTCATCCTTCTGACGTTCGCGCAGCTTGCTCACGCCGATACGGATGGCGAACTGCTTGCCGCACTCGGGACACTGGAACACGAGCGACTGACCGTCGGTATAACGGGTCTCATCGAAGGTGATGTAGTTTTCGCACTTAGGACAACGGACTCTTTTCATAATTCCATAAGCCAGGCCTCGGCGGTTTCGCTGTGACGATGGAAACGGCGGAGGTCGTCGTGGGCGGCTTCCTCAGAAGGATAGTGGCCGTAGATGACGCGACGGATGTTATTACGCTCAAAGACCTCGGCCTGTTCGTAACCCTTTTCCTGAAGACGCTCGATGAATGAGTTGGCATTGCGTATGGAGACGCAGCTGGCCAGGACGATGCAATATTTTCGAGGAGAGTCTGCCACAGATTCAGCTTGAGCGTCGGCTACGGATTTTGCAATAGAATCTGTCTTCTGAGTATTCTCACTCCTAGAAGTTTCCTTCCTCGTGACTTTCTTCTGAATCTCGATCTTACTCATGTTCGTGTCTTCAGACATCATGCCGAAGAGCAGGCCGTTGTTGATATTGCTGATGGTGCGCTGCATCATGTCGGTCTTGCCCGTAGGCATCGCCAGGAAGAAGACGGCCAGCAGGATGGCGGCAACGGCCACCGCATTGCGGATCCATGAGAACTTGATGCGCACGACATCGTTGTCTTCGGTGTTCTCAACCTCTTCCTCGGGTGTTTGGTCACCGAGGTCGAAGATCTGGGCGGCCGGCTGCTGCGGGGTCTCGACGGGTTGCTCGGTCACCGGGGGAACGGCTTTCACCACCTGGGCGGCGGTTGTCTGCAGGGGCTTCATCTCAAACGAGCTCAGTCCGTAGAGGGCAGGCGTGAGGATGCCGGCCTCACAGGGGGTAAAGACGTAGTTGCCGTCGTCGTTAAGCGTGAGCACGCCGATGTCGTTGAGCTCGTAGGATCCCTCGTTCTGGAGATGCTGCTTGAGCTCTTCCACTTCGTCCTCTATGCGTTGCAAAGCTTCGGGATAGCTGATGTCGTAAGCCTCGATGTAAGACTGTACGAGCAGCGAGTCGTTGATATTGAGCTGGGCATTGAAGCCGAGGGTGCGCAACGGGGGTAGGAACATGCTGTCATGTTCGTCGTAGCGCGCCTCGATATGGTGCGTCATAAACCCTCCCAAACGGGGCACTATGACGCAGTCATTGCTGAGCAGAAGTATCTCAATATGTCTTTCCAGTTCAATCACGGATGCAAAATTACAGCAAATTTTGGAAATAAACAAATAAAAGAAACTTAAAATGATTATTAAGTGAAAAAATTAGTGTACCTTTGCACAAAATTTCTCAAATTATGGAATATAAAGAGACCAAAATCAAGGGTGTTTTCATCATTGAGCCTAAGGTTTTCAACGATGCCAGAGGCTATTTCATGGAGGCCTGGAAGCAGGCTGAGTTCGATGAGCATGTCGGACGGACGGTGTTCATCCAGGACAATGAGTCGAAGTCGTCGTTCGGTGTGCTGCGCGGACTGCACTACCAGAAGGGTGATGCCTCGCAGGCCAAGCTCGTGCGTGTGATAAAAGGTAAGGTGCTCGATGTGGCTGTGGATATCCGCAAGTCGAGTCCCACGTTCGGACAGCATGTGATGGTGGAGCTGAGCGAGGAGAACAAGCGTCAGTTCTTCATCCCTCGCGGCTTTGCACACGGTTTCCTCGTGTTGAGCGAAGAGGCTATCTTCACGTATAAGGTGGACAACCCCTATGCGCCACAAGCCGATGCTGGCATCCGCTGGAACGATCCCGATCTGGGTATCGAGTGGCCCATCGACCCGGCGAAGGTGCAGACGAGTGAGAAGGACTTGAAGCAACCCTTGCTGAAAGATGCAGAAGTATTTGAGTAGGAAATGTTTACAGTTTACAGTTTACGGTTTACAGATGATATGCTGGCAAGCCCATCTGAAGCCGCAGAATGTAATCAACTGTAAACTGTAAACCGTAAACAGTAAACAAAAAAAATATGAATATAGCGATTGTAGGAACAGGATATGTGGGACTGGTGTCGGGAACGTGTTTCGCCGATACGGGTGCCAATGTGACGTGTGTGGATGTGGACGCCAGTAAGATCGAGCGTCTGCAACAGGGTGAGGTGCCCATCTACGAGCCGGGACTCGACGAGCTGGTGAAGAAGAACGTCGCCGCAGGACGACTGAAGTTCACCACCGACCTCGCCTCTGTGCTCGACGACGTGCAGATTGTGTTCTCGGCCGTAGGTACGCCTCCCGACGAGGACGGTTCGGCAGACCTAAAATATGTGTTGCAGGTGGCCCGTACCATCGGACAGAACCTGAACCACTATGTGGTGGTGGTCACCAAGTCGACGGTGCCTGTGGGTACAGCGAAGAAGGTGCGCCAGGCCATCGAGGAAGAGCTGCAGAAGCGTGGTGTCGACATTGAGTTCGATGTGGCCTCGAACCCCGAGTTCCTGAAGGAGGGTAACGCCATCAAGGACTTCATGAGTCCCGACCGTGTGGTGGTGGGTGTCGAGAGCGAACACGCCAAGAAGGTGCTGACGAAGCTCTACAAACCTTTCCTGATCAACAACTTCCGCGTGATCTTCATGGATATCCCTTCGGCCGAGATGACCAAATATGCCGCCAACTCGATGCTCGCCACGCGTATCTCGTTTATGAACGACATCGCCAACCTTTGCGAGCGCGTGGGCGCAGATGTTAATATGGTACGCGCGGGAATCGGTTCAGATACCCGTATCGGTCGTAAGTTCCTCTATGCCGGCTGCGGTTATGGTGGTTCGTGTTTCCCCAAGGACGTGAAGGCACTCATCAAGACCGCCGACCAGAACGGCTACTCGATGGAGGTGCTGAAGGCTGTGGAGCGCGTGAACGAGAAGCAGAAGAGCGTGCTCTTCGAGAAACTCGTGAAGGCCTTCGGTTCTGAGGAGGCCCTGAAGGGTAAGACCATCGCCATGTGGGGACTCTCGTTCAAGCCCGAGACCGACGATATGCGTGAGTCGACGGCCCTTGTGATGATCGACAAACTGTTGAAGGCCGGCTGTATCATCCGCGTGTATGATCCCATCGCCATGAACGAGTGTAAGCGCAGGATCGGTGAGACGGTGACCTACTGCCGCGATATGTACGACGCGGTGCTCGATGCCGACGCGCTGCTGCTGCTCACTGAGTGGAAGGAGTTCCGTCTGCCGGGCTGGGGTGTCATCCGCAAGGCGATGAAGCGTCCGCTGGTCATCGATGGACGTAATATCTTCGATATCGAGGAGCTCGACGAGAATAACTTTGAGTATCATTGCATCGGAAAGTAGTTTACGGTTTTATAGTTTACAGTTTACGGTTTACAGTTTACAGATGATTAGAATAGGTGTTATAGTGGTTGCGGTTCTGCTGCTGTATGGTTGTTCCGGAAAACAGGAACAGGCGACGGTGGAGGAGAACCACGAGGCCAAGGCCCTGATGCAGGGTGTCTGGGTCGACGCGGAGACGGAGGATGTGGCCTTCCGAGTGAAGGGCGACACCATCTTCTACAACGACTCCACCAGTATGCCAGCCTATTTCAAGATCGTGGGCGACTCGCTGACATTCTCCTCGGGCACCAGCTATGCCATCGAGAAACAGACCGAGCATATTTTCTGTTTCCGCAACCAGAACGGCGACCTGATTACTCTCAACAAACTCGAGGGTGAAGAGGCCGACTCCGTCTTTGTGGCCGACACTACGCCGAAGGTGATGACCTATACCCATCAGGTGAAGAAGGACTCCGTCGTCAGTTATGACAATGCGCGATACCATTGGTATATCGCCATCAACCCCACGAAATATAAGGTGGTGCTGCGGACCTATAACGAAGACGGGATGGAGGTAGAGAACGTGTACTACGACAATATCATGCACATCAGCATCTATAACGGTGCTCAGCGGTTGTACTCCAGCGACTTCCGCAAACAGCAGTATGCCAAGCTGGTGCCCGCGAAGTTCCTCGAAGAGGCTGTATTGGCCAATATGGAGTTTGAAAAGGCCGATGCAGCGGGCCTGCACTTCAATGCCACACTCTGCATCCCCGATGGCGCGAGTTGCTATCAGGTCGAGAATGTCATCTCCTACAAGGGTCAGATGACGATGAAATTACTGGAATATTAGGCTTCCTCTATCCACGCGTCCAAAAGCATGCGCGCGATGGATAGTTTCTCAGGGATGGTCGGAAGATTATCCTTGCGGAACCAGCCGCCTTTGGCAATTTCCGAACGCTGCAGGCGGATGTCGCCGCTGACGTAGTCGGCATTGAAGCCCACCATCAGTCCGCAGGGGTAGGGCCAAGGCTGCGAGGCGAAGTAACGGATGTTGGTGATCCTGACACCCGTTTCCTCGAAAGCCTCACGGGCAACGGCCTCTTCAAGGGTTTCGCCTGTCTCGACGAAACCGGCCACGAGACCGTAGAAATCTGTGCGGAAGTTCTTTGCACGGACGAGCAGCACCTCGTCGCCCTTGTGGATGAGTACGATGACAGCCGTAGCTAACTGTGGCCAGATCTCCTTACCACACGAGGTGCACTTCTTCGAGATGTCGGTATCCATCCGCATGGGAGCACCACAGACACCACAGTATTTCGTGTTCTGGTCCCAGTAGAGCAGTTCCTGACATTTTCCGGCCTTCAGGTAGAGGGGTTTCTCCAGGTGATAGAAACTCTTCCGCAGACCAATCATCTCATAACGCGCGTCATCTGTAATGGGGGCGTCGATGCGATAGGTAATGACGGGTGTGCCGTCGGCCATCGGGGTGATGTTCATCTGGTGTGTCCAAGGCTTCACCTCCGTTGGCGGTTCTTCACAAAGGGGTATGGTATAACTCCCATCGGACTTCTTTTCCAACAGGAGTTCTTCTTTACAAAATACGAAATAATAGGTCATCAGGGGGAGAATTAATTACTTATTTCCCATACAATAGTTTCCTGTCACGCTCGATGGCTGGCTTCGCCCATTCCTCAGGCACAAACTTCCAGTTCTTATTGGGTTGCGGGTTGATCGTCCCCTGATGTTTGATCTCCTCCATCAGATAGTGGCGCTGATCGAGTTCGCTGCAGTAGATCACACGGCTGGCGAGCGAGTCCTTGGGGATGCAGGCACCGTGCGTGAGCAACTCACCGCCACCGTTGGCGCGATAACTGTTCATCGCTACCTTATACCACTTTTTCTCGTCGAAGGGGGTGCCGTCGCTCATCTGTAGGATCCTGACCTTCTCACCATTGGGTTTGGTGACGTCCACCTCGTAGTCGATGCCGGCAGCCGAGTCGAAATTGAAGGTGTAGTATTTGAAGCCCGCGCGTTGTTGGTCACCCTTCATCTCATCGTTGAGCAGCATGATATGGTCGTCGGGCGACTTCATCTGGTTCGTCCATATGTCATAACTCATCTCCAGATGCTTGCGGATCTCCTCACCCGTCATGCGGAGCACGAGCAACAGGTTCTCGAAGCGGTAGAGCTTGAACATGTCGGCTACGGTGACATCGCCCTCGCGAATGGTCGCATTGAACGACAGAGGTGCCGTGATAGAGATGTCGGCCTTGGTGAGTTCCAGCTGGAGGTTGTGGATGAGGTCGGTGAAAGCCGAGTTGCCGAAGAAGCTCTCGCGGGTGTAGATGCTGTTTTCGAAGGTGCCGATCTTCTGATTGACATAGGCTTTGGCGGTATCGATCTGCGGCTGGAAATGGGCAACCATCTTCTCGTCCACCTGTTCGTCGTTCACGCTGACGATCTCACCCTTGATATCTTTCTTTACGAGTTTGCCTTTCTTGAAGGTCAGCTCGATCTCAGCCTCAGCCACATTCTTCACGTAGCACGAGGGGTCGATAATGAGCACCTGCTGGCCCTCCTTGTTGGTGATCCACTCGTTGTGCACCTGATGGTCGTGTCCGAAGAAGATGATGTCGAAGCCCGGTACCTCACGGGCGACGGCGGCTGTGGCGTTCTCCTCGTAGGTATCGGTCACGATACCGCCGTCCTTACCTGAATGGAAGAGTCCGAAGATCAGGTCTGGCTTTTCCACCTCCTTCAGGTATTTCACCCATTTCTTGGCGCAGCTGGTCATCTCCTCAAACTCGATGCCCTTCCACACGTTATCGGTCAGCCAGTTGGGGATGGCGGGTGTGAGCATACCGATGATGGCGATCTTCACACCGTCGATGATGTGAATGGAGTAGGGCTGGAGGCCGTCGTAGATGTTCTTCGGATGGGCGGTGCCGTCAGAGCCCGCTTTCACGATGTTGGCTCCCAGCAACGGACAGCGCACCTCACGGATCCATTTGTCATAGACCTTATGGCCAGGTTCGATGTCGTGATTGCCCACCGTCTCAGCGTCGTACTGCATATAGTTGATGACGGAGGCGGCGAGGTTCTCATCCTGGGGCATCACGTAGTTAGACCAGTAGATGCAGGGTTGTCCCTGCAGGATATCGCCATTGTCGATGAGCAGCAGGTGGTCACCGTAGGTCGCACGCTCCTTATTGATATAAGTGTTTGCCCGGGCGAGGGTTCCCTTCAGGGGTTTGCGCTCCATGAAGTCGTAGGGGAAGAAGTGACCATGAACGTCGCTGGTCTCGATGACTTTCATTCTGACGGTCTTGGTCTGTTTGGCTGACACGGGCAGCAGGCACATCATGCCAAGGGCTAGGAGTATAGTTTGTCTCATCATACATCAATTTTTCGGCAAAAGTACGAAGAATATTCCAATTCACCAAGCGTTTTCGTGTTTTAGGCACACTTTTTGCAGTTTTTTGTACAGAAAACAATTCAAGAATAGGAGGAAAACATTATGGCATTTATTGATTATTACAAGATTTTAGGCGTCGACAAGACGATTCCGCAGAAGGATGTGAAGAAGGCCTACCTCAAACGGGCCAAGCAGTTCCATCCAGACCTGCATCCCGACGACCCGAAGGCACAGGCGAAGTTCCAGGCCCTTCAGGAAGCCTACGATGTGATTGGCGATCCTGAGAAACGGAATAAATACGACCAGTATGGTGAGCAGTGGAAGCAGGCCGAGCAGTTCCAAGGTTTCGGCGGCGGAGCCGGTGGAGGCAATCCCTTTGGCGGCTTCGACTTCTCGCAGTTCACCTCAGGCTCCGGCAGAGGCTTCAGCTCGTTCTTTGAGGATCTCTTCGGACGCAAAGGCCAGCAGGGTGGCGGCTTCGGCGGCTTCCAGGGATTCTCGACGGGTGGCACCGGCTTCGGCCGTCAGGCACGAACGCATTCCGGTGAGATGAACGCCACCGTCTCCATCGACCTCTATACGGCCTTGTTGGGTGGAGAGGTGATCGTCACGTTGTCGAACGGCCAGCGTCTGAAACTGAAGATCAAGCCCGAAACGCAGCCTGGCACGAAAGTTCGTCTTCGTGGGAAGGGTTACGATCGGGGAGACGGCACTTTCGGCGATTTGATCATCACCTATCAAGTGACACTGCCTACGAATCTGACGGAACATCAGAAATCGCTGCTCCAACAGATGCGGAATGGGTATTAAGCTGGAAGAATCATTTGGGAACAACAAAAAGGGGAGAGCATCCGAACGGATTGCTCCCCCCGAAGGTTTATCAGCGGATTAGTCTAGTAGATGAGCGTTGCCAGGATATAGGCAACAATCGTTGAGGTGATCACACAGATCAGTCCAGGCATCATGAACGAGTGGTTCAGCAGGTATTTACCGATCACCGTTGTACCTGAGCGGTCGAAGTTCACCGTCGCGATATCCGAAGGATAGTTCGGAATAAAGAAGTATCCATAGACAGAAGGCAGCACACCGAGGAGCACGGGGCCAGGAATGCCTAACTTATAAGCCAGCGGCAACATGGCCACAACCACAGCTCCCTGAGAGTTGATCAGTACTGATACCAGGAAGAATACCAGCGCGATAGACCAGGGGTACTCTGCAACGATACCTTCCAGACCTTCCTGCATCTCAGCCATATAATTGGAGAAATAGGTGTCGGCGAGCCAGGCGATACCGTAGATGGCGACAACAGCCACCATACCCGACTGCCACACAGGACCGGCGACGGCTTTCTTGGGTTTGGCCTTACAGAAGATGATCATCAGGGCGGCAGCGGAGATCATCACAATCTGGATGACGAGGTTCATCTTCAAGTCAACCATTCCCTTCTCCGTAAATCCTTCTGCCACAACACCTGCCTTAGCCAATGCCGAAGCCGAGATGGTGACACCACTGGCCAACGTCAGATCGCCAGCACCCTTCACGGCCTTGATGGTGGAATACGACGGCAGCAACTCGGGAAGTGCAGCAAACATCACGATGATAGCGAGGGCACCGAGGAAGATAAAGACGGCGTTTTTTGCCGACTGCGGAATCTCCTTGTCGAGGGTGGTGGCACCACTACCGTAGATGTACTCACGCTGGGCAGGATCGGCAATCTTCTTCTGGAACTCGGGATCCTTGTCGAGGTCGAGGCCACGATGGTAGGAGGCAGCTGCGGCAGCCATCAGACCACAGACGCAGGCTGGGATGGAAACCATCAGCACGCGAGGAATGGTGATATCGAAATGGTTGGCATTCGAGATGGTGACGAAGGCTACAACGGCAGCAGCGATGGGCGAGCAAGTAATACCCACCTGGGAAGCAATAGAGGCCACACCGCAGGGACGCTCAGGACGGATGCCTTTCTTTAATGCAATGTCGCAAATGATTGGCATCAAGGTGTATACGACGTGACCTGTACCAACGAGAACGGTCAGGAAGAAGGTACACAACGGAGCGAGGAATGTGATGCGACCCGGATGCCTGCGGAGCATCTTCTCCGCGATCTGGATCAACCAGTCCATACCACCCGATGCCTGCATGATGCCCGCACAGGTAACGGCTGCGATGATGATGTAGATCACATCCGTCGGAGGCGTACCTGGCTTGAGGCCAAAACCGAACACGAGAAGGGCCAGACCGATACCGGAAATGGCACCCAGGGCAAGCGAGCCGTAGCGCGAGCCTACCCACAAAGCTCCCAAAACGATGCAGAGCTGAATAATCATTAATACCATAGAACTGTAAATATAGTTATTGACTAGATCTCTTTGGCTGCAAAGATACGAAATAATTTTGAAACAAAAAGTTTTTTGGACAAAAATATTAAAATTAATTATTTATTTTGTCAGGTCAGAATATTTATGTACCTTTGCACCCCAAATAAAGCAAAAGCGAATATTGAATATTTAAAAGGCATTATAAGATGAGCAAGAAATTTGCTGAACACAATGGCTTGAACCTGACAAAGGTGAACGACGACATCCTGAAGATGTGGCGTGAGAAGAACGTGTTCTGGCGCTCGGTGGAAGAGCGCGAGGGCTGTCCGCAGTTTGTATTCTTCGAGGGACCTCCCTCGGCTAACGGTCACCCAGGCATCCACCACGTGCTGGCGCGCACCATCAAGGATACCTTCAACCGCTATAAGACGATGAAAGGCTTCCAGGTGAAGCGTAAGGCTGGCTGGGATACTCACGGACTGCCCGTAGAATTGGGTGTGGAGAAGGAACTCGGTATCACGAAGGCCGACATCGATAACAAGGAGAGTGCAAAGTATATCTCTACGGAGGACTACAATAAGAAGTGTCGTGAGAATGTGATGATGTACACCCAGGAGTGGCGCGACCTTACCGAGAAGATGGGGTACTTCGTGGATCTCGACAACCCGTATATCACTTACGACAACAAGTATATCGAGACGCTGTGGTGGTTGCTGCAGCAGTTCTATAAGAAGGGACTGCTCTATAAAGGCTACACCATCCAGCCGTATTCGCCTGCAGCAGGAACAGGACTGAGTTCTCACGAGCTGAACCAGCCCGGTTGCTATCGTGACGTGAAGGATACGACGGTAACGGCGTTGTTTAAGGCTTTGAATCCGAAAGAAGAGTGGACGAAGTGGGGTACACCTTATTTCGTAGCTTGGACAACGACCCCTTGGACACTCCCCTCCAACACCGCCCTCTGCGTAGGACCGAAGATCGACTATGTGGCTGTTGAGACCTATAATTCGTACAACGGTGAGAAGATCACCATCATCCTCGCTGAGAGTCGTCTGAACGCTTATCTCGCTCCTGAGGGTGCGATTACAGATGGCGGCGAGATGCCTGAATATAACAAGGGTGAGAAGTTCGTGCCTTATCGCATCGTAGGCCGTTATACAGGTGAGGAGCTGGTGGGCCTGAAGTATCAGCAGCTGATGCCTTGGGTGAAGCCTTCGGCCAAGCTCGACCAGAATGCTGCCGACTACGTGAAGGCGTATGCAGAGGCTCATCCTGAGAAGGTCTTTATGGGCGAGAACGGTAAGGACCAGTTCGTAGAGATGGAGAGTGAGGCTTTCCGCGTGATTCCCGGTGACTATGTGACCACAGAGGACGGTGCCGGTATCGTGCATATCGCACCTACATTCGGTGCCGACGACGCGAAGGTGGCCAAGGATGCTCATATCCCAAGCCTCTTCCTTATAAATAAGAAAGGTGAGACCCGTCCGATGGTAGACCTGCAGGGCAAGTACTACGTGATGGACGAGCTTGATGATAACTTCATTGCCAAGTGCGTGAATAAGGAGGCCTATGGCCATCATGCAGGCGACTATGTGAAGAACGCATACGCCCCTGAGTTCAACAAGGACGGCAAGTACGACGAGCAGGCTGCAGCTAAGGCTGAGGACCTGAACATCGTAATCTGTATGGAGATGAAGCAGGAGGGTACGGCGCTGAAGATTGAGAAGCACGTACACAACTATCCTCATTGCTGGCGTACGGACAAGCCCGTGCTCTATTATCCCCTCGACTCTTGGTTCATCCGCTCAACGGCCAAGAAAGACCGGATGTTCGAGCTGAATAAGACCATCAACTGGCAGCCGGAGTCGACAGGTACAGGCCGTTTCGGCAACTGGCTGGAGAACCTGAACGACTGGAATCTCTCGCGCAGCCGTTTCTGGGGCACACCGCTGCCCATTTGGCGCGATGAGGACGGCAAGGAAATCTGTATCGGCAGCGTTGAGGAACTCTATAACGAGATCGAGAAGTCTGTGAAGGCTGGCTTCATGAAGAGCAATCCATTGAAGGACAACGGTTTCGTGCCCTGCGACTGGAGTAAGGAGAACTACGATAAGATCGACCTGCATCGTCCGTATGTTGACCATATCGTACTGGTTTCTGAGAGTGGCAAGCCCATGAAGCGCGAGACCGACCTGATCGACGTGTGGTTTGATTCTGGTTCTATGCCTTACGCACAGATTCACTATCCGTTTGAGAATAAAGATCTGATAGATAAGGGCATCGCTTTCCCTTGCGACTTTATTAACGAGGGTGTTGACCAGACGCGTGGTTGGTTCTTTACGTTGCACGCCATCGCCACAATGATCTTCGACTCGGTGGCCTTCAAGAATGTAATCTCGTCAGGTTTGGTGCTTGATGCGAAAGGCAACAAGATGTCGAAGCATGTGGGTAATGTGGTGAATCCGTTTGATATGATCGGTAAGTTCGGTTCTGATGCCGTGCGTCTGTATATGATGACGAACTCAGAACCTTGGGACAACCTGAAGTTTGATCCGGAGGGTGTGGATGAAGTGCGCCGTAAGTTCTTCGGCACCTTGTATAATACATACAGTTTCTTTGCGCTGTATGCAAATGTAGATGGTTTCGACCCCTCTATGTCACAGGTTGCATTAGACAAGAGACCAGAAATCGACCGATGGATCCTCTCTTGTCTGAATACGCTCATCAAGGGTGTGGAGGCAGAGCTTGACAACTATGATCCGACACGTGCAGGACGACTCATCGACGCCTTTGTGAATGATGACCTCTCCAACTGGTACGTCCGTCTGAACCGTAAGCGCTTCTGGGGTAAGGAGATGAGCGACGATAAGCTCTCGGCTTATCAGACACTCTATACCTGTCTGATGACTGTTGCAAAACTCCTGGCTCCGTTTGCACCGTTCTATGCTGACCAGCTGTATAAAGATCTGGGCGGTGCGCTCGACTCCGTACATCTGGATAAGTTCCCCGTTTCTGATGAATCGGTGATTGACAAGGATCTTGAGGCTCGTATGGAGATGGCCCAGAAGATCACATCGATGGTGCTGGCTCTGCGCCGTAAGGTGAACATCAAGGTGCGTCAGCCATTACAGGCCATCATGATTCCTGCTGTTGATGCTGAACAGCAGAAGCATATCGAGGCTGTCAAGGATCTCATCATGAACGAGGTGAACGTGAAGGAGCTCCGTTTCGTGGAGGGAGCCGGTGTACTGGTGAAGAAGGTGAAGTGCAATTTCCGTACGATGGGCAAGAAGTTCGGTAAGCTTATGAAGGGTGTGGCCGCCGCTATGGACCAGCTCTCTCAGGAGCAGATTGCAGAACTTGAACAGCAGGGCACCATCGGCATCGAGGTAGAGGGTCAGGCCCTCACCGTCGAAGCTGTCGATGTGGAAATCATCTCTGAGGATATCCCGGGCTGGCTGGTGGCCAATGAAGGCAACCTGACCGTCGCCCTTGAGGTGGAGCTGACCGAGGAGCTGAAGAACGAAGGTATGGCCCGTGAGCTTATCAACCGCATCCAGAACATCCGTAAGGAGAGCGGTCTGGAGATCACCGACCGCATCCATGTGGAGCTGGCTCCGAATGCTGAGGTTGAGAAGGCTGTAGCCAGCTTTGGCGACTATATCAAAACTCAGGTTCTGGCAGATGATATCCTGCTGCAACCCAATGATGGACAGGAACTTGACTTTGACGACTTCAAGCTGAATATTAAGATTGCTAAATCATAAATCAAACAAACGAAATAACTTAAACTACTCTATTATGGCAGAGAAAACCCGCTACACTGACGAGGAGCTCGAGGAGTTCCGTCAGATTATCAACGAGAAAATGGCCCTTGCCAAACGTGACTACGAACAGATGATGCGAGTGCTGACGAATCAGGACTCCAATGATGTCGATGATACGTCGCCCACCTACAAGGCTTTGGAGGAGGGTAGTGCCACGCAGTCGAAGGAGGAACTGATCTCGATGGCTGCCCGTCAGCAGAAGTTCATTCAGGGACTGAAGGCTGCTCTGGTACGTATCGAGAACAAGACCTACGGCATAGACCGTATCACAGGCAAGCTGATTCCCAAGGAGCGTCTGCGTGCAGTTCCCCATGCAACCCTCAGCGTGGAGTCGAAGATGAACCAGAACAAGAAGTGAGTCAGTCAAAGCGTTTCTTGACCAATGGCAGGATGGCAGTATTTGTGATACTTGCCATCCTCTTGATAGACCAAGTCATCAAGATATGGGTGAAGACGTCAATGACCCTTCACGAGAGTATCCATGTGACTGACTGGTTCTATATCACCTTTATCGAGAACAACGGTATGGCCTTCGGTATGCAGCTCGGCAGTAAAATTGTCCTGTCGCTGTTCCGCGTTGCTGCCATCGCCCTGTTGGGTTATTACATCTGGCATCTGGTGAGGCAACATGCTAAGACGGGTTATGTTATCTGTCTGTCGATGGTACTTGCTGGAGCAGCAGGCAACCTGATTGACTGTATGTTCTATGGTTTGGTGTTTAATGCTTCTTCACCGTTCTATCTTTCGTATTTCGTACCTTTCGGCACCGGTTATGCACCGTTTCTGATGGGAAAGGTGGTTGACATGTTCTACTTTCCGCTATTTGAAACTGACTGGCCGTCGTGGGTGCCTTTTGTTGGCGGTGACCACTTCGTGTTCTTCAGTCCTGTGTTCAATTTCGCCGATGCCTGTATCAGTGTGAGCGTCGTGTGGCTCTTGCTGTTCTATCATCAGGAAATCAGCAAAATCTCCCTCACTCAAGTGGCGGATCAGAAGGATCAAAAACCAGAATCCCCAAACGAAGAAAAGCAAGAAGAATGAAGAGGCCCGTCTTACATCTTATCATGGCGTTGGTGACCTACATGATGCTTATGTCGGCCTGCAAGCCTACGATACCTTCAAAGTATCTTCAGCCGGATGAGATGGAAGACCTGTTGTACGATTATTATGTTTCTCGGGGACTCAACGACCAATCGAAGAATCTTGAGTACCAGAACTTCTACCATCAGGAGGCTGTGTTGAGAAAATACAACATTACCGCAGCAGAGTTCGACTCTTCGCTGGTGTATTATTACAACAATGTCGAGTTGTTGAATACGATCTACTCGAATATCCAAAAACGTCTGAGTAAGGAAGCTCTTGAACTGGGCGCATCGGAAGGAGAGGTTGAACGCTATACCTTCCAGTCATTGTCGGGTGACACGACGGATGTTTGGGAAGGACGTCGACAACTTGTGCTCATGCCGATTCCACCATTCCATATTGCTCAGTTTACGCAAAAAGCTGATACATCGTTCCATCAGGGTGACAGTTTCCTGTTAACCTTCGGATCAAAGTTTCTGACGCAGAGTGGTTCCAGAAATGCTACAGCCGGACTGTCTGTGATCTATGAAAACGATAGTGTTGCCAGCGTATCCCAAAGTATCAACTACGCGGGAGGAAATACGCTCCGTTTGAATCCTTGTAGTCTGAAAGTGAAGAGAATCGATGGATTCGTGTATATGGCGAAGCGGGAACGCACCGACAATGAGAGTGAGTCGAGTCTTCTTTTCCTGGATCATATCCAACTGATGCGTTTTCATCACCGTCAGAAAGAACAGAATACTGTTCCAAGCGCAGCTATACCCGTAAAGTCTGACACAGTGGATTCTCTGAAACCCAAGGTCCACCGACTGGGTGACCATCCGAAAAGAGATGAATTAAAACTGAATAAGGAAAACTAAAACCAATTATCAATAGACAATGAATAATCTGAAATTCCGTTTATCAGTTATGAACTTCCTGGAGTTTGCCGTCTGGGGAGCTTATCTTACATGTATGGGCAACTACCTTGGAGCTGCTGGTCTTGGTGACAAGATTTCTTGGTTCTACGCCATTCAGGGTATTGTCAGTCTGTTTATGCCCACGCTGATGGGTATTGTAGCAGACAAATATATGCAGCCACAAAGAGTGTTGGGTTTGTGTCATCTTCTGGCCGGTGGATTTATGATCGGCTGTTGGTGGATGGGCAAGGAGGCTGGCGTCGGAAACGAACTGACCGATAAGACCACCTTTATCATGCTCTATACTCTGAGTGTGGCCTTCTATATGCCAACCATTGCTTTGGCCAACACAACAGCATTCACTATCCTGAAGAATAACGGTATGGACACGGTGAAGGATTTTCCGCCTATCCGTGTGATTGGAACCGTCGGTTTCATTGTGACCATGTGGTTCGTCAATTGCGCCGTATGGTTTGTTGAGAGTTCGTCTTGGGATGGCATAACCTTCACGCTCACCTTCGCTGAGAATCCCCATAAGTTCCAATATACTTATATGCAGTTCTTTGTTTCCGGTCTGTTGAGCTTCATCCTGTTCCTGTATTGCTTCACCCTGCCGGAGTGCAAGTTGACAAAGAAGAACCAGAAAGTGTCATTGGCAGAAAGTTTTGGTCTGAACGCCTTCAAGTTGTTCAAGACGCGGAAGATGGCCCTGTTCTTCATTTTCTCAGCCTTGCTGGGTATGTGTCTTCAGGTGACCAACGGCTATGCCGGTCCGTTCATCACGAGTTTCAAGGGTAGTGCCGATGCTGCGGTGGCCACATCGTTTGCCGCCAACAACGCAACGCTGCTGACGAGTATCTCCCAGATTAGCGAGGCCCTTTGTATATTGATGATCCCCTTCTTCCTGAAACGTTATGGCATCAAGGTGGTGATGCTCATGTCGATGTTCGCCTGGGTGTTCCGCTTTGGTTTCTTCGGTGTGGGTAATCCGGCCATGCCTGGCGTGATCATGTTTATCCTCTCCTGCATCGTCTATGGTGTGGCCTTCGATTTCTTCAATGTATCGGGCGGCATCTTCGTCGATCAGGAGTGTGAACCTTCCGTCAAGGCTTCGGCTCAGGGACTCTTCATGATGATGACTAACGGCCTTGGTGCCACCATCGGTACGCTGGCGGCAGGAGAGATTGTGAACTACTACTGTCACTGGGACAACGGTTACCTGCTGGGTGACTGGACTACGTGTTGGTTCATCTTCGCCGCTTTCGCCTTGATTGTCGGTGTGTCCTTCGCCCTTGTGTTCCACCCGGAGAAAAAGTGAAAAGGTAAAAAAGTGAAAAGGTGAAAGAGGCTCGTTACTTCTACGTTCCAGATGCCGCGCAACATAGAGAGTTGCCTGCCGATGAGTGCCAGCATGCCATCCGCGTGCTGCGGCTGAAGGTGGGCGACGAACTGTTCCTGATGGATGGGGTTGGGAATTACTACCGTGCTCAGGTGACAGAGGCTTCCTCTCACCATTGCTGCTATGAGATTGTGGAAACTTTGCCTCAGGAGCGCCAATGGGAAGGACATGTGCATCTAGCTATTGCTCCGACAAAAATGATGGACCGCATGGAGTGGATGACGGAGAAGGTGACGGAGATAGGCATCGACGAGCTGACGTTCCTCGATTGCCAGTTCTCTGAGCGGCGTGTCGTCAAACTGCCTCGTATCGAGAAAATCGTTGTGTCTGCTGTCAAGCAGAGCCACAAGGCGTGGATGCCTGTCGTTCATGAGATGACGGCCTTCAAGACTTTCATCAGCCAGCCTCGCGAAGGCCGCAAATACATCGCCCACTGCTACGACGAGATTCCTCGCACCTACCTCTTCGACGAGTTGCAGAAGCCCTCTGACCCTGAGGATGCCACGGTATTGATTGGTCCTGAGGGAGACTTCTCCATCGACGAGGTACGCCAGGCCATTGAAGCTGGCTGGCAGTCCGTCCATTTGGGTAAGAGTCGCCTGCGTACAGAGACTGCGGGCCTCTCTGCCGTCATGATGATGCAATTATCAAAATGAATATAAATCTATAAATCGTAAAAAATATGACTGACGAGAAAATCATGGCTACTATCAAGCCTGACGGCGAATGCTGGCAGCCAGAAATTGAGAAAATGCCAAGAGAGCAGCAGGAAGTGCTGCAAGTGAAGAAACTCAAGGAGAGCATCAAGGTCGCCTTGAACTCTCCTTTCTACAAGAAGCGTCTGGGAGATCTTGGCATCACGCCTGACTCCATTAACTCGCTGGCAGACCTCCGCAAGATTCCCTTCACCACGAAGCAGGACCTGCGCGACAACTATCCCTATGGCCTCGTAGGCAGAAGTCTGGATGATGCCATCCGTATCCACTCTACAAGCGGTACCACAGGTAATCCCTGTGTGGTGGTCTATTCAGAGCACGACATCTGCTCATGGGCCAATATGATTGCCCGCAACCTCTATATGGTAGGCTGCCGCAAGAGTGACATCTTCCAGAACTCCTCTGGCTACGGTATGTTCACTGGCGGTCTGGGCTTCCAGTATGGTGCAGAGTGGCTGGGTGCTATGACTGTTCCTGCTGCTGCCGGTAACACCAAGCGCCAGATCAAGTTCATCAAGGACTTTGGTACTACCGTTCTTCATGCCATACCCTCTTATGCCATCTATCTGGCAGAGGCCATTAAGGAAGAAGGAATTGATCCCAAAGATCTGAAACTCCACACGCTCTGTATCGGAGCAGAGCCACATACCGAGGAGCAGCGTCGTCGTATTGAGCGTGTGCTGAATGTCAAGGCCTACAACTCGTTTGGTATGACAGAGATGAACGGTCCTGGTGTGGCCTTTGAGTGTAAGTATCAGGAGGGCATGCACCTCTGGGAGGACAACTACATCGTGGAGATTGTCGATCCTGACACCCTGGAGCCTGTGCCCGATGGTCAGATGGGCGAGATGGTGCTGACCACCCTCGACCGCGATATGATGCCTGTGCTGAGGTACCGCACCCGCGACCTCACCCGCATCATCCCTGGTGAGTGTAAGTGTGGCCGTACCCATCGCCGTATTGACCGCATCAAGGGCCGTACTGATGATATGTTCATCATCAAGGGTGTCAATGTCTTCCCGATGCAGGTGGAGAAAGTCCTTGTGCAGTATCCTGGCTTGGGCAGCAACTATCTGATCACACTCGACACCGTTAATGACAGCGATGTGATGACGGTTGAGGTAGAGCTTGAAGGACTGGAGTCGGATATCTTCCCTGATATTCAGAATATGACGAAGGACATCCAGGCAGCCCTGAAGAGTGAGATCCTGCTGAAGCCCCAGGTGAAGCTGGTGAAGAAGGGCTCTCTGCCCATGAGCGAGGGCAAGGCCGTCCGTGTAAAGGACTTAAGAGAAGGCAGAGGATGATTTATTAATGAGAAATGAGGAATGGGAGATGAGAAATGTTGATTGCATTTATAGGCGAAGAATGTGGCGTGATTTTATGAGTGACAGGCTTTGCGCTTGTGTGGTAATCATCATTACTCATCTCTCATTACTCATTCCTCATTTCGCATCTGCACAGGATTTGATCATACGGGATGTCTTTAAACAGATGCCCGACTCCCTGATGCCTTATCTCACGCAGAACAACCGCCTGGACTTCATCGACTTCATGGATTCCAACATGAAGGCCGAAGTGACAAACCGTCTTACCGGCACCAGCGAGATGACGGCATTGACAGACGACAGTCTCTCTATCCGCATGAGCGATGGCCTGAGAGTGGATCTCTTGCTGATGACACTCGACCAGCCGGTGGACTCTGTTCGTCAGGTGGTTGCCTTTGTAGAGACTTTCCTGACAGACTCTCTTTACGGCGAGAGCACCTATCGTTTTTTTTCCACTGACTGGCAATTGATGGTGAAGGATATCCCTTGGAATAGTGCACAACAGAAACGCATAGCATCGTTGAAGTTGCAAAATATTCTTAAATGGGAAGATGATATCTTAAACAATCGTTAAAAGTGATGATGTAATGAGGTTATATTAAAATATATTTCTAAATTTGCATCGTGTTTTTCATGGTATTAGATTATTAAGGTTAAAAAGGAATTATGTTTATCGTGAGATAAATATCATTCAAACTCCATTAAGCAATACAGACATTTTTTCTGTAATGCTTATGGTTCAAAAAAAGGGAGCCTGAGAAGGTTCCCTTTTTCATATTAATAGCTGCGGCGTCGGAACTCGGCGCAGGTGATAGCTGTAGCAATGGCCACGTTAAGGCTATCGGCTGTGTCATCGGTACGGTAGCTGGGTATCAGCAAGCGATGGTTGACGCGTGAACGGATCTCCTGAGAGATGCCATTACCCTCGTTGCCCATGACAATGAGACCGTAAGGTGTGAGCGGTTGGGCGTAGATATCTTCGCCGTCGAGTAGCGTACCATAGACGGGATAGTTGGGTGGCAGCTTGTCAATGAACTGCGACAGATTTAAATAAACAATGTTCACACGCGCGATGCTGCCCATGGTTGCCTGAACCACCTTCGGGTTCCAGGCGTCAGCCGTATCATCGCTACAGAAAATGTGGGTAATGCCAAACCAGTCGGCTATGCGGATGATAGTGCCGAGATTGCCGGGGTCTTGAATACCGTCGAGGGCAAGAGAGAGTGAAGAGTTAAGATTGAAGAGTGAAGCATTTGCTGCTGTAGTCGTTGGCGACAGAGGCTCGGGTATGGGGAAGAGGGCTAACACTTGCTGGGGATGCTGAAGAAAGCTGAGACGGCGGAGCTCGTCGGCGGTGACTTCCTGAGTAGTATAGTCACCTTGATGATCGGCGAGCCACTCGTTTGTAGCGAAGACGACGCGGGGGTTATAATGAGCGAGTAGATCACCCACCACCTTTGTGCCCTCTGCCACAAAAAGGCCCTCGCTACGGCGGAACTTCTTATGTTCCAACTGGTGGACAAATTTGATTTGATTCTTGCTAATCATTGAACTGCAGATGACGCTTATTACACAAATTTACACTGATTTTATGTGCAAAGATACAAAATTTCTACGATAATCTGTGTAATCTTTGGCTTTTTTTGTAATTTTGCAGTTGATTATCCAACAGGCGAATGGAAAAGACGTTTATCAGATGTTGTTTGACTCTGGCAGCAGGCGCTATTCTTTTGTGCGGCTGTTCTGTTTCGCGTCATTTGCCTGAAGACTCTTATATGCTGAACAAGGTGCGCGTGGTGACTGATGGTTCGTATAAGGATATCAACACAACGGCCATGAAGGAGTATGTTCGCCAGAAGACTAACAGCCGATGGCTTTCGATGGTTAAAGTGCCGCTTGGCATCTATTCACTCTCTGGGCGCGACAGTTCGTTAGTGAACCGTGTACTGCGCTCCATTGGCGAGGCACCTGTAGTATATGACACGCTGCTGGCAAGACTCAGTTGTGAAGACCTGAAACAAGCACTGCAGAACAAAGGTTATCTGGATGCCGAGGTGTCGTTGTATCTCGACAAACGGAAACGGAAGGTGAAAGCCATCTACGTACTGCATCCTGGTCCGGCCTACAAGATCAGCAACTATGCGACCGACATCCAAGACTCTGTTATCGCCGATATTCTGTCAAAGCGTGGGGGAACCCTGCGCCCAGGCATGCAGTTCAGCGCCGATGCCCTGAACATGGAGCGCAGTCAGATCACCTCGTATCTTCAGGACCGAGGCTATTTCCGTTTCCATAAAGAGTTTATCAACTACCGAGCCAGGAAAAACGCCCAGGACCATAGTGTCGGCTTATCGATGATCCTTCATAAGTATCGGAGAGAGGCAGAGGATAGTAGCAGTTTGCACAGTCGTTATAGGGTCAGAGACGTGGTGTTTCAGAGCGGTAATGTGGGCGACTCGGCCATTCATCTCCGCGACCATGTGCTGAAAGAGAATACATTTATCAGAAAAGGAGAATTCTATTCGGCAGCCGACCTACAGAACACCTACAACCACTTTGGCCGACTGAGTGCTGTGAAATATACGAACATTAGCTACGAGCAAGTGGCCGATACCACGTTGCTCGATGCTCATATACAGATACAGACCAACAAACCGTCTACTATTAGTTTCCAGCCGGAGGGAACGAACACGGCGGGCGATCTTGGAGCAGCTGCTGCACTGACATATCAGAACAGAAATTTGTTTAAAGGTTCTGAGGTGCTGAGCGTGCAGTTGAGAGGCGCCTATGAGGCCATCCGCGGACTGGAAGGTTACAGCAATCAAGACTTCTTTGAGTATAGCGTTGAGAGCCGATTGTCGTTCCCGCGTTTCATCATACCGTTCCTGAGTTCTGAGTTTCGGCGAGGTATCATCGCCACCAGCGAGGTATCGTTGCTCTACGACTCGCAAGACCGTCCGGAATTCCTCCGAAGGGTACTTTCGGCAGGATGGCATTACCAGTGGAAGCCCCAGAATAGTTTCAATAGTTACAGGATGGACCTGATAGACCTGAACTATGTGTTTATGCCTTGGATCAGCAAGACCTTCCGCGAAGAATATCTCGATAACACATCAAATTCGAACGCAATCCTGAGCTACAATTACGAAGACCTGCTTATCATGAAGACAGGCTTTGGCTATGCCTATAACAACGGTCATACGGCGCTGAAGACGAACCTTGAGACGGGCGGAAACCTGTTGAACCTCTATGCCCACGCTTTCAGGGCCTCTCAGAACAGTCTCGGACAATATCAGGTATTCAACATTGCCTTTGCCCAATATGTCAAAGCTGACATCGACTTCATCCATCGGCTGTATGAAGGCGATAACAACCAATTGGTGTTCCATGCTGGATTAGGCATCGCCTATCCTTATGGCAACTGCCGCGTGCTGCCTTTCGAAAAACGCTATTTCGCCGGTGGTGCCAACAGCGTAAGAGGCTGGAGTGTCAGAAGCCTGGGGCCTGGACGGTATAAGGACAAGGACGGCAGGATTAACTTCATCACACAAACTGGCGACTTGAAGCTCGACCTGAACATGGAGTACCGTTCATATCTGTTCTGGAAGTTCTACGGTGCCCTCTTCCTCGATGCTGGTAACATCTGGACTCTTCGCTATTATCCCGAGCAGGAGGGCGGTCAGTTGAAGCTGTCGAGGATGCTCGACGATATAGCCGTGGGTTATGGCATGGGACTTCGACTAAACTTCGACTACTTCATCCTGCGTTTAGATCTGGGCATGAAGGCCGTCAATCCCGCTTATGAGGACGACGACGCCCACTTCCCCCTGATTCACCCCAGACTGAGCAGGGATCTGGCTTTTCATTTTGCCGTTGGACTGCCGTTCTAAACGATGAATTACTCGAATTGCCATCTTTTAAAAGTTAAAAAAATTAAGGTAGCAGCATTTTCTTCACTCTTCACTCCTCACTTTCCACTTTTTTGTCGTACCTTTGCACGAAAATATCATTGACATGTTAAGATTTATATCGTTTGGAAGCGGCAGCAGCGGTAATTGCTACTATCTCGCGACTGCCACCGACGGACTGATGATCGATATAGGTGTAGGAATACGCACCCTTAAAAAATTCTGCAAGGATTATGGAATATCGCTCCAGACCGTAAAGCACCTGCTGATTACTCACGACCATGCCGACCACATCAAGTCTGTTGGGTCGTTCAGCGGCGACTATCAGGTGCCGGTCTATGCCACGAAACTTGTGCATGAGGGTATCGATGTGAATTACTGCACCAAGCGTAAAATATCAGAAAGCCAGAAGAAGTATCTGACCATCGGCCAAACTGTGACCATCGGTGACTTCAAAGTACGTCCCTTTGCGGTGCCTCACGATGCCAGCGAGAATGTTGGCTTTGAGATTCAGGTGGATGGCATCACGATGGTGTTCATCACCGATGCCGGTTCTGTGACCGAAGAGATGCGAGAGATGATCTCTCGGGCAGACTATCTCGTTATCGAGGCCAACCACGATGTGGAGATGGTGGAGAGCGGCCCATATCCGGAGTATCTCAAGAAGCGCATCCTCAGTTCCATCGGTCACTTGTCGAACAAGGACTGCGGGCATGCCATTGCTGAGAATATGTCGGAGCATCTGCATCATGTGTGGCTCTGCCATCTCAGCGAGGAGAATAATCATCCCGAACTGGCCCGCAAGACCGTAGAGGCCATCCTGCGCAGCTATGGCATCGTAGCGGGAAAGGATTTGGAACTGGAGGTACTGCGCCGGCAGATGCCGTCGGGAGTGTATGAATTGGAGTGAAGAGTGAAGAATGAAAGAGGTTGTTGTGAAGGATGCTGATCTGCAGCAGGCAGCGATGGAGGGTATGGATGCCTTCCTCGGCGTGTTTGTGAAAGCCACCTATGAGGCTATTGGCGGAGAACTGACGGCAGAGTCGATGGAGGAGCTGAATGCCTACCAGATAACCCTGTTGGCTTGGGACATTCTGCATCAGGAGGTGATGGACGGCGGGTTCGTACAGCTGATCCATAACGGCTATGGCCCCTTCATCTTTAAGAATCCATTCGCCAAGGCTGTCAAGTTGTGGGGCATGCGCGAGCTTTCGAAGCTGATCTACGACGCCCATACGCTGTGGCTCAAGCATCGGGAGACCATCGAGAAGGACTGTACGGAGGATGAATTCATGGCGCTTTTCGAGCAGTTCCCTGAGTTTGACGACCTTGACGATACGTTTGTGGAGAACGAAGAGGAGTGGACCTCCGATATCGCCCATTACGTAGACGAACACTTGGAGAACTTTGCTAAGATAGCGTGAATAGCATTTGAAAGAATGATATGAACAAGACAGAAGAACAACTCAGGAAGAAGAGTCCTGTACAGATAAAGAACAAGAAGGCCTCATTTGAATACTTCTTCATCGAGACTTTTACGGCCGGCATTGTGCTGACGGGTACGGAAATCAAGAGCATCCGCCTCGGCAAAGCCAGTCTGGTGGATACCTATTGTCTGGTGGTCAACGGCGAGTTGTGGGTGAAGGGCATGAGTATCAGTCCTTATTTCTATGGCTCGTATAACAACCACGAGATGAAGCGCGACCGTAAGCTATTGCTCACAAAACGTGAGATCCGACAGCTGGCGAGTGCTACGAAACAAACGGGTTATACCATTGTGCCGCTGCTGGTGTTCATCGACGATAAAGGACGTGCCAAGATGGATATTGCCCTCTGTAAGGGTAAGAAGGAATTCGACAAGCGACAGACGCTGAAAGAGAAGGAAGACCGCCGCGAGATGGACCGTGCGATGAAAGTTTATAAATAGTTTATAGATGATTACTCTGTGAATAGACTTAACGATATTATCAAGGAACGGATTCTCATTCTCGACGGTGCGATGGGCACGATGGTCGGGGCTGTGATGGGGAAGGTCGGCAATACCGACGAATTGAACCTGAGACACCCTGAGGTCATAGAAGATATCCATCGTCGCTATCTTGAGGCTGGATCCGACATTATCACCACCAACACATTCAGCAGCCAGCGTATCTCCCAGGCAGACTACCATTTGGAGGACAGCGCGAGAACGATGGCCCTTGAGGGAGCCCGTATCGCCAGAAAAATGGCCGATGCCTACACCACGCCTGAGAAGCCGCGTTTTGTTGCAGGCAGTATCGGGCCTACAAACAAGACACTCTCCATGTCACCCGACGTGAGCAATCCCGCTGCCCGTGAGATGACCTACAACGAACTGCTGAATGCCTACGGTGAACAGGTGGACGGATTGATGGAGGGTGGGGTGGATGCCCTGCTCATTGAGACTATCTTTGACACGCTGAACGCGAAGTGTGCCATTGATGCCGCCATGCACGTGATGCAACGCCGGGGAATGGAACTGCCTATCATGCTCTCCGTAACCATCAGCGACTTGGCAGGACGAACGCTCAGTGGTCAGACACTCGAAGCCTTCCTCGCCAGCGTGAGCACCTATCCCATCTTTTCTGTAGGACTGAACTGCTCGTTCGGTGCCGACCAGATGAAACCCTATCTACGTGAACTTGCCCGACGGGCACCCTATTATATCAGCTGTTACCCCAACGCCGGCCTGCCCAATGCCTTAGGACTCTATGACGAGACACCCGAGAGTATGGCCCCGAAGATGGGAGAATTGGTAGACGAAGGACTCGTGAACATCATCGGCGGCTGCTGCGGTACGACGGATGAGTTTATCAGACTCTATCAGCCGTTGGTCATTGGGAAAAAGCCCCACGTGCCAGCTCCGAATTCAGAGACAATGTGGCTCAGCGGGTTGGAACTGCTCGATGTGACGCCTGAGGTGCAATTCGTGAATGTAGGAGAACGTTGCAATGTGGCGGGATCACGAAAGTTCCTGCGGCTCATTAAGGAAAGGAATTACGACGAGGCGCTGAGCATCGCCCGTAAGCAGGTAGATGACGGTGCCCTCGTGATAGATATCAACATGGATGACGGCCTGTTGGATGCCAAAAAGGAGATGGTGAACTTCCTGAACTTGATTTCCGCAGAACCAGACATCGCCCGAGTACCGATTATGATCGATTCTTCCAATTGGGATGTTATCATGGCGGGTCTGAAGTGCGTACAGGGAAAGGCCATCGTCAACTCTATCTCGCTGAAGGAAGGCGAGGATACCTTCATCCGTCATGCTCGTGACGTGAAGCGTTTGGGGGCCTCGGTTGTGGTGATGTGCTTCGACGAACAGGGTCAGGCGACGAGCTATGAACGGCGTATAGAGATAGCCGGGCGAGCCTATAGGATCCTGACCGAAGAGGTGGGCATGAATCCCCTCGATATCATCTTTGATCCTAACGTGCTGGCTGTGGCGACAGGTATGGAGGAGCATGATGCCTACGCTGCCGACTTCATCCGGGCTACGGAATGGATATGTACACATCTGCCTGGTGCCCACGTCAGCGGTGGTGTCAGTAATCTCTCGTTCTCGTTCCGTGGCAACAATTATATCCGTGAGGCCATGCATGCCGTGTTCCTCTATCATGCCATCCAGAAAGGCATGGATTTTGGTATCGTAAATCCTTCTACGAAAGTTACTTATGCCGATATTCCTGATGGACAGCTTGAGATTATCGAGGATGTCATTCTGAATCGAAGACGCGATGCTGCCGAACGGCTGACGGAACTGGCAGCACCTCTGGCAAGCCAGACTACTACTGCGACGTCGAATGTCATAAAAGCATCGGTTGTGGAACGAGATATGAATCTTCCCGTAGAAGAAAGGTTGTCTCAGGCTTTGGTGAAGGGCATTGGCGACCATTTGGAAGAAGACTTGACGGAGGCTCTTGAGAGATATCCCCGTGCGGTGGATATCATCGAGGGACCATTGATGAACGGCATGAATACCGTCGGACAATTGTTTGGTGAGGGTAAGATGTTCCTCCCGCAGGTGGTGAAGACCGCCCGCACGATGAAACAGGCCGTGAACATCCTACAGCCGTATATCGAGGCCGGAGAGTCCGAAAATTCTGATAAGTCTGGAAAGATTCTTTTGGCTACCGTCAAGGGCGATGTCCACGACATCGGCAAGAATATCGTTGGTGTCGTGATGTCATGCAATGGCTATGAGGTCATTGACATGGGGGTTATGGTGCCAGCCGAACAGATTGTTCGTAAGGCGCAGGAAGAACATGTGGACATGATTGGACTCAGTGGTCTGATCACACCCAGTTTGGAGGAGATGGTCAATGTGGCAAAGGAACTACAGCGTGCCGGTATGGACATTCCCATCATGATTGGTGGTGCGACGACGAGCGAGCTCCATGTGGCGCTGAAGATCGCGCCCGTCTATGGTGGTCCGGTCGTGTGGATGAAAGATGCTTCGCAGAATGCCCTTGTGGCCTCACGGCTGATGAACGACGGCTTACAAGTGGAAGAGGAACTGACCCGGAAATATAGTCAGCTGCGCGACGATTATCGTCAGTCTCAGGAAAAACTGTTGTCGCTCGAAGAGGCCAGAAAACAAAAATTGAAACTGTTTGATTAACGATATGAAGAAGATCTTTTTATTGGTTTTGGCCTGTGTGATGGCCATAGTGGCAGATGCCCAAAAACGTGAGATGCGTGGAGCCTGGATCCAGTGCGTCAACGGACAGTTCCAGGGACTGGGCAAACAGAAGATGCAGAGTACGCTGACTTATCAGCTCGACGAACTGCAGAAGGACGGTGTGAATGTCATCATCTTCCAGGTACGACCTGAGTGTGACGCTCTCTATGAGAGCAAGTTGGAGCCTTGGAGCCGTTTCCTCACCGGACAGCAGGGCATAGCCCCCAAACCCTATTGGGATCCGCTCCAGTGGATGATTGTCGAGTGTCACAAACGGGGTATGGAACTGCATGCATGGATCAATCCCTACCGTGCGAAGACCAAGGGAACGCGCCAGCTGGCAGCCAACCATATCGCAGCCCTCAAACCCATGAACTGCTTTGCCTACGATGGGCAGTTCATCCTGAATCCCGGCATTCCCGAGAACCGCGACTACATCTGTCAGGTGGTTAAAGACATCGTTGCCCGTTATGATGTCGACGGTCTGCACATGGACGACTATTTCTATCCTTATCCCGTCAAGGGAGAGAGCATCCCCGACGACGAGCTGTTCCTGGATCATCCCAATGGTATCAAGGATCACGGAGATTGGCGCCGCTATAATGTCAACCTGTTCATTGAGCAGGTTTATAAGACCGTTCATGAGACGAAGCCATGGGTGAAGGTTGGAATCTCGCCCTTCGGTATCTATCGCAACAGAAGGTCTTCGAATATTGGCAGTAATACTAATGGCACTCAGAACTACGATGACCTCTATGCCGATGTCCTGATGTGGGTGAACAACGGCTGGCTCGACTACTGTGTACCGCAGATCTATTGGGAGATTGGTCATAAGGCAGCCGATTATGATACGCTCATCAGATGGTGGAACCAATATGCTGCAGCCCGTCCGCTAATTATAGGTGAAGACGTGGAGCGTACAGTGAAGGCCGCCGACAAGACAAATCCGCAGGCTCACCAGCAGGCGGCTAAGATGGCCTTGCATCGTCAGATGCCGAACGTGGCGGGTACCGTTCTATGGTATGCCAAAGCAGCTGTCGACAACGTTGGCAACTATGGATCAAACCTTCGTAATGTCTATTGGAAATATCCTGCCCTCCAGCCGTCGATGCCCTTCATCGACGGGAAGGCTCCGAAGAAGGTGCGCAAGGTCAAACCCATCTGGACTGAAGACGGTTATGTGCTGTTCTGGACGGCTCCCAAGGGCGATTCTTGGAACGATAAGGCTGCTAAATATGTCGTCTACCGTTTCCGTAAGGGTGATAAACTGAACACCGACGACCCCTCGAAAATCGTGGCGATCACCACACAACCCTTCTATAAACTGCCATATAATAACGGCAAGGAGAAGTGGGTCTATGTCGTTACAGCCCTCGACCGTCTGCAGAACGAGAGCAAGATCGTGAAGAAAAAGGTTTCACTTTAATTATTTATAGGGAGTATGAGACAGATATTAGGACTGATGACGGCCGTTCTGTTGCTGACGGCCTGTGGAGGCAGGAAGAATATGTCTCCCGATGAACTGCAGCATAAGATTGACAGCGTGAAGGCATTGGAAGTGCAGGAGAAACTGGCCTTGCAGGGTATCGATCTCAAGTCGGCAGACAATCCGCTGAAACTCTTTTTTGACAGTCTGGAGATACAGCCGCTGCCCATTAGCTATAGTGAAGACTATGTCCGTCTGCTCCCGTCCTACAAACCCGTTAGTGAAGATATCGTCGCCTATCTGAATCTGGTTGCATGCCGACATCCGAAAGCCATCTCGCTGCCTGAGACCATAGGCGCGAAACTTATAATTATTGCCGCCGACGAGCTTGACAACGAATACTCGCTCTGGCTCTATTCGCTCAACGACGACTATTTCCCCGTAGACAAGCTCTGCCTGTTTTCCGTTGACCAGCGTGATCCTGAAGAATATACGGAGGTTGATGAAGAAGAGTACTTGCAATTCTTTTCCATCACCAGCGATTACGAGATTCGTCTGATGGATTACGCCAAAGAGGGTTACGAAGCACGTCTTAACGAAGTGTATCACGTCGGTTCCTCGCGTAAGTTTATATTAAGTTCCAGCGAAGAAGAGTAGTGTGCGGATTGCAAACGTTTACGACTCTTTTTTGTAAAATTACTTAATAAATAACCTTTGATATCTATATTTTTTGTACCTTTGCAAGGTGCATACTAAAATAAGTCATTCTGGAATCGTCGAGTCTGTGTCCGGTGGATGTGTCAAGGTGCGCATTCTCCAGGCATCGGCTTGTGCTGCCTGTAAGGTGGCCGGTCATTGTCATGCATCGGAATCGAAGGAGAAGATTGTTGAGGTATATTGCGGTGACACAGCAGCATACAAGACGGGACAGGAAGTGACGGTATGTGCTTCGAAGGATGTCGCCAGAAGGGCCCTGCTGTTGGGTTTCGGATGGCCGTTTGTGATTTTGGTGGGGGTGCTCCTTTTGGTCTTGTTTCTGCTCCGCAACGAGGGACTGGCCGCTCTCTGTGCCTTACTGGCAATGGTGCCTTACTATCTGGTACTCTACCTCTGCCGCGACCGCATCGGTCAGAAGCTAACGTTCAGTATAGAATAAATCATCAAATAATTACTAAAACAATTAAGCATTTATGAATTTCATCTTGATTGCAGTGATTGTGCTTGGAGCCATCGGCCTAATAGCCGCTATTGTGCTGTTTGCCGCCTCCAAGAAGTTCGCTGTTTATGAAGATCCCCGTATTGCGCAGGTGGGCGAGCTGCTCCCTGGGGCTAATTGCGGCGGATGCGGATTCCCAGGATGTAGCGGAATGGCAGATGCCCTCGTGAAAGGTGCCGATGCCGGAAGCCTCGAAGGACTGATGTGTCCCGTAGGTGGAGCCGAGACGATGGGAAAGGTGGCCGATCTGCTTGGAATGGCGATTGCCAACTCTGAGCCGATGGTGGCCGTTGTGAGATGTAATGGCACGTGCGAGCATCGGCCTCGCATCGCCGAGTATTCTGGTCTTCGCACCTGCTCTGCCATGCATGCCTGTGGTGCCGGCGAGACAGCCTGTGGCTTCGGCTGCCTGGGCTGTGGCGACTGTGAGGCTGCCTGTCAGTTCGATGCCATTAAGGTGAATCCCGAAACGGGCATCCCTGAGGTCGATGAGGAGAAGTGCACTTCTTGCGGTGCTTGTGTGAAGGCTTGTCCGCGTAATATCATCGAGCTCCGCAAGAAGGGCCCGAAGGGTAGGAGAGTGTTCGTCTCTTGCGTGAACAAGGACAAAGGGCCTGTAGCCATGAAGGCCTGTCAGGTGAGCTGTATTGGCTGTGGCAAGTGTGAGAAGGAGTGTGCCTTTGGAGCGATTACCGTCGAGAACAACTTGGCCTACATCGACTTCAACAAGTGCCGTCTGTGTCGCAAATGCGTGACCGTCTGTCCGAAGAAGGCTATCCTGGACGTGAACTTCCCGACACCGGCTCCTGCTCCAAAGCCCAAAGAGCCCGCTGCTCCCAAGGCAGATGCCCCCAAGGCTGCTCCAGCAGCCAAGCCCATCGAGGCTCCTAAGGAAGAAACTCCCAAGGCAAATGTTGAACCTGAAAAGAAAGAGGAGGCAAAAGCATGAATATACGTACATTTAGAATAGGTGGTGTTCACCCTGAAGAGAACAAGCTGACCCATGAGGCCAAGACGCAGGTGGCAGCCCTGCCCAAGCAGGCCATCTTCCCATTGAGTCAGCACATCGGTGCCCCTGCAAAGCCCGTTGTCCAGAAGGGTGACAAAGTGAAGGTCGGTACGATGATTGCCGAGGCCGGCGGTTTCGTGTCAGCCCCGATCTTCTCGTCTGTCAGCGGAACGGTGTTCAAGATCGATACCGCCATTGATGCTACAGGCTATCGCAAGCCCGTGATTATTATTAATGTGGAAGGTGATGAATGGGAAGAGACCATCGACCGCTCCGATAAGCTGGAGACCGTCGAGAACCATCCGGAACTCACTCCCGAGGAGATTGTAAACCGCATCAAGGCTGCAGGTGTCGTCGGTATGGGAGGTGCCTGTTTCCCCACCTTCATCAAACTCACACCTCCGCCGACAGCCAAGGCCGAGTGTGTCATCATCAATGCTGTAGAGTGCGAGCCTTACATCACCGCTGACTTCCGTCTGATGATGGAGCATGCCGACGAGATTCTCATCGGTCTTGAACTGCTGATGAAGGGTGCAAAGGTCACCAGAGGATATATCGGCATCGAGACCAATAAGATGCCTGCTATCGAGCTCCTGACGCAGAAGTGCGCCGAGAAGTTCTCCGGTTCGGCTTATACCGTCGAGGTGGTGCCTCTTAAGCAGCGCTATCCACAAGGCGGTGAGAAGCAGCTCGTCGATGCTGTCATCCGTCGTCAGGTGCCTGCACCTCCCGCTATACCCGTGAACGTCGGTGCCATCGTGCAGAATGTAGGAACGGCCTTTGCCGTCTATGAGGCTGTGATGAAGCACAAGCCCCTCTTTGAGCGTTATACTACTGTGACAGGTAAGAAGCTCCAGAATCCTGGCAACTTCCTCGTCCGGATGGGCACCCCGATGAAGGACCTTATTGATGCCTGTGGCGGAATGCCCGAGGGCGACAACAAACTTCTCGCCGGAGGCCCGATGATGGGTAAGGCCCTGACTAGCGTCGAGGTGCCCATCTGCAAGGGAACTAACTCTGTGACGATCATCTCCGACGAGGAGGCCCGTCGCAAGGAGCCGCAGCCCTGTATCCGTTGTGCGAAGTGCGTGGGTGCCTGTCCGATGGGCCTGGAACCCTATCTGCTTGCCAAGCTCTCTGAGGTGAAGAACTGGGAACGCTGCGAGGCTGAGGAGATTGTCAGCTGCATCGAGTGCGGCTCGTGCCAGTTTACCTGTCCTGCCCACCGTCCTTTGCTCGACAACATTCGTCAGGGCAAGGCCACCGTCATGGGAATAATCAGAAACCGAAATGCAAAGAAATAATATGAGTAAATTAATTGTTTCATTATCGCCACACGCCCACGGCACCGATACGGTGGAGCGCAACATGTACGGTGTGATCATCGCCTTGATGCCCGCCCTGCTCGTGTCGTTCTATTTCTTCGGTCTGGGTTCCGTTATCGTGACGGCAACGAGTGTGGCAGCCTGCGTCTTCTTTGAGTGGGCTATCAGCAAATATATCCTGAAGCAGGAGCGCCTGACGATCCTCGACGGTTCCGCCGTCCTCACAGGTCTGCTCCTGGCATTCAACCTGCCGTCGAACCTCCCCATCTGGATCATCATCATCGGTGCGCTCTTCGCCATCGGTGTGGCGAAGATGACCTTCGGAGGTCTCGGCAACAATCTCTTCAACCCCGCATTGGTGGGCCGTGCAGCCCTCCTCGTGGCCTTTCCCGCACAGATGACCACCTGGCCTAAGGTAGGCCAGCTCGGCAGCTATCTCGATGCAGAGACAGGTGCCACGCCGTTGGCTCTGATGAAGGAGGCCATTAAGAGCGGTGATGCTTCTGTGCTCGATCAGCTGCCCTCTTCACTCGACCTCTTCATCGGTAATCACCCCGATGGAGCTGGAGCCATGGGTGAGATCTGTGCCCTCGCGCTGATTATCGGCCTCTGCTATATGTTGTGGAAGAAGATCATCACCTGGCACATCCCTGTATCTATCATCGGTACGGTTTTCGTATTCGCAGGTCTGCTCCATTTGGCTAATCCTGCTTATGCTGATCCCGTTTCGGTGATTCTCTCCGGCGGTCTGATGCTTGGTGCCATCTTCATGGCTACCGACTACGTCACCTCGCCGATGACGCCGAAGGGACAGATTATCTACGGCGTAGCCATCGGCTTCCTGACGGTAGTCATCCGTAACTGGGGAGCCTATCCCGAGGGCATGTCGTTCGCCATTCTCATCATGAATGCGTTCACGCCGCTCATCAACAATTATGTGAAACCCAAGCGCTTCGGCGAAGTGCCTGCAAAGAACTAAGGAGGACGTGGATATGAAGAAGCTTGAATCTACATTGACGAATATGGTGCTGGTGCTCACGGGAGTGGCAGTCATCATGGGTGGTATCCTCGCCTACGTGAACCACCTCACCGAAGGCCCTATCAACGACCAGAAGGCAAAAGCGCTTGCCGACGGTATCAAGACGGTGATGTGTGTCTCTGACCTCAAAGTGGCCAAGACCGACACCGTCCGCCAGAACGATGCTAAAGGCAAGGAACTCACCTATATTATCTATCAGACGCAGGACGCTCAGGGCAAGGACCTCGGCGCTGCCGTTCAGAGCACTACCGGCGGTTTCGGCGGCGACCTGAAGGTGCTCGTCGGTTTCGACTCTGAAGGAAAGATCCTCGGCTACACGCTGCTCGAGCATGCTGAGACACCAGGACTTGGCGCTAAGGCCGACCAGTGGTTCCAGAAGGGGCAGAAGGGCGATATCATCGGCAAGTCGCCTGCAGAGCCTCTGACCGTCTCGAAGGACGGCGGCCAGGTGGATGCCATCACGGCCTCTACCATCACCAGCCGTGCCTTCCTCCTCGCCGTGAACAATGCTTATACCGCTTACAAGGCCACTCCCGCCACCGATGGCGAGACGGGCGCCACTAAACAAGAGAAATAATTATGAGTTATATAAGTATCATCAAGAATGGCATCGTCAAGGAGAACCCCACGTTCGTCCTGATGCTCGGTATGTGTCCCACGCTGGCCACAACCACCTCTGCCATAAATGGTATGTCGATGGGCCTCGCCACGATGGCCGTGCTCATCTGCACCAACGTTGTGATCTCGTGTCTGAAGTCCGTTACGCCCGACAAGGTGCGCATCCCCGTGTTCATCGTCGTGATTGCTGCCTTCGTGACGATTCTGCAGTTGGTCATCAAGGCCTTCCTGCCTGATATCGACGCGGCCCTCGGACTGTTCATCCCGCTGATCGTCGTGAACTGTATCATCCTCGGACGTGCGGAGGGCTTCGCCTCCAAGCAGTCGCCTGTGGCATCTCTCTTCGACGGCATCGGTATCGGTCTGGGCTTCACCCTCGGACTGACGCTTCTGGGCATCTGTCGTGAGCTGCTCGGCAACGGCTCCGTCTTCGGACTGACGCTCCTGCCTGAGACCTACAACATCCTGCTCTTCGTGCTGCCTCCGGGTGCCTTTATCACCCTCGGCTTCCTCATCGCGATTGTGAATAAAATTAGATCATAATGGTATAGATTATGGAATACATTCTTATTTTCATTAGCGCCATCTTCGTGAACAACATTGTGTTGTCACAGTTCCTCGGCATTTGTCCGTTCCTTGGCGTCTCGAAGAAGATCGATACCTCGCTGGGCATGTCGGCAGCCGTCGCCTTTGTGCTGACGCTGGCCACCATCGTCACCTGGCTCGTACAGAAATACGTGCTCGACGCCTTCGGCCTGCAGTATCTGCAGACCATCGCCTTTATCCTCGTCATCGCCTCGCTGGTGCAGATGGTGGAGATTGTACTGAAGAAGGTGTCGCCTGCGCTCTATCAGGCACTCGGTATTTTCCTGCCGCTCATCACGACCAACTGCGCCGTGCTCGGTGTTGCCATCCTCTGCATCCAGAAGGACTACGACCTGCTGCAGTCTGTGGTCTACGCCTTCTCAACCGCTATCGGTTTCGGTGTGGCGCTGACCGTCTTCGCGGGCATGCGTGAGCAGTTGGAGCTGGTAAAGATTCCCAAGGGCATGCAGGGTATGGCCATCGTGATGCTCTCTGCCGGCCTCCTTTCGCTGGCCTTCATGGGCTTCTCGGGTGTCGATGGCGGCCTGAAGCTGCTCTTCGGCCTCGACTGATGTAACGCATCGCTTGTTGTAAAATTACTTTACACGGCATAATACCCGTCTTGTGTCTCAGAGACACCCTAGACTAAACTCGGAGTTTACTTAGCCTAAACTCCGAGTTTACTTAGCCTAAAGTCCGACTTTAGTCTATCTAAACTCCAAAGCCCCGTTTTTCGGAACTTTCGAACATTCTGCGGGAAGTTTTGAATATTTGAAATTGCTTTACATATTTTAAAGCCCTTACGAAAAGGGGCGGGGAGTCGCCAAAGGTAGACATGATTTCCATAAACCGTAATTTTTGCACTTATTGTTTGGTGGTTTCGGAAATAATACGTACTTTTGCATCAAATTAAAGTAGATGAATATGAAAATCGGAGACCGTGTGAGATTCCTGAATGAGAGAGGAGGCGGTCGTGTGGCCGGATTCCAGGGAAAGAATATCGTGCTCGTGGAAGACGAGGACGGCTTCGAAGTACCTATGCTCATGAAGGAGGTAGTGGTCGTTGGCGACGAGGACTACGGAACGGGACATATGGTGGAGGTAAAACAAGAGGCGAAAGGCAGAAAGTCGGAGGTAAAAGACGAAGAGCCCGAACCTGAAGACAAACCCATCACCTTCAAGGCAAAGCCTATGGAGCGGCAGGGTGGCGACCGTCTGAGCGCTTATCTCGCTTTCGTGCCCATCGACATGAAGGAACTCTCGCAGACACGCTTCGAGAGCTATCTGGTGAACGACTCGAACTACTACCTGCGCTATACGCTTCTGACGGGTGAGAACAATGCCTGGACGCTGCGGGCCGAGGGTGAACTGGAGCCGAACACGAAGGAGTTCATCGAAGAGTTCGGCCGCGAGGACCTGAATGGGCTGGAGCATTGCTGCGTGCAGATGACGGCCTATAAGCGTGAGAAACCCTTCCTGCTGAAGCCGACGGTGAATGCACAGATTAATGTCGACACGGTGAAGTTCTACAAGCTACATGCCTTCCGCGAGAACGACTTCTTCGAACAGCCTGCGCTGGTCTATACGATTATTGAAAACGACGTCCAAAAGATAAAGCTATGAAATACGGATTTGTAAAGGTGGCCGCCGCTGTGCCTGCGATGAAGGTGGCCGACGTGGAGTACAACGTACAGCAGATTGAGAGCCTGATAGCACAGGCCGAGGGTAGGGACATTGAGGTGATGGTGCTGCCGGAACTCTGTATGACAGGATACACGTGTCAGGATCTGTTTAAGGAACAGGCGCTGCTTGATCGTGCCGAACAGGGCGTGATGCTGTTGCTCGACTTTACCCGCAAGCTCGACATCATTACCGTGGTGGGAGTGCCCGTGGTGATCAACAGCCTGCTCTACAACTGTGCAGCCGTCATCCAGGCAGGACAGTTGCTGGGCATTGTGCCGAAGACCTATCTGCCCAGTTATGGAGAGTTCTACGAGAAGCGGTGGTTCGCCTCTGCACAAGACCTGAACCCGACGGACATTTATTTCGCAGGCAGTTCCGTGCACGTGAGTGCCGAGCCTCAGATCTTTGTCACAGGCGACGGTGTGAAGTTCGGCATAGAGATATGCGAGGACGTGTGGGCACCGATACCTCCCAGCAACAACCTGGCGCTGGCAGGAGCCGATATCATCCTGAACCTCTCGGCCAGCGACGAAGTCATCGGCAAGCATCAGTACCTGAAGTCGCTCGTGGCCCAGCAGAGCGCCCGTACCATCAGCGGCTATGTCTATGCCAGCTGCGGCTTCGGCGAGTCGACGCAGGATGTGGTGTTCTGCGGCAGTACGCTGATCTTCGAGAACGGACGTCAGCTATCGGAAGGGACGCGTTTCTCGATCCAGCCACAGATTCAGGCCTCGCAGATCGATGTAGAGAAACTCAGGGCCGAGCGTCGCGCCAATACCACGTTCATCAACGCCCAGCGCGGAGCAGAGGCCCGACTAATCACCTGCAAGGCCGTCGCCCCCAAGGAGTTCGAACTACTCAGGGATATCGACCCGCACCCCTTCATCCCCAAGGGCGAGGATATGGCCGGTACCTGCGAGGAGATCCTGAACATACAGGTGGCCGGACTCGCTAAGCGACTTTATCATATCAATGCCCAGAAGGCCGTCATCGGTATCAGCGGCGGGCTCGACTCGACACTCGCCTTGCTCGTCACCGTGAAGGCCTTCGATAAGCTCGCCCTCGACCGCAAGGGAGTCATCGGCATCACGATGCCCGGCTTCGGTACCACCGACCGCACGCACGGCAACGCCCTGAAACTGATGGAGACGCTTGGCGTGACCATCCGTGAGATATCAATTGCCAAGGCCGTCACCCAGCACTTTGAGGACATTGGCCACAACCCGAAGATACACGATGTGACCTATGAGAATGCCCAGGCCCGTGAGCGGACGCAGATACTGATGGATGTAGCCAATCAGGAGAATGCCATCGTCGTCGGTACTGGCGACCTCTCGGAGCTGGCCCTCGGATGGGCCACCTACAACGGCGACCACATGTCGATGTACGGTGTGAACGCTGGTGTGCCGAAGACCCTTATCCGCTACCTCGTGAGCTATGTGGCTGGCGAGATGGCTACCGAGACGCTATTGGATATCGTCGACACCCCCATTTCGCCCGAACTGATTCCTGCCGACGAGAACGGATTGATCACGCAGAAGACCGAAGACCTCGTGGGACCATACGAGCTTCACGACTTCTTCATCTATTATTTCCTGCGCTACGGCTTCTCGCCGTCGAAGATCTTCATGCTGGCCAAGAAGGCCTTCTGCACGCCGTCGCCTGTTGACGGCAAGGAAGCCCTCTACGACGAGGAGACGGTAAAGAAATGGCTCACCGTGTTCTGTCGCCGCTTCTTCACCCAGCAGTTCAAGCGCTCGTGCATGCCCGACGGTCCAAAGGTAGGTAGCGTGAGCCTCTCGCCGCGTGGCGACTGGCGCATGCCCAGCGATGCTTCTTACAATCTTTGGGTCAAAGAATGTGAAGGCCTTGATTAAGCGAGAGTAAAAGCCAAACTTGCGTGAGCTTTGTCGAGCGTAAGAGGGCTCGATGCAAAGCATCAGTTTTATAACAAGAATGAGTTAGCAGAACGCTAACTCATTCTTGTCTTCATTGAGTGTGATGTGGATGACAGAGCCTAATGGCAGGTTACCATTGACGATCAGGTCGCTGATGCCATCCTCAATATAGTTCTGTATGGCGCGTTTCAACGGACGGGCGCCGTATTGTACGTCGTAACCCTTCGTGGCCACAAACTCCTTGGCTTCGTCTGTCAGGTTGATCTTATAGCCAATCTGTTCGATGCGCTTGTAGAGTCCTTTCAGCTCTACATCGATGATGCGCTTGATGGCTTCCAAATCGAGCTGGTCGAAGGTGATGATTTCGTCGAGACGGTTGAGGAACTCGGGCGAGAACTGCTTCGAGAGTGCCTTCTGTACGATGTCGCGGGCATACTGCTTGTCCTTCTCGTTGAGGGCGAGGCCCGTAGAACCCGAAGCTCTGAAGCCCACGCCGCGTCCGAAGTCCTTCAGCTGACGTGTACCAGCATTGGAGGTCATGATGATCACCGTGTTGCGGAAGTCTACGAAGCGCCCGTTACCGTCGGTCAGGCGACCTTCGTCGAGCACCTGCAGCAAGAGGTTGAAAACATTGCCGTGAGCCTTCTCTATCTCATCGAGCAGTACGATGGAGTAGGGGTGACGGCGCACGCGCTCCGTCAGCTGTCCGCCCTCCTCATAGCCGACGTATCCCGGAGGGGCACCAATCAGGCGCGAAGTGTTGAAACTCTCTGTGTATTCGCTCATGTCGATACGGATCAGCGCATCGGCACTACCGAACATAAACTCTGCCAGTTTCTTGGCCAGATAGGTCTTTCCGACACCCGTAGGACCGAGGAACATGAACACACCGATGGGGTGGTTGGGATCCTTCAGTCCGACACGGTTGCGCTGGATAGCCTTCACCATCTTGTCGATGGCTGCATCTTGGGCGATGACCGTGTCCTTCAGTTCCTGAGCCATACCCTTCAGACGGATACCCTCTTCCTGGGCCATGCGCTGGGCAGGCACACCGGTCATCATCGAGATGACCTCGGCCACTTGCTGGGCATCGACCACCTGACGCTCCTCGCCCTCGCCAGAACTCCAGCGCTCGTTCAGAAGCTTCAGCTCAGTCTCGAGCACGGTCTGACGGTCACGATAGCCGGCTGCCAGTTCGAAGTTCTGGTCCTTCACAGCCAGTTGCTTCTTCTCCTTCACACGGGCAATCTCACTCTCCTTCTCTGCTATCTCGGGCGGTATCTGTGTATTACCCAGATGTACGCGGGATCCAGTCTCGTCGAGGGCATCGATGGCCTTATCGGGCATGAAACGGTCTGTCACATAGCGGTCTGTCAATTTGACACATGCCACCAGCGCCTCGTCAGTATAGCTGACATGATGATGGTGCTCGTAGCGGTCCTTGATGTTACGCAGTATCTGCAGCGTCTCCTCGTTGGTGGTCGGTTCCACCTGTACTTTCTGGAAGCGACGCTCCAGCGCACCGTCCTTTTCGATCGAGTTGCGGTATTCGTCGAGGGTCGTGGCACCGATACATTGGATGGTGCCTCGGGCCAGCGCGGGTTTCATGATGTTTGCGGCATCCATCGATCCGGGAGTAGAGCCGGCGCCGATGATGGTGTGTATCTCGTCGATGAACACGATCACGTCGGAGTTCGCCTCCAGCTCCTTCATCAGGGCTTTCAGGCGCTCCTCAAACTGTCCGCGATACTTCGTGCCGGCCACCACTCCTGTCATGTCGAGGGTATAGATGCGCTTGCCGAAGAGCATAGGCGACGTGTGGTGGTCGGTGATGAGCTGGGCCAGTCCTTCAACGATGGCACTCTTGCCCACACCGGGCTCACCTATTAATATAGGATTGTTCTTCTTCCGTCGGCCCAGGATCTCTATGATGCGCTGTATCTCCTTCTCGCGACCCACACAGGGGTCCAGGCGCCCTTCAGCGGCGGCCTGCGTGAGGTCGGTGCCGAAGGTGTCGAGCACGGGTGTCTTCGAAGCGGGCTTTTTCTGGGCGGTGGTTGTGGAAGTACTGGAGGAACCGGAACTTCCGGCGTTTCCGGAGGGATGAGAGGTATCCTCGTATTCCTCCTCGTCTTCATCGGGCAGGCCGATGCCGCTTGTTATCTCTGTATTTTTAGGCGCATAGAGCATGGCCATGGCGTCTTCGTAGTTCATGTTGTTCAGTTCTAATACTTGTTTGGCACCGTTGTTGGCGATATCGTGGAGGATGGCCAGCAGCAGGTGCTGTTCGTCTACTTTTGTGGTTCTCTGTATGCGGGCCTCAAGCACGGCGAGCTTGAGGATATTGCTTGCTTTCTCGTTGAGCACGAGGTCGGTGGTATGGATCGGACGGCCTATCTCATCCTCCCTGACGCGCATCTCCAATTCGGTCTTGACCGACTGGAGGTTGAGGTTCAGGCGATGGAAGAGATCAACCACGGGCCCGTTGTCGCTTCGGAGCATGCCTAAGAGCAGGTGTTCCGGTCCTACGGAGCGGCTGGCAAGTCTGGCAGCCTCCTCGCGGGAGAAAGCTAGTATTTCTGATACTTTTGGCGAAAATTGACTCGTCATCTAATACGATTTAGTTTCTACTAATACCTAATTTTTTGCAAAGATACAACTTTTCTTGCAAACACCATGCCAAAATAGGGATTTTTTTGCAGGGCGTTGCCCTACATACCTTTTTGCAGGGATTCCCCTGCAGTGGTCACAACCATCCAACCTTCCTTGTCCTAAGGAAGGCTTCGACCTATACCCCAAACCCCTATGCCCTCTCCAGGGCAGGGGCTTAACCGCTCCTCCTGTCGCTCTTTCATTAAGGTACGCTCGGACCATCAAAGGTCCGGCGTGATTTTTTATCGGCTGGCGCACAGAGAGAAGAAAGAACCACTTGCCAACGATTGGCGAGAGATTTAGAGAGTGGTTCGAGGTCCCTCCTTAACGGTAAGGAGGGAGTAGGGTGGTTGGAGATATGCAAAGTTTACCTTGCTTGAACACCTATTCTTAAAAAGAACAAGCAAAAATCCTTTTAAAATAGCTTAAAAGGTTTGGTCGGTTTGAAAAAAATACCTACCTTTGCACGGTTAAAAACGCGTCAGCGGGCTTAAAAAGTGCCTTAAACGCAAAAATTTGAATTTTTACAAGGATTAAATATAAGAAATGGATCAGACATTTGACAACGACAGAATTTTAAAGATCAACATCGAAGAAGAGATGAAATCGAGCTATATCGACTACTCCATGTCAGTCATTGTGGCACGTGCCCTTCCCGATGTGCGCGACGGCTTCAAGCCCGTACACCGTCGTATCCTCTATGGTATGATGGGCATCAACAACGTATCTACACAACCTTATAAGAAATGTGCACGCGTGGTAGGTGAGGTGCTGGGTAAGTACCATCCTCATGGCGACGGTTCCGTCTATGGCGCCCTCGTACGTATGGCTCAGGACTGGAACATGCGCTACACACTTGTAGACGGTCAGGGTAACTTCGGATCAGTAGACGGCGACTCGCCTGCTGCCATGCGATACACCGAGTGCCGTCTCTCGAAGATGGGTGAGCACATCATGGACGACCTCGACAAGGAGACGGTAGACATGATGAACAACTTCGACGACTCGCTCGAGGAGCCCACAGTCATGCCGACCAAGATACCTAACCTGCTGGTGAACGGCGGTAACGGTATCGCCGTGGGTATGGCCACGAACATGCCGACGCACAACCTCGGCGAGGTCATCGACGGCTGTTGCGCCTATATCGACAACCCCGACATCGATACCGACGGACTAATGCAATATATCCCCGGTCCCGATTTCCCCACAGGTGCCTATATCTATGGCTTGTCGGGCGTTCGCGATGCCTACGAGACTGGTCGTGGCCGTATCGTGATGCGCGCCAAGGCTGAGATCGAGAGTGGTGAGACCCACGATAAGATTGTCGTCACCGAGATTCCCTATGGTGTCAACAAGGCCGATCTCGTGGCCTATATCGCCGACCTCGCCAACCAGCACAAGATCGAGGGTGTGGCTAATGTCAACGACGAGTCAGGCCGTCAGGGCATGCGTATCGTGGTCGACGTGAAGCGCGATGCCAACGCCAACGTGCTGCTGAACAAGCTCTTCAAGATGACCGCCTTACAGAGCTCATTCTCAGTGAATAACATCGCTCTGGTGAAAGGCCGTCCTCGTCTGCTCTCGCTGAAGGAGTGCGTCAAGTACTTTGTTGAGCACCGTCACGATGTGACCATCCGTCGCACGAAGTACGACCTGCGCAAAGCTCAGGAGCGTGCCCACATCCTCGAAGGCTTGATCATCGCCGTGAACAATATCGACGAGGTGGTGCACATCATCCGCAACAGCCAGACACCCTCCGACGCTCAGCGCAACCTTGAGAAGCGCTTCGAACTCGACGAGATCCAGTCGAAGGCCATCGTCGATATGCGTCTCTCTCAGCTCACCGGCCTGCGTGTCGACCAGCTCCACCAGGAGTACGACGACCTCATGAAACTCATCGCCGACCTGCAGGAGATCCTCGACAATCCCGAGCGCTGCAAGCAGGTGATGAAGGACGACCTCCTGGAAGTGAAGGAGAAGTATGGAGACGAGCGCCGTACGGAGATCATCCCCTTCGACCACGAGTTCAACGCCGAGGACTTCTATCCCGACGATCCCGTCGTCATCACCATCTCCCACATGGGCTATATCAAGCGTACGCCGCTGGCCGACTTCCATGAGCAGGGCCGTGGCGGCATGGGCTCGAAGGCCGCTCGTCATCGCGACAACGACTTCACCGAGTATATCTATCCTGCCACGATGCACAACACGCTGCTCTTCTTCACCCAGAAAGGCCGCTGCTACTGGCAGAAGTGCTACGAGATCCCCGAGGGCGACAAGAACTCGAAGGGCCGTGCCATCCAGAACATGCTCAACATCGATCCCGACGACTCTATCAACGCCGTGCTGCGCATCAAGAACTTCAACGACGAGGAGTTCCTGAAGTCTCACTACGTCGTGTTCGCCACCAAGCAGGGTATCATCAAGAAGACCCGCCTCGATGCCTATAAGAATGTACGCGCCGCAGGTGTCATCGCCATCAACATCAACGAGGGCGACGAGGTGGTAGGCGTCCGTCTGACCAACGGCCACAACGAGCTGCTGCTCGCCAACCGCAACGGTCGTGCCGTGCGCTTCGACGAGAATGCCGTCCGCACGATGGGCCGTGTATCTACCGGTGTCATCGGCATGCGCCTCGACGGTGGCGACGACGAGGTGGTAGGCATGGTCTGCGTCAACGATCCTAACGTGGAGACCATCATGGTCGTCTCGGAGAACGGCTACGGTAAGCGTTCCGAGGTCGAGGACTACCGCATCACCAACCGCGGTGCGAAGGGTGTGAAGACCCTCGCCATCACCGAGAAGACCGGCCGTCTGGTAGCCATCAAGGTGGTCACCGATGAGAACGACCTCATGATCATCAACAAGAGCGGTGTGCTCATCCGTCTGAAGGTGGCCGACGTGCGCGTCATGGGCCGTGCCACCCAGGGTGTCCGTCTCATCAACCTCGCTAAGAAGAACGACACCATCGCCAGCGTCTGCAAGGTGATGCACTCTCAGGCTGAGGAGGAAGACGTCGAGGAGGCCGAGGTTCTCAACGACGAAGAGCTGGCCGACACGACTGTCGATCCCGCTTTCGATACAGATAACAATAACAACAATCAATAACATTATCCAATAAAAATCAAGCGTATGAAAAAGTTAATGATGATGGCAATGATGGTTGTAGCCAGCGCTACGGCCTTTGCCGGTGACAGCGACGCCTTCAAGGCGCTCAAGAAATCCATGAAGGGTGCATCCTATGCTGATGCAGAGGCACTCGTCAAGAGCTCTCTCGACCAGTTGGCCAACGCCCAGGAAAAGGCCGCAGCCTACAACATGCTTGTCGACCTGGCCTACGATGCCTTCAACAAGCAGAGCGTCATCCAGACAGAAAACGAACTGGCCAAGCAGATGGGCAAGGAGCCAAAGCCCATCGACGAGGCTCTGATGACTCAGTCGGCCTACGATGCCATTATCAATGCCATCGAGTGCGACAAATACGACCAGCAGCCCAACGAGAAGGGTAAGGTAGCCCCGAAGTTCGCTGAGAAGAACGCCCAGCGTCTCTGGACGGGTCCGCGTAACCAGCTCGTCAATGCCGGTCAGGAAGCAGCCAAGAATAAGGAAAATGCCACTGCACGCAAATACTGGCAGCTGTTTGCCGAGAGCGACGGTGCACCTCTCTTCAAGGCCTGCGACCGTACAGCCCAGAAGGCTTACTTCGGACAGGTGGCTTACTTCGCCGCTCTGTTCGCCTATCAGGACAAGGATCTGGACAAGGCCGTCCAGCTTTGCGACATTGCCATGGGTGACAGCGCCGAGTACGATAACGGTCTGAACCTGAAGCTGGAGGTTCTCGGTAGCGAGCTCAAGACCAAGGAAGACTCTCTCAAGTACATCGGTCAGCTGAAGGACATCTATGCCGAGCACAAGACTGACGCCGTGATGGAGAAGCTGTACAACATGTACCTGGCAACAGGTGAGAAGGCTACAGCCGAAGCCCTGCTCGATCAGGCACTTGCCGCCAATCCCAACAACTTCGTCGCACTCGCCGACAAGGGTATGGGCATGCTCAACGACAAACCCGCTGAAGCAGCCAATTACCTGAAGAAGGCCTTCGAGCTGAAGTCTGACAATGCCCTGCTCGCCACCTATGCCGGAACAGCTTTGAGCATGCAGGCACAGACCATTGAGGATGCCGCCCAAAAGAAGGCTCTCTACCAGGAGGCCATCAAGTATTACGACAAGGCCAAGGAGCTCGATCCCGATATGCTGCAGGCCAAGTGGGGTTACAACCGCTATAACGCCTACTATAACTTCTACGGCGAGGATGCTCCAGAGACCAAACAGGCCGAGGCCGACTCGAAGTAACACCCCTTGCCATTGGTGCTTTCCCTGGCACCATGTATCAAACCAATCGCCCGTCCCCATGCTTTACGCTGGAGACGGGCGATTCCCTTTGATTCACTTTTGAATAAACATCGTCTTCCTGCGGTTGTCCTCGGGCCTCACGGCGAAGTGGAGCCAGTAGCGCCCGCCCTTCTTCCGCTCGATGAACAGCTCGTCGTAGTCCTGCCCCGTATCGTCGGCGATGTCCAGCAGGATCGTGGCATAGCGCACGGCCTGTTCGAAGCCCGCACAGCGGATATCCACCGCACAGCCCGAAAGATGATTGCTCGACGGCGAGCCGCCCACGGCCCTGTTCACATCCTCCGAACGGAAGCCCGAGGTAATCACTACCGGCTCCACGCTCTTCGAGGTCTCATAGTCCTCACCCGGCTTCAGGCAGTAGAGCGTGTTGTAATCATATCTCATCTCCTCCAGCCAGTTCTCACAGATGTTGCGGAGGTTCTCGATACTCACACGGCTGGGGATGTTCGGGATCCCCGTGCCCGTCTTGGTCATCTCGCCCAGCGTATAATGCTGGGAGAGACGGATTGATTTATTGACTTCTACGTTATTCATTAATTTTTGATTTTACGTTTTGTGAACTTGTGAACTTGTGAACCACTGGGAAAGTATTCAATAAACATAATTCTTCAATTTCCTGAACTTCCCTGCGTCTTCGCCTTCACTGATTCTTGTTATGTATTGCTCATCTTCAAGCCTTGACAGTCTCATGCTAACCGAGGATTTTCCTTTGTATCCGAAGCATCGCATGACATCTTCCCTGGTAAACACGTCTGGCAGACGGTTGTAACCATCGACCGAAATCTGCTGATGGCGCTTGCCCGTGATCTGCACGTCGTTGTTCATGTCGTCGAA